>Ga0207683_10001689_pt1 | contig 19754 bp, 19 predicted proteins | sample KBSM73metaG_FD_184333 | JGI IMG/M metagenome (GOLD analysis project Ga0207683, IMG submission 184333) | Miscanthus rhizosphere microbial communities from Kellogg Biological Station, Michigan, USA - KBS M7-3 metaG (SPAdes) (version 2) | ecosystem: Host-associated > Plants > Roots > Rhizosphere >... | reverse complement strand
TGACGCGGTCGGGGTCGATGATGACCGAGGCCGAGCTCTCGACGGTATCGGACACGCATTTGAAGCCTACCCACAGGCCCGAATAGCGGCTCATCGCCCATCCGTGCAGGCCGAGGTCGATGATCTCCTGGACCGACGACGGATAGAGCACCGGCATCATCGCGGCGGAGAACTGGTGATCCGATTGATGCGGCAGCGTCGACGACTTGGCGGCATGATCGTCGCCCGCGAGCACCAGGACGCCGCCGTGCTTCGAGGTGCCCGCGGCGTTGGCGTGCTTGAACACGTCGCCGCAACGGTCGACCCCGGGTCCCTTGCCGTACCACATGCCGAAGACGCCGTCGTATTTCGCCTTCGGAAACATCGTGACCTGCTGCGTGCCCCAGATCGCCGCCGCCGCGAGGTCTTCGTTGACGCCAGGCTGGAACGTGACGTGATGGCGTTCGAGATTCGCGCGCGCGGCAAGCAGCGCGTTGTCGTAGGTGCCGAGGGGCGAACCGCGATAGCCGGAAATGAAGCCGGCCGTGTTGAGTCCCGCGGCGGCATCGCGCTGCCGTTGCATCAGCGGCAGACGCACCAGCGCCTGGACGCCGGTGAGGAAGATGCGGCCTGATTCGACGAGATACTTGTCGTCGAGGGTGACGGGGCGCTCCGGCATCGGTGCCACTGTCAGCCGCGAAGGGCTTGGAGCCCCAGGCGCCCCATCATCGCTTCAGGATAGCGGGTGCCCACGGCGATGCGCGTCAGCCGAGCGGTCCCGTGCCCGTGATCATCGAAATGATCGCGAGGACGCCGATGACGAGGAGCGCCCCGGCCACCATCAGCGTGAGCGACGGAGGATATTGGGTTTCCGCGTGGATCAGGCCCGCGCGCTTCATCGTACGGCGCTCGCGCCGCAATTCGAGCATGAACGAGACGTGGTACCCGATTCCGACCACGAGCATGGCGATGCCGAGAAAGACCAGCGTTTCGCCAAAATTGCGTGCGGAGCCGCTGGACTTCAGGATCTGGGCCTCATGCATCTTCTCGAATACCTGGAAGATCGTGAAGCCGAACCCGATCAGCGACAGCGACGTGCGCATTACCGACATCAGCGTGCGATCGGCGCTCATCCGCGTGCGCTGGAACGACATGCCGGTGCGGCGCGCGGAAAGCTCGACGGAGATGCGATCGGGGGGCGAGCTTCCGGTCACCGGCTCGAGTTGAGATTCGTTTGCGGCCATTGCTGGATTCTCCTCAGGGATCGCGCGGGGACGCGCTGTCCCGGCGCCGATGCTGCAGCTCGCGCGTGTCCCGCACTTCACGGTCGAGGAAATAACTCAGGAACGTGCGGATCGCCGCGATTGCTGCAAGGTGCCCCAGCTCGTCCCACGTCGGCGCGAACGACGTGTTGACGATGTCTGCTGCGAGCTGGAACGTGAGACCGGCGACGAGCCAGCGTGCAAACTCGAGAAAGACCTCGCGCCGGTCATCGTTGGTGGCGCCGGGCCGCATCGAAACCCGCACGATGTCGACGAGCGCCTCGATGGCCCCCAGCGCGATGATCGCGATCGCAATGGCTTCCACCCCCATCGCGACGTAGTGGGCGAAGTCGTGCAGCAGCGCTTCCACGTTGTCTAGAGAGGCTTGGAGTCAGTCGGACGGCGGAACGCGCATGCCGTGTTCGATGCGAAATGGAAAGCAGCGTCGCGATCACCAGGTAGCGGGATCATACCGAGTTCCGCCTTCGCCTGGGCGGCGGTTACCGAAGTCGCGACGGCGAGTGCCACTGCCGGGATGACTGGCAACAGTCCTTTGAGGAGGAGGGCGGCGCACGGGGCGACCTCGAATCGTCACGATGGCGGCGGCGAGGACCGGAATCGCGATGCTCATCGATCATGCCGCTACTCAAAAGACATCTTTCCAGTCGTGCTTCATGCTGACGAGGCCGATGCCGTACGCATTCGCATGATCGAGTGCATCCGCCAAGGGACTCAGGAGGAAATCTCGATCGTAGGTGAACTCCCGCTCGGCGTCGTCGTGATGAAGCACCAGCGCCAGCGACGGCCCCTTTCCGCCCTTCGTGTAGCGAAGCATCGGAAGGTCGCCGTCGGAGTTGCCGAAGGCCAGTATCGGCTTGCGGCCAATGTGCAGAAAGATGTTCTCGGGCTTCGCGTCACGATCGTCGAAGCTGCCGAGTTCCGGCAGCTTGACGAGCACCGGCTGCCCATCCCGAAACTCGAAGCGTGTTTTCATGCTCGATCCGATCACCTGCTCGGGCGGTATTCCATAAATCGCCTGGGCGAACGGTCGCATGAAATCGACGCCGCCACCCGAAACGATGAACGTCTTGAAACCATTCGCACGCAGAAAATCCAGAAGCTCGAGCTGCGGTCGATACACGCATTCGGTGAACGGCCTTCCAAGCTTGGGATGCTTGGTCGCCGAGAACCACGACCGCACATCCTCGTCGAATTCGTCCGTTGTCAGATTGGCGTGCGTGGTCATCGCAATCTCGAACAGGCCTTTCTTGCCGAGCGCTGCGAGCGTCCTCACGTCACGCTCGAGGAACGCCTTGTAGGGCTGGCGCTCGCGCATCGACGGGTCTTTGGCGGCGAGTTGCTCGAGCCGGTGCTGGGCGAAGAAAACCTGCACCTGCATCGGCTGCTCGCACCAGAGCGTGCCGTCGTTGTCGAACGTTGCAATCCGCTCCTCGGTCGGCACGAAATCGGCGCCGTCCGTATCGGAGACGCGCGCCACGAAATCCAGGATCGCCGATTTCGACGCTCCTGGATTCCATGAGGGCAATGCGTTGTTCATTAATCGCTCTCCGCGCGCCGACGCCGTGCCAGCTGCCGGCATCGGCGCCGTCGCGGCTGATCGAAGGATGGCGTAAGGCAGGCGCTACTTGCCGGCGCCTCCCGCCGTGTCATGCATCATCTTGACCGCGTCGTCGATCGTGAAGGTGTTGGGCTTCTGGATGATCGGGAACTCCTTGAACGTATCGGCGAACTTCTGAGCGATGATCATCGCGCCATACAGAATGTACGCATGATAGAGGAACCACTCGTAATAGCTGTTGGACGTCACATCGGCGAACTCGTAGGGATCCGTTCGCAGGTTGAAGAACTTGGCGAGCCGCAATCGTGTGAACGGCTCGGCCCACACCTGCAGCGTGCCGTGGCAGCGCTGCTCCATGAACACGACCTTCCAGTTGTCGTAGCGCACCGCGAGGATGTCGCCATCGTCGCTGATGTACATGAACAGCTTGCGCGGACTGTGCTCTTCCTTGCCCGTCAGGTAGGGCACGAGATTGAAGCCGTCGATGTGGTTCTTGTACGTCCGGCCGATGGCCTGGTAGCCCTTCTTGCACTTCTCCATGACGTCGGAGTCGCCGGCCATGGCGAGGAACGTGGGGAACCAGTCGTGGTGCTGGACGATCTCGTTGGAAACGCTGCCGGGCTTGATCATGCCCGGCCAGCGGACCACCAGAGGAATGCGGAATGCACCCTCCCAGTTCGTGTTCTTTTCGCTGCGAAACGGCGTCATTCCGCCGTCTGGCCACGAATTGCGGTGCGGGCCGTTGTCGGTCGAGTACATCACGAACGTGTCGTCGGCCAGGCCGAGGTCGTCCAGCAGGTCCAGCATCTGCCCGACGTTCTTGTCGTGATCGATCATCGTGTCGTGATACGGCGATTGCCAGCGGCCGGCCTGGCCTAGGCTTTCCTTCTTCGTGTGCGTGAAGAGATGCATGTGCGTCGTGTTGAGCCACACGAAGAACGGCTTGCCTGCCTTCTTCTGCCGCTTGATGAAATCGGACGCCGCAGCGACGAAATCGTCGTCGCAGGTCTCCATCCGCTTCGTGGTGAGCGGTCCGGTATCCTCGATCTTCTGCTTGCCCACCTTGCCCCAGCGCGGCATGACCGTGGGATCGTCCTTGTCGGTCGCCCATGAATGGATGACGCCGCGCGGACCCACCATCTCCCGCATCTTGGGGAAGTCCTTCTCGGGGTAGTAGTCGTACATCTCCGGCTCTTCCTCGGCATTGAGGTGATAGAGATTGCCGTAGAACTCGTCGAAGCCGTGATTGGTCGGCAGCATGGAATTGAGATCGCCGAGATGGTTCTTGCCGAACTGCCCGGTCGCGTAGCCCTGGTTCTTGAGCGCTGCGGCGATCGTGATGATCTTCTCGTTCATGCCGATCGGTGCGGCGGGAATGCCGACCTTCGACAAGCCGGTGCGCAGCACGCTCTGCCCCGTTATGAATGACGAGCGGCCGGCCGTGCAGGATTGCTCGCCGTAGGAATCAGTGAACAGCATGCCTTCGTTGGCGATGCGATCGATGTTCGGCGTCTGGTAGCCCATAAGGCCGTGCGTATAGCAACTCAGGTTCGAGATGCCGATGTCGTCGCCCCAGATCACGAGGATGTTGGGCTGCTTATTCGACTGCTTCTTCGGCTGCTTCGCGGTTGCCATGTGATCTCCTTGTTGGTGACTTGGCGTTGGAAGAGAGAAGCGGCGGGCCGCTGGTGCCATGCGGGTTGCAAGTGTTCCCGATCCCTCGGGCGCCTTCGCGCGTGCCGTGGGTCATGCGCGTCAGGTATTCGTTCGAATATCGTTGCGCGATCTCGCTCGGCGTTCCCGGCGGCGCGGGATGAACTGCAGGATGCGCAACCTCGCACGCGACGACCAGGACGTGGCGTGAAATTCGCTATTGGTACCTGGGGGGCCATGCAGCTTGGTTCGATCAAACCGTCGTGTGGCAAATGCGGACATCGAAAGCTGAAAAAGTTCGCCGCGATGTGCGCGTCGCGCGCGACCGCGCACGCCCCAACTATTTAACCACATCGCACCCGGAAATCGAAGGCTCCCGGGCCCTGTCCAACATCCGGACTCGACACCGGATCAGGGCTTCGACGGGGGCGGGGATAACGGCAGAAGCAGCGACACCCACAGGTTCCACCCCGACGCGCGATTGGCGGCGCCGTATTCCCAATAGGCCTTGAGATTGACGTACCCCTTGCTGCCGTTCACCGGGAAGAAGTGGCCGACCTGCGGACCGACACCGTTGGTGCGTGACTTGAACGGACCCAGCACCGCGCCGGATCCGCTGTCGCCGCTCAACTGGAAAAAGTTATAGCCCACGATGCCGACGTGCGTCGCTTCGCTCAGAAATTGCGAGGCGGCCCAATCGACATGGCCGTCGACGCCGTTCTTGTAGTCGGTATCGTTGTTTTCGAAGTTGTAGGTGACGCCGCCCACGATCGAAAACTCGTGGCCGTTCTTGGTATCGAAGTATGTATAGCCGCCGCCGCCGTCGATGGCGCCGTGACCGATGCCGATGTTCGCGAGGCGTCCTTTGCGATAGGCACCGGTCGGAATGTCGCCCATCATGTAGACCATGTAATTGTCGACGCCGGCATTCCACTTGATGGACGCCAGTGGATACAGGTCGGCGCCCGCATCCAGCGTATCGGTTTGGCTTTGCGAGATGAGGTTGCCCAATGGCCCCGTCACCGTGACGTCGGCCGTCGTCCTCATGCGACCGCCCGCGCCCGTCAGCATGAGCGCCGCCTGACCGCCCCACAGCGGTTCAGGAAAGATGTACTGGGCCGCGAGGAACAGAAGGTCGGCATGACCGTCGATGCCGCCCACGACGTTGCCGCCGACGGTGAAGTTCTTCGAGCGGCTGGCATCCGCGGAATCGTGGTAGTAGACGGCGGCAAGCGACCAGCCGGGCTCACCCGGTACGGCTGCAAGGCTTCCGAACTGCCCCGGGAGCCAGAAGCTCACGCCGCCTTCGTCCGCGTGCGCGTTGATCGGCGCCATCGCGGCTGCAAGCGCTATGCCGGCAAGGACGCAGGCTTGCGTGGTTAGGCGTGATGTTGTGCGCATTCCCGGACTCTCCGCGCGCCATTCGAGCCGCGGTATGTTCGCACAATCCGCCCGATCTCCCGAAGGGTCGGGACGGCTTCCTTGCGGTGCGCGTGCAGCAATGAACGGCCACTCGACGTGCAAAGCAACGGCACGTCGATCAGCGCGTCACTTCCAGGATGACGTTGTCTGCCTTGGTCGGCACCACGCGTTTCAAACGCAGGTTCGCCCGGGTGAAGAGAGCGTGGAATTCCTGCTCGGTCCGCTCGCGGCCGCCGTAGGTGAGCGCCAGCATGACCATGTCCATGACTTTCGAGATGCTGGGCGCGTCACCGGGCGGGACCAGTTTTTCGCACACCAATAGAACGGCGTCGTCGCGCATGGCGGCCCGGCAACAGCCGAGGATGCGAAGGCAGTTCTCGTCATCCCAGTCGTGCAGGATGTGCTTCATGAAGTACGCATCGGCACCCTCCGGCACCCTGTCGAAGAAGCTCCCGGCTTCCGTCCGGCAGCGCGACGAGACTTCCTGCTGCGTCAGGAAGTCGCGGCTGCGCTCGATCACGTGCGGGAGGTCGAAGAGCACACCGTCCATTCGCGGATTCGCGCGCAGAATCGCCGCCAGCGTGCCGCCGAGTCCGCCCGCCACGTCGACCAGCACGGCGAATCGATTCCAGTCGTAGGCCTCGAGCAACGCTTCGTTCATCAGGCGCGACGACGCAACCATCCCTTCGTCGAAGCGACGCGCGGTTTGCGGATGTTTCGCAAGGTACTCGAACGTCGGCACTCCGTGAATGTGATCGAAGCTCGAATCGCCGCTGCGAACGCTGTGCTCGAGCCCGGCCCAGGCTTGCCACAGGGCGGAGTCGCCGTACATGCGAGCGAGACCGCGGAGCGAGCCGGGCACGTCGCCGCGAAGGCGTTCGGAGTTCGGTGTGTTGGCGAAGCGGCCGTCCGGAAGCTGCTCAAAGATCTTGAAGCTTGCCAGCAGGCGCAACAGGCGATTCAGCGTGTCGGCATCGGCTCCAACGTCGCGCGCCAGAGTGTCGAGATCTTTTGGCGCCGCAACGAGCGCATCCGCGATTCCCAGCTCCGCGGCGACCTGCAGGGCCCTCGAAACGACGAAGCCCATGAGCAGGCTTCGCAGCTCCGGCGGCGGAGTGGCTGGGCGTTCATCGGCCATCGCTCATGATACTGCGCGGCATCGCGCACCGGATTTTCTGTCACGCGGCTTCTGCGAAGACGCGCGGCGCGATGGCCGATACGACGACGAATTCTCCCGACACTCGATAGCCTCGTTCGTGCCGGAAAGGTTCGATCGCCTCGATGTAGCGACGGCAAACGCGCGCGCGAACCTTGGAGTCGAAGCGCGACCATGCCAGCGCGACCGGCCCGCCCAGGAACGCCGCCTCGCAAGCCGCATCGGCGTCGGCGTAGTCGAGCGTCGCCGCGATGCGGTGCTGCTCGATGGCGTCGAACCGAGCCTCCGCACACAGCTTCGCCAGGGTGTCCATGCGCCCAAGGCGAAAGAACGTCGGGCATACCTCGCTTGCAACCTCGGCATCGACAATCGAAAAGAGCGCCGACCACCCGCACAGGGATTGCTCTCCCCACACGGCGATCGTCATCCTGCCTCCCTGCCGCAGCATCCGCCGCATCTCCCGCACGGCCTGCCGCGGATTGGGCATGTACATGAGGCCAAATGCGCAGAGGACGACGTCGAATCCGGCGTCTGACAGGTCGAGGTCCTCGGCGTCCATGCGCGCGAACACGGCATTGGAGGCATCGAGCTCCTCGGCCCGGCTTCTCGCTGCATCGATCATGCGCCCGGAGAGATCGATCCCCAGCACCCGGCCGGTCGGACCCACCGCTTGCGCGGCAGCCAATGCGGCGAGGCCCGTGCCGCACGCCACGTCGAGGACGCGTTCGCCGGAGGCCGGCGAAGCGCAGGCCATGACCTTGGCGACGGCGGGCGCGAGCTGCGATCGCCACAGCGGTTCGTAGCGGGGCGCCGCCAAGTCCCAGCCGTAGCGCTGGACCCTTCGCTGCAGCCCTGCCTCCATCGCTTCAGCGACGAACGATGACGACTTCGAGATATTCGCTTGGCACGACCAGCGAATCCGGTCCGCCGCGATTCATGCTGTTCAGCAATTCGATCAGGTCATGCTCCAGCGCTGCGCCTTTCTCGGGCGGCAAGGCGGCGAACGCCTTGTGGACCGGGCCGTACCACGTGCGGAATACCTCGACGAAATGCGCCGCAGAGCGGTAACGAAACTTGAAGAACCGCGGCGTCACGGCGATCGTCGACGCCCGATCGCCGAAGAGCGAGCGCAGGTGCGACTCCACGCCCCACAGCGACGGCGGTTGCACACCCGGAGGCGGGGGCAGTTGGCGTCCGAGCGTCTTGAACACCTGTCCGATGAAACCTTCGGGTGTCCAGTTGGCGAGGCCGATGCGTCCGCCGGGCCGGCATACGCGCGCAAGCTCGGAGGCCGCCTTCGCCTGGTCGGGCGTGAACATGACCCCGAACGTGGACAGGACCGCGTCGAATTGCCCGTCTTCGTACGGCAGCGCCTCGGCGTCCGCGACTTCGAACTCGACCTCGAGACGCTCGGCCGCCGCCCGCTCGGCACCGCGGTCGAGCAGCGTGGATACATAGTCGGTCGACGTGACCTTGCAGCCCCGGCGCGCCGCCGCGAGCGTGGCGTTGCCGTTGCCGGCAGCGACGTCGAGCACACGCTCGCCCCAGCGCAGGTCGCAGGCTTCGGCCAGCGATTCGCCGACGATCTGCAGGGTGGTGCCGATCACTGCGTAGTCGCCGCTGCCCCACGCCGCCTGTTGGCGGCTCTTGAGCGAAGGCGGATCGGCGGGTGCATTCTTCAGGACTGCCGTTTCGGTGGATGCGTTCATGCTGGTCCTCTTGGTTTTCGAAGTTCCTGGCTGGTTCTGTCGTCGGGCGCCTCGCCAGCTATTCCGGAAGCGTGTCGCCCGATCCGCCCATCTCCTTGGGCATGTCCTTCATCTTGGGAAGCCCGTCCTTTATGCGAAGCACGGTCTCCTGGTAGTTGACGTGAAGCTTGGGCTCGTAGGGATGGGTCGGAATCGTTGCGGCGTAGACGTCGACCACTCCCCACAGCGGATGGTCCGTCAGCAGGTGCCCGCCGCAGGTCTTGCAGTATTTGCGATAGCTCTTTTCCGTCTTGTGATAGACGCCGACGTTGTGTTCGCCCTTGGTGAACTTCACCGTCTCGGGCTTCCAGAGGGTGAATGCGTTGACGGGTCCGGCGGACCAGCTGCGGCACGACGAGCAATGGCAGTAGCCCGCCGCGACGGGCTCGCCGTTCACGGTCACTTCGACCGCGCCGCAGAAGCAGGTTCCCTTGTGACTCTGACTCATGTTTCCTTCCTTGCACGTTGGTGGTCGCGATGGCGATTTCGCTTGTCGCAGGACGGTGGCCGGAGTCCGGATTCGTCCTGCCGCAAAGATTGAGGCAGGCGCATCGCTTCGTCCTGTCCGCGCGTCGCCCGCACCTGTCCGATCGTCCTCGGATCGCGTGTTCGGGACCGCGCGCCTTGCTGTGCGTCCGGAAATGCTGCCTCACCGTCCAGCGGTCGCGGCCCGCCGCGGGCGCCACTTGGCCTCCAGGGCCGACGCGTCCACAATCGCACCCTCGGCGTCTTTTCGGAGTGTCATGGCGTGACCAAAGGGCAGTTGGCGGCGGCCATCGAGCGCGCGGAGGCGGTTCTTCGTCGGCGTCCCGACATGGGTTTGCACGACGATGCGCCGGCGACCGCCCGATGGGAGCAGGGCACCCGCGTCGTGGCGCGTCATGCCAACGGCACCGAGGTGCCGACCGACATGCCCGGCGAGGTCGGCGGCACCGGCGATCAGGTCACCCCCGGCTGGCTGTTTCGCGCGGGACTCGCTTCCTGCGCGGCGACCACGATCGCGATGACCGCAGCGGCGCGGGGGATCGAACTGACGACGCTCGAGGTTCGCATCAGCAGTCGCTCGGACACCCGCGGGCTGCTCGGCATGACCGACGACGCGGGCATCGCCGTTCATGCGGGCCCCTGCGACGTCCAGATGCGGGTCCGCATTGCTGCGCGCGAGACCTCGCCACAGCAACTTCGGACGCTGGTCGAGGACGGCTATCGCTGCTCGCCGGTGCCCGCCGCCGTGCAAAACGTGGTGCCGGTGGCACTGCACATCGAGGTCGTAGTCACGTAATGGACGCTCTTTCGGAAACGCTCCGCGTCGTGCGCCTGGTCGGCGCCATTTTCATCAACGCCCGATTCACGGCGCCATGGTGCTATCAGTCCCCACGCGCGGACTCGGCAGCGCCGCTGCTCGAGCCGGGCGCGGACCGCGTGGTCATCTTCCACTTGATCACCGAAGGCGAATGCTACGTGGAGCTGGGCGACGTGCCGCCGGTGCGCCTCGTCGCGGGCGACGCGGTCATCTTTCCCCAGGGAGACGCGCATCGCATGACCTCGCAACCGGGCCTTCCGCCCGCGACGGGCGCACGGCTCGACGCGGTGCTGGCGCGTCGCCCTCGCCAGCTCGCCTATGGCGGCGGCGGTCCGACGACACGCCTCGTGTGCGGCTATCTGGCGTGCGATGCGCGCCTGGCGAGGATGCTTCTCGCGGGATTGCCACCGATGGTCCGCGTCAACGTGCGCGGCTCCAACGCGGGCACCTGGCTCGAAGCCTCCGTGCGCTACGCGCTGGCGGAGGCCCGCTCGCCGCGGCCCGGCGGTGCCGGCGTGCTGGCCAAGCTGGCCGAAGTGCTCTTCATCGAGGTGCTGCGCCTGTACATGAACGAGCAGCACGAAGGCAGCACGGGATGGCTCGCGGGGGTCGGCGATCGAATCGTCGGCGGCGCGCTCAACGCCTTGCACAAGAGTCCTGCCCAGGCCTGGACGCTGGAAGAGCTGGCGCGCGCCGCTGGGACTTCGCGATCGGTGCTCGCGGAGCGGTTTCAGCATCTGGTGGGCAGCTCGCCGATGCAATACCTGACGCAATGGCGGATGATGCTCGCCGCCAATCTGCTGTCTCGCAGCAACGCGCCGCTGGCGCGCATTGCCGAGGATGTCGGATACCAGACCGATACCGCCTTCAGTCGGGCATTCCGGCGCGAGTTCGGCGCACCGCCGGCGACCTGGCGCCGGAGCCAGTCGACCCGCGATCAGCTCGGATGAGAAGGCGCGCGTGGACCTGAACATTCGCGGTCTGCGCGTCCTGGTGACCGCCGGCGCCTCGGGCATCGGCCTCGCCACGGCACGCGCATTTGCGCGCGAGGGCGCCCGGGTACATGTCTGCGACATCGATGCGGCGGCACTCGATGTCATGGGCGCGAGCGACTCCGGCGTGACCCGCAGTGTCTGCGACGTTGCCGATGCCGCCTCCGTGGATCGCCTATTCGCTGCAGTGACGTCGACGCTCGATGGTCTCGACGTGCTGGTGAACAATGCCGGCATCGCCGGACCGACGGCAGCCTGTGAAGACGTTCCATTGCGCGACTGGGAACGCACGCTGGCCGTCAACCTCACGGGGCAGTTTCTCTGTGCCCAGCGCGCGATTCCCCTGCTCAAGGCGAGCGCCAACGCGAGCATCGCCAATCTGTCGTCGGCCGCGGGCCGCTTCGGATTCCCGAATCGCACGCCCTATGCAGCGTCGAAATGGGGCGTCATCGGCTTCACCAAATCGTTGTCGATCGAGCTCGGCCCGCACCATATCCGCGTCAACGCGATCTGTCCGGGCTCGGTCGCGGGTGCGCGGATCGATGCGGTGTTCGCCCACCGGGCGGCGCTCCGGGGCATGACGCCGGAGGACGTGCGCAACGAGGCGATCGGCAAGACGTCGTTGCGACGCATGGTGACCGCCGACGACATCGCGAACGCCATCGTGTTTCTCGCGTCGCCGCTCGGCGCGAACATTTCAGGACACGCGTTGCCTGTCGACGCCGATACCCAGTCGCTGGTCTGAGCGCAGCGGGATCGAATTACGCCGCAAAGCCCAGCAGTCTCCGCGGGTTGTCCCACATGACCTTGCGCCGGTCGGATGCGTTGGGAAATAACGTGAGCGCGAGCGCAAGCAGCACGCCATAGTCGACGCGAACCGGCGCACGCAGGTAGGGCCAATCGGACCCCCACAGGCAATGCTCGACGGTGAAAGCGTCGATCAGCGCCGCGATGAAGGGCCATGCATCGGCGTGTGGCGTGGATTTCTGCGAGAACTTCACGAGTCCGGAAAGCTTGACGAAGGCGCGCCCCGCTGCGCCCAGCTCGAGCAACGTCTGAAAGCCTTGCGCAGTGGGCCCGGCATCCACCGTAGGACGACCGCAGTGGTCCACCAGAATGCGAACGCCGGAGCCGGTGAGCATCGGCATCATGGAGCGGAGCTGGTCGTGCTCGACCTGGATGTCGACGAACATGTCGAGTGCCGTGAGCTTGTGGAGCAGGGATTCCGCGTCGCGGTAATGGTCCACCCCGTAGTACGTCACGTTCCACGCCACGCCGACGACGCCTCTGCGCTTCAAATCCTGCAACTCATCCGAAGTGATGTCGTTGGCCACCACGGCGATGCCCTTGTAGCGTCCCGCACCGCGCGCGATCGTATCGAGCATGCAGGCGTTGTCGAGGCCATAGCCGGAGTTGGGGCCGACCAGCAGCGCGTGGCGCGTTCCATACGCATCCATGACTTCCGCGAACTGCGCCGGCGTGCCGAGCTCCTGGCCCATCGGCGCGTAATGCGTGTCGGCGCGATAGGGAAAGCGCGCCGGATCGAGGACGTGCACATGGCAGTCGATCTTCGGCTCTTCGTAGATGCGAAGTTCCATGGAACAGAGGCTAGAACGTGGCGGCGACTGCCTGTCGCAGCGCGGGCGTGATCTCCGGCATGACGCCGAACCACGCGTTGAACGCCGGCCGTGCCTGATTGAGCAGCAAGCCAAGGCCGTTCACGGTAACGTTGCCGTGCATGCGCGCCGCGGCAAGGAGCGGCGTTTCCGGGGGGATGTAGATGAGGTCTCCGACCAGTGCGCCTTGCGGGAGTCGCTCGAGCGAGATCGGTAGCGGCGGCTTGCCGGTCATGCCAAGGCTCGTGGCGTTGGCCAGGAGCGCGATGCCGTCGAGAGCCTCCTCCCGCTGGTCCCAGGGCAGGACCTTCACCACCGGGCCGACGGCGTCCGCGATCGCCTCCGCCTTGTCGAGCGAGCGATTGGTAACGCGAATCTCCCGGGCGCCTTGTGCGGCCAGGCTTGCCACCACTGCGCGCGCGGCGCCGCCCGCGCCCAGCACGACGATCGGTCCGCTGTCGGGACGCCATTTTGAATCGGCATCGCGCAGGCTTTGGATGAAGCCGTTGCCGTCGTTGTTGAAACCGGTCAGCGTTCCGTCCTGCTCCACGACCACGGTGTTGACTGCGCCGATCTTCCGCGCCAGGCCGTCGACGCGGTCGAGCAGCGGAAAGATCGCCTGCTTGTGCGGCGTCGTGACGTTGCAGCCGCGGAGCCCGAGCGCCGCCATGCCGCGTACCGCCGCTTCGAGCTTCTCGGGCGGCACGGGGAACAGCACATAGCGCCCGGCAATGCCGTGGTGTGCAAGCCAATGGTTGTGAATGACCGGCGAACGCGAATGCGCGACCGGCCATCCCATGAGCCCGGCAATACCGAACGTGTTTTGATCTGCCATCGCTTGGTTTCCCGTGTCGAAGTGCCGTTACTTGCCCGCCGACAATGGGGGCAGGGTTGCAATCACTTCCTGCTTGCCGTTCACCACTTTTGTCATGAAGCTTTCGCGATCGAGATCGCCGTTCTTGTCGAAGCTCACGTCCATCAGGATGCCCGGGTAATCCTTGGTCGAAAGCTTGACGCCGTGCATGGCATCGGCGAAAGCCTTGGGATCCACCTTGCCGACCTTTTCCGTCACTGCCTTGACGATGTACATCCCCGTGTAACCCTTCTGGCCATTGTGGTCGGGCTTGTAGTTGTATTCCTTCTGGAATTTGGCCGCGAACGCCCGGATGCTCGGATCGGGCGCATCCGAGGTGAGGCCGACATGCGCGACCGCGCCGTTCGCGGAGTCGCCTGCAAGCTCGATCACCTTCTGGCTCGTCAGCACGGTCTCGCCGACGATCGGCTTGTCGTAGCCCGCCTTGCGGAGCTCCCGCAGCGCCCGCGCGGCTTCTTCCTCGTTGGTGTAGACGAACAACGCGTCCGCGTTGGCCTGCTTGGCCTTCAGCACCGCACCCGAGAAATCGAGTTGGCCCGGATCGGTCGAGATATCGGCGACGACCTTGATGCCGTATGGCTCGATGGCTTTCGTGAACACGTCGCGGCCGCCCTTTCCGAAGTCGTTGTTGGTGTAGATGATCGCGACAGTCTTCGCTTTGAGGGTGTCGTTGACATAGCGCGCCACTTTCGGCATGGCCGTGGTCTGCGTGAACGCGGTGCGGAAGATGTAGGGGTTACCCTGCTGCGTGATCGCCGCCGCTTCGCCGCCCGTGAAATTGGGAATCTCGGCACGCCGCGTTTCCGCCATGCTGACGAGGATCGAGCCCGAGAATACGGGTCCCATCACGACGTAGGCGCCATCGTCGATCGCCTTGACCGCCAGCGCCTTCGCCACTTGCGGCTGCGACTGCGTGTCGCTGGCGGCGTACTCGACCTTGCGTCCCAGGATGCCGCCGGCGGCGTTGATCTCCTTGATCGCGAGCTTGACGCCATCGTTGAAGTTCGTGCCCGACGTGGCCCCGGTGCCTGAAAGCTCCATGAGGCCGAAGATCCTGACGGGCTGGGTCTGGGCGAGCAGCGACTGTGCCAGTGTCAAGGCGAGGAAGAAGGTGGAAATACGGGCTATGTGGCGCATGAACGAATGACCTCCTGTGTGTGATTTGTTAGTGGACGAGACGACAACGATAACGTCGCATTGCATCGCCGAGCGCAACATGAGCGTGAATGATCCAGCAAGGGTTTTCCACGCAACGCGGCGAATGCTGTTTCATGGAGTCATGGGCCGGCTCGCGCCGGTTCCATGCCATGCCGGCGCTTCGCCGCATCGGCTTCCGGTGAAGCAAGAAACGAGAGCAGCGTTGTTGCGTCCGCGGGACAGCGCGATGCGGTGCATACCGCCGCCGAAAACACGGTCGTCACCTGAATTTCCCGTGGCAGCTCGCCAATGACATCGACGCCGGGCACGTTCATCAATTCGCTCAGCTGCTGGAAGCCCAGCTCGACATCGCCTCGCGCCACGAGCGTGCCAACGGGAACGCCGGGGGGCGCCTGCACGAGGCGCGGCGCAATGGCGTCGGCGATTCCCCAGCGCTCGAAGACGCGAACAAGGTGCGCCCCGCTGGGTCCCGTCGAATAACCCACGCTGCGCGCACGCAGGACGGAGTCGCGAATCGCCGGCTCGCTCCCGACATCCGGCCGCGGCGCTCCCGCGGCCACCGCCAAGGCGATCCCGGAGCGGGTGAGGTCCGTTCGACTGCCTGCAACGACACGCCCGCCGGCTGCCAACCGCTCGATCGCCTCCGCCGCGAGCACGACGAAATCGAACGCTTCGCCATCGTGGACCCGGCGTGCTGCATCGACCCCGCCCGCCGCAACGACAACGACCGGTTGTCCCGACTGCTGCTCGTACGCATCACCCAATTCCGTCATCACGTGACGCATCGCCATCGAGGAAATGCCCCTGATGTTCTCGACCCGGCTCGACTCGACGGTCATGGTCCGCTGGACCTCGCTCAATCGACGTACTTCAAGCCGGCCTTTTGCAGCGGCTCGCGCATTCCATACATGTCCAGGCCCAGGACGCCGGCGGCAAGCTTTGCGCGCTTTTCGCCCTCGCTGGCTTCGCGCGCAAGCGCACTTGCGAGCGTCTTCTGCGCCCAGGCTGCCGGCACGGCCACCACCCCGTCCTCGTCGGCCACGATGACGTCGCCCGGCGTGACGAGTGCCCCCGCACATACCACAGGTACGTTCACGGACCCCAGAGTCGCCTTGACGGTGCCCTTGGCGGAGATCGCCTTGCTCCATACCGGGAACTGCATCTCCGCCAGCACGCGCACGTCGCGGACGCCGGCGTCGATGACCAACCCTCGTGCGCCGCGCGCCTTGAAGCTCGTCGCAAGAAGATCGCCGAAATAGCCATCGGCGCACTCGGCTGTGACGGCCGCGACAACGATGTCGCCAGGCCGTATCTGCTCGGCGACGACGTGCAACATCCAGTTGTCGCCGGGATGGAGGAGCACGGTCACCGCGGTCCCGGACGCCTGTGCGCCCGGATAGATGGGGCGCATGTACGGCTTGAAGAGCCCGGTGCGTCCCATGGCCTCGTGCACGGTTGCAGTCCCGAGCGCGCCCAGCTTGGCGGCGACGTCGCCATCGGCTCGGCGAACGTTGCGATAGACGACTCCGAGTTCGTACATCTCAACGTCCTTTCGCTTTGAGCGCGGCGTCCAGGCGCGGATAGACACGTCGCGCGTTGCCTTCGTAGATCCTGTGCCGCGCTGCCGGATCGATGTGGGCGGCCTCGATGTAGCGCCTGGTGTCGTCGTAATAATGACCCGTCTCGGGATCGATGCCGCGCACCGCGCCGATCATCTCGCTCGCGAACAGGATGTTGTCCACCGGGATCACGCGCGCGAGCAGGTCGATGCCCGGCTGGTGATACACGCAGGTGTCGAAGAAGATGTTGCGGAGAAGATGCTCCCGCAGCACCGGCTTCCTGAGCTCCTGTGCGAGCCCGCGGAAGCGCCCCCAGTGGTACGGCACCGCACCGCCGCCGTGCGGAATGACGAAGCGCAGTTTCGGAAATTGCTTGAAGAGATCGGACGTCAGGCATTGCATGAAGGCAGTGGTGTCCGCGTTGAGGTAGTGCGCACCGGTGGTGTGGAAGCTCGGATTGCAGCTCGTGCTGACGTGAATCATCGCCGGGATGTCGTACTCGACCATCTTTTCGTAGATCGGATACCAGCAGCGATCGGACAGTGGTGGCGAGTTCCAGTGCCCGCCGGACGGGTCGGGATTGAGGTTGATGGCGACGTTGCCGTACTGTTCCACGCACCTGACCAGTTCCGGGATACACGTGGCGGGGTCGACCCCCGGGCTTTGCGGCAGCATCGCGGCGGGGATGAAATGATCGGGGAAGAGCCGGCTTACGCGATAGCACAGCTCGTTGCAGATCGCGGCCCACGTGCTCGAAACCTGGAAATCGCCGATGTGATGCGCCATGAAGCTCGCGCGCGGGCTGAAGATGGTGAGGTCGAGGCCACGCTCGCGCATGAGCCGAAGCTGGTTGCTCTCGATCGATTCCCTCACCTCGTCGTCGCTGATGCGAAGCTCCGACGCGTTCGGCATTTCCGCCGGATTTTCGATCCCCGCGATCTGGCGATTGCGCCAGGCCTCGAGCGCTTTGGGCGCCGTGGTGTAGTGACCATGGATGTCGATGATCATCGAATGGCTCCGTTCAACGCGGGTCGCTTCGCGCCCGCTCCGACGGGACTTCGGGCGGGAGAAATCGGGTCAGCGTCGATGGCATGCGCGGGCGCGCCGCATGGGTTGGAAAACAGCCTTCCAGCGGAAGTTGCGCGGAGTCGGAAGGAGTGGCGGCCGCCGCGATTGTCGCAGGAATCGCGAGCGCAGCCGAATGCCCTTCCGGGCCCCCGCCCATGCCCTGCAACCAGCGCATCCCGGTAGCGTGAAACGGTCTCGAACATGATGGTGGTCATCCACGAGCGCCTCCGCCGTGGCGCATACTCCGGCAGCTTCGCCGCGTTGGGCATCGCGGCACCCGGCGATCCCGATTGCCAGCATTGACATGGCGATCTCAATCGATTCCCACGGGTCTCCTGCATCCAGGCGGCGAAGGATTTCGAGGTTGGAAGTGTCGGGGTGCGATCGATTTCGCGCGTTGCCTTCCGCTTGAAGTGACAACTGAATTCGTTATGCCGGGGCGAATGGGGCAACGGCCGCCGGAGAGCGTCAGGATGGCAGTCATGACAGAGCGGGGCCGGTCGCCGCCGCCCACGCCCGCGACGGGCCTGGACGTCAATTTGCGGCATCTGTTCGTGTTCATGGCTGTTGCGGAGGCGGGCAGCGTTGCCGCCGCAGCAGAGCGATTGTTTCGCGCGAGCTCCGCGGTGGCTCGGGCGGTCACCAAGCTGGAACACGATCTGGGCGTGCGTCTTTTCGATCGTCGTGCGCGCGGAATGCTGGTCAATGCGTATGGCCAGACGGTACTTCAGCGGGCCCGCCGGATTTCCGACGAGTTCGCGGCCGCCGCGAAGGCCCTCGATCCGGCCGGCTTCCAGCGCATCGATGCCGGCTCGCATCTCGTTTTCTCGGCACTGCCGAACGGCAGGCGCCTCGCGATCGTCACGGGCCTGGCGGACCGGCACAACATGGAAGCGGTCGCGCGCGAGCTTGGGGTTACTCAGGCAGCCGTTAGCGCGGGACTGAAGGAGCTGGAAGATCGCCTCGGCAGGGCACTCTTCACACGCTCCGCCAAAGGCCTGATACCGACCGATGCGGGCGACGCGCTGGCGTTTCACTTTCGAAGAAGCCTGGCGGAGCTTCGGCACATCGGTCCCGACCTCGCGGGGATGGAAGGCGTCGTGCACGGCACGGTACGGATCGGCGCCTTGCCGCTGGGAAGGACCCGCATCCTCCCGTCGTGCATCGCATCCGTGCTGGCGCGCCATGCGCGGCTCCGCGTCGTCACCACGGAGAGTCCATACGAGGCGCTTGCCGCGCAATTGCGGAGCGGCGAGATCGACTTCGTGTTCGGCGCGCTCCGCCCTGCGCACCATGCCAGGGATCTGCTCCAGGAGGGGCTGTTCGACGACTGTATTTCCATCATTGCGCGCGCGGGGCATCCGCTGGCCTCACGTCGCGCATTGGCGCTCTCCGATCTGCGTGACGCGCAATGGGTGCTGTGGCGAGCGGAGGCCCCGGCGCGGGAAATGTTGCTGCGTTGTTTTCGCGAATCGGGCGAGCCGGAGCCGCAACCGTCGGTCGAGACCGGCGACCTCGCGATCCTGCGCGGCGTCATCAGGCAAAGCGACATGCTGACCGCGATTTCAGCCCAGCAGCTGCATCACGAGATCATGGCCGGCGATCTGGTGATACTGCCCGTCGGCATGGAGCAGACACGTCGCAGCATCGGCATCGCGCAGCGCCAAGGCGCATTGGCATCGCCCGGCGCCCGCGTGCTGCTGGACGAGATCCGCACGCGCGTCCGGCACATGGTCGCGGAGGGCGAGCTGCTGGAGGTCGCAGCGGAGCGCAACCACGTTCAGCCGGCTTGATCCAGTCGGGGTTGCACCGCGGAACGCGATTGCGCGCACACCCGCGCATTCAGCTTGACGGTGTGGGCCCGGGCTTTTGGTCCCACGCGAGATTGCCAGCCTCCTTCCCGGCGACGGAATACAGGGCGCCCGGGGCGTTGCGCGTGCGCTGGAAGGCTTCCAGCGTTTCGCCGCGCATCGCTGCATAAATGTGCAGGTTCGACACGCCGGTGACCGCGCCGAGCTTTTCAAGCATGAAGAAGATCGCGCCGTAGTGCATGAGCCCGCGCCAGTCGCGCCGGCGAATCAGGTCGCGCTCTTCTCCGGACAGCCCGGCGGCCTCGAAGCTCGCCTCCGGATCGCGAAGGAACGTCGCTCGGTGGCCGGGCTCGATCATCCGGTGCAGGTAATCGTTGATGCGATAGGCCTTCACACTGCGTTCGAGAGTGAACGGATAGGTGCCATCGAGCTTCTCGATGCCACGGAGCTGCGTTTCCATGTGGCGTTGCTGGCGTTCGACAAGGGCCGGGTTGGGCGCATCCATGCCCTCGTAGATCGCGGTCGCGATGCCTGCCATCGAGGGCAGGTAATAGCTGCGGAACTTGCATTCGAC
>Ga0207683_10001688_pt1 | contig 19758 bp, 19 predicted proteins | sample KBSM73metaG_FD_184333 | JGI IMG/M metagenome (GOLD analysis project Ga0207683, IMG submission 184333) | Miscanthus rhizosphere microbial communities from Kellogg Biological Station, Michigan, USA - KBS M7-3 metaG (SPAdes) (version 2) | ecosystem: Host-associated > Plants > Roots > Rhizosphere >... | reverse complement strand
GACGGCGGCGGGGCGCCGGTCACCATCGCCGCGTACTCGCTCGGTGCGTTCACCGCGCCGCTGGTATGGCAGCGCGTGCCCGCGCGGCAGGTCATCTTCGTGAACGCGATGATCCCGCGACCCGGCGAGACGCCCGGGGCCTGGTGGGACAACGTGGGCTGGGAGCAGGCCCGGACGACCGCGGCCCGGCGGAACGGCTACTCCCCCGACTTCGACTTGGACACCTATTTCCTGCACGACATCCCGGCGGACCTTCGCCAGCAGATGCTCGGTCACGATGTGGCGCAGTCACCAGGCCCGTTCGGGGATAAATGCCTTTTCGACGAGTGGCCGGGCCTCCCCCTGCACGTCATCGCCGGCCGGGACGACCGGTTCTTCCCGGTCGAGCTGCAGCAGCGCGTCGCCCGGGAGCGGCTGGGCGTCGAGCCCGACGTGGTACCCGGCGGGCACCTTGCGGCGCTGAGCCGGCCCGCGGAACTGGCCGCTGCGCTCGCCCGGTACCTGTGAGCCCCGGCGGTACGGGTCACGGCGGCCCAGTTGGAACCCCCGATCCAGGGCGTTCTGACGCCGTGAATGTCCGGTTTCAGGGCGTCCGGCAGGTCCTGACGATGCGCTTACGGAACCCGCGCCGCCCTTCCGCGCGCACGCAGGAGCGGGACAATCGTCGCATCCGTGCATCAGTGAGCACACGGGGCAGCCGGGGTTCCGTACTGCGGGGAAGGCAGGGATGACCATGACCGCACAAGCTCACGACGCTATAGCTCTGGGCACCGCTCCTGCGGCCATCGCGGCTCGCCGGCGGCGCGTTGATGCGGGCGTGGTTCAGTTGTCGCAGCGGGACATCGACGGGCTCCTGCTCTGCGGCGAGCACTTCGGCGCGCCGTTCGACCTGCTGGCTACGGCGCTGGGGGTGGGGCCGGAGCGGCTATCCGCGCTCACGGCGCGGTGGCGGCGGGCCGGGTTCGCGGCCACGGGACGGCTGGGTCCGGGGCCGAAATGGTGCTGGCTGACCCGAGACGGGATGACAGCGACCGGCCTGGGGTTCCGCGCTGGCCCGCCCGCCCTGGGACGGCTCGCGCACGTGCGGGCGATCCTGGCGGCCCGGCTCTGGATGGAGGCCAGCCCGGCCTGGCACGACGGCCGCCCCTGGTGGCACAGCGAGCGTCGGCTGCTCGCCGGCCAGCCCGCGGCCGACCGCGCCGAACACCTCCCGGATGCTGAGATCCACTGGCCGAGCCTCGACGGCAGCCCTTACGCCGGGCAGATCTGGGCGATCGAGGTGGAGCTGACCCCTAAGTCGGCCGGGCGCACGATGCGGATCATGACCGGGCTGCTGGCGCCGATGCAGTATGCCCTGGTCGTCTACCTCACCGCCGCGCGGGCCCGCCCGGTGGTGACCCGGGCCGCCGGGTCACTGCCACCTGGCGAACAATCCCGGTTGGTGGTCCGGGACCTGCCCGGCTACGCGTTCGCCCCGCCGGGATCATTACCGGCGGGCGGCCCGATCGTCGCGGCGTCGGGTCCAAGCTGCGTCACGTACCGGGGTGCACCTCGACCCAGAGCGCACCCATGGGCCGCTGCGGCGTCCCGTCGAGCTCGCTGACCAGGCGGTCCAGGCATTCGTGCCAGCCAGCGCCGTCGCGCGCGGCCTTGCCGAGCTCGTCGAAGGTGTCGGTGAGGATGAGCAGGGTGCCCGCGCCGTCCGCCCGCAGTTCGATGCGCAGCCGGTCGGTGCCCCAGGTGAACTCCATGACCTCGGGCGGGTCGAAGACCAGCATCTGGCCGTCGAAGCCATCCCCGGCCGAACTGACGAACCGCAGCGGCGCGCCCGCCCGGCGCTCCCCGACGATCTCCTGGGGATACCAGGCGGCCAGGTGCTCCGGTTCGGTTACGGCCCGCCAGACCTTCTCGCGCGGGTGCGCCAGCCTGCGGGTGAAGGTGAGCATCCACCGGTCCCCCTGGCGGGTCAGCGTGCCGAGTTCCGCGTCATCCATGCGTTCTCCTCAGTTGTCCATGTCGTCGAGGTGGGCTTCCAGCGCGCCGAGGCGTCCGGCCCAGGCGGCGCGGTAGGGCGCCAGCCACTCGTCGATCTCGCGGAGAGGTTCGGTCCGGAGCCGGTACACGCGCCGCTGGGCGTCGGCCCGCACCTCGACCAGGCCCGCCTCGCGCAGCACCCGCAGGTGCTTGGACACGCCGGGCTGGCTGAGGCCCAGCGCGGAGACCAGGTCGCCGACGGCCTGGTCCTGCTCGCGCAGCAGGTCCAGGATGCGGCGCCGGTGCGGCTCGGCCAGAACCTCGAACACATAGCGAACATATCCGTTTAGTTATATAACCGTCAAGACATATAAGTCCGAACGGGCCGGGCGGCTCGCGGCGGCCACGGGTGCGAGCGCAGTCCGGGCGGGTCGCGGGGCCGGCTGTGCGAGGTATTTCATGATCCGGAAGGATCTAGTACTCCCTGCCGTACCAAATCCTTCATGATCATCGAAATCCGTACCGAAAAGCCGCGCCTACCATGATCAGCTGGTCCGGCCCGCGCAGTGGGCGCGAAAAGCGGCTGTACCGGCGAGGCTCCGGTGCGTGAGGTGCCAGAGTTACGAAATCGCGTCTTGGTGGCGGGGGTTGGCGTCTTGGTGGCGGGGGTTACTGGAGCGGGAACTCGACGCCACGCTCTCCGGCCGGGCGCGGGCCGAAGATCCGCCGCTCCGATTCGGAGATCGCGACGTCGTTGATGCTCGCCTCGCGGCGGCGCATCAGGCCGTGCTCATCGAACTCCCATAGCTCGTTGCCGTAGCTGCGCCACCACTGGCCCCGCGCGTCGTGGGACTCGTACTGGAACCGGACCGCAATCCTGTTACCGCCGAACGCCCACAGGTTCTTGCGCAGGGCGTAGTCGAGCTCGCGGTTCCACTTGGCCGTGAGGAACTCGATGATCGCGGGCCGCCCGGTGAAGAAGGCGTCACGGTTGCGCCAGGCCGAGTCCACGGTGTACGCGCCCGCGACACGCTCGGGGTCGCGGGTGTTCCAGGCGTCCTCGGCGGCCTGCACCTTGGTCAGGGCGCTTTCCCGGTCGAACGGCGGTAGCGGCGGACGGTCGGTCATGTACGGACTCCCTTGCTTCTTTAACTAAGAATTTTTAGTGATAGAGTGTTGATCATGAGCCTATCACCCGGCGGTCAGGATCTGGCCTCGCTGAGCAGCCTGGACGATCCGCTGCGCCGCCGCCTGTACGAGGTCGTGACCAGCCAGCCCGGGCCGGTCAGCCGGGACGAGGCGGCTTCGGCGGCCGGGATCGGCCGGGCGCTGGCCGTGTACCACCTCGACAAGCTGGTCGAGTCCGGGCTGCTGACCGCGTCCTACCAGAGGCCGCCCGGGCGGAGCGGGCCGGGGGCCGGCCGGCCCGCCAAGATGTACGCGCGGTCGGACCGCGAGTTCGCGGTCACCGTGCCGCCGCGGGAGTACGAACTGGCCGCGCGGCTGCTCGTGCAGGCGGTCGAGGCCGATCCGAGCGACCGCAGCCGGACCGCGCTGGCCGGGGCGGCCCGCCGGCTCGGCACCGAGCTGGGCAGCGCGTTCCGCCCGGCCGCGGGCGAGGGGGACGCGGCCGGGCGGGACGTGAAGGGCGTGCTGACCCAGCAGGGATACGAGCCCTGCTGCGGCGCCGACGGCGTTATCCGGCTGCGGAACTGCCCGTTCCACCAGCTCGCGGAGCAGCACCGCGAGCTGGTCTGCGGGATGAACCTGGCGCTGGTGGAGGGGCTGGTCGAGGGCCTCGGCGCGGACGGCTGGCGCCCGGCCCTCGACCCGCAGCCCGGTCAGTGCTGCGTCGCGATCGGCGGTGACCGGTCATGACGGCGGGACCGTCCCTGCACATCGCGCGGGACAGCACGGGGGTGGACATCGACGCGGCCGAACGGGCGGCGGCCGGTTTCCTGGCCGCGCTGGGGATCGACGTGGAGCACGAAGACCTGCGGGAGACCCCGGCCCGGATGGCGCGCGCGTACGCCGAGCTGTTCAGCTCGGCGCCGCTGCGGCTGACCACGTTCGCCAACGACGAGGGCTACGACGAGCTGGTGCTGGCCCGGGCCATCCCGTTCCGCACCGTCTGCGAGCATCACCTGCTGCCGTTCTCCGGCCTCGCGCACGTCGGCTACCTGCCCGGCGAGCGCATCGTCGGGCTGTCCAAGCTGGCCCGGCTGGTGGAGCACTTCGCCGCCCGGCCCCAGGTCCAGGAACGGCTGACCAAGCAGGTGGCTGAGTGCCTGGCGACCCGCCTGCGCGCGCCGGGCGTGGGCGTGGTGCTGGAGGCCGAGCACTCCTGCATGACGCTGCGCGGGGTGCGGGCGCACGGCGCGAAGACGGTCACGTCGGCCCTGCTGGGCACGCTGCGGACCGACCCGGCCAGCCGGGCCGAGTTCTTCGCCCTGGCCGGCGTGCCGCACTAAGCGATGGCCCACCCGGAGGGTGACGCCGGAAAGGATCATGATCATGACCGATCGACTTGCGGAGCTGAGCAGGGCAGGCGTTTCCATCTGGCTCGATGACCTGAGCCGTGACCGGCTGACCAGCGGCAGCCTGGCCAGCCTGGTCGCCCGCGACCACGTGGTCGGGGTAACCACCAACCCGGCCATTTTCGCCAAGGCGATCAGCGCCGGCGCCGAGGCGTACGCCGGGCAGCTGCACGACCTGTGGGCCCGGGGCACCTGCGTGCACGAGGCGCTGCGCGACATGACCACGCACGACGTGCGCTGGGCCTGCGACGTGCTGCGGCCCGCCTACGACGCCACCGGTGGCGTAGACGGCCGCGCCTCGATCGAGGTGGACCCGCGGCTGGCCTACGACACCGAGGCGACCATCGCCGAGGCGCGGGCCCTGTGGTGGCGGGTGGACCGGCCCAACCTGTTCATCAAGATCCCGGCGGCCCGGCAGGGGCTGCCGGCCATCGCCGCCTGCCTGGCCGAGGGGATCAGCATCAACGTCACGCTGATCTTCTCCCTGACCAGGTACGACGAGGTGATGGACGCCTTCCTGGAAGGCCTGGAGCGGGCGCGGCAGGCTGGCCACGACCTGGCCCGGATCGCGTCGGTGGCTTCGTTCTTCGTCTCGCGGGTGGATACCGAGATTGACGCGCGGCTGGACAAGACCGGCACCGCCGAGGCGGCGGCGCTGCGCGGCCGGGCCGCGATCGCCAACGCGCGGCTGGCCTACCAGCGTTACGAACGGATGCTCGCCTCGCCGCGGTGGGCCGCGCTGGCGGCGGCGGGGGCCCGGCCGCAGCGGCCGTTGTGGGCCTCGACCTCGGTCAAGGACCCGGCTTATCCCGACACCATGTACGTGACCAGGCTGGTTGCGCCCGGCGTGGTCAACACCATGCCCGAGGCCACCCTGCGCGCCGTGGCCGACCACGGCGAGGTTCCCGCGGACTCGGTGCGCGCCCATTACTCCGACGCCCGGCAGGTGCTCACCGAGCTGGCCGCGGCCGGCGTCGACTACGACGACGTCACGGCGGGCCTGGAGCAGCGCGGCCTGGAATTGTTCGACGCCAGCTGGCGGGAGCTCAGCGACCAGCTGGCCGCCAAGCTGCGCAATCCGTGTCATTCATAGCAGTGCCAAACCAACCAGACAGGAGAGCGGGAGATGAGCGGGAGTAGCGCATACGTGATCGCCGGGGCGGGGCTGGCCGGGGCCAAGGCCGCGGAGAGCCTGCGCGAGGAAGGGTTCGACGGCCCGGTCGTGCTGATCGGGGATGAGGCCGAACGGCCGTACGAGCGGCCGCCCCTGTCCAAGGACTACCTGCTGGGCAAGGCCGAACGCGACACGATCTACGTCCACCCGGCGTCGTGGTACGCCGATAACGGCGTCGAGCTGCGCCTCGGCGTCCCGGTGACCGGCATCGACCGCGCGGCGCACGAGGTGGCTCTGGCCGACGGCAGCCGGATCGGCTACGCCCGGCTGCTGCTGGCCACCGGGTCCTCGCCGCGCCGCCTCCGGGTGCCGGGCGCCGACGCCGACGGCGTGCTCTACCTGCGCCGGGTGGGCGACAGCGACCAGATCAAGGCCACCTTCCAGTCCGCCTCCAGGATCGCGGTCATCGGCGCGGGCTGGATCGGCCTGGAATGCGCCGCCGCGGCCCGCGCGGCCGGCGTCGAGGTCACCCTGCTGGAGTCGGCCGAGCTGCCGTTGCTGCGGGTGCTCGGCCCCGAGGTCGCCCGCGTCTTCGCCGGCCTGCACCGCGAGCACGGCGTGGACCTGCGGTTCGGCGTTCAGGTGAGCGAGATCACCACCGCGGGCGGCCGGGCCAGCGGCGTCAGGCTGGCCGACGGGAGCCACGTCCCGGCCGACGCGATCGTCGTCGGCGTCGGGATCACGCCGAACACCCAGCTGGCCGAGGCGGCGGGCTTGCAGGTCAGCAACGGGGTCGTGGTCGACGCCGGGCTGCGGTCCGCCGACCCGGACTTCTTCGCCGCCGGGGACGTGGCCAGCGCCCTGCACCCGGTCCTCGGCCGGCACATCCGGGTCGAACACTGGGCCAACGCGCTGAACCAGCCGCAGACGGCGGCCCGGTCCATGCTCGGCCAGGACGTCGCTTACGACAAGGTTCCGTACTTCTACACCGACCAGTACGACCTGGGCATGGAGTACGCGGGCTACGTCGAGCCCGGCGGCTACGACCAGGTCGTGTTCCGCGGCGACGTGGACCGGCGCGAGTTCGTCGCCTTCTGGCTGGGCGAGGGGCGCGTTCTGGCCGGGATGAACGTCAACGTCTGGGACGTCAACGACGCGATCCAGGCCCTGGTGAGCGACGGCCGCCCGATGGATCCGGCCCGCCTGTCCGACCCCGGCGTGCCCCTGGAAGAGGTGGCCGGCTGAGGCTCAGCGGCCGGGGAGCTTGCCGCCCATCAGGCGCCTGAGCCGCAGGATCTCGGTGTCCCGCGCGTCGAGGACCGGCTCGACGACGTTCATCGCGGCGTGCACGGCGGTCTCCACGTCGCCGGAGACGCCGTAGCGGAGGAAACTGCGTCCCAGCGCCCGGCGGAGCCGTTCCGCGGTGACCGTGAGCAAATCGGGCGGCTCTTTACGCGGCTTGGCGGGATGACCGGGACCGCCCGGGCGCGAATTCGGCCGGCCTCCGCGCGCGGACGCCCTGGTGTCCTGGCGGCCGGACGGCGCGATTATGTCCGGGCTGTCCGGCACCGCGAACAACGGCGTCATCGCCCCGGGCTGCGGCTGAGTCGAAGAGCCCCGGGCGGCTCGCCGCCGCTTTGGTAGGGTCGGCTCAGGGAGCATTGGCGTGACCTTCCTGGCAAAGGATTGTCGTCTCAGCGCCAATGCTCCCTCTTTGTAGCCGTCATAACACAGATGTCCAGGTCGCACGGCGTGTCATCAATACTCCGCTCGGTGCTTTGTGGCTCTTTCCGGCCATATTCCGACGACAATTCCTATCGAATATTTGTGCGTACGAACGCCGTTCACGCAGTGGCCGGGCCGACTTCGCCGCGCCGCCCGATTTCCACGTGCGGGCGGGAAAGCCAGATCGCCCATTCCGCGCTGATCTGGCCGGCCGTGGTCAGCAGCGGCGGCAGATGATCGTCCAATAGCCGCTGCGTGGTCGTCTCGGCCGCGTGCACGGTGACGTTCATCGCGGCCCGGACCGTCCCGGTCCCGTCCCGGACCGGTACGGCCACCGAACGGACGCCGGGCGCGAGCTCCTCGTCGGCCAGCGCCCAGCCCCGCGCCCGCACCTCGGCCAGCTCCTCCCGCAGCTGGTCGGCCGAACGGCCGATGTAGGGGGGTAGCCCGGACCGGCTGGGCTGGGCCAGCGCGGCCGCGACCCGGTCCGGGGGCAGGGCCGCGAGCAGTACCTTGCCCTGCGAGGTCTGCGCCGCCGGGAAGTGAGTGCCGATTTCCACCCGCAGCGCGATCAGCTTGGGCACCGAGACGCGGGCCACGTAGACGATGTCAGACCCGTCGAGCTGGGCCATGGACGACGACTCGCCGGTGCGGGCCACCAGCGCTTCCATGTGCGGCCGGGCGATCTCCCACAGGCCCAGCGAGCTGACGTACGCCATGCCCAGGCTCATCACCTTCGGGGTCAGCCAGAAGGTCCCGCCGGAGGACCGGACGAAGCCCAGCTCCTCCAGGGTCAGCAGCAGGCGGCGGGCGGTGGGCCGGGTCAGCCCGGCCGCGGCCGCCACCTCGCTGAGCGACATGCCGCGGTGATCTACGCCGAACGCGGCGAGGATGTCCAGACCGCGCGCCAGCGCCTCGACGAAGTCCGGCCCTTTACCGCGCCCGGCCATCCGCTCCCCTAGCCGTCCTCGCCGAACATGCTGCCCCGCGCGTCATGGGTGGACTCGGACTTGTACTCCGTGTACTGGTACGGGTTGTCCAGCACCTCGGTGCCCGGCAGGTCCGGGTTCATTCCGGCCGCCCAGGCCTCCTCGCCGAGCTCGGACCGCAGGTAGCCGACGGTGGCCTCGACCGCGCCGCGCACCGCGGCCAGGTCGGCCCCGACCAGCCGGTTCTCGTGCTTGACCACCCGCCCGTTAACCAGGACGGTGTGCACGTCGCCGCGCTGCGCCTGGAAGGCGACGTGGCCGTAGGGGTTGACCAGCGGGAACGACACCGGCGAGGCATCGTTCTTGATCAGCACCACGTCGGCCTTCTTACCCGGCTGCAGGCTACCCAGGTCGTCACGGCCCAGGGCGCGGGCACCGCCCCGGGTGGCCCAGTCGACGACGTGCTCGGCCCGCAGCTTGTGATGAGTGACGGTCTCGCCCTTCACGTGCGCCTCGAGATGCTCGCGGGCCCGGTCGGCGCCGAGGGTCGTGCGCATGGCCGAGAACAGGTCACCGCTCCACCACACGCTGGTGTCCATGGACAGGGCGACCGGGATGCCGTGGCGGCGGACCTGCCAGGTGGGCGGGTAGCCCTGCCCCGCGCTCTGCTCCGATTCGGTCGACACCGAGATGGTGCCCCCGGTGGCCGCGATGCGCTGGTAGGAGTCGGTGCTCAGGGTGGCCGCGTGCACGTAGATCGTCTCCGGGGTCATGAACCCGTTCTCGTGCATCAGGCGGATGCCGTCGTCGTTGGTGGCCCCCCACACCCCGGCGTGGGTGGTGACGGCCAGGCCGAGCTCGCGGGCCACCTCGAACGCCGCCTTCTCCGGGAAGGCCGGGTCGCCGGTGACGTCGAAGGCGATCTGGAACCCGAGCATGTCGTCCGCGGCGTGCCGGTCGAAGAACGACCGGAGGGCCGGGTCGGCGGTCCACTCCCACGGGCCGGCCTGGATGTTGCCGTAAGCCAGGACGAACCGCCCGGGCACCGCGCGGAGAGCGTCGACGGCGGCTTCGGCATGATCGGGGGTGTGCAGGTTGTGCGACCAGTCCACGCTGGTGGTCACGCCGGCCTCGAGAGCCTCCCAAGCCGAGACGCTGTTGCCCGCGGCGATGTCCTCGGGGCGGAACTTCCGGCCGTGCTCCAGGTAGTTCCAGACGAAGTACTGGGTCAGCGTCCAGTCCGCGCCGTAGGCGCGCATCGCCGTCTGCCACATGTGCCGGTGCGTATCGATCATCCCCGGCATCACGATGCCGCCGCTCGCGTCGATCTCGAGCGCGCCATCCGGTGCCTCGAGCCGCGGTCCTACCGCGGCGATCCTGTCGCCGGTTACCAGCACGTCCGCGTCTGCGAGGATGGTGTGGGCGTCGTCCATGGTGAGCACCGTGCCACCGCGCAACACCACCGGGCGGCCCGCTGCCACCTCGTCGGGATTCGCCATCGAAGCCTCCACGAGTTCTCTACGGACAAGCGTCCGCTATACGACCGTTCGGCATAACCATTGTCACTGTCGGCCAGCGGCGGTACGGCTGTCAAGCCATCCTCCGCGGTTGCCGGCCTTGACAGGCACCTTCGCGGGCCTAGGCTGGTCCGTACGCTGACCATGGACGATTGTCCGTATGACGGACAACCTGACGGAAGGACCGGTCATACGATGACGGTGGACCAGGCGGAAGGGCCGCTGGCCGGGCTGCTGGTGGCGGACTTCTCCCGGATCCTGGCCGGGCCGTACGCGACGATGCTGCTGGCCGACATGGGCGCGGAAGTAGTCAAGGTCGAGGGTCCGGGCGGCGACGACACCCGCACCTGGCAGCCGCCGGTCCGGGACGGCATCTCGACCTATTACCTCAGCGTCAACCGCAACAAGCGCTCGGTCGCGCTCGACCTGCGCGATCCGGCCGACCTGGCCGCGGCGCACGAGCTCGCGCGGCGCGCCGACGTGTTCATCGAGAACTTCAAGCCGGGCGGCCTGGCCCGCTTCAAGCTCGACTACGACTCCGTCTCAGCCGCCAACCCGGCCATCGTGTACGCCTCGATCAGCGGTTTCGGCAGCGGGCCCAAGGGTGCCGCGCTGCCCGGGTACGACCTCATCGTCCAGGCCACCTCCGGGCTGATGAGCGTGACGGGAGACCCGGAGGGCGAGCCGTACCGGGCCGGCGTGGCGGTGTTCGACGTGATCTCCGGCCTGCACGCCACCATCGGGGTCCTGGCCGCGCTCAACCACAGGCACGAGACCGGCCGCGGTCAGCACGTCGAGATCAGCCTGCTGGCCTCGGCCATGTCCGGTCTGGTGAACCAGACCGGCGCCTTCGTCGCGGGCGGGGTGGTGCCGTTCCGGATGGGCAACAGCCACCCGAGCCTGTTCCCCTACGAGCCGCTGCCCTGCTCCGACGGCGAGCTGATCATCACCGCGGGCAACGACATCCAGTTCCGCAAGCTGGCCGAGGCGCTCGGCCTGCCCGAACTGCCCGACGACCCGCGGTTCGGCCGCAACGAGGACCGCACGGCCAACCGGGATCAGCTGCGGCCGCTGCTGGTGGAGCGGCTGCAGACCCGGCCCAAGATGGAGTGGTTCCGCGAGCTGACCGCGGCCGGGGTGCCCTGCGGGCCGATCAACACCATCGACCAGGGCGTGGCGTTCGCCGACGAGGTGGGGCTCGATCCGGTCGTCGTCGTGGGCAAGGGCGACGAGGCGATCCCGTCGGTGCGCCACCCGATCAGGTTCTCCGCGACCCCGGCCAGCTACCGGCTGCCGCCGCCGTCCCTGGACCAGCACGGCGAGGAGATCCGCCGCTGGCTGGCCGAACCGGAGGCGGAAGCATGAGTGACTCCCCGGGGCCGTCCTTCCCCACCTCGCTCGGCACCTCGACCGCCGACCAGATCAGGCTGCTCGGCCAGGACCTGACCGCCGACCTGATGGGCAAGGTCAGCTTCGGCGAGCTCGCCTTCTGGCTGGTCGCGCTGCGGCGGCCGACCCCGTCCGAGACCCGGGTGTTCGAGGCGGTTCTGGTGGCGCTGGCCGACCACGGGTTCACCCCGACCGCGATCGCCGCGCGGGTCACCTACCTGTCCGCCCCGGACTCGCTGCAGGGGGCGCTGGCGGCCGGGCTGCTGGGCGGCGGGTCCCGGTTCCTCGGCGTCACCGAGGACTGCGGGCGCTACCTGCACGACGTGCTCTCGGGGCTGGACGGCACGTTGCCGTCCACCGACGAGGGCTGGGACGCGGTCGCGCTTTCGGCTGTCGAGCGGACCAAGGCGGCCGGGCGCTTCGTCCCTGGGCTCGGCCACCCGGTGCACAAGGTGACCGACCCGCGCACGCCGGTGCTGATCGGGATCGCCTCGGAAGAGAACCTGCGCGGGCCGCACCTGCGGCTGTTCGAGGCGATCGGCCGGGTGCACGAGCAGGTGCTCGGCCGCAGGCTGCCGTTGAACGGGGCGGGCGTGTGCGGGGCCGCGCTGGCCGACCTCGGCCTGCCCGTCGAGCTGCTCCGCGGCTTCGCCTTGCTGGCCCGCGCGGCCGGCCTGCTCGGGCAGATCGCCGAGGAGCGCCGCCGGCCGATCGGCATGGACGTGTACATGACCGTCGACCGCAACGCCGTCTACGTCGACCCGACGGACGACACCGCCGGCTAAGAAGCACTGAGAAGGCCAGCTAACGAAGGGAGCGCCGCATGGCTACCGTCGCCGCGGTCATCGCCTCGACCCACCACCCGTTCTACTACCGGGCCAGCACCTCGGCCGGCCCGGACCGGCCGCCCTTCGCTGACGAGTGGGTGGCCAAGATCGAGGCGTTCCGCCAGACGCTCACCCGGGCCGAGCCCGACGTCCTGGTCATGGTCGGCAGCGACCACTTCCACCAGCTGTGGCTGGACAACATGCCGCAGTTCCTGGTGGGCAAGGCGCCGTTCTTCGACGCGAACTGGTACAACGAGGAACGCGAGTTCGGCCTGCCGCGGATGCGGCTCGCGGGCGACGAGGACCTGGCCGCCTACCTCCTGCGGGAGGGCCTGGACGCCGGCTTCGACCTGGCCTTCAGCAACGAGCTGCGGATCGACCACAGCGTGACCTGCCCGATCATCACCCTGCGGCCGCAGGCCGACCTGCCCATCGTGCCGGTCTACACCAACATCTTCGCGCCGCCGATGCCCCGGCCTTCGCGGTTCGTCGAGCTGGGCCGGGCGCTGCGACGGATGGTCGAGGCGTGGCCGTCGGACAAGCGCGTGGCCATCATCGGCACCGGGCACCTGTCGCTGGAGCTCGGCGGCCCGCGCCAGTTCGGCCCGCACGGGCCCGACCCGGAGTTCGACCGCAAGGCGGTGGCCTGGATCGCCAACGGCGACGTCGACGGCTGCCTGGGCGAGGTCACGCTGGACAGCCTGCACGCCCCCGGCAACGCCACCCACGGGTTCATGGACTTCATGCTGATGATGGGCGCGGCCGGCGACGGCGTGAAGGCCGACTACACCGACAGCCTGGACCTGTTCCACACCATGGAGGCCTACTTCACCTGGTACCCCGAAGGAGCGCCGTCGTGAGCAAGTACCTGCTGGACAAGTTCCTGTACACGGTGGACCGGGATCCTGACCTGGTCGAGCGGTACCGTTCGGACCCGGCGGGGACGGTGGAGTGGTGGGAGGGGGAGATCGCGAACTCCATCCTCAACTGCCATGGCGCGGAGAGGTCGACCTGGCTGGCGTTCTCGGAGGAGGAGCGGCGGGCGCTGCGCTCGCATGATCACGTGGCGTTGTTCGGTATGGGCGCCCACCCGTTCCTGACCCTGACCCTGTTCATCGCGATGTTCGAGCGCGACCACGGGCCGCTGGAGTACCAGATCGCCTACGCCCGGGCCATGGAGCACATCACGCTCCCCTATCCCGACATCGCCACCTGAGGGGCACTTCGCTGGGATGATAGGCGACTGGGTCGATGTGCCGTCGGGCCGGCTCTAACCGGACCAACGGCACATCGACTCACTCATTGCCGCGTTAGCGGGGCCCGGAGGGAGGTCTTCGGAGGAAGGCGCGACACACCCGGGATCGGTGATTGCCCGTCCGCTGCTCCTCCGGGGTTCTAGAATCCTGCCAGCGGGGCCGCGAACAAGCCGGGAGAACTATGGCTGCGGTCCTGCTGGAACCGGGTAGCCGCCTGCTGCACATCGGCCCGCACAAGACCGGCACCACCGCCATCCAGGGCGCCCTGCACCTGGCCAGGGAGCGACTGGCCGCCGAGGGCGTGGTCTATCCCGGCCGGGGCCGGCAGCCGCTGTGGCCCGTCCTCGCCGTTACCGGACAGCCCGCCCTGCTCGGCGGGCCGCGCCCCGAGATCTCCTACTGGGACAGCCTGGTCCGTGACGTCCGCGCGGCGGGCGACCAGCGTGTGGTGCTGAGCAGCGAGTTCTTCGCCGAGGCGGACGACGCCACGGCCCGTCGGGTGATCGCGGACCTGGGCGGGGCCCGGGTCCATGTCGTGGTGACGCTGCGCTCCCTCGCCCGGATCCTGCCGTCGCAATGGCAGCAATATCTGCAAAATGGCTTCCATTTCCGGTATCTGGAATGGCTGGAAGGAATACTCAGCGAGCCGCCGCAGACACCGACGCCGGGTTTCTGGCGCCGTCACAGGCATGACGCCCTGGTCGCCCGCTGGGCCGCCGAGAACGGCCCGGAAAACCTCACCGTCATCGTGCTCGACGAATCAGACCGGCTGATGCTGCTGCGCGTCTTCGAATCGATGCTCGGCCTGCCCGCCGGCTTCCTCGTGCCCGAGGAAAGGGCGGTGAACCGGTCCCTCACCGCGGCGGAGGCCGAACTCGTCCGGCTGCTCAACGCCGAATTCAGCCGCCGCGGCTGGCCGCACCGCGACTACGCCAGGTTCATGCGCTACGGCGCGGTCGAGCACATGAAGGATGCCCGCCGGCCATCGGCGGACGAACCGAAGATCGCGACCCCGGCCTGGGCCCTGGCCCGCGCCGCGGAAATCAGTGGCGAGATGGCCGGCCGCATCGATGCACTCGGCGTGAACATCGTCGGCGACATCTCCTCGCTGGGCAAACTGCCCGCCGACGGATCGGGTCCAGCCCCCGGCGGGCCGGACCTAGCCGCGGACCGGCCGGACCCGGCCGCGGACGACGCGGCCGCGACGGCGATGATGCCCGTGGAGGCCGCCGTCCGCGCCACGATCGGCGCCTTCATCGCCGGCGGAGCGGGCGGCCAGACCGCCGAGGAGATCGTCCGCGACCTGGACACCATGAGCCTGGCCAAGGTGCTGGCCGACCGCTGCCGCCGGCGGGTACGCCGGGCCCTGCCCGGTTGATCCTGGCTACCCCTGACACCGCGCCGGGCGGGCGTGTTCAGCGCCTGCCCGGCATGCCAGGATGGGCGGCATGACAGACCCGCGCGCCGGGCAGCCCGCTGCTGCTGAAGACCTGGTAGACGTCGCGAAGCTGGTCACCGCGTACTACACGGTGCACCCCGATCCCGGCGATCCCGTGCAGCGGGTGTCGTTCGGCACGTCGGGGCATCGCGGGTCGGCGTTCACGGCGACGTTCAACGAGGACCACATCCTGGCCACCACCCAGGCGATCTGCGAGTACCGGGCCAGCCAGGGGATCGACGGCCCGCTGTACCTGGGCGCCGACACGCACGCGCTCTCCGAGCCCGCGCAGGTCAGCGCGCTGGAGGTGCTCGCAGCTAACGAGGTCCGCGTCATGGTCGACGCGCGCGGCGGCTACACGCCGACGCCCGCCGTGTCCCGCGCGATCCTGGCGCACAACGCGGCGGAGACGGGCCCGCGCGCTGACGGGATCGTGGTCACCCCGTCGCACAACCCGCCGCCGGACGGCGGCTTCAAGTACAACCCGCCCGACGGCGGGCCGGCCGGAACCGACATCACCCGGCAGATCCAGGACCGGGCGAACGAACTGCTGGCGGACGGGCTGAAGGGGGTGCGCCGTGTCTCCAGCGCCCGGGCGGTCTCGGCCGCCGGGAAGTTCGATTTCCTCGACAGCTACGTGGCGGCGCTCGGACAGGTCGTGGACCTGGCCGCGATCAGGACGGCCGGGGTCCGCATCGGCGCCGATCCGCTCGGCGGGGCGAGCGTGGGCTACTGGGGCGAGATCGGCGACCGGTACGGTCTCGACCTGACCGTCGTCAACCCAATGGTGGACGCCACCTTCCGGTTCATGACGCTGGACTGGGACGGCAAGATCCGGATGGACTGCTCCTCGCCGTTCGCCATGGCCGCGCTGATCGGCCGGCAGCACGAGTTCGCCGTCGCGACCGGGAACGACACCGACGCTGACCGGCACGGCATCGTCACGCCGGACGCCGGGCTGCTCAACCCCAACCACTACCTCGCGGTGGCCATCGATTACCTGTACCGGCACCGGGACGGCTGGCCGGCCGCGGCTGCCGTGGGGAAGACGCTGGTCAGCTCCTCGATGATCGACCGAGTGGCGGAGGGCCTGGACCGGGAGCTGCTGGAGGTCCCGGTCGGGTTCAAGTGGTTCGTGCCCGGGCTGCTCGACGGTTCGGTGGCCTTCGGCGGCGAGGAGAGCGCCGGGGCCTCGTTCCTGCAGCGGGACGGCTCGGTCTGGACCACGGACAAGGACGGGATCATCCTGGCCCTGCTCGCCTCCGAGATCACCGCGGTGACCGGGCACTCGCCGTCCGAGCTCTATCAGGACCTGACGTCCCGGTACGGCGACCCGGCCTACGCGCGCGTCGACACCGCGGCCAGCCGGGAGCAGAAGGAGGCGCTGGCCAGGCTCTCCCCCGAGCAGGTCGCCGCGACCGAGCTCGCGGGCGAGCCGATCACCACGGCGCTGACGACCGCCCCGGGGAACGGCGCGCCGATCGGCGGGCTCAAGGTGGTCGCCGGCTCCGGCTGGTTCGCCGCCCGCCCGTCCGGCACCGAGGACGTCTACAAGCTGTACGCCGAATCCTTCCGCGGCCCGGAGCACCTCGCCGCCATCCAGGACCAGGCCCGCGAGATCATCACCGCCGCGATCGGTGGCTCCTGACCAGCCCAAACTTGTGCCGCAGCGTTACCGGACGCGCTCTCCACACGAACTACATATGGTCTTCATCCGGGTGCCACCATCGTTGGCTGGGCTAGCCTCGTGGATCTTGCCGGGCGGGAGAGGCTCATGGTGCGGCGCGCCGGGGCGGAGCAGGCATGCGGACCTGCGCCGGATACCCCCCGGACCGCTGCCCCGGGCAGACGGTCACCCTGCCCGTCGAGCTTGCCGCGGTACCAGCGACGAGGACGTTCCGCTCCGGGGTGTCCCCCGCGCTCCCATTCCCGTACGCGGCTGAGGACGGGCCGGTCAGCACCCGTCCGGTCGGCGTGGGGGTGGGCGGGAAGGAGCACGGCGCTTCGCGGTATCGCGGCACCGCCCGGCAATTGATCCGCCGAGGTCTAGTACGGAACCTCGGTGTTCAGCAGGTCGTCGACGGTGGTGCTCGCCGGCCGCCGGCCGATGGCCCGGCAGAAGTCCACGGCGTCCAGGGTCCAGCTCGGGCCGTTGACGCCGGCTCGCCAGGTCCCGCCGGCCGGCCCGGTGAGCGTCAGCTCGAAGTCCTTGCCGTGCCGGTCGGCCCACTCGGCTACGACGTCGGCGACGATCATTCCGTCGTGGTCGGCGGTCAGCCGCGGCTCCGTGCCGGTGGCCGCGGCGATGTCCAGGCGGTGCATCCACGGGTCACGGGTCAGGATCACGTCGATCAGGTAGCCGAACGTCCAGGGTTCCCGCGCCCCGTTCATCTCCTGGAGCACCGGCATGGTACGGCGCCGGATGAAGCCGGGGGTGCGGCGGCGGCCGGTCGCGGCCTTCGGCCCGCGGGCGGCGAAATACCGGGTGATCCGCTCCGGCGCCCAGTCCGCGCGCTCGTCCACCTGGAGCTGGGTGAGCGCGTCGATGTAGATGCCGCCGGACCCTGCCGCCTTGGTCGCCTTGCGCTGCTGGCGTAGGTTCTCCCTGATCGAGGCGGCCATCTCGGCCATGCCGAGCATGTGGGCGGCCATCTCTCGGACGTCCCAGGCCGGGCAGTCGGTCGGCATGGCCCACTGGGCCGGGGTCAGGGACCGGAACATCTCGGCGCAGCGGTCGTACTCGGCGGCGGCCAGGCGCATGGCCACCGGCCGGGGCAGGGCGGATTCGCGCGGGTTCATCGTGGTGCCTTTCCTAGGGCAGACCTAGATCGTCTGCGAACATGGCGATCACCCGGGGGATCAGGCGGCGCCACCGCTGGCCGCCCGGGTCGTTGGCGAGCTGCTGGTTGACCAGGCCGCCGAGGAGCGCGGTGTAGATGTCGGCGTCCTCGTCCCTGGTGATGCCGATGCCGCGCAGCTGGTCGAGCATGAGGTCGTAGACCTGCATGGCCGGCGCGTAAGCCTCGGCGCTGGGCTGGAAGTTCGGGACGACGTTGACGTCCATCAGCTGGTGTCTTGGCAGGTCGGCGACTGCGAAGTCGAAGTAGTGCTCGGCCATGGCGATCAGCCGGGGGCGGGGCTCGGCAGGCAGGGCGTCGGCCGCGCTCCTCGCGTCGTCGAGGTAGATCTGCCACGCCTGCTTGAACATCGCGTCGTAGATGGCCTGCTTGGAGGCGAAGTGCGAGTACAGCGAGGGCTGCTGCATGCCCACCCGGGTAGCGATGTCGCGCAGCGTCAGCCCGGCGATGCTGGTCTCGTGCGCGGCGTCCCAGGCCGCGTCGAGGATCTCCCGCCTGATTGCCTCATGGCGTTCGGCTCTCCTATCGCGATTAGGTTTTACTATCACTGTTTGATCATGGGCTCTGCGCCGACGCCGTGTCAAGGGCTCTGCCGTGTTGTGGTGTCCCGGTCGCCGGAACCTGCTGCTGCGGGGCTGACGTGACCGCTGATACGGCGCCCGGGACGGCGGCCAGGATCGCGGATATCTGCACCCCCTATCACGGGGGCAGATATCCGCAATGATGCGATCGTCCAGAATCAGGCCGCGAGGGCGGCGAGCAGCTGCGCGCGGGTGGGCTGGGCGACCGGCGGACCGCTGCCGTGCCGGCCGAGCGCGTCTCGCGTGCACGCGACTACCTGCGGGTCGGTGTAGACCTCGTCGGGCGGGCGGACCATCCCGTTGATCGTCCAGAACGCGCGGAAGGCGACGGGGTCGTAGCATCCGGCCACGCGCAGCTCCGGGTAGCTGACCCGGTCCGCGACCGCGGGCGGCGGCGGAGCGGGCTCGCCGAAGATGGTGTGCCGCATCATCGCCAGCCGCGCCGCGTCGATCGCGGCCTGGTCCTGGTAGAACGGCGCCACGTGCGCGGCCACCAGCCGGTCCATGGCCAGCGCGTGGGCGGCCGGGTCATCGCCGTACTCGGCGAGGGTGTCAGCCAGGTCGGCGGCACCGGTCAGGGCCAGCGCCAGGCCGCGGCCCAGGGTCGGGTTGGTGGTGCACACCGAGTCGCCGATCGCGAGCAGGCCGGTGGCGACCGGGCTCCCGTCCGCCACCAGGCGGCGCAGGGTGTTGTGCAGCCCGCCCATCGGGAACACGTCCGTGATCGGGTCCATCACGTCCAGCCAGCCGGCGTATGCGGGGACGGTCCGCAGTACGGCAGTGAAGATCGCGGGGTCCCGCGCCGTGCGGAACCGGCGGTCCGCGGCCAGCGGCGCGACCACCAGCTGCACGGCGCCGTTGTCCGCGCCCCACTTCCCGGCCAGGAACTCGTCGAGCGCGATGACGGTCCTGGTCACCGGGAGCCCGGGCAGCTCCGCGGCCTGCCGGATCCGGTAGTGGCGGCTGTAGTAGGCGATGCCGCATTCGGCGAACCAGGTCGCGGTGGGCCGTGCCCCGATCTGCGCCAGCCAGTCGTCGACCGGCGAGCGCCGCCCGGTGGCATCCACCACCAGGTCGGCGGGCAGGTCGCCCCGGTCGGTCCGCAGGCCGGTCACGTGCGGCAGTGTCGTTCCGGCGGCCGAGCGCATCCCGGCGGCCGAGCGCATCCCGGCGGCCGAGCGCATCCCGGCGGCCGAGCGCATCCCGGCGGCGGAGCGCGGGCCGACGGCGAGCAGGCCGGCGACCTTTACCCCGTAGCGCACCTCGACCCGGGGCTCGGCCGCCGCCGCGCGGCCCAGCACCCAGTCGACGGTGGAACGCCGGGTCATGACCGGCATGAGATCCTCGTCGCCGGGCCTAGGCGCGGTGTCGGTCAGCGTGTCCGGCATCTGCGTGCGCAACGGGGCCTCGGCCACCCCGGCGGCCAGCATCCCGGCGTACACGTCGGGCAGCCGCTCGATGAGCAGCTGGCGGCACCGGGCCATGATCAGGTGCGGCTGCACGATCTGCGGCGCCGAGGGGCGGAACGCCACCGCCGCGGCCGACTCCACGTCCGCCGCTGGCTCCAGCCGGTCCCGTTCGAGCACCACGACGTCGTGGCCGGCGCGTGCGAG
>Ga0207683_10001685_pt1 | contig 19765 bp, 18 predicted proteins | sample KBSM73metaG_FD_184333 | JGI IMG/M metagenome (GOLD analysis project Ga0207683, IMG submission 184333) | Miscanthus rhizosphere microbial communities from Kellogg Biological Station, Michigan, USA - KBS M7-3 metaG (SPAdes) (version 2) | ecosystem: Host-associated > Plants > Roots > Rhizosphere >... | reverse complement strand
CAACTCCAACACGGCCTTCGGCCGCCCCGTCCGCGCCACCCACCGAGTCTACGACTTACCCCACGGATCCCCGGCGCGGGACACTAGGAGCGGCCCCGTCAGGGGCGGGCCAGGTGCAGGGTCGCCACCACGCCGGCGTGGTCGGAGGGCCAGAGACCGAACGGCGCTCCCGGCAACGGCGGCGTCCGGTCCGCCTGCTGGTCGCCGACGACGCCGGCGGCGACCGCGTCGAGCGCGCCGGGTTGGTAGAGCACGTAGTCGATGCGGTGGTCGATCCGCGACTCCGGCAGGTTCAGGTCGTCGGTCTGACCGGAGGTGTTGCCGCCGGCCGGCCCGTGCACGTCCACCCAGGCGTCCTCGAGACCAACCGCGCCGGTGAGGATCCCGTACGCGCCGGCGGCGTCGGTCGGCTCCGAGTTGAGGTCGCCGACGAGCACCACGGGCAGCGGCGCGTCGGCAAGCAGCTGCGACAACTCGACCGCCTGCAGCGCCCGCACCGCGGCGCTGAACGCCTCGAGGTGGGTGTCGACGAACCGGAAGGACTTGCCGCGCACCTTGACGTCCACCGCCGCCCAGCCGCGGACGATCGGCAGGTTGCCGAGCAGCGGGTTGGGCAGCGGGATCCGCGCCTGGTAGAGCCCGGACCGGGGGTTGGAGACCTTCACCACCGATGCCGGCTCGCCGGCGCGGACCAGAATCACGTCCCGGTCGGTGAACCGGGCGACGCCGCCGGAGGACAGCGGCACCGGCGGGCTCTGGAAGTTGCGGCTGACCGACGCCACCCGGTAGTGCTCGCCACGGGCGGCCAGCGCGTCGAGCAGGATCTGCTCGTAGTCGAGGGCCGGCGCCAGCGCATCCGGGGACGGCCCGCGCTCCCAGAGCGCGACCTCCTGCAGACCGATCACCGTCGGGTCCGACTCGTCCACCAGGCGGGCGATCGCCGCCGCCCGGGCCGGGAAGTCGACCTGCCGGACGTGATCCCACACCGCCTGCGCCAGCGTGCTGATCGTCGCCGGGGTGGCGGTGAACAGCGGCTGCAGGTCCGCCCCGAGGTAGAGGTTGTACGACATGACCGGGACCCGCCGCTCCGCCTGCGGCGGCGGCCCGGCGGAGGCGGCGGTCGCCGTTCCGGCCGCGACCACGAGGCCGACCGACAGGACGGCGAACACGCGCAGCATCAGGCGGATCCGGAGCGGTGCGGTGCTGGCCATGTGACCTCCGATGACCGGTGCCGGTACGCCGCGGACCGTACCCGACCGCGCTCGGGTCGGGCAGCCCGCCGGACCGGCGTCACCAGCTGACGGCGATGTACTTCGACTCGAGGTAGTCGAGCATGCCCTCGTGACCGCCCTCGCGGCCGATCCCGCTCTGCTTCACGCCGCCGAACGGCGCGGCCGGGTCGCTGACCAGCCCGCGGTTGAGGCCGATCATGCCGGCCTCCAGCGCCTCGCTGACCCGCAGCCCGCGGGCCAGGTCGCCGGTGTAGAGGTAGGCGACGAGGCCGAACTCGGTGTCGTTCGCCAGCCGGACCGCCTCGGCCTCGTCGGTGAACGTGACGATCGGCGCGACCGGGCCGAAGATCTCCTCGCGGAGGATCGCGGACGCCGGCCGCACGTCCGAGAGCACGGTCGGCGGGTAGTACCACCCCGTGCCGTCCGGCCGGGTGCCACCGGTGATCGCGGCCGCTCCGTCCGCGACCGCTGCCGTGACCAGCTCGTCGACCTTGGCCACCGCGTCCTCGTTGACCAGCGGGCCGACCTCGGTCTGCTCGTCGACGCCGGGACCGACCCGCAGCGCGGCCATCCGCTCGGCCAGCCGGCGGGAGAACTCCGGCGCGACCGAGGCCTCGACGTAGAAGCGGTTCGCGGCCGTGCAGGCCTCGCCGGCGTTGCGCATCTTCGCGACCATCGCGCCGTCCAGCGCGGCCTCGAGGTCGGCGTCGGCGAAGACCAGGAACGGCGCGTTGCCGCCGAGCTCCATCGAGGTGTTGACGACCTGGTCGGCCGCCTCGGCCAGCAGCACCCGGCCGACCTCGGTGGAGCCGGTGAACGACACCTTGCGCACCCGCGGGTCGTGCAGCATCGCGGAGACGACCTTGCCGGAGCTGCGCGAGGGCAGCACGTTGACCACTCCGTCGGGGACGCCCGCCTCGGCCAGGATCGCCGCCATCGCCAGCGCGGTCAGCGGGGTGTCGCTGGCCGGCTTGAGGATGCAGGTGCAGCCGGCCGCGAGCGCCGGGCCGATCTTGCGGGTGGCCATCGCCGCCGGGAAGTTCCACGGCGTGACCAGCACCGCGATGCCGACCGGCTGCTGCACGACCAGGATCCGGTTCGCCCCGGACGGCGCGGTCATGACCGTTCCCTCGGCCCGGACGGCCTCCTCCGAGTACCACCGGAAGAACTCGGCCGCGTACGCGACCTCGCCGGCGGCGTCGGTGAGCGCCTTGCCGTTCTCCAGCGAGATGAGCCGGGCCAGCTCGTCCTTGCGCGCGGTCATCAGCTCGAACGCGCTGCGCAGGATCTCCGCCCGGGCCCGGGGCGCGGTCGCGGCCCACCCCGCGGCGGCGGCGTCCGCGGCGTCGACCGCGGCGATCGCATCCTCCACGGTGCCGTCGGCGACCGCGGCGATGACCTCCCCGGTGGACGGGTCGTACACGTCGAACCGGCCGCCGGACGAGGCCGGCACCCACTTGCCGCCGAGGAAGAGGTCGGTGGGAGTGTCGGCCATGGCTCCTCCTAGAACGGGTTCGCGACCACCAGGTCCTGTGCGGGGAACAAGGTCAGTATCCGTGGGCCGTCCGCCGTGACGACGACCTCTTCCTCGATCCTGGCGGCCGAGAAGCCGTCGTCGGCCGGGCAGTACGTCTCCAGCGCGAAGACCATCCCGGCTTGCAGCTCGATGGGCTCGCGCATGCTGTTCAGCCGGGAGATGATCGGCCGCTCGTGCAGGCCGAGCCCGAGACCGTGCCCGAACTGCAGCCCGAACGCGGCCATCTCGCTCTCGAAACCGAACTCGGTCGCCCGCGGCCACACCGCCGCGATCTCGTCGGTGCCCACGCCCGGCTTCACCGCGGCGATCGCGGCGTCCATCCACTCCCGTGCCTTCGTGTACGCGTCCCGCTGGCTCGCCGTCGCGCTGCCCACCGAGAACGTGCGGTAGTAGCAGGTCCGATATCCGTTGTAGGAGTGGATGATGTCGAAGAACGCCTGGTCCCCCGGCCGGATCAGCCGGTCGGAGAAGTTGTGCGGGTGCGGGTTGCAGCGCTCGCCGGAGACCGCGTTGATCGCCTCGACCTGGTCCGAGCCCATCTCGTAGAGCCGCTTGTTGGCCAGCGCGACGATCTCGTTCTCCCGGACGCCCGGCTTGAGCACCTCGACGATGTCCTGGTAGACGCCGTCCACCATCGCCGCCGCCTGGGTCAGCAGCATGATCTCGTCCGGCGACTTGAGCTGCCGCGCGTCCAGCAGGTATTGCTGGGCGTCCACGACGGTCAGGCCCTGCCGCTGCATCTCGAACAGGAACGGCGGCTCGACGATGTCCACGCCGACCGGCTCCCCGGCCAGCCCGGCGTCGGTGAGCATGCCCTTGATCTCGCGGACCGCGTCCTCCATCAGCCCCGCGGTCGGCGCGATCGCGCCGCGCAGGCCGAGCATGCCGGCCCGGCAGTCGTCCTCGGCCAGCCAGGGCGCGTAGAGCTTGTGGTGCCGGGCGGCCGAGCCGAAGTCCCACAACGTGGGGCCGCCGCCGTCCCGGGTCAGCAGTGCGTAGCGGGTCATCTTGTCGCCGAGCGCGCCGCCGATCCAGGTCTGCGTGGTGTAGCGGATGTTGTAGAAGTCGAACAGCAGGAAAGCGCCGCAGCCGCTGGCCTCCAGCGACTGCCGGGCCCGGGCCAGCCGGTGCTCGCGCAGCCGGTCGAACTCGACCCTGGTCTCGTAGTCGACGCCGGTGTGTCCCGGCGCCGCCAGCGGGCGGGCGCTCGACGACGTCACTTCGGGCCCCCGCCGAGCCCGTCGTCGACCGGGGTGTCCTCCGGCCTGAGCTCGAGGCCGGACGCGGCGGCCTGCTGGTCGAGCAGCACCGCGAAGTCCTCGTCGACCCGGCCGGCGCTGACGGTCGCCTGCACCAGTTGCGCGGTGACCGCGGCCAGCGGCATCGGCACGTCGAGCTCGCGGGCGGCGGCCAGCCCGAGGTCGAAGTCCTTGCGCAGCAGCACCGGCGTGAACGTCGGCGTGTAGTCAAGGTGCACGTATGCCGGCGACTTGTAGCGGGTGAACGTCGAGCCCATCACGCTCTCGTTGAGGAACTCCAGGAACGCGGCCCGGGACATCCCGCCCTTCTCGGCGAGCACGGTGATCTCCGCCATCGTCTGCGCGACCACGCCGAGCATGAGGTTGTGGCAGATCTTGGCCAGCCGCGCGGTGTCGCCCTCCCCCACGTACGTCACCGACTTGCCCATGTGGCCCAGCAGGTGGGCGACCTTGTCGTAGGTCGCCTTCGGACCGGAGACGACGAAGGTCAGCCGGCCGGCGGCGACGACCTTGCCGTTGCCGCTGACCGGCGCGGCCAGGAAGTCGACGCCGGCGGCAGCGCACTCGGTCCGGATGCGCTCGGAGGACTCGATCGAGACGGTCGAGCAGTCGACCACCGCGCCGGGCAGGTGCGCCGGATCGACCAGCAGACCGCCCTCGCCGAGCAGCACCTGCTCGAGGTCGGCCGGGGTGGCCACCATCGTGAACACCACGTCGCTGTCGCGCAGGTCGGCGATCGTGTCGGCGACGCCGCAGCCCTGGTCGGCGATCGCCTCGGCCTTGGCCCGGGTGCGGTTCCACACCCGCGGCTTCACCCCGGCGCGGGCCAGCCGGACGGCCATCGCCGCGCCCATCCGCCCCGCGCCGATCCAGCCGACCGACAGGTTCGAGTCGCTCATCTCGCCGCCCTTCTGCAAACGATTGCCCGCTCAGTGTCCGGATGTATTGCTGTTCATGTCAAGGCTCTGGCTTGTGTCTGGTCGAGTTCCTGCGGCATAGTGCTGCAATCGACTGCAGCCACCGGGAGGCACCATGGCGCCGCTGCCGGACAGCACCGATGTCGTCGTGATCGGTGCCGGGCACAACGGGTTGGTCTGCGCGGCATACCTGGCCGCGGCCGGGCTCGAGGTCTGCGTGCTCGAGGCGCGCGAGGTGGTCGGCGGCAACACGGTCACCGAGGAGCTGACCCTGCCCGGCTTCGCCCACGACTCCTGCTCCAGCGCGCACGTGCTGATCCAGTCCAACCCGCTGCTGGCCGACGACGAGCTCGGCCTGCTGTCCACGTACGGCCTGCGGTACGCCACGACCGACCCCGCGGTCGTGCTGCCGCAGGACGACGGCGGCCTGCTCGTCATGCGCCCGGACCTGGCCGCCACGGCGGACGAGCTGGCCCGCTGGTCCGGCCCGGACGCCCGCGCGTTCGTCGAGCTGATCGAGCAGTGGACCGGCGGGCTGGCGGCCGAGCACGGTCGGTGGAACTCCGGGCTGCCGCTCGGCCCGAACGGCGCTGCCTACCTGGCCGCCCGGGCCGGCAACGCGTGGGACGTGATCCACCGGCGGTTCGAGCACCCGGTGGTGCGCGCGTTCATGCTGTGGCTGTCGCTGGCGACCATCCAGGACCCGCGCCGGCCCGGCACCGGCGTGCTGCCCGCCTCGATCGCGGCCGGCCGGCTGCGGTTCGGCTGGGCCACGCCGATCGGCGGCTCCGGCGCGCTGCCGGCCGCGCTCGTGCGGCAGCTGAGCGCGCACGGCGGCACGGTGGTCACCGGCGCGCCGGTCGCCGCCGTCGGCGTCCGGGACGGCCGGGCGGCCGAGGTGACCACGGTGGACGGTCGGCGGATCACCGCCCGGCGGGCCGTCGTGTCGGGTGCGCACCTGGCCCGGCTGGCCGGCATGCTCGCCGACCCGCCGGCCGACCTGGTCGCGGCCAGGGACAGCTGGCGGCCGGGGCTGAGCGTGTTCGCCGTGCACGCCGCCCTCCGCGCCGATCTCGACTTCGGCGGCACCCGGGCGGTCGCGGCGGGCTACGGCAGCGTGGCGGGGGTGGCCGACCAGCTCGACGCGTTCTGGCGGGGCGAGCCGGACACCCGCGACCCCTGGCTGCTCGTGGTCGACCAGACCGTCGTCGATCCCGACCGGGCGCCCGGCGGCGCGGCCACGTTCAAGATCCTCACGATCGCGCCGTACCGCCGCGCCGACGGCCGGGACTGGGCCGAGGCGAAGGAGGAGCACGCCGAGGCCCTGATCAAGCGGGTCGGCGTGCACGCGAGCGGTCTGTCCACAGCCGACATCCTTGCGGTGCGGGCGGAGTCGCCGGTGGACGTGGCCGCGCACAACCCGTTCAATCTCGGCGGGTCCTGCCACGGCGGCGAGTTCGTCACGCCGTCCGGCGAGGTGATCCCGGGCTGGACCGACTACGGCACCGGCGTGCCGGGCCTGTTCCTGACCGGTGCCACCAGCCATCCCGGCGGCTCGGTGTCCGGCCGGCCGGGCCGCAACGCCGCGCGGGCCGTGCTCACGGCGCTCGACCTCGATCCGGGGGCGGTGATGGGACCCCGTTAGGGCGTGCCTCCGGATTCGCGGTGGATGCGGGCGGCGTCCGGGCGGCGTCCGGCAAGGCGGAGAGGTCGGCCGGCACCGGGGTTGTATCGGTCGATCCCCGGCAACGCGGCCGGTCGTCGCCTGGGCGCCGCCCGCGCCGCCCGCGAGTTCGGAGGCACGCCCTCTCGAGACGGTCACGAGGCCGCGGCAGCGGACCCGCCGAGGTACAGCGTCGCCATCTCCGGGTGGTCCCGGACCTCGGCCGCCGTCCCCGTCAGGCGTACCTTGCCGCCCTCCATGACCACGCCGTGCGTGGCCAGTCCCAGCCCGAGCCGGACGTTCTGCTCGACCAGCAGCACGGTGGTCCCGCCCGCGTGCAGCTCCTGGATCAGCTCCGCCACCGCGGCCAGGCTGCGCGGGTCGAGCCCGAGCGAGGGCTCGTCGAGCAGGATCAGCCGCGGGTCGAGCATCAGGCAGCGGGCTATCTCCACCATCCGCCGCTGCCCGCCGGAGAGGTTGCCGGCGGTGTCGTGCGCCCGCTCCTTGAGGATCGGGATCCGTTCGGTGAGCATCTCCAGCCGCTCGGCCAGCACCGACCGCCGGCGCCGCAGCAGGAATCCGCCCATCAGCACGTTCTCCCGGACGGTCATCGACGGGAACAGCGCCTGCGACTGCGGGACCTGGGTGATCCCGCGGCGCAGGATCTCGTCCGGGGCGAGGCCGTCGGTGCGGTCACCGGCCATCGTGATCGTGCCGCCGCTGCACCGCAGCAGCCCGCTGATCACCCGCAGCACCGTCGACTTGCCGGCTCCGTTGGGGCCGACGACGCAGGTGACGGTGCCCTCGGCGCAGTCGAGGTCGACACCCTGCAGCACGTCCCCGCCGCCGTAGCCGGCACTCACGCCGGACAGCGAGAGCAACATCCCGCTCACCCCCGGTCCGTTGTGGACAGTTCGGGCCGCTCAGCGGCGGACGCCTGCGCGGCCGGCGGCCGCCAGTCGTCGCCGAGGTAGGCGTCCAGCACGACCGGGTCGTTGCGGATCTCCGCCGGCTCGCCCTCGGCGATCGGCCGGCCGCGGGAGAACACCACCACCGGGTCGCAGAGCTCCAGCACCATCGGGATGTTGTGCTCGACCACGAGGAACGTGATGCCGCGCGCGTTCAGCTCGCGGATCACCTCGGTGAGCCGGCCGAGCAGGCTCGGGTTGACCCCGCCGGCGGGCTCGTCGAGCAGGATCAGCTTCGGCTCCAGCATCAGCACCTGGGCCAGCTCGACCAGCTTCTGCTGCCCGTAGGAGAGGTCGCCGGCCCGCTGCCCGGCGAACCGGCCGAGGCCGACCACGTCGAGCAGCTCGCGGGCCCGGACGGCCTCGTCACCGCTGACCGCGTCGGCGAACATCGTCCGCCAGCGGCCGTCCGGCAGCGGTGCCACCACGTTCTGCAGCACCGACATCTCCTTGAACAACCGGGTGACCTGGAACGTACGGCCGAGGCCGAGGTGCCCGCGCTTCCACGGCGGCATCCGGTCGATCCGCCTGCCCTCGAACCAGATCTGTCCGGAGTCGGCCTGCATGCCGCCGGTGACGAGGTTGAACAGCGTGGTCTTGCCGGAGCCGTTCGGGCCGATGAGCGCGGTGATCGTGCCCTTCCGCACGGTCAGGTCGGTGTCGTCGACCGCGACCAGGCCGCCGAACCGCTTGCTGGCGCCCTTGATCTCCAGCAGCGGCTCGCCGGCCACCAGCGAGTCCGCCGCCGCGGCGGTCTGCAGCTCGTCCAAAGCGCGGTCGCGGGTGAGGGCGCCGCCGGCTCGGCCGAGCGCGCCGGTCTGGTCGGTGAACTCGACCTTCTCGGGGTGCCGCCGCCGCCACGCCGCCTGCACCACCGGCAGCAGCCCGGCCGGCAGGAACAGCACGGTCAGCACCAGCAGGACGCCCATGATGAGCACCCTGGTGCCGGTGCCACCGCCGAAGACCGTCGCCTCCTCGTTGATGAACTGCACGATGAACGCGCCGACCAGCGGCCCGTACAGGGTGCCGCGGCCGCCGACGAGCGCGGACAGCACGATCATCACGCTGCCGAGGATCGCGAACGCGCCGAGCGGGTTGAGGAACGTGATGAAGTACGCGTACACACCGCCGGCGACGCCGATGAAGAACGAGCTGGCCGCGTACGCGAGCACCTTGAACCGGGTGGTGTTCACCCCGATCGCGGCCGCCTTGCCCTCGTCCTCGCGGATCGCGATCAGGCCGGTGCCGAACTTGGTCCGCTTGATCCAGCCGCTGAACAGCACGGTGAGCACGAGGATGAGCAGGAACACGTAGTAGAAGGGGATGTTCTGGAAGTCCTTGCTCCAGAACGGCAGCTCCAGCGTGATCCCGTCGGAGCCCTTGGTCAGCGGCCGCAGGTTGACCGCGAGGATCTGGGCGGCCAGCAGCAGCGCGATCGTGATGATGACGAACGCGTGCCCACGGGTGCGCAGCACGACGAACCCGGCCAGGACCGCGACGACGACGGCGGTGATCCCGCCGAGCGCGGCGATCCACAGTGGATTGACGCCGGTGTGCAGGGCGATGATCGCGACCGTGTACGACCCGAGGCCGAGGAACATGCTGTGGCCGAGGGAGGTGTAGCCGGCGTACCCGGAGATGATGTTCCAGCTGACCGCCTGGATGGCGAGCAGGAACATCAGCAGCGCGACGCCCTGCGTGTACGGGCTCCACGGGTTGACCACCGGGTAGAGCAGGGCGGCCAGCAGGAACACGCCGGCGACCAGGTGCGAGCGCGGCACCCGGGCGAGGAACCCCGGCAGCCGGACGGCGTTCACCGCGCCCACTCCTCGGGCCGGCCGGCCCTCGTCGCCGCCCGCTCCCGGCGCGCGCCCTCGCTCGTCGCTGCCCGCTCCCGCGCGCCCTCGCTCATGCCGTCACCCCGTCCTCGCGCAGCCGCGCGCCGAACAGGCCCTGCGGCCGGACCAGCAGCACCACCATGATCACCAGGTAGAACACCAGCGTCGACCAGCGCAGCGACCCGTACGTCGCGGTGAGCGTCTCGGCCAGGCCGAGCACCAGCGCGCCGACCAGCGCACCCGGCAGGCTGCCCATCCCGCCGAGCACGACGATCCCGAGCAGCCGGGAGATCCAGTCGTAGTGCGAGGCCGGGAAGAACGGGTAGAGCACCGACAGGATCGACCCGCCGACGCCGGCGCTGGCGGTGCCGAGGGCGAACGCGAGCGCGGCGGTGCCGGTCGCGCTCACCCCGACCAGCGCCGCCGCCGACGGGTTCTGCGAGACCGCCCGGATCGCCCGGCCGGTCCAGGTCCGGGTCAGCACGAGGTAGAGCCCGGCGAGCACGACCACCGCCGCGAGGAACCCGTACACCTGCGGCTTGGGCAGGTGGATCGAGCCGACCGTGAACGACTGCTCGAAGTAGCCCGGTGTGGCCGAGCGGAACTTGTTGCCGGACGTCACGTTCAGGATGCCCTCGATGACGAGGGCGATCCCGAACGTGAGCAGCACCGACATCGAGGCGGACTGCCCGCGGATGCGGGAGACCACCGTGCGGTAGAGCACCCAGCCGAAGGCGAACATCATCGGCGTGGTGATCACCGAGGCGATGATCGGGTCGATGCCGGTCTCCCGCCACAGCCACCACGTCACCGTCGCGACCAGGATGAGGAACGCACCCTGGGCGATGTTGATGATCCGCATCACCCCGAAGATCAGGGTCAGGCCGGAGGCCATCAGCGCGTAGACGCCGCCGATGAGGATCCCGAGGACGAGGGCCTGGACGAGTTGCGCCATCAGCTCTACTTCCAGTCGGGCTTCGGGTTGACGATGGTCTCCGTCGTCGCCAGGTCAGGGGGCCCGACGACCTGGACCTTGTCGGACTGCCACTGCGCCAGCAGGAACTGGCCCCGCGGCTCGCCGGTCGCGGTCCAGGACAGCGGGCCGAGGATCGTCTGCACCTCGTTCGCGTGCAGCCAGTCACGGATCTTGGCCTGGTCGATCGTGCCGACCTTGGTCACCGCCGTCTGCAGCACCTGCGCCGTGGCGAAGGCGTCGGCCGCATCCTCGGCCGGGTCGGCGTTCTTGTACGCGGCCTTGTAGCCGGCGAGGAACTCCGCGTTCTGCGGCGTCTTCGCGTCCTGGTGCCAGCTGACCGTGTAGAAGACGCCCTCGGTGTTGGCCGTGCCGACCGCGCTGCTGTACTGGCCGGCGTTGCTCGGCGCGGAGGTCTGGAAGAGCATCTTCGGCGAGTAGTTGAGCTGCTTGAGCGAGCGGACCAGGCCGACGCCGTCCTCGAACACCGCGCCCTGTGCGATGAGGTCGGGCTTCTTCGCGGCCAGCTGGCTGGCGATCGACTGGAAGTTCGTCGTGTCCGCCGGGTACGTCTGGGTGTAGACGGTCTGCACGCCCAGCGCGGACAGCTGCTTCTGCATGGACTCGATCACCGGCGCGGCGAACGGGTCGTCCTGGGTCGGGTAGGCCGCGGTCTTCGGCCGCTTGTCGGGCGGCAGCGTCTTGATGTAGTTGACGAACACGTCGGCCTGGTGCGGCGCGGTCGCCTGCTGGGCGAAGAACAGGTATTTGAAGCCGCGGGTGAACATGTTCGGCGCGCCGCCGGCCGGCTCGACGAAGACCATCTGGTTCTTCTCGGCGACCGCGGAGGCCGGGTAGTTCAGCAGCGACGAGAACGTGCCGAGCACCAGGTCGACCTTGTCCTGCGTGATCAGCTTGGTGTAGTCGGAGACGACCGTGTCCTGGCTGCTGGCGTCGTCGACGATCTTGAGCTGGACCTGCCGGCCGAGCAGGCCGCCGTTGTCGTTGACCTGCTTCTGCCAGACCTCGTAGCCGCGTTTGGCCTCGCCGCCGGGCTGCGAGAAGTCGCCGGTGAGCGGCAGCGAGATGCCGATGACGATCGGCTCGGTCGAGGTGGCCGCCTGCTCGGAAGGACGGGAGCCGCAGGCGGCCAGCGTCAGCGCCGCCACCACCCCCAGCGCGGCGGCGCCGAGCCGGCGCCGGCGGCGGGTTGCGGGCCGATCCGGGGCACCGGGCCGACCGGGGACAGGGAACGGACGAGCGCTCATCGGGCCCTCCATGCTGAGGCGGCACGGGGTCGCCAGGGGACAGCAATCGTTTGCTGCCCGGATGATGTGGTGGTGGCCACACGACTGTCAAGGGTTCGCGCGGAACACGCAGGCAATGGATATTCGCTCGTGACCCTTACTGCAAACGACTGCGGTGTACGGTTACGATTCCCCTGACAACGCTGCGCTTACAGGAGCACCGGTGCCGACCAGCCTCACCCTGGGATCGTTCACGCCGTCCGTGCTGCTGCGGGTCGCCCGCGGCACCGGGGCGCTGGCCGACGCCGGGCTGGAGGTGACCGAGACGCCGGTGCCGTCCTCGCCGGGGCAGTTCTGCGCGCTGCTCGACGGCAGCCTCGACGCCGTGCTGACCAGCCCGGACAACGTCCTGGCCTACCGGTACAGCCCGACCAACCCGCTCGGGCGCACCGCCGACGCCCGGATCGTGTCGGCCGTGGACCGCGGCCTCGGCCTGGCCCTGTACGCGGCGCCCGACGCGGCGGCCGACCCGGCCGGACTGCGCGGCCGCACGTTCGGCGTCGACGTGCCGGGCTCCGGCTTCGCGTTCGCGATGTACGCGCTGGCCGAGTCGGTCGGGCTGTCCCGGGACGACTACGAGGTGGTCGCCCTCGGCTCCACCCCCAAGCGATTGCAGGCGCTGGTGCGCGGCGAGTGCGCCGCGACGATGCTCAACGCCGGCAACGAGCTGCACGCCGAGGCAGCCGGCTACCGGGCGCTCGCCTCGGTCAGCCGGGTCTGCGCGCCCTACCTCGGCACCGTGCTCGCGGTGGTCGGCGACGCCCGGCTGGAGCCGACCGGCCGGCTGGCCACCGCGCTGGCCCGGACCGCGGCCGACATCGTCGCCGGCAAGCTGGACGAGCCGACCGCGGCCGAGGCCGCCGACGCGCTCGGGCTGCCGGTGCCGCTGGCCGAGCGCTACCTCGCCCGGCTGAAGGACCAGGACGAGGGGCTCGTGCCGGACGGCGTCGTCGATCCGGCGGCGCTCCGGACGATCGTGCAGCTGCGGCGCCGCTACCGGCCCGAGAGCGACGGCGGGACCGACCTGTTCGCCCCGGCGCTGGCGGTGGGATCGGGCCTGCTGGTCGCGTCCTGATGGCAGCGCCGACCACCCAGCCGACGACCGAACCCGGCCGCTCCTCCCTCCGGTTGCTGCAGCTGACCTCGTTCGTCAGCACGCTCGACCGGTTCGCCATGCCGTCGGTGCTGCTGGCGATCTCCCGCGACCTCGAGGTTCCGCTGCAGTCGGTGGTCACCGCGGCGAGCGTCTACTACATCGCGTACGGGGCGATGCAGCCGGTCTGGGGCATCGTCTCCGACCGGCTCGGCCGGGTCCGCACCCTGCGGGTCACGCTGCTGCTGGCGGCGGTCGCGACCGCGGTGTCCGCCGGCATGCACGACATCGGCGGGCTGATCGTCACCCGCGGGATCGCCGGCGCGCTGTTCGGCGCGGCGATGCCGACCTGCCTGATCTACGTCGGCGACGTGGTGCCGATCCGGCACCGGCAGCAGGAGGTGACCCGGCTGCTGGTCGGCGTCGCGCTCGGCACGGCGCTCGGCGCGGTCGGCGCCGGCGCGCTGGCCCAGGTCGCCACCTGGCGGCTCGCGTTCGCGATCACCGGCGGCTGCGCGCTCGTGCTGGCCGTGCTGCTGCGCCGGCTGCCCGAGCCCGGCGGCCGGCCACGGCAACACCTGCTCGCCCCGCTCAAGCAGGTCGTGGCCACGCCGGTCGCCCTGCTGGTGCTGCTGCTGTCGTTCATCGAGGGCGTGGTGCTGCTCGGCACGCTGACCCTGCTGCCGGCCGCGGTCGAGTCGGCCGGCACCGGCGCGGCGGTGGCCGGCGCCGTGACCGCCGCGTACGGGCTGGCCGTGCTGGCGTTCGCGCCGATGGTCGGGCGGCTGTCCCGGCACTGGCCGACCTGGCGGCTGATCGGCATCGGCGGCGCCGCCGCGGTCGCCGGTTGCCTGACCGCGGCGCTGTCCCAGCAGGCGCCGGTGGACACGGCGGCGGCCGTGCTGCTCGGGCTCGCCTGGGCCGCGATGCACTCGTCGCTGCAGACCTGGGCGACCAGCGTGCTGCCCGATGCCCGGGCCGCCATGGTCTCGCTGTTCGCCGGGGCGCTGTTCGCCGGCAGCGCGCTCGCCTCGGCGGTGGTCGCCGGCCCGGCCGGCGCCGGCGAGTTCAGCGCGATCTTCGGCTCGCTCGCGGTGCTGGCCGTGCCGCTCGCGTTGCTGGGGACCGTCGGCCGGGCCCGATGGCGACCACCGGCCGACCCGGTCGCCGACGGCGTACCCGGTTCCGTATCGGCCAATTAGGATGCTCCGCGTGCCAGCGCCGACACTCCGGGACGTCGCCCAACTGGCCGGCGTGCACCCGGCGACGGCGTCCCGGGCGCTCAACCCGCAGACCCGGCCGCTGGTCAACGCCGACACGGCCCGCAAGGTGCTGCGGGCCGCCGAGTCCCTCGGCTACCAGCCGAACCCGATCGCCCGCAGCCTCAAGACCGCCCGGACCACCACGGTCGGGCTGGTCATCCCGGACCTCACCAACCCGCTGTTCCCGCCGATCGTGCGCGGAATCGAGGACGTGCTGTCCCCCGCCGGCTACAGCGCGCTGATCGTCAACACCGACAACGACCCGGTCCGGGAGGAGGCGCAGATCGAGTCGCTGCGCTCCCGCCAGGTCGAGGGGCTGATCGTGGCCACCGCGCGGCGCGAGCACCCGCTGCTGGTCCGGTTGCACGCCCAGGGCGTGCGCATGGTGCTGGTGAACCGGCGGGTCGACGACCTCGAGCTGCCGGCGGTCACCGCCGACGACGCGGTCGGCATCGGGCTTGCGGTCGCGCACCTGGCCGGGCTCGGCCACCGCCGGATCGCCCACCTGGCCGGACCGCAGAACACGTCCACCGGCGTGGTGCGGGCCCGGGCGTTCCGGCACGCGGTGCGCGACCAGGGGCTCGCCGACGACCCGGCGCTGGTGGCCGAGAGCGCGTACTGGTCGGAGGCGGACGGCGCCCAGGCGCTGCGCCGGCTGCTCGACTCGGGCGTCCAGTTCACCGGGATCGTCGGCGGCAACGACCTGCTCGCGCTCGGCTGCTACGACGTGTTCCACGAGCGCGGGCTGCGCTGCCCGGAGGACATCAGCGTGGTCGGTTTCAACGGGATGCCGTTCCTGGACAAGATGCAGCCGCCGCTGACCACGGTGAGCATCCCGCACCACGAGCTGGGCTTCGAGGCCGCGCGGCTGCTGCTCGACGCGATCGACGAGCCGGACCGGATGCCGCGCTCGGTGCTGCTGGCGCCGTCGCTGGTGGTCCGCCGCTCCACCGCGCCGCCCCGGCCGGCCGGGACGCCCTGACCGGCTAGCCGGACCGGCGGCCGGCGCGCCGGGCGCCGACCAGGCGCAGCGCGAAATCGGCGTAACGGATGGCCAGCTCGTCCTGGCCGACCGCGTCGCCGGGCCGGAACCAGCCGGCCACGCCCGCGCCCATGTCCAGGATCGCGTACGCCGCCAGCCGCGGCGACTCGACCGCGAACACGCCGTCGCGCGCCCCGGTCTCGATCAGCCGGCGCAGTCGCCGCTCGTACTCGGCCTGCTTGCGCAGCACCCCCGACCGGTGCGGCTCGGGCAGGCTGTCGACCTCCCGGCCGGCCACGAACGCCTCCCGCGGGTGCTCCGCGTGGAACCGGACGTGCGCCTCGACCGCCCGGCGCAGCTGCCCGCGGACGTCGCCGGCCGAGCGGACCGCGGCCCGCTGCGCGGCCAGCATGGCGTCGGTGGTGCCGACGACGACGTCGACCAGCAGCTCCTGCTTGGACCGGAAGTGCTTGTAGACGCTCGGCCCGCGGATGCCGACCCTGGCACCGATCTCGTCCACCGTCGTCGCCCGGTAGCCGTGCGCGGCGAACAGCTCCAGCGCCGCGGTGCGCACCTGCTCCGGCCGGTCGGCCGGCTGCCCCGACCGGTCGGCCGGCTGCCTCGACCGGCCGGCCGGCTGCCTCGACCGGTCGGCCGGCTGCCCCGACCGGCGGCGCGGGGGCAGCTCCGGCCGGGTCCCCCGGGCGGACCCAGTGGCGCCGGGCATCGTCACCTCGGGACTGATCGAGAGCAGGGAGGCCGCAGTCTAACGCTGCCTCGTCCCACCGATGCGGCTACGGTGACACAGGTGGAGAGCATCTACGAGCACGCCGGCGGGGCGCCGGCCATCCGCCGGTTCGTCGAGGTCTTCTACGCCAGCGTCCTCGCCGACCCGGTGCTGAAGCCGCTGTTCGGCGAGGGCAGGCCGGAGCATGTCCCGCACCTGGCGGCCTTCGACGCCGAGGCGTTCGGCGGACCAGAGGTTTACACCACCGAGATGGGCGGGTTCCGGACCATCATCGACGCTCACCGGCACCTGCAGATCACCGAGGAGCAGCGGCAGCGGTTCGTCGAGCTGTACATGGCCGCCGCCGACACCGCCGGCCTGCCCGACGACGCGCGGTTCCGGGCGACGCTGCGCTCGCACGTGGAGTTCGGCACCCAGGTCGCCGTGCAGAACTCGTGGGCAAGCACCGACGCCGAGCTGCACCCGCTGCGCGAGGTTCCGAAATGGACCTGGGAGGAGCCGGAGGCCTAGGCCGTCCACTGTGGACGGTCGCTAGTGCGGGGCACTTAGGCCCAGGGGCGGGCGGAGCGGGCCGCCCAGTACCGGTCGGGCGGCTCGGTCAGCTCGGCCAGCTCGTCCGGGTCGAACGAGACCGCGGCCGCGTTCGAGGCGAGCTGGTCGGCGGTCACCGCGCCGGAGAGCACGACGTCACACCACGGCTGGGCCAGCACGGCGCCTATCGCCACCGCATCCGGACCGACGCCGTACCGGTCGGCGACCGCGCGCAGCACCGCCGGCGCCTCGCCGTCGACCAGCCGCCCGTTCGCGACGGCCTCCTTGACCACGACGCGGCAGCCGGCCTGGTGCGCGGCCGCGAGCGCCGGGCCCGCCGAGCGCTCCAGCAGGTTCCAGGTCGACTGCACCGAGGTGACCAGCCTGCTGCCGCCGGCGGACAGCTCGAGCGCCCGCTCGATCGCCTCGCCCTGCCGCGGGCCGGAGGTGGACACGCCGATCTCGATCCCGCTGTCGCGCAGCTCGGCCAGGGCGGCCAGCAGCGGGCGGTCGGACAGCAGCGGGCTGTCCGGGGTCAGCGAGTGCACCTGGTAGAGCCGCAGCCGGTCACCGAGCAGGGCCAGCGACTCGGCCAGCTGCCGGCGGAACGTGGCCAGGTCGTGGTGCTTGACCTCGTGCGTGTCGACGTCGAGCCGCCAGTCGCCGACGTACTCGTAGCCCCACTTGCTGGCCACGAACACGTCCTCCGGTTGCCGGTCGTCCAGCCAGGAGCCGAGGAACTGCTCGGCGTCCCCGTACGAGCGGGCCGCGTCGGCATACCGGATGCCCAGCGCGTACGCGGCGTCGAGCAGCTCGTGCGCGCGCGCCCGCAGCTCGTCCCGGCTGCGGTCACCGGGCAGGTCGCGGTCCCGCCCCGAGGTGATGTACGCCGGCCGGCCGATCGCCGCGAGCCCCAAACCGAGTCGCCCCACGCGGGGAAACCTAGCGGCAGGTGGGCAGGATCGGACCATGGCACGCACCGAGGAAGCACAGGGCCAGTTCACCCGCGACTCCCGCTACATCACGACCCGGGTCACCGCCGACGGCCGGGACGGCTACCCGGTCGAGCCGGGGCGCTACCGGCTCGTGGTCAGCCGGGCCTGCCCGTGGGCGAGCCGGGCGGTGGTGGTGCGCCGGCTGCTCGGGCTGGAGGACGTGCTGTCGATGGGCATCTGCGGGCCGACCCACGACGAGCGCAGCTGGAGTTTCGACCTCGACCCCGGCGGCCGTGACCCGGTGCTCGGCATCGAGCGGCTGCAGCAGGCCTACTTCGCCCGCTTCCCGGGCTATGACAAGGGGATCACCGTGCCGGCGATGGTCGACGTGCCGAGCGGGCAGGTGGTCACCAACGACTTCCCGACGATCACCAGGGACCTGTTCTTCGAGTGGCGGCTCTACCACCGCGACGGCGCGCCGGACCTCTGGCCGGCGGCGGTCCGGGCCGAGATGGACGAGCTGATGGAGTGGGTCTACACGGAGGTGAACAACGGGGTCTACCGGTGCGGGTTCGCCTCGTCCCAGCAGGCGTACGACGACGCGTACGACCGGCTGTTCGGCGCGCTCGACCGGCTCTCGGACCGGCTCGCGGACCGGCGGTACCTCCTGGGTGACGCGGTCACCGAGGCGGATGTCCGGCTGTTCACCACGCTGGTCCGGTTCGACGCCGTCTACCACGGCCACTTCAAGTGCAACCGGCAGAAGCTGACCGAGCTGCCGGTGCTGTGGGCGTACGCGCGGGACCTGTTCCAGACGCCGGGGTTCGGCGACACCGTGGACTTCGACCACATCAAGCGGCACTACTACGAGGTGCACCGGACCATCAACCCGAGCGGCATCGTGCCGCGCGGTCCGGACCTGGCGAACTGGCTGGAGCCGCACGGCCGGGCGGCGCTCGGCGGGTCGCCGTTCGGCACCGGCACGCCCCCCGTTCCGCCGTCGCCGCCGGAGACCGTGCCACCGGACCACACCCCACTCCCCTGAGCGACCCGCCCTCAGTCGTGCTCGGCGAGTTCGCGGAACTCGTCGGGGACGCCGCGGGAGCGGGTGCGGGCCGGCAGGTAGCCCACCGCTTCGCGGCCGAACCGGTCGCGGACCGCGTCGACCGAGCTGTCCAGCGCCCAGCGGGCTGAGCCGCGCGCGGACCCGGGCCGGCGCGGGTCGTCCGGGGGCACCGGCAGCTCCAGCTGGATCGAGTGCTGCAGGGTGAGGTTGGAGACCGAGATCGCCAGCAGGCTGATCTCGACCGCCGCGTCCTGGTCCCGGATCGCCTGCCAGGCCAGCTGTTCGGCCACCTCGGTCAGCGTGAGCGTGGCCGCGATCGGTCCGGGCAGGGTCAGCGACCGGGTCACCGACTTCATCCCGGCGAACCGCACCCGCACGGTGACGGTCCGGCCGGCCCGGTGCTTGGCCCGCAGCCGCCCGGCCACCCGGTCGGCGAGGTGGCTGAGCACCTCGGTCACCAGGCCAGGGGTCGGCTGGTGCGCGCCGATCGCCGACTGCGCGCCGACCGACTTGGCCCGCCCGAGGCCGCTGATCCGGCGCGGGTCCTCGTTGACCGCCAGCGCGGCCAGCTTCAGCCCGACGGCGTGGCCGAGCAGACCCTCCAGAGCGCGCGGCGACATCTCGGCCAGCTCGCCGATCGTGTGCACACCACGCTCGGCCAGCCGCCGCTGCGCCACCGGGCCGACGCCCCACATCAGCCCGACCGGCAGCGGGTCGAGGAACTCCCGCTCCCGCTCCGGCTCGACCACCACCAGCCCGTCCGGCTTGGCCACCTGCGAGGCGACCTTGGCCAGGTGCTTGGTCCGGGCCGCGCCGATCGAGATCGGCAGCCCGACCTCCCGGCGCACCCTGGCCCGCAGCCGGGCGGCGATCTCGCCCGGCGGCCCGAACAGGTGGGTCGAGCCGGTGACGTCGAGGAACGCCTCGTCGATCGAGATCCGCTCCACCGCCGGCGTGACGGCGTTCAGGATGTCCATCACGTCGTCGGCGAGCCGCTGGTACTGGGAGAAGTGCCCCCGGACGAACGTGATCCGCGGGCACAGCTGGCGCGCCTGCCAGCCCGCCATCCCACCGTGCACGCCGAACGCCTTCGCCTCGTACGAAGCGGCGAGCACGACGCCCCCGCGGTCGCTGCCGCCCACCGCGATCGGCCGACCCCGCAGCGCCGGGTCGAGCAGTTGCTCGACCGACGCGTAGAACGCGTCGAGGTCCGCGTGCAGGATCGTCGGCCCGCGGGGCATGATCGCACTGTATCGAACACGTGTTCGAACGACTAGGCCCGATGTCCGCCAGACTTTCTGGCAGTCTTTCCGGACCGTGACAGGCAGCCTTCCGCTTGGCGCGGGTGGTCAACCCGCCCTCCGTGTGGTGTGACCGAGGCATTTCCGTACCGACTCACGGGAGGCTGACGCCATGCGGAGACTGACCTTTGGCATGAACCTGAGCCTGGACGG
>Ga0207683_10001684_pt1 | contig 19770 bp, 20 predicted proteins | sample KBSM73metaG_FD_184333 | JGI IMG/M metagenome (GOLD analysis project Ga0207683, IMG submission 184333) | Miscanthus rhizosphere microbial communities from Kellogg Biological Station, Michigan, USA - KBS M7-3 metaG (SPAdes) (version 2) | ecosystem: Host-associated > Plants > Roots > Rhizosphere >... | reverse complement strand
CCGTCGCTCGGGGAGCGGCCCGCACCGGTTGCGGGCCGTCGGGCGGTCGACGCGGGCAACACAGCTGGGCTTGCGCCTTCGCAAGCGCCCGGCACGGATGACCGCCGGGACGCTGCCCGATGCTAGCGCAACTGCGCCGTCGTTCAGTGCAGGCTGGCGGTCAGCTGGCGCTTGCGGCCGTTCCAGGTCGGCATCTCGTAGGAGGCCCGCAACATCGCGTCGGTGGGGACATGCGTCGCAACCGTCGACGCGCACAGCTCGCGCGATGCGGTGCTTCCGAAGGCGCTGCAGACCACTTGGCGCTCGATGGCCAGCCGGGCCTGCTGGCGACCGTTCTCGGCGCGTTGGACGAGCGAGGAGACGACCCAGTAGAAGCCGATCAGCAATGCAAGGGCCAGAAGCGCGCCGCCGAGCGTCAGATAGTTCGCCAGCTGCGCCTTGTCGGCAGTCGACTCTGTGGACGTCGCGCCGTTCGGACGCCAGGACACCAGATCGGGTCTCATGATCGACTGCTCCTCGTATTCCGGTTCGACCGGTGTGCCTCGGTGGAATCGCGCGGCTGGCTGCGTCGGTCGCTGAACTCGAGGTCCGGCGTCGGACGCCAGATCTTGCGTTCATCGACCCACATCGGTGAAGCGTTGAAAAACCACTTCACGAATTCATCCAGCCGGCTCGTCTTCATCCGTCTTCCCTCGCTGGCCCACACGTTATCGGGCGCACCGCAACGAGGAAACCGGTTTAGTGCGCGAGGCGGCGTCAGAGGGTGCCTACACCGCTGGCGAGGGGCGCGATGCACCATGCACGGTTTTGTGCGAGGCCGATTCCTACAGGCGCGGGCAACGGCGTCGGACGCGATTTCGCCGCATCGCATGCGAACCTCCTGGTCGGTCGCAAAGCAGTGCAGCACCCGGCAAGACGGGTTAGACAGGGGGATGTTTTCATGCTCATCAAGATTGGCTTCGACATCGAGCTCGGCGTGGCATCGCCGATGGCGCTGATCTACCTGCTGCGGGTTCACCCGTCACGACGCGACGACCTGGTCGCGCCGGAAGATTTCCGGATCAACAACGACCTGGTTGCCGACGAGTACATCGACTCGTTCGGCAATCACTGCGGGCGGGTCAACGTGCCGGCCGGCGTGGCGTCGGTCCGTTTCACCAACACCGCGTTCGTTCGCGACTCGGGCCTGCCCGACGTCTACGACCCCGAGGCGCGCCAGCGCGACCCGACCGAGCTGCCGTTCTCGACCCTGCAATACCTGCTGCCGAGCCGCTACTGCGAGGTTGACAGCGAGCTCCTGACTTTCGCTTGGAACCAGTTCGGCCAGACGCCGCCGGGATGGCAACGGGTGCAAGCGATCTGCGACTTCGTCCACCAGCACATCCGCTTCGACTACCAGCTGGCGCGCGCCACGCGCACCGCGGTCGAAGGCTTCCGCGAGCGGGTCGGCGTGTGCCGCGACTTCACGCACTTGGCCGTCACGCTGTGCCGCTGCATGAACATCCCGGCGCGCTACACCACCGGCTACCTCGGCGACATCGGTGTGCCGCCGGTGCCCTCGCCGATGGACTTCAGCGCCTGGTTCGAGGTCTTCCTCGGCGATCGCTGGTACACCTTCGATGCGAGACACAACCAGCGCCGCATCGGCCGCATCGTGATGGCGCGCGGCCGCGATGCCGGCGATGTGCCGATCACGATGGCCTTCGGCGCGAATTCGCTATGGCGCTTCGACGTTGTCACCGACGAGGTCCAGGAAGACTCCCTGCGCGTCGCGGCTTGAAGCGGTTGAAGTCAAGCCGGCGCGTAGGCACCTTCCTACCTTGAAAGCGACGGGACTCTTGCGGAACGTTGGCCCGTGCAGGACTGCCTCGTGGCGCGGAGCTTGACTACCCTTCCGTTGACCGAAAGTCGTCGGGCCACCTTGTTGAGAACACGGTCCGATCGTCAGCAACCCATCAGGAGTTTCCAATGAATTTGATCATCTGGCTCATCATCGGCGGCATCATCGGCTGGCTCGCCAGCTTGCTGATGCGGACCGACGGCCAACAGGGCATCGTGCTCAACGTCGTCGTCGGTGTCGTCGGCGCATTCCTCGCAGGATGGTTCATCTCGCCGCTCGTCGGCGTCGGGACCATCAACCAGAACAACGTCAGCCTCGCGTCGGTCTTGGTGTCGCTGGTCGGCGCCGTCATCCTTCTCGCCATCGTCAACCTGTTCCGCCGCGGCAGCGTCCGCTGACGCAGTGACCACTCAAGACGATCCTGCGGGCGCTGCCGAGTCGCGCGGCCCGCTTATTTTCCTCACGGAGTACAGAGCATGAATCAGCCCGCCGACAACGCCAAGCAACAGGACGACGCCCATCGGGTGCAGGGTGAAGGCGATTACGACGCCGCTCGCCGATACGACAAGGCAACCACCGACTTCGCCAAGTCGGGCAAGGTCGACGAAGCGGCGCGTGATGCGAAGCCGACCAGCCCCGCCGAGGCCGATGAGCTTCGCCAAGCGGAAGCCGAAGGCAAGTCGCACGCCAAGGGCGAGGACCCTGCGCTGTACCGGCCGGGCAAGGACTCGTCCCGCGGGTCCTGAACATCTCGAGCCGCCTCCGGCTCGTCTCGTACAAAAAGAAAGCCGGCAGTCGCCGGCTTCCCTATTTCCTGATGTGCTCGATCAACTCTTGCCGTAGCGCGCCTTCGCCGTAGCCAGGCACTGCGACTTGCTATCGCCCGACAGGGCGTCGCACTTCTCCTTGGCAAGGTCGTACGACGCATTCCGCTTGTCGTCGGCAGCGTCCTTGCGGACTTCGGCGACCTTCTTGTTCGCCTTCGCGTCGGCGGTTGCCTTCGTGTGATTCGCCTTCGCCTCCTTCACGCAGACGTCCTTGTCGTTGCCCGACCGGTCGTCACAGCGCTCCTTGGCGACCTCGTAGGCGGCGTCGGCCTTCGCCGTCGCGAGCTTTGCCGAGTCCTTCGGGTCGCCGGTGCGATTGAATTCGAGCTCGGCGCGGGCCACTTTCTCCTTGCCCTTCGCTTCCTCGCGACAGACGTCCTTAGCGTTGTCCTTCAGCTTGTCGCAGCTGTCCTTCTGCGCCTTGTACTCGGCCTCGATGCGGTCCTTCGCGGCCTTGTAGTCGTCGTTGCTCATGTTGGCAGCGTGCACGGAGGCGCCGGTCAGCGCACTGCAGATCAGAGCAGCCTGGAGCGTGGTCTTGATGCGGGATGGCATGGTGTCTCCTTCGAGGTTTGGACGCTGCCACTATTGAGACACCGCGCCGCTGAGGGAAGCAGACTCGAACCAAGTCAACCGTAGGGTCGCTCCTACGGTCGCTTCTTCGGCACCTGCTTCTGGCTCGGAGACACCGTCGCGACATTGCTGCGCGCGGCCAACTCGGCGCACTGCGCCGCGGCTCGTTTCGCCTCGTCACGTGCGCCGGGATCAACGAACGGAATCACCGCCGCGAGCGGGGTGATCAGCGAAAGCAGCGCGGCCGCACCGAGCTTCGCGCCTATCGATCCGGCCTCAACCGAGACGCTGGGGTTCGACAACGTGCCCGTGACGTGGATCGGCGTGCGCACGGTGAGCGGGCTGAAGTCCTTCGGCGAAATGACTGCGCGCAGATCCATGCCCTCGTTTTGCAGCGACACCGAGCCATCGATCCACAATGTGGAATCGCTCGTGTCGACGACAAAGATTTTCGGCTTAGCGACGCCGTTCGCGACCGTCAGCTCGGCGACATTGCATTGGATCTTCAGCGCGTCATCGCCCTTGACGATCATGCCCAGCGCCTGCGCAATGTCCACGCCGGCGGCCTCGAGGGCGAGGTGCGACAAGCTGCCGTTGCGCACATGGAAGCGGATTCGTCCGTCCAGGCTGCCGAGGATTTCAGCCGTGGAACGGCCGTTGCCCGTGACCTGGACTTGGCCGTCGAGCTGTCCCGTGACGTACGGCGGCGCGTCGCCTGAACGTTCCTGGCGCAGCCAGCGCTCGAGACGCACGCCGATCAGATCGAGGTCGGCCTTCCAGATGGCTCTCGGCTGGCGCCCGTCGAGGCTGAGTGCCCCGGCGAGTCGACCTTGCGCGGTGCGGGCGTCAAAGTCGCTCAGGGTCAGCACGCCGCCGGACAGGCGAAGGTGCGTGCGCAGCGGCTCGAGCGGTTCGAGCAGCGCGGTGCCGAGATCGAGGTAGGCGACGTCGATCAGCACGTTGGCTTCCATCGCCCTCAATGACGGCAGGTCGAAGCGCCGGTCGGGCAGCACCCGTCCGCTGCCTTTGGCGGCGGCCGAGGCGGCTTCCGCCCGCCCCGCGGCCGCGGCGGACCGAGGCGTCGTGCCGACCGCCGGGCCGAGGTCTTTCAGGAGCAGGCGGGTGCCGGTCAGTCGGCCCTCGAGCAGCGGCACCGTTCGGCCGCGGTCGAAGGTGAACGCACCGGCCAGCTTGCTCTGGCCGATCGTCGCGCGGTTGACCACCGCCTTCCACAGGTCGCCCTCCTTCGTCAGATAGCCGTCGGTCTTGAAGGCGCCGGTGGTCGGCAAGGTCAGTCCGAGCGGATCGCCGACCGCGGCCAGCGACGGCCCCTCCACGCTGAAGCCGCCGCGCAGGCCGGTCAGGTGCACCGGGTCGGCCGCCGTGCCGCGAAAGGTCACGGTCGCGCGGCCGATGGTGGCGTCGAGGCGCACCGGCTGGACCACGCCGGAACCGTCGGACGCAGCTAGCGCCGTCAAGCTCGACGTCGCCAGCTCGACATTCAAGGGCAGCTTGCGGTAGCTGCCCTTCGCGCTGAACTGCAGACCCGACGGCCGTGAGGCCGCATCCGCAGGCGCTGCCGCCGCGACGGCGGACGAGGATGGTCCGGCGGTGCCCGCCGCAGCCGACGCACCGTTGCCCGATCCGGCGGTGCCGCGTTCGGTCAACGAGAAACGGGCGTCGAGGTCGGCGGCCAGGATCGCGTCCTTGAACACCATCGAACCATCGACCACCCGCAACTCGCCGAACGACGGGATGCGAACCGCCTTGCCTTCGTCCTGCGGCTTCGATTTGCCGAATTGCCAGGACGCGCGGCCGTCCTCCTCGCGCTCGAGTTGCACGTCGAGCGCGTCGGCCCGCAGTTCGCGGATGTGGAGGATGCCGCCGCGGTAAGCCATCAGCAGGTCGCCATAGCCGAGCTTCAGCTGGGCGTTGTTCGCCAGGATCATGTGCGGCATCTTGCTCCAGTCCGGCGCGCCGATCTCGATCCGGCCGGCCGACACGCGCACGCTGCCGATCAGGCCGATGCGCATGGCCGAGCCGCCGTCATTGCCAAACGCAACCCGGCGTTCGAGGGCGCTGGTCAGCCAGCGCTGTGCGGGTGCGACGAGGAACGGCCAGCCGGCGGCTTCGCACAGGCCGACGATCACGACCAATGCCAATGCCCCAGCGCCGACGATCCAGGGCCAGCGCATGCCCCTGAAGTTCAAGCCCATGCGGATTCATCGCGTGATTTGCGAAGGGGCAGTCTCCGGCCCGTCCGCAACCCCGGCCATCGGCCGCAACCCTTCGCCCGCGTGAGTCCGGTCCTACAGCGGCGGCCTGCGCTTGCAGGGGTGCGCCTCGTCAGGGTGTCGACCTGCACTCAAGACCTCGGGATTGAGCGCTGTCGGCGGCGTGCCGCGGGCCGGGCCGCTGCCGAGGGTCGCGATCAGGTTGTCGACCGCGAGATTCGCCATCGCGCGCCGGGTCGGCAGGCTGGCACTGCCGATGTGCGGCGTCAGCACGGCGTTCGGCACATCGAGCAGACCGGGATGGACCGTCGGCTCGCCCTCGAAGACATCGAGGCCGGCGGCGCCGATGCGCTTGTCGCGCAGCGCCTCGGCGAGCGCCTTGTCGTCGACCAGGCCGCCGCGCGCGAGGTTGGTCAAGGTGGCGGTCGCCTTCATCATCGACAGCTCCGTCGCGCCGATCAGGTGGTGCGACGCGGCGCTGTACGGCACGACGATCACGATATGGTCGGACTCGCGCAGCAGCGCTTCCTTCGAGACATAGCGCGCACCGAGCTCGGCCTCGACGGCGGGATCGAGGCGAGAGCGGTTGGGATAGACGACCGACATCGAGAAACCGAGCGCGCCGCGCCGGGCGATCGCCTGGCCGATGCGGCCCATGCCGAGGATGCCGAGGGTCGCGCCGTGGACGTCGCTGCCGGCGAACATGTCGACCGCCCAGCGCTTCCATTCGCCGCGCCGCAGGAACCGTTCGCTCTCGCCCACGCGGCGCGCCGCCGCCATCATCAGCGCGAAGCCGAAGTCGGCGGTGGTCTCGGTCAGCACACCTGGCGCATTGCTGGCGAGCACCCCGCGGGCGGTACAGGCGCGGACGTCGATGTTGTTGTAGCCGACCGCCATGCTGCAGACCGCCTTCAAGTCGGGACAGGCAGCGAGCAGCCGGCGTCCATCGGCTCCGAGCTGGTGACGAACACGCCGGCCTTCCCTTGCAACCGGCGGATCAGCTCCGCGCGTGACCAGGGTTCGTCGGCATCGTTGGTCTCGACCTCGAAGTGCTCACGCAGGCGCCCGACGACTTCCAGGAACATCCTTCGACAGACCAGCACGTGGGGCTTCATCGTTCACCTTGCATTCACTGAACTGAAATGGCGATCTCATTGATTGCTTGTCATCGCGATGCCGACGCCGCCGCGGCCGGTGCGACAACGGCCGCCGCCGCAGCGCCTCGCTTGTGCGGCGGGTCCGGATGCCACCCGAGCACGAGCAGCAGGCAGGCAAAGCCGATGACGTAGCCGACGGCGACGTGCCAGCCGCCCTTCAGCCAGGCGCCAACCGAGCGCGCCTGCGGGAACATGCTGGAGAGTGCGACGCCGGCCGACGAGCCGAACCAGATCATCGAGCCGCCGAAGCCGACCGCGTAGGCCAGGAAGCCCCAGTCGTAGCCGCCCTGGTGCAGCGCCAGCGCCGTCAGCGGGATGTTGTCGAAGACGGCCGAGACGAAGCCGATGCCGAGCGCGGTCTGCCACGACGGTGTCGGCAGCGCCTCGACCGGCATCATCGACGCGCACAGCACGAGCGAGAGCAGGAAGACGCTGCCGCGCGTGGCAGCAGGAAGCAAGGTCCAGTCGGGGCGCCGGATCGTCATCGTCGCGACGATTGCAATCCAGACCGCAAGACCGATGACCGGCACCCGATTGAGCACCTCGGGATGACGAAGGTTGAAGTACACGTTGGCCGCGACGGCGGCGACGAGGATGATCGCGACGACGAACAACCGCCCGCTGTCGACGCGCACACCGGCCGGTGCATCCTTCGAGATCGGCTGGAAGGCATGCTGCTGGCGCGCCGCGACGACACCGAAGAACAGCAGCGCCGGAACCGCGGCGACGTAGGCCTCGAGCACCTGGATCGGCGAGACGCCGGCGATCCACATCATCGTCGTCGTCGTGTCGCCGACCACGCTGCCGGCACCGCCCGCATTCGATGCCGCAACGATCGCGGCGAGGAAGCCGATGTGCAGCCGCCCCTTGTAGAGCACGGTCGCCATCGTGCCGCCGATCATCGCCGCCGCGATGTTGTCGAGAAAGCTCGACAGCACGAAGACCAGGATCAGCATCACGAAGCCGCCCTTCCAGTCATCGGGCAGGAAGCGCGGCAGGATCGCCGGCACGTTGCTTTCTTCGAAGTGCTTCGACAGCAACGCAAAGCCGAGCAGCAAGCCGAACAGGTTTGCGATCGTCACCCACTCATGACCGAGCAGCGCCAGCAGGCCGGGTATGCCGGCGACGCCATGAAACGGCGAGAACAGCAGCTTGTAAAGCGTGATCACCGCAAGGCCGATCAGCGCGACCCGCAACGCGTGATGGTGGAACAGCGCAACGCCCGCCAGCACGGCGGCGAACAGCACGAAGTCGAGCGGGATGCCGGCGATCGAGGGCAGCGATGCGGTCATGTCGGCAGCTCCGGGGTTGAGCGATCAGTCGAAGAATGGTGCAACGCCGGCGATCGGCGCGCGCTCGGTGACGAGGACACCTTCTTCCGCCTGCTGCTTGGCGGGATTCGGAATGACGCGGAGACTGGGGTTGACGAAAGTGCGGCGCGAGCGGTCATGGGCGCGCATTGTTCCATTGCCGCCAGCTGGCCCACGCCGCCTCGATCGTCGCCTGCTGGACCTCGACCGTCTTCTCGATCACCCGACCGTAGCCGCCGGCCATCGACACGACGACCGGAATGCGCCGCGCGCGCGCCTGCTCGAACACGCGCCGGTCGCGCTCGGCGAGTCCGGCGGTGGTGAGCTTGAGCCGGCCGAGTCGGTCGCCCTCGTGGGGGTCGGCACCCGCCAGATAGAAGATCAGACCGGGCCGCGCCTCGCCGTGGCGACGCCACATCTCATCCAGCGCGGCGTCGAGCGCCGCGAGGTACTCATCGTCTCGACAGCCGTCCGGCAGCGCGACATCGAGGTCGCTCGCCTCCTTGCGGAACGGGAAGTTGCTGGCGCCATGCAGCGACAAGGTGAACACGGTCTCGTCATCGCGAAAGATCGACGCGGTGCCGTTGCCCTGGTGCACGTCGAGATCGATCACCGCGATGCGCAGCAGCGCACCGCGCGAGGCCGCACTGCGGCGATGCCCTTCGGCCTGCATCAGGCGCGCCGCGACCGCGGTGTCGTTGAAGACGCAGAAGCCGCTGCCCTTGTCGGCGCTCGCATGGTGGGTGCCGCCGGCCAGGGTCGCGGCGACGCCGTCGGTCAGCGCAGCGCGGGCTGCGGCGATCGTCGCGCCGACGGATCGGCGCGCGCGTTCGACCATCTCGACGCTCCACGGAAAGCCGATTTCGCGCTGCTGCGCCGCCGGCAATACGCCGTCGACGACAGCGCTCACATAACCCGGCGTGTGGGCGACCGCCAGTTCGCCGTCGCTGGCCGCCGGAGCCTCGATCAGCTCGAGGCCGGGATGGCCCTCAACGCGCTCGCGCAGCAACCGGTACTTGCTGACCGGAAATCGATGGCCCGGCGGCAAGGTCAGCCGGTGGCGATCGAACACGTACGCGCGCATGAAGCGGCGGATTGTGCCGTGCGTCGCTCGCAGTTCCAGGGGCCTTGCGAACCGCCCTTTAGACAGACTGCCCTAAAGTGCTGCACTGCAGCAAAAAAGTACTTGCAATGCACGGGACAGCCTCTACAATTCGTTTATGTTGCAGTGCACCAATCACTGCGTCACTCGCCCTAAACACCATTTCAAGGAGTCCACCCCATGATGACCACTGAACAGATCCTGAGCGCCCACAAATCCAACGTCGAAGTGCTCTTCGGCCTCGGCAGCAAGGCCTTCGAAGGCGTCGAGAAGCTGATCGAGCTGAATGTCCAGACCGCCAAGGTCGCGATGACCGAAGCCGCCGACGCGACGCGCGCCGCCCTGTCCGTCAAGGACGCGCAAGAACTGCTGGCCCTGCAAGCCGGCTTGCTGCAACCGAGCGCCGAGAAGGCCGCCGCTTATAGCCGCCATGTCTACGAAATCGCTGCCGCGACCAATGCCGAAGTCGCCCGGGTTGCCGAAGCGACCGCGAGCGAAGCGCAAGCCAAGTTCCTGGCCGTTGTCGACACCGCCGTGAAGAACGCGCCGGCCGGTACCGAGAACGCCGTCGCCCTCGTCAAGTCGGCCGTTGCCGCCGCGACGAACGCGTACGAAGGCGTGCAGAAGGCCGCCAAGCAGGCTGCCGATGTCGCCGAAGCGAACTTCCAGGCCCTGTCGACGAGCGCCGTTCGCGCGACGAACGGCTCGAAGGTCAAGCGCGCTGCCTGATCTCCGGATCTCGCTGATAACGAACGGCCCGCCCTGCGGGCCGTTTTTCATTGGGACGCCACTTCGCGGCTGGGCGCTTATTCACCAGCGGAATAAACAAGCAACCAAAGAGTCATTCCCAGCGCAGGGACGGCCCCGTACATTCCCTGATCCGAACGGCGTGGCGCGCTGGCGGTTACCGTTGCCGGCCCTGAATCGCGAGCGTCACGACCCCCTTGACCATGTACCAGTACACCGAGTTCGACCGCCTATTCGTGCAGCGCCGCGCGGCGCAGTACCGCGACCAGCTGACCCGCAACCTCGCCGGGCAACTCAGCGACGACGAGTTCCGGCCGCTGCGCCTGCAGAACGGGTGGTACGTGCAGCGCCATGCGCCGATGCTGCGGATCGCGGTGCCGTACGGCGAGATCAACGCGAACCAACTGCGGGCGCTCGGCCGCATCGCCCGCGAGTTCGACCGTGGCTACGGTCACTTCACGACGCGCCAGAACCTGCAGTTCAACTGGATCCCGCTCGATCGCAGCTCCGATGTGATGGAGGCGCTCGCCGCCGTCGACATGCACGGCATCCAGACCAGCGGCAACTGCATCCGCAACATCACCAGCGATGCGTTCGCCGGCATCGCGCCTGACGAAGTGGTCGATCCGCGCCCGTACATCGAGATCCTGCGGCAGTGGAGCACGCTGCATCCTGAGTTCGCGTTCCTGCCGCGCAAGTTCAAGATCGCGGTGACCGGCGCGATCGAGGACCGCGCCGCGATCGGCTGGCACGACATCGGCTTGCAGCTGCTGAAGAACGAGGCCGGCGAGATCGGCTTCAAGGTGCTGGTCGGCGGCGGCATGGGGCGCACGCCGGTCATCGGCATCACGATCCGCGAGTTCCTGCCATGGCAACAGGTGCTCGTGTTCATCGAAGCGATTGTCCGCGTCTACAACCGCTACGGCCGGCGCGACAACATGTACAAGGCGCGCATCAAGATCCTCGTGAAGGCCGAGGGGAAGAAGTTCGTCGATGCGGTGAACACCGAATTCGCCAACATCCTTGAGCGCGACGCCGGCGGCACCGAGCACGTGATTCCGCAGGCCGAGTTCGACCGCGTTGCAGCGAGCTTTCGGCTGCCCGAGGGCCTCGTTGAAGCGACCGAAGCGGCGCCGCCCCAGACCGACGTCGAGCCCGCTTACGCGCGTTGGCTACAGCGCAACGTGCACGGCCACCGGCTGGCCGGCTACCGCGCCGTGACCCTGTCGCTGAAGCGCCCTGGCCAGCCGCCCGGCGACGCGACCGCCGACCAGATGGACGGCGCGGCCGCCCTCGCCGGCCGCTACAGCCACGGCGAGCTGCGCGTGACGCATGATCAGAACCTGGTGCTGCCGTGGGTGCGCCAGAGCGACCTGCACGCACTCTGGCTCGCCGCCCGCGAGGCCAGCTTCGCGACGCCGAACATCGGCCTGCTGACCGACATGATCGCGTGCCCCGGCGGCGACCTCTGCGCGCTCGCGAATGCACGATCGATCCCGATCGCGGCGGCGGTCACCGAACGCTTCTCCGACCTGGACGAGCTGTACGACATCGGCGACATCGACCTGCACATCAGCGGCTGCATTAACTCGTGCGGCCACCACCACAGCGGCCACATCGGCATCCTCGGCGTCGACAAGGACGGTGCCGAGTGGTACCAGATCACCCTCGGCGGCTCCGACGGCTCGACCTTGAGCGGTGGCGCAGTGCCCGGCAAGGTCATCGGCCCGTCGTTCGCAGCCGACGAGGTGCCCGATGTGATCGAGGCGGTGGTCGACACCTACCGCGAGCGCCGTGCCGCCAACGAACACTTCATCGACACCGTGCGGCGCGTCGGCCTGGACCCGTTCAAGGTGTCCGCCAATGGCGCGCGCCGCAGCACGGCAGCCGCGCACGCCGCCTGACCATCGTTCATCAGCACCATGCGATTCATCGAACCTCGCCGCAACCCCTGGCGCTCCCTCAGCGGTGAAGACGGCCCGGTCGTCGGCATCCAGCCGGTCGCCAACCTGCTGCTCGACTTCGGCCAATGGCACGCGTTCCGGGCCCAGTGGCCCGAAGGCATGCGGGTCGGCGTCGCGCTCGGCAACGACGTCGATGTCGAAGAGCTCGCACCGGATCTGCCGCGCCTCACGCTGGTCGCGCTGAACTTTCCGAAATGGGTCGACGGCCGCGCCTACAGCCAGGCCCATCTGCTGCGCGCGCGCTATCGCTTCGAGGGCGAGATCCGTGCGACCGGCGAAGTGCTGGTCGACATGCTGCCGCTGCTGCAGCGCACCGGCTTCGATGCGGTGGTGCTGCGCGGCGACCAGTCGCAGGACGCTGCGCGCCGCGCGCTCGGCTTCTTCCCGGGGCACTACCAGGGCGACGTGCGCGATGCGCAGCCGCTGTTCGCGAAGCCCGATGGCACCGCCGATGCGCTGGTGCGCAAGGCCGCACCCCAGTTCGTCAGCGCCGGAGAAGGCATTTGAGCGCGGTCGAGATCCATGGGCGACACACTTCCGGTTTCGACCAGCGCCTCGCAGGCGCGGTCGATCGGCTGACGCGCGCCGCGAACATCCACGCCGGCCGCATCGTTCAGGCGACCAGCCTGGGCGCAGAGGACATGGTGGTCACCGACCTCGTCGCCCGCCATCGCCTCGGCATCGCGGTCGCGACCTTGCAGACCGGCAAGCTGCACGCCGAGACGCTGGCCTTGATCCCGGCGATCCGGGCGCACTACGGGATCGACGTCGAGCGCTGGGAGCCACGCGCCGAAGCCGTGGTGCAGTTCGTCCGCCATCACGGCGAGCGCGCGATGTACGAGTCGATCGCGCTGCGCAAGAACTGCTGCGCGATCCGCAAGCTCGAGCCGCTGTCGCGGATGCTGAACGAGCGCAGCGCGTGGGTCACCGGCCTTCGGCGCGAGCAGTCGGCCGAGCGCAGCGACGTACCGTTCGCCGAGCTCGACGACGCCGGCTGCACGAAGTTCAGCCCGCTCGCCGACTGGAGCCAGGCCGACGTGTGGCACTACATCCGCACGTTCGAGGTGCCCTACAACGCGCTTCACGATCGCTTCTTCCCGAGCATCGGCTGCGAGCCGTGCACGCGTGCGATCGCGCTCGGCGAAGACGTCCGTGCCGGCCGCTGGTGGTGGGAATCCGAGGGCGCGAAGGAGTGCGGTCTGCACGTGCACCCCGCCGCGGAGACCGCCTCGTCGTCGACTCTTCCCCAATCGCGCTTCACCCCGGAAGTCCCCGCATGAACGCTCCGTTGAGCACCCGCCAGCTGCTGCCGCAGATCGATCACTCGCACCTAGACTGGCTCGAGGAGGAAGCGATCTTCATCCTGCGCGAGACAGCCGCCGCGTTCGAGCGACCGGCACTGTTGTTCTCGGGCGGCAAGGATTCGTGTGTCGTGCTGCGGCTTGCCGAAAAGGCCTTCAAGCGCCGCAACAGTGCCGACCGCTTCGAGGGTCGCCTGCCCTTCCCGCTCCTGCACGTCGACACCGGCCACAACTTCCCCGAGGTGATCGAGTTCCGCGATCGCCGCGTCGCCGAGATGGGCGAGCGCCTGGTCGTCGGCCACCTCGACGATTCGATCGCACGCGGCACGGTGCGCCTCGCCGACCCGCTCGAATCGCGCAACGGGCATCAGACGGTCGCGCTGCTCGAGGCGATCGAAACGAATCGCTTCGACGTGCTGATCGGCGGCGCCCGGCGCGACGAGGAAAAGGCACGCGCGAAGGAACGGATCTTCTCGCACCGCGACAGCTTCGGCCAATGGCTGCCGAAGGAGCAGCGGCCCGAGCTCTGGACCCTTTTCAACACACGCATCCGCCCGGGCGAGCACATGCGCGCATTCCCGATCAGCAACTGGACCGAGCTCGACGTCTGGCTCTACATCGAGCGCGAGCGCATCCCGCTGCCATCCCTCTACTACACCCATGCCCGCGAGGTCGTGCGGCGCAAGGGCCTGCTGGTGCCGGTGACGCCGGTCACACCCGTGCGGCCCGGCGAAGCGATCGAGCGCGTCGACGTGCGTTTTCGCACCGTCGGCGACATGACCTGCACCTGCCCGGTCGAAAGCGATGCCGTCGACGCCGCCGAGGTGGTCGCCGAGACGCTGCAGGTGACGATCAGCGAGCGCGGGGCGACGCGCATGGACGACCGAACCTCCGACTCCTCGATGGAGCGGCGCAAGAAGGAAGGCTACTTCTGATGAGCACGACCCTGGCCGAGCGCCCTGCGCCGTCGCGAACCCCGACGCTGCCGCCCGCAGCGCCCGATCGCCGCGCCCTGCGCTTCCTGACCGCCGGCTCGGTCGACGACGGCAAGAGCACCTTGATCGGCCGCCTGCTGTTCGACAGCCGGGCGATCCTCGCCGACCAGCTCGACACGCTGCAGGCGCGTGCCGGCGATGCGCCGATCGATCTCTCGCTGCTGACCGACGGCCTCGAGGCCGAGCGCGAACAGGGCATCACGATCGACGTCGCCTACCGCTACTTCGCGACCCGCAAGCGCAAATTCATCATCGCCGATGCACCCGGCCACGAGCAGTACACCCGCAACATGGTGACGGCGGCAGCCGGCAGCGATGCTGCGGTCGTGCTGGTCGACATCACGAAGCTCGACCTGCGCACGCGGCCGGTCGCGCTGCTGCCGCAGACCCGCCGCCACACGCTGCTCGCGCAGCTGCTGCGGGTGCCGGGCATCGTCTTCGCGATCAACAAGCTCGATGCGGTGGACGATCCCGCCGCCGCCTACGTGGCGGTCCGAGATGCCCTCGAGACGTTCGCTCAACAGGCCGGGATCGAAGTCGCCGGCATCGTGCCGGTCTCGGCGCTGCGCGGTGACAACGTGACCCGGCCGCTCGATGTCGCGTGGTACCGCCGGCCCTCGCTGCTTCAGTTGCTCGAGAGCCTGCCGGCCGCGAGTGAACCGGCGTCGGATGCGCTGTCGATGCCCGTTCAGTACGTGGCCCGCCAAGCTCGCGACGACACCGCGGCCGCGGACGGCGGCATCGGCGACCAGCGTCGCACGATCTGGGGCCGGATCGCGAGCGGCCGCGTCGCGCCCGGCGATGCGGTCGAGGTGTTCCCAAGCGGCGAACGCGCCGTGGTGGCCGACGTGCTGCTGGCCGGCGGTGCGGTCGACGACGCCGCAGCCGGGCAGTCGGTCGGCCTCATGCTCGACCGCCAGCTCGACGTCTCGCGCGGCGACTGGATCACGACACCCGGTTCGACCCGGCCCACGCAGCGCTTCGAGGCCACCCTCGCCTGGCTCGACACGGAGCCCGCAGTGGTCGGCCGCCGTTACCAGGTGCGCCACGGCAACCGCTGGGTGCAGGCCCGCATCGCAGCGATCGAAAGCCGCCTCGACATCCGCACACTCGCCTCCACGAGCGCCGACTCGCTCGCGGTCAACGAGATCGGCAAGGTCGTCGTCGAGACCCAGCAGCCGCTGCCGCTCGCGCCTTATTCGTCGAATCGCGTCGCCGGCGCCTTGATCGTCGTCGACCCGACCACGCATCGCACGAGTGGTGCGCTGCTGGTCAGCGATTGACGCCGACGTCTTCTCGATTGCCAGAGCGATGGGACGTGTGATCTTCATCGGAGCCGGGCCGGGTGCCGCCGACCTGATCACGGTACGCGGGGCTCAGCGCCTATCGAGCTCGGACGTCGTGCTGTTCGATGCGCTGAGCGACCCGGCCCTGCGCATCTATGCGCCGAAGGCCCGCTGGATCGATGTCGGCAAGCGCGGCTTCGCCGCTGCACGCCAGCCCGGCGCCCCGGCTTACGACAGCACGAAGCAGGACGCGATCAACGCGCTGATCGTCGAGCACGCGCTCGAGTCCAACGTGGTCGTCCGTCTGAAAGGTGGCGACCCGAGCATCTTCGGTCGGCTCGAGGAAGAGCTCGAGGCCCTGCGCGCCGCGGGGATCGCATGCGAGGTGGTGCCCGGCGTCTCGGCGGCGCTCGCCGCCGCGGCTGACACCCAGCGACCGCTGACACGGCGCGGCAGCGGCCGCAGCGTCGCCTTCGCGACCGCGATGAGCCGAGAAGGCGCGGTCGTGCCGGCGCGCAGCGCGGACACCGAAGTCTTCTACATGGGCGGCAAGCAGCTGGCCGCGCTCGGCCGGCGCCTGCGCGCCGCCGGCTGGCCGCCTGCGACGCCGGTCAGCGTGGTGTCGCGCGCCGGCTGGCCGGACCAGCTGCACACCGATCACACGATCGAATCGCTGGCGCAGGCAACGGTCGTGCACGCTGGCCGGCCGACCGTCATCACGGTCGGTGCCGGTGCCGCCACGCTCGATGCCGGCCCGGCTGCCACATCGACCGCGGCCGCTCCGCTGGCGGATGCCCGGCACGGCGCCGCCCACGTGTCGAAGCCCTAAAATCGCCGGTTGCCGGGCGTGCCGACTTGGCCGCCCGCCTCACAACAAGAGCCATGTCATGACCCACGTCGTCCTCGAATCGTGCATCCGCTGCAAGTACACCGACTGCGTGGACGTGTGCCCGGTCGACTGCTTCCGCGAAGGCCCGAACTTCCTGACGATCGATCCGGACGAGTGCATCGACTGCGCGGTCTGCATCCCTGAGTGCCCGGTCAACGCGATCGTCCCAGAGGAGGATGTGCCGGGCGACCAGCAGCACATGATTCCGCTGAACGCCGAGCTCGCGAAGGGCTGGCCGAGCATCACGAAGCGCAAGGCGCCGCTGCCCGATTCCGACGATTGGAAGGACCGCACCGGCAAGCTCGGCGAACTGGTCCGGTGAGCCCCGCCGCGGCGGTCACCCACGACCACCAGGATCTGAACGAGACAGTCCCCGAGGGAGCTGTCGGCGGAGATGTGATCGAGGCGGACGCCGTCGTCATCGGCGCCGGCCCGGTCGGCCTGTTCCAGGTCTTCGAGCTCGGCCTGCTCGAGATCAAGGCGCACGTGATCGACACCCTTGCCTACCCGGGCGGGCAGTGCATCGAGCTCTACCCCGACAAGCCGATCTACGACATCCCTGCGGTGCCGACGTGCACCGGCCGCGAGCTGACCGACAACCTGCTGAAGCAGATCGCTCCGTTCGGCGCGACCTTCCACCTCGGGCAGGAAGTGACAGTCGTGCAGAAGGACGCTTCGGATGCGGCCGGGCGCTTTCGGATCGAGACCTCGAAGGGCACGCGCTTTCTCGCGAAGACGGTCTTCATCGCCGGCGGCATGGGCTCGTTCCAGCCGCGGCTGTTGCGGCTCGAAGGCCTCGATGCGCACATCGACCGGCAGATGTTCTACCGCGTGCGCGACCCATCGCAGTTCGCCGGCAAGCACCTCGTGATCGTCGGCGGCGGCGACTCGGCGCTCGACTGGACACTCAATTTCGCCGGCGACGGCCCGCACCGCGCGGCGAGCCTGACGATGGTGCATCGGCGCGACGGCTTCTCGGGCGCACCGGCCAGCGCTGCGAAGATGAAGGAGTTCGTGGCCGCGGGCCGCATGCAGTTCGTCATCGGCCAGCCCACCGGCATCGAGGAATCGGATGGCCGCCTCACCGGCGTGCAGATCACGACACCTGAGGGCGATGTACGGACTTTGCCGCTCGAGATGCTGCTGGTGTTCTTCGGCCTCAGCCCCAAGCTCGGCCCGATCGCCGAATGGGGCCTCGCGATCGACCGCAAGCAATTGTCGGTCGACACCGAGAAGTTCGAGACCAGTGTGCCGGGCATCTTCGCGGTCGGCGACGTCAACACCTACCCGGGCAAGAAAAAGCTGATTCTGTCGGGCTTCCATGAAGCGGCACTCGCTGCATTCGGCGCTGCCGCTTATGTCTTCCCGGAAAAGCGCATCCACCTCCAGTACACGACGACCAGCGTGAAGCTGCACAAGGTGCTCGGCGTCGAGACACCGACCTTCGACTAACGCTTGACCCGATCGGTCTTACCCAACAGAATATGTTTTTGTTGGGTAAATTCAGATGGTCACCCTGTCTCCGCTGTACCGGCGGCACGAACTCGCTTTTCGCACCCAGTACGCCGAGCTGAAGGAACAGGCGCGCAGCACCGGCCCGTTGCTGCCGGGGACACCCGGCACGCTCTACGAACGTCACGGCACCGGCTACGCCTACTGGTACCGGGTCTACTACGCGATGCCGGGGCGCCAGGTCGAGGACCTGGTCGGAGCGACAGACGACTCGACGGCACTGGATACGATGCGCATGCGCATCGAGGGCGCGCAGTGGATCGCTCGTCAGGTCGCCGATCTCCGCAAGCTCGAGTTCCAGGTCGCCGACAAGGGCGTCGCCCGCGTTCTCGTCGAGTTGCATAACCGCGAAGCGTTCACGGCCGGCCTGACGGTGGTCGGCACGCTTTGCTACATGGCCTGGCTGAACGAGCTCGGCGCGAAGGCCGTCGCGATGCGCACGCAGGACCTTGACCTCGCTCGGCGTCAGCGTCTGAAGCTCGCAGCGCCGCTGCCGTTTCTCGAAACGGTGCAGGCCACGCGGCTGCCGTTCGTCGCGGTGCCCGGCCTGCCGAGCGCATCACCGTCGACATCGGTCAAGCTGCCGGGCCCGGACGGCCTGCGCGTCGACATGCTCGCACCGGGTCGTGTTCTTGGCGCAGCGGTTCGCGTGCCGGAGCTCGAGTGGCATGCGCAGGCCATTCCGCATTACGACTACCTGCTCGACAAACCGAGCCCGGCCGCACTCCTGGCCGGTGGCCATTGCGTACCGGTGCTGCTGCCGAACGCAGAGCGGATGGTCTGGCACAAGGCCTACGCGAGCGCCACCCGGCAAGGCGAACCGGAGAAGGCTGCCAAGGACCTACTGCAGGCCGCCACGTTGGCGGCGATCCTCGTCGAGCAACAGGACGCCGCACTTGCCGACTCGTTTCGCGCCGCGCCGGCCGCGCTGCGGAGCACTGCACGGAAACGGCTCCCTGCCCTGCGCCGCCTGCTTGCCGCCCATCCTCAGGCTCTCGAACAGATCGAGGATGTGCTCGGCTGAAGGAACATCGGTCACGGCCCGATTGATCGGCTGCTGACATAATCGCACTCGTCGCATGGCGTGCCGTGCGGCATTCGCTGGGGGTGTTGAACGGCCTCGTGCCGTTCGACTGAGAAAGTCCCTTTGAACCTGATTGAGGTAATCCTCGCGCAGGGAAGCAGGTCCGGAAGTCGCTGTCTCGCGATGCTGGATCGCCCACCTGCCATCGACGACGAGCAACGATGGCCACCCGACTCACCCTGTCTTCGGCGACCCGCGCAACGTGCGGCATCGCACTCCTGTTTGCGAGCTGTGCAGCGTCGGCCCAAACGCCGAGCACGCAACTCGCTCCCGTCACGATCAGCGGCCGATCACCGCCGACCGCCGGCGTCGCCGGCTTCGGTGACGTACCGCTGTCGAACGCGCCGCTGCAGGCGAGCGTCTACAGCGCCGAGCAACTGCAGGATGCCGGCGTGCAACGTCTATCCGACCTGACGCGCATCGACCCGGCGCTGAGCGATGCGTACAACTCCGAGGGCTACATCGACTATCTGACGGTGCGTGGGTTCGTGCTCGACAACCGCTTCAACTTTCGCCGCGATGGCCTGCCGATCAATGCCGAGACCTCGATTCCGCTCGACAACAAGGCGCGCATCGAGATCCTGAAAGGAACTAGCGGAATTCAGGCTGGAACGAGTTCGCCCGGCGGCTTGGTCAACTACATCGTCAAGCGCCCTCTCGACACGCCGCTCAGCAGCGCCCTGCTCGAATGGCGGCAAACGGGCAGCGTGCTCGGTGCCGTGGACCTGAGCCAGCGATTCGGAACGGACGGCGCTTTCGGCGTGCGTCTCAACGCGGCGGCCGAGCACCTCGACCCCCGTCTGCGCGACGCGCGCGGCAACCGGCAGCTGTTCGCCCTGGCCGGCGACTGGCGGCTGGGCAGCGGCACTGTCATCGAAGCGGAAGTGGAACGCAGCCATCGCTCGCAACCGAGTCAGCCGGCCTTCAGCCTGCTCGGCGACGGGGTACC
>Ga0207683_10001682_pt1 | contig 19793 bp, 22 predicted proteins | sample KBSM73metaG_FD_184333 | JGI IMG/M metagenome (GOLD analysis project Ga0207683, IMG submission 184333) | Miscanthus rhizosphere microbial communities from Kellogg Biological Station, Michigan, USA - KBS M7-3 metaG (SPAdes) (version 2) | ecosystem: Host-associated > Plants > Roots > Rhizosphere >... | reverse complement strand
CCGCCCCCGGCAGCTGCTCGACAAGCCGACCTCGTGGAAGCGATGGTCGACCGCTGACCGCGATCCGGTCGACCGCTGGGGCGAAGGGCGGGCAACCTTGCTCGGCGATGCAGCCCATCCGATGCTGCAGTACCTGGCGCAGGGCGCGTGCATCGCGCTCGAGGATGCGGTCACCCTGCGCGAGGCGCTGAAGGCCTGCGAGCGCGAGCTCGAGCCCGCGTTCCGGCTCTACGAATCCAAGCGCATCGTGCGCGGCGCACGGCTCATCATTTCGGCGCGCGAGATGGGACGGATCTATCACGCCAAGGGAGTCGAGCGGCTGGTGCGCAATTCGCTTTGGGCGGGCCGCACGCCGGATCGGTTTTACGACGCGCTCGAATGGCTCTATGGCTGGACGGTCGAGAAATGCCTGGCTTGAATTCGGCGCAAGGTCCCATCCATAGCCGGAACGTCAGCTACGCCGATCCGCGCGCGAGCAATCTGATCATCCATCACATGCCCGGCCATTTCATCCGCCGGCTGCAGCAGGTGGCGGTCAAGCTTTTCTTCGCTCGCGTCGGTCTCGACATGACGCCGGTCCAGTTCGCGGCGCTCGCGGCGGTAGCGCACCAGCCGCGCATCGATCAGGCACGCCTGAGCGATCTGATCGGCTACGACCGCGCGACGATAGGAGGAGTGATCGGCAGGCTCGAATCGCGAGGCTGGCTCGCGCGATCGGCCTCGCGCGCGGATCGGCGCGTCAGGCTCGTGCGCATCACGCCGTCAGGCCGCAAGGCTCTCGCCCGGGCGCTGCCGGCGGTCAGGTCAGTGCAGCAGCTGTTACTGCAATCGCTTGATGCCGCCGAACGCCGGCACTTCGAGCGTCTTTGCCTGAAAATCCTCGCGCATCACCTGGGCTAGCTGCGTGTCGAATTTCTGTGCCTGCGTCACCTTTCGCTGCGCTTTCCGGACGGCGCCTGCCGTCTGGTGGCCAGCGGACGCTCATTGCTTCACCATCGCGTCGTGTGCCTCGTAGATTACATCTTGTAGCCGTTGACCTGAGGTTCGTCTAGGCTCGGGCAAGCGCTGAGCGCTTCGCTTCGCGCGGCGGAGGTCGACACGGCGTTTATAGAGTGTTGGAGTCATCTGTAGACGACGACTTCGTTCGCGTCAGCTCGCCTGGCACGGCACTTGCGTCGTCTCGCGGATGGGAGCCAATTCACCCCTCGGCAAAACGCTGGCGCTCGAGCCTGTCGAACTCTCGACGCCCGCGGTCGACGAAGCTCGCCCCGCGGCCACCGAGTCCGCCGCCAAGGCCGATCCTCAGCGCGACCTTCGCATGACGACGGCGGATGAATTCCTCGCCGCCGCGGCCAAGGAGTACGAAGCAGGAACCATCGACCGGGTTCTCTGGCGTCAGGCCGCGGACCAGCATGGCCGGGATGTATCGCTGGTCATCGCCGCTTATCTGCGCGCACGCGCAACTGCGTTGCAAGCGCGGCATAAACCAGCGGAAAGCGCGGAAATCAAGTTGCGCGGAGCGGGCTCCGACCAAGGAGCAATGGTTCGAAAGATCGAGACGGCGCCGGCGGTAGAAATCGAGCCCACCGAACTTCCACGCATGGGTCTCCGCGGCGTCAACCCGAAGATTCTGTACTCGGCCGGCGCTGTGGTGGCGTTCTTCGCCGCGGCCGCAATCGTGTACCTGGTGGTATCACTGCGGCAAAGCGAGTCGGTCCGGCCCGCGGTAGTGGCGGCCGCGACGCCTTCTGCCACCCAACCCGCGTCGGCCACTCTGATCAGTAGCAAGCAACCGCTGGTCGCGACTTCGAGCCGCGCCGGCACCAACGAGGGCGGTGTAGACGCGCTCGCGGCGACGGTTCGGGAGCTCAAGATAGCCGGTAACTGGAACGTGCTCGTGCTCTATGCAAACGAGTGGACACGTAAGCAACCGAACAACCCGGTCGCGTGGCGTGAGCTCAGTGTCGGATACGCCAACCTGCAGCAATTCAATGACGCTCTCGACGCGGCCACAAAGGCGGTCGAGCTGTCGCCGGAAGACGCGCTTCCATGGCGCAACCTTGGACAAATAAACCTGACTGTCGATCGCCTGCATGAAGCGGGTATCGCATTCGGCAGGGCCCTGGCGTTGAACCCCGACGATGCAGATGCGCGTTGTGGAGCGGCGCTGGTCGCGCAACGCCAGGAGCACCCGAAAGATCCCAATGCGCTTACGCGGCGGGCCGGACCTGCCGATGGGGGCTGCTTTGACACGCCCTTCGCGAACGCCGCCGTAGTATCCACCGCCGGCGCCGCGCGAAAGCCAGGGTCTTCGACCGGCCGCTAAGCTGCATCATCTGACCGGTCGAGACCCAGTCTTGCACTGCCGCCCCGATAGTGAGAACGTCGGCCATGTTCGTCCGAAATGCACCGGCACACGTTTTTCTATCGTTCGGGGTGGCCGCCGCCTGCATGTGCGTTATCGCAGCCGTTGCAAATGGCAGCCCGCTGCCATCGCCGCAAGAGGGCTTGGCGTCCGTATATGCCAAGCACTTCAACGGCAAAAGCACGGCGAGCGGAGAACACTACGACAGCCGCGCCCTGACTGCCGCGCACCGAACCTTGCCACTGGGAACGGAGATCAGGGTTACCAACCTCGAAAACGGCAAGTCGGTGCGGGTGCGTATTAACGATCGAGGTCCGCACGTCCGCGGAAGGATCGTCGATCTCTCTTCGAGCGCCGCCGCGGCGCTCGGATTCAGCACCGGCGTCGCGCAGGTAAGGATTGAGATTCTCAGCCACCCCGCTCGTGGCGATCGAAATGCGCCCGGGCACGATTGACGATTCCAGCCTCTACCGGCGCCTCGACAGACGCTTGATCGCTACGGCCGCGACCGATGCGCCGAGCATCGTCATGATCATCCCATCCTGCAACAGCGCAGCGAGCAGCCCGTCGACAAGATGCGGATTGCTTTGCTCTACGTAGCGCACGAGCTCATGTACCTGACTCGATGTCGCGTGAGCGGCGTCCTCGAGCGATATCGGAATCTCGGGCCATCGGGCGTTCCCCAAATACTTGGCGAAGGCACCGCCGCCGACCACCGCCAGCGCCAACGGCCCGACCGAGCCGAGCAGGCGGCCCAACAGGCGGGCCCGCCGCTCGAGATCGAGCTTGCCGAACGCGCTCGAGATGATCGCGGGCACTGACGCCAGCTCCTTGACCGGCGTCGACGCGTCCGCGGCACGCGTCGCCGCGCTGCCGCGCCGGTGCGGGACCGGCTTTGCATGCTTCGCCGTCTTCATTTCGATCTCCTCACAAAGGTGCATTTCGTGTCTACCGAAGGACGCGATGCATATTGGTCCAGTTCGCAGCGCGCAACGCCGCGGTGAAGCGAGTCCACAGCGCGTAGGGAGCGGTCGCGATCCGCGCCGCGATCAGGCGCGCCGCGGGTCTGTTGCGAAAGCTCCATAGCAGCAAGGCCACGATCGAGCCACCGGGCAAGATTAATTCGATGGCCAGATAGGGACCCAGCGACCGGGCCTGGCGGAATAGTTGTTCAACCACTTTCATCTCGATCCACCTTGGTCTGTCGTGCGTTCGCTCCGCCACGTGCGCGTCAACTGCCCGAATGTGCGGGGCTGCGATTGCGGCTCCTGGTGATCCCGCTTGACCGGGCGCCACCCGAAACGGCGCCATGTATCGTCGATCGCCGTTGCATAGGAGGGTTTGTAGGCAAACGCTCTGTCGAGAATGGAAATTCTGGGCTTCATGTTCATCTCCGCATTACTGCCAGGGCACCAAATGCCTAGGCAACTATTACGATAAAAAAAATCAGCTGTTCTCCAGCATGCGCTGCAGAAGCCTTTCCAGCTGCCGTGCCTCGTCCTGGCTAAATCCGGCCAGGAAACCGTTGAGCACCTTCATCGCCGATGCTCGTAGCATCGGGTACACATCGTTGCCTTCGGCGGTCAGCTCAAGATTGGACGCGCGCCGGTCGTTCGGATGCGCGACGCGACGGACCAATCCCCTGCGCTCGAGCCGGTCGAGCATCCGCGTCATCGCGCCGGGGTCGTACGATATGCCCTTGCACAATCCGGACGCGGAATCCGCTTCCCCGAGAGCGATCGACATCAGGATCACGTACTGCGCGGCTGTGATATCCAGGCGCCCGAGTTCCGCGTCGAGTGCCGCGCTCATCTCCATCTTCACGCGTCCGAGCAGGCCGCCGATGCTGCGCTTGGGGTCGTACGACCCTGCGTCGTAGATCTCCTTCGTGGGTGCCTCAGTCAAACCCATAGCACCAATATATATGCCTAAGCAACTATTGTCAAGGCTTTTATTGCTTAGGCTTATAGAGGGTTGATTGTTGCGGGGATCCCATCGGCGCGCATGCCCTATGATGGACGCTAGCACGGCGCTCGGAGGTGCCTTGGCACGAGACCAAAGACGACTGGCAGCGATCGTCTCGGCCGACGTGGTCGGTTATTCACTGCTGATGGGCCGCGACGACAGCGCAACGCTGGCCGGCCTGAAGGCCCACCGGCGGGAGCTGATCGACCCCACGATCGCCGAATACGGCGGCCGGATCGTCAAGACCACCGGCGACGGCCTTCTGCTGGAATTCTCCAGTGTCGTCGATGCCGTGCGCTGCGCGGCCGACGTCCAGCGCGGCATGGCGGAGCGCAACGCTGATGTTCCCTCCGAAAAGCGCATCGAGCTGCGCATCGGCATTAACGTCGGCGACATCATCCTGGATGGCGAGGACATCTTTGGCGACGGCGTCAACGTCGCGGCGCGGCTGCAGGAGCTCGCCCAGCCCGGCGGCATCGTCGTTTCGAACGCGGTGGTAAGTCATGCCCGCAACAAGGTTGCGCAAGGCTTTGTGGCGCTGGGCGAGCGGCAACTGAAGAATATCGATGAGGCGGTCGCCATCTACAATGTCTGCCTCGACGACGCAGGTCCCGGCGTTACGGCGTCGGAACAGGTACTGGTCCGGCCCGCCGTGGCGATCCTCCCGTTCCGCAACATGTCGGGCGATCCGGCACAGGAATATTTTGCCGATGGGATCACCGAGGATTTGATCACTGCTCTGTCGGCCTGGCGCTGGTTTCCGGTGATCGCGCGCAACTCGACCTTCGCGTTCAAGGCGCGCGCCGCCGACGTCACTCAGATCGGCAAGGCGCTGGGCGCGCGCTACGTGGTCGAAGGCAGTGTCCAGCGCGCGGGCGATCGCGTGCGCATCGGTGCACAGCTGATCGACGCCAGCAGCGCGGTCCACCTCTGGGCGCAGAGCTATGACAGACGCCTCGGCGATGTATTCGACTTGCAGGACGAGATCACGCGGGCGATCGTCGGCGCCATCGAGCCGCAGCTGACCCGCGCCGAGCAACAGCGAGCGATGCGGAAGCGGCCCGAGAATCTGGACAGCTGGGATCTGAGCCTGCAGGCGCTCGCGCTTATTCGACGGGGAACGCCACGGGCGCTGGCCGCAGCCAACGACTTACTCGTTCGCGCAGTGGCGATGAGTCCGAGCTCGAGCTACGCGCAATCGCTGTTGGCGCTGACGCGATTTCAGGTCGCACTCGTCGGATGGACCAACGATCCCGCGAGTACGCTTGCCTCGACGTACGACGCGGCTGAGACGGCCGTTGCGCTCGACGATGCCGATTGGCTGGCGCACGCACTGCTCGGCATTGCCACCTTGTGGAAAATGCGCGACTACGCCAAAGCGACGACCGAGGAGGAAACAGCGATTGCGCTCAACCCCAGCGCCGCGATCGCTTATCATTTCTTCGGCTGCGTGCTGACGTTCGACAGCAGGCCCGCCGAGGCGATACGCAGGTTGCGAGCGGTTCTGCAGCTAGACCCCCGGTTCCAGTTTCTGGCGGTTACCCTGGCCGACATCGGGCTCGCGCACCTGCTGATCGGGGAGTTCGAAGAGGCGGTTCGACTTTGCGAGCAGTCGATCGCCGAGCGCCGCGAGCATGTGCGCGCCTGGCAGCGGCTTGCGTCAGCCCTGGGCCACCTGGGGCGTGTCAAGGAAGCGGAAGCAGCGCTTACAAAGGTTTTCGAGCTGCAGCCGGATTTCGGGCCCGCGTATGTGGACGCCACCTACCCGTTCCGTGACCCGGCGCATGCCGCTACATTTACCGAGGGACTTCGAAAAGCGGGATGGTCCGGCTAACGCCGGCCGAGATTGGCATGCACTTATGCCACGGCCGGCGTGCCGTCTCGCGCAATTTGATGGATGTGTCAGCCAAAGGAGAAATGTATGGGACGCAAATTCCAGAACATCCTGGAAACGGTGGGTAACACGCCGGTAGTCAGGATAAACAGGTTGGCGCCGGCGGGCATCAACCTGTTCGTCAAGATCGAGGCGTTCAACCCTCTGGGTTCCGTCAAGGATCGACTTGCGCTTGGAATCATCGAAGATGCCGAGCGGTCCGGCGAACTGAAGCCGGGGCAGACGGTCGTGGAAGCGACCAGCGGCAACACCGGCATCGGACTCGCGATGGTATGTGCCCAGAAAGGCTACCCGCTGGTGCTGACGATGGCAGAGCCGTTCAGCGTCGAACGCCGAAAGCTGATGCGCTTTCTCGGCGCCAAGGTCATAGTGACACCGGCAGCGCAACGCGGCATGGGCATGGTCGCGAAAGCGATGGAGCTCGCCAAAACTCACGGCTGGTTTCTGACTCGCCAGTTCGAGAACGAATCCAATCCCGACATGCATTCGCGGACGACCGCCCGGGAAATCCTCGACGATTTTGCCGGCGAGCGGCTCGACTATTGGGTCACCGGATACGGCACCGGTGGAACTCTCAAGGGTGTGGCGCGGGTTTTGGCGAAAGAAAGACCGGAAACGGCGATCATCGTTTGCGAACCCCAGGACGCACCGCTGCTCGGCAACGGGAGCACCCAGCAGCGCAACCCGGACGGTTCCGCGGCGGCGAGCCATCCGGCGTTCAAGTCGCATCCGATGCAGGGCTGGACTCCGGATTTCATCCCGAAGCTGACTGGAGATGCGGTCGACATGCATCTGATAAGCCGCATCCTGCCGATATCGAACGACGAGGCGATGCAGTGTTCCCGCGATCTCGCCAGCAAGGAAGGCATCTTCGTCGGCATCACTTCGGGTGCCGGTTTCGCCGGTGCGCTGCGGATCTGCAAGGAGGCGGAGAAAGGCGCAACCGTGCTTTGCATGCTGCCGGATACCGGCGAGCGCTATCTCAGCACGCCGCTGTTTGCCAACATACCGGTCGACATGAACGAAGAAGAACTGAAGATCTCGCGGTCGACGCCGACCGCTCAGCTCAATGCTTGAATGGTCTCGAACTCGCGAACGCAAGGTCAGCGTTCGCGAAGCTCGGGTAGTCCTACGCCATTGCAGAGCGCGGCCTACTCCGCCTCCGGGCAAGACACACCCGCTCTGCGTTCGCCAGGCATGATGCCGTTCCGATCCAGTTAAGGAGAAGTGCAGTCATGGCACGCATCATCGGCGGCATCGCCGCTTCGCACACGCCGACCATCGGCTTCGCTTACGACCGGAACAAGCGAGAAGATCCCGTATGGGCGCCCATCTTCGAGAACTTCGCACCGCTGTCCGCCTGGCTCGCCGAGAGACGGCCGGACGTCCTCCTGTGGATCTACAACGACCATGTCACCTCGTTCTTCTTCGACCACTACTCGGCGTTCGTGCTGGGCGTAGGCCCTGAGTGGCCGGTCGCTGACGAAGGCGGCGGGCCGCGCGACCTGCCCCCGGTGAAGGGACATCCGCAATTGGCCGCGCACATCGGCCAGTCGCTGATGGCCGACGAGTTCGACATGTCCTTCTTCCAGAACCGCGCGCTGGACCACGGCTGTTTTTCGCCACTCTCGGTGCTCTGCCCGCACGAGCCGGAATGGCCGGTGCGCATCGTCCCGCTCCAGATGGGCGTGCTGCAGCTCCCGATGCCCAGCGCGCGCCGCTTCTACAAGCTGGGACAGGCGCTACGACGCGCGATTCAAAGCTATCCGGAGGACCTCGGCGTCGTAGTCGTCGCTACAGGCGGGCTATCACACCAGGTGCATGGCGAGCGCGCGGGTTTCAACAATCCCGCGTGGGACCAGCGCTTCCTCGACCTGTTCGAGCACGATCCGGAACAGCTGGCGGACATGACTATTGCTGAATACGCGGAACTCGGCGGCTTCGAGGGCGCGGAGGTCGTCATGTGGCTCACGATGCGTGGCGCACTCTCGGCGAACGTCGAATGCAAGCACCGCAGCTATTACCTGCCCTCGATGGCCGGCATCGCGACCGCCGTCTACGAAGGCATTGACGAGCCCGACCCTGCCGCAGTCGAGCGCCAGCGTCGTCACATCGCGAGCCAGCTCAGTGGCACCGAACAACTCGGAGGGACGTATCCATTCACGCTCACGCGCAGCGTCAACGCGTTCCGCATCAACGATTATCTGCACCGCATGGTGGAGCCAAGCCATCGAGAGGCCTTCCTGCGCGACCCGGAGGCGAGTTTCGATTCTGCCGGACTGACGGAAGAAGAGCGAGATCTGATCCGCCGACGCGACTGGCGCGGCCTGATTCACTACGGCGTCATCTTCTTCATGCTCGAGAAGCTTGGCGCCGTTACTGGCGTGTCGAATCTGCACATCTACGCCGCGATGCGCGGCGAGACGCTCGAAGTATTTCAGCGTACCCGCAATGCGCCGGGCGCGCTGTACTCGGTGGCGGGCAAAGGAGCCGGGCCTCTCGGCTGGGATCAACCAGCCGGTACGGCAAGCAAGGGCTGAACGGCGCAGAGCCGGGACCTGCGGGCGCAGCCTCCCAAGCGCAATTCGACCAGTGAAACACGGCGTTCGCACGCAGAGAGTGACTCGATGATCATCGACATCCACGGCCACTACACCACGGCGCCCAAGGCGCTCGAGGCGTGGCGCAATCGCCAGATCGCCGGGATCACCAGTCCCGCGCAGATGCCGAAGGCATCCGAGCTCTCCATCAGCGACGACGAGTTGCGCGAATCGATCGAAAGCAATCAGCTGCGGTTGATGCGCGAGCGCGGGCTCGACCTCACGATATTCAGCCCGCGCGCGAGCTTCATGGCGCACCACATCGGGGATTTCCAGGTCTCGAGCACCTGGGCTGCGATCTGCAACGAGCTCTGCTCCCGCGTGAGCCAGCTGTTCCCGGATCACTTCATCCCGGCTGCGATGCTGCCGCAGAGTCCCGGCGTGGATCCGGCGACGTGCCTTCCCGAACTCGCGAAGTGCGTCGAGCAATACGGGAATGTGGCGATCAACCTCAATCCCGACCCGTCCGGAGGGCACTGGAACTCCCCGCCATTGTCCGATCGCTGTTGGTACCCGATCTACGAGAAGATGGTCGAATACGACATCCCGGCGATGATCCACGTCAGCACGAGCTGCAATCCGAGCTTCCACACCACCGGGGCGCACTACCTCAACGCCGACACCACCGCTTTCATGCAGTGCCTGACTGCCGACCTGTTCAAGGATTTCCCGACGCTGCGCTTCGTCATTCCGCACGGCGGCGGCGCGGTGCCGTACCACTGGGGCCGCTTCCGAGGCCTGGCGCAGGAGATGAAGAAACCCTTGCTGAAGGACCATCTTCTCAACAACATCTTCTTCGACACCTGCGTCTACCACCAGCCCGGCATCGACCTGCTCACCAGTGTGATCCCGGTCGACAACATCCTGTTCGCGAGCGAGATGATCGGCGCGGTACGAGGGCTAGATCCCGAGACCGGGCACTATTTCGATGACACAAGGCGCTACATCGAGGCGGCGCATGTCGATTCGGAGCAGCGGCACAAGATCTATGAAGCCAACGCGCGCCGCGTCTATCCGCGCCTCGATGTCGCGCTGAAAGCCAAAGGACGTTGACCATGTACGAACTCGGGGTTGTCTATCGCAACATCGACCGCGTCGACCGCGACGTCGCGGCCAGGCTGGGCACGTTCGGGACTGCGACAGTCCACGAGGCGATGGGGCGTACCGGCCTGCTCAAGACCTATATGCGTCCGATCTACGTCGGGGCGCAGGCGTCCGGCACGGCCGTCACCGTGCTGCTCCACCCCGGCGACAACTGGATGTTGCACGTCGTAGCCGAGCAGATCCGCCCCGGCGATATCGTCGTTGCCGCAGTGACGGCCGATTGTACCGACGGCTACTTCGGTGACCTGTTGGCGACCAGCTTCAAGGCACGCGGCGCGCAAGGGCTTGTCATCGATGCCGGAGTCCGCGACGTGCGCGTCCTGACCGAAATGAAGTTCCCGGTCTGGAGCAAGGCGATCGCCGCGACGGGAACGGTGAAGGCGACCCTAGGCTCCGTGAACATCCCCATCATATGCGCCGGGGCCGTGGTCACTCCAGGCGACGTCATTGTGGCCGACGACGACGGCGTGGCGGTGGTGCCAGCAGCGCTCGCGCACAAGACGCTGGAGGCTGCGGCAGCCCGGGAAGCGAATGAAGGGGAAAAGCGTGCGAAGCTGGCAGCCGGAGTCCTGGGTCTGGACATGTACAACATGCGCGAGCCCTTGCAAAAGGCCGGATTGAAATACATCGACTGATCGCCGTGCGAGACATGGGCGTCGACTCAAGCAAGCTTGGCCGCATCACGGGCATTTCCTCGATGGCGATGCGTCACGTGTTGAGCGAGTTGAGTGATGCCTATGAGCGGCAATCAGGGCAAACGGTCGCTATCGTTTCGGCAGGTGGCGTCGATGTGGCCCGTCGCGTCGAAAATGGAGAAGCGTTCGATTTCGTCGTGCTGGCTGCCAATGCGATCGAGAAGCTGGCTGCCGGCGGCCGCGTCGATCCGGAGAGTCGAACCGATCTCGCTCGTTCCCCGGTGGCGATAGCGGTAGCTGCCGGCGCGACGCGCCCCGACGTTTCCAGCGAGCCGGCGATTCGCGACGCGGTCGTCCGCGCCCGCAGCATCGGGTATTCGACAGGGCCGAGCGGTGAGCACCTTGTCCGCTTGTTCAAGCGCTGGGGCATCGCCGACCTGATTGCGCCCCGGGTCGTGCAAGCTCCTCCCGGCGTTCCTGTGGGTACGCTCGTCGCGCGCGGCGATGTCGAGCTCTGCTTCCAGCAGTTGAGCGAATTGATACACGTGCCGGGCGTCGACGTCATCGGGCTCCTTCCACCGGATATCCAGGTAACGACCGTTTTCGCGGCGGCGGTATGCAAAGCATCGAACTATCCCGCGGCCGCTCAGGCGCTGATCTCCTTTCTTGCTTCATCCGAAGCCGATGCGGCAAAGCGCCGCCATGGTATGGACCCCGTTGGAGCGCACCTAACTGGCTAGCACGGCGGCGTGCGGGAGCACGACGGTTTCAGAAGGCGGGAACGCGGCGCTCCACTGCGTCATCCAATGGATACAATTCAACCAACGACCAAACGGAGGAGACCATGGAACCGGCGTCTATTCTTCTTACTTCGACCGTCCTGCTGGCGATCGCGGCAGCGGGCGGACTCGTCATGGCGGGGATCAGGTTCGCGGGCAACCGACCGCCGCCTGCACCGCTTGCCATGTTGCACGGCTTCTTGGCTGCCGCCGCAGTCACCCTGCTCATCTACGCCGCGGCGACGGTGGGTCTGCCAACGATGGCGCTCGTTGCGATCGCACTCTTTCTAGCAGCCGCCGGCGGTGGCGCGATCCTGAACCTGAACTATCACTGGAAGCAGCTGCCATTGCCCAAAGGGCTAATCGTCGTCCATGCTATCGCCGCGGTCGCTGGCTTCGTGTTGCTGCTCGCAGCAACCTGGGCGAGCCGAGGGTCATAGACGAGCCAGATGCGTGGTCCATAAATCGGCACGGCTTCAACCGGACCGACGGTTGTCGGATGCTTTTGTCGCTGATCCGCCGGCGGCAACTGCTCAGGCGATGATCAGAATCTTGAATCCGCCGTAAATGAGACGCTTGCCGTCAAACGGCATCGACTTCGGGTCCATCATCTCGGCCAACCGCGGGTCATTCATGACCTTGGCGTTGACGCGATCTCGTTGCGCGCGCGACTTGTACACGATATACGCGAACACGACGGTTTCGCCGGGCTTGAGCTTGACGCTCCGCGGGAACGACGTGAGCTTTCCGACCTTTACGTCGTCGCTGATCCACTCCTTGTATTCGACGGCGCCATGCTCCCTCCAGACCTTTCCTGCCTTCTTGGCCATGCGCCGGTATGCGGGAAGGTTTTTCCGCGGTACCGGGACCACAAAGCCGTCAACGTAACTCATGTGACCTCCAGGTTGGTCGGACTTCTTTCGCGCAACGCAGCCACCGCGACTACGTCTTGGCGGCCATTTGCGCGCGCAGGCGCTCCTCCTGCTCTCTTAGCTCGGGCGTGAACTCGGCGCCGAAGTCCTCCGCCTCGAACACCTGTCGAATCTCGATCTCGGACTCGCCCGGGAAAGGATTGGGGCAGCGCTTGAGCCAGTCGATCGCTTCCGCCTTCGACTTCACCTTCCACAACCAGAAGCCGGCGATCAGCTCCTTGGTCTCGGCGAATGGCCCGTCGATCACCGTCCGCTTCGCGCCCGAGAACCTGACACGCGCGCCCTTCGAGCTTGGCTGGAGCCCCTCGCCCGCGAGCATCACGCCGGCCTTCACCAGCTCTTCGTTGTATTTGCCCATCGCGGCAAGAAGCTTTTCATCAGGAAGAACGCCCGCTTCGGACTCCTTCGTGGCTTTGACAATCACCATGAATCGCATTGTGTCTCTCCGTTTCGGTTTCGGATTGGTGCGGAGTCGTGACTCCGCACCATGACCCCGTGACATGAACAACGCCTCACCCAACGGCTGCGGGTGACCGCTCCTCTAGCTTGGGTGCACATCCTTCCGGGCCGAAGTCTTCCGGCCCGAACATCTGACGAACCTCGGTCTCGCCCTCCCAGCCCGGCCAATGCTTTTTGTGGAGCTCCATGAAACGGACAGCCGACTGGACCGCCTCTTCTTTCGATTTCAACTCGAACTGCGCGTAGCCGCCGACAACCTCGTTGGTCTCGGTGAAAGGCCCGTCGGTCACGGTCACCTTCCCGCCGCCAAGCCGGACGCGAGCGCCCAGCGCCGTTGGCCCGAGGCCCCCGCTCCCGACCATCGTGCCGGCCTTGGTCTCCTGTTCGGCAAGCTTCGTAATAGCGTCCATCAACTCCTTGGGCGGGTGGCCTTGATTCTCCGCGTGCTTGACTATCATCATGAATCGCATCGTTGGATCTCCGTTAGGTTTCGAGTTGGACACGGAGGCATCTGGACAATTTCGGCCAAATGGACTCTCCACTTACTAGTCGATCGACCGACCGCAGGTTCGACAGCCGGGGCATCTTTTTTTGCATGTACTTGGCAAGGCTTTGACCTCGCCTTTCAAACCGCCAATTCCCTGACCGGCCGCACTTCGACGCTGCCTACGCGCGCCGGCGGGATCTTCGCGGCCAACTGGATGGCTTCATTCAGGTCCCTGGCGTCGAGCAGGTAAAACCCGGCCAGCTGCTCCTTCGTCTCGGCGAAAGGCCCGTCGGTCACGGACATTTTTCCGTTGCGGACACGCACGGTCGTTGCCGTGTGAACGGACTGGAGGGCCTCCGCGGCGATGTGGTGGCCACTCTGCCGGAGCGCGTCCCCGCAGGCCTTGCACTCGCTGTCGGGAACGGTGTCCAGTTTTTTCTCGTCCAGGTATACCAGGCACAAGTACTTCATCGGTCACTCCTGTTCGTGGAACGTTGTGGATAACCCGATTTCGACAGCCGGGCGGGCACTTTTATCGGCGCGTGCACCAAAAGAAGTTGCTCGAACGCGCCTGCCAGCGCGCGCAGCACAACCTGGATTGTCCGCTGCACGTCGCGCCCCATATCGGGCCTCCGGCGCCGATACAGGAAGAGCAGCAGCGCCAGCAATGTACCCCCGGGCAACAGTATTTCCAGGATGAGATAAGGACCTGTTTTTTGCCCGACTTTTCGCAGTATGTCCAACCAGCTGATGACGGTACGCATCGGTATCTCCGGCTTGCCTTTGAAATGAGCCCGAAATCACGGGACCTTCATCGACTAGTCGAACGGGCAAGCGGGAAATCGACACGTGGCCAGGCGGAAAGCGAAAAAAACCACCGGACCCTTGCTCAATCGGTGACATTGGTAGGACGTTCAGTCGGACAGCTCGGCCAGCCGTCGCTCGAGAAACCGGCGCTCGGGACTCTGCCGTGCGAGCGCGAGCGCGCGCTTGTAGGAAGCGCGGGCGTGTGCGGTCCTTCCCAGCCGCCGGCACAGGTCCGCGCGCGCGGCGTGGGCAAGGTGATAGTCTTTCAAGTCGCCGCGTGCAAGCAGGGCCTCGATCAAGGCAAGACCCTCGGCGGGACCGTCGCGCATCGCGATCGCCACCGCGCGGTTCAGCTCGACCACCGGCGTCGGCTCGATGCGGAGCAGAACGTCGTACAGCCCGGCGATCTCGTCCCAATCGGTGGCGTCGGCGCTCATCGCATCGGCGTGTACCGCCGCGATCGCCGCCTGGAGGGTATAGGGACCGAAGCGCTGCGAGGCTAGCGATCTTGTGACCAGCGCCGACCCCTCGGCGATTTGGTCACGGTTCCAGAGCGAGCGGTCCTGGTCGCTGAGCAGAACCAGTTCACCGCCGGGCGACGTGCGCGCGGCGCGGCGGGATTCCTGCAGCAGCATCAATGCCAGCAATCCCATCGCCTCGGGCTCCGGGAGCAATTCGACGATCAGCCGTCCCAGACGTATGGCCTCGCCGGACAGATCGATCCGCGTCAGCGACTGACCCGAAGACGCCGAGTAGCCTTCGTTGAACACCAGATAGACCACGCGCAGCACGCTGTCCAGGCGTTCTGCGCGCTGGTCAGGCTCCGGAACCTGGTACGGGATGCGAGCGTCGCGGATCTTGGCCTTGGCCCGGACGATGCGCTGCGCCAGCGTCGGCGCGGCACTCAGAAAAGCCTGCGCGATTTCCTCGGTCGTGAGACCGCAGACTTCGCGCAAGGTAAGCGCCACCTGCGCGTCAGCCGCAAGCGTCGGATGGCAGCAGGTGAAAATGAGCCGCAGGCGATCGTCCTCGATGGCCTCGCTGTCCGATGGAGCGGTCTCGTCGATGACGGCATCCACCTGGTCGGCGACATCCTCCATCGAGTCGAACCGCGTGCGTCGGCGTATGCCATCGATGGCCTTGAAGCGACCGGCAGATACCAGCCACGCGCGCGGATTCGCCGGGACGCCGTCGCGCGGCCACTGCTCGAGCGCCGCCCGAAAAGCATCGTGCAGCGCCTCCTCGGCGAGATCGAAATCGCCCAGCAGCCGGACCAGCGTGGCGAAGACCCGTCGGGATTCGGCCCGATAGATTGCCTCGGCCGCAGCGCGCACGCGCTGTGCCGCATCGACGCTCGGCGGCAATCCGTCCCCGTGAGCTTCCATATTCGGCAGGCGGTTCTGAACTGGATGATGATTCATTGTATGATTAACCGCGTCTTCGTGCGCGCAACCTCGCTCCAGTAACGTGTCAATGAAAGCCGATCGCCCAATCGCTCGCGTCGCACCTGCATCGGTTTGCCTCCAGCGTTTCCTGACTGCGATTGCGCTTGGCGTGCTGGTTTCAGGCTGCGCGAGCCTGCCGAGGAACCTCGATCGCGAGCCATCTGTCGCGTTGGCAAATACGGACGACACCCGCCTCGGGAGAGCGATCACCCCGCTCCTCGCGGCGAACCCCGGCCGGTCGGGCATCTATCCACTGCCCAACGCGCGGGACGCATTCGCCGCAAGAATCCTGCTCGCCCGGGCCGCCGAGCGATCGCTCGACCTGCAATATTACGTCTGGCACAGCGATACGACTGGGCGGCTCCTGTTCGACGCCGTGTGGCAGGCAGCGGAGCGCGGCGTTCGCGTCCGCATGCTTCTGGATGATGCCACCACGAAGGGCCTGGATCCGACGATTGCCACACTCGCCACACATCCGAACATCCGGATCAGGCTTTTCAATCCGTTCGTGAACCGGGGGTTCAGGCTGGGCGATTTCATTACCGATTTCTCGCGTGTGAATCGCCGCATGCACAACAAGTCATTCACCGCGGACAACCAGGTGACGATAGTCGGAGGACGCAATGTCGGCGACGAATACTACGGCGCGAATTCCGACGTTGGATTTCGAGATCTCGACGCAATGGCCGTAGGGTCGGTCGTGCGCGACGTCTCCCGCGAGTTCGACCTGTTCTGGAACAGTGAGCCCGCCTACCCGGCCGCAAATGTGATTCCCGCCATCGGACGCGACGAGGCAACCCGCGTGCGAGAAGCGTGGGCAATCGCAGGGCAACAATCGGATGCGCTTCGGTACGTCAGCGCCGTGAGCGATACGCCGCTGGTACGCGCGCTGCTGAACGGCGAGCTCAAGCTGGAATGGACGACGGCTCAGGTCATCCACGATGATCCGTCAAAGGTGCTGCATTCGCGGGAAAGTACCGAGCTCCACATGCTTCCGCGTCTGGAGCATGCGCTCGGCAGACCGATGCAAGAGCTCGATCTCGTGTCGCCATACTTTGTGCCGGGAGCCGACGGCACGGCCGGCTTTCGCGAACTGCGCGAGCGCGGAGTAAAGGTTCAGATACTGACGAATTCGCTGGCCGCCACCGATGTGATGCCGACCCACGCAGGCTACTCAAACTATCGGGAAGACTTGCTGCGCGCCGGCGTCCGCCTCTATGAGCTCAAGCCGAATCGGGACACGTCTGCAGCCAAAGAGGCCGCGGAGCGCCAGGGCATTGCCGACAGCGCAGCGGCGGGGCTTCACGCCAAGACATTTTCCGTCGATCGGAGTCGGATCTTCGTCGGCTCGTTCAACCTCGATCCCCGTTCCGATCGCCTCAATACGGAAATGGGCATCGTGATTGCGAGCCCGACACTTGCCAGCCGGCTCTCGGCGGAGTTCGATTCGGGGATTCCGCGCGACGCGTACGAGGTCCGCCTCGCGGCTGATGGTCGAAGCCTCGAATGGATCGAGCAGGAAGGTGATCGGGAGATCCATCACCCGACCGAGCCGGAAACCAGTGCAATGAAGCGGGCCTGGGTCCGTTTCCTTTCGATCTTGCCCATCGAGTGGCTGTTGTGAAGTTCGCGGCTGCAACTCAACAGAAGCCCTCCAGAGCATGATTGACGTCATCGGATACCCGCTGCTCGTTTTCGCGGTTTCGTTCGTCGTGCGGTGGCTACCGACCCGGAAGCGGGACTACATCTGGTGCTGCCGCTTCTCGCATCGATTTTGTTCTTTCTGATACCGACATCGACGCGCGACGGGCACAGGTCATCACTCGATCCATATTGGGAACCACCATGAGACTGCGCGGCAAATCCGCCATCATCACCGGCGCGGCCGGCGGCATCGGCAAGAACATCGCACTGGTATTCGCGCGCGAGGGCGCGAAGGTCGCGATCGCCGATCTGAACAAGGATGCGGCGGAAGCCGCTGCCAACGAGATCCGCGGCAGCGGGGGCCAGGCGATGGGCGTCGCAATGGACGTCACCGACGAGCAGGCAGTCAACGATGGCGTCGCAGCGGTTGTTCGATCCTTCGGCGGCGTCGACATCCTGATCAGCAACGCCGGCATTCAGATCGTCCACCCTATCGAGGAATTCAGCTACGCCGAGTGGAAGAAGATGATCGCCATCCACGTCGACGGCGCGTTTCTGACCACGAAAGCCTGCCTGCCACACATGTACAGGTCCGGCCGAGGAGGCAGCATCATCTACATGGGGTCGGTGCATTCCAAGGAAGCGTCACTGCTCAAGGCGCCCTACGTCACGGCGAAGCATGGTTTGATCGGACTCGCCAAGGTCGTCGCCAAGGAAGGCGCCGCGCACGGCGTGCGCGCCAATGTGATCTGTCCCGGTTTCGTGCGCACGCCACTGGTCGAGAAGCAGATTCCGGAGCAGGCGAAGACGTTGGGAATTTCCGAACAGGAAGTCATCAAGAACGTCATGCTCAAGCAGACGGTCGACGGCGAGTTCACCACGGTCGATGACGTTGCCGAGACAGCGCTGTTCTTCGCGGCGTTCCCCTCGAACGCGCTCACCGGTCAGTCGCTGGTGGTGAGCCACGGCTGGTTCATGCAGTAGCCGACGCAGAGCGCAGCTGGTGGCCGGCCTTCTCAGTGAATTGCAGCAGATCCGCGCCGCGCTTGCGGGTATGCATGACGGCGACAGCGGCGGATGACCGGCACATCATTTCTGCCCATCGGGTTCGACCTGGCTGCCACCTTCCTGATGGCGATGACAGGGGTATGGGCGGCGAGTCGGCGTGGCTACGACATCATAGGCGCATTGACCCTCGCCCTCGTCAGCGGCGTGGGTGGTGGGCTGCTGCGCGACAGCATCTTTCTGTCCCAGCCGCCGGCGGTGATGCAAGACCCGCGTTACCTGCTCGCGGTACTTGCGGCGGTTGCGGTCGGCGTATTGTTTCACCGCTTCGCGCGGCGTTTCGAGCGTCTCGTGGCTTATGTGGACGCAATAGCGTTGGCGGTGTACGCGGTCGTGGGCGCCGACAAGGCGATGGTAGCGGGGAGTTCACCGTTGGCAGCAGTCTTGATCGGCATGACCAACGCGGTGGGTGGAGGGCTGCTGCGCGACATCCTTGTACGCGAGGAGCCGCTGCTGTTCAAGCCGGGCCAGTTCTACGTGCTCGCGGCGCTTGGCGGCTGCGTGCTTTTCGTCGCGCTCGATTATTACGGCGTGCCGCTTGAGAGAGCCGCTGCCGCCAGCATCTGCACGACGCTGATGTTGCGTCTGCTCGCAATCCGCTTTAACTGGAAGACCCTGGCGGTCGCGGAGTGGCGGAAGCCCCCACGGCCGCCAGAGGCCACGACCCATCATCATCCGGCCCCGACCGAGGAAGACAAGTGAGCGGCAGCATTGCCGGTGTGGCCGCCTGGTGCGTCGGCCACGCGACGCCTCAATGCCTTTCAGGGACGAACTTGTACGGATGATCCGGCTCGCGATAGTTGCCGGCCTTCTGCCGCTTCGGTAGCTTGATCTTTTCCCGCGGCACATCCTTGTACTTTATGCTTCCCAGCAGGTGACTGATGATGTTGAGCCGGGCCCGCTCCTTGTCGTCGGATCTTGCGACGAACCACGGCGCCCAGGCGGTATCGGTCGCGGCGAACATCGCATCGCGCGCCCTCGAATAGTCGTACCAGCGATTGTAGGATTTGAGGTCCATTGGCGAGAGCTTCCAGATCTTGCGCCCGTCGTCGATGCGCTCCTCGAGTCTGCGCGTCTGCTCGCCGGGGCTTACTTCCAGCCAATACTTGAGCAGGATGATGCCGGAATGCACCATCAATCTCTCGAACATCGGCACTATTTTCAGGAATCCATCTGCCTCCTCGTCGGTGCAGAAACCCATCACCCGCTCGACACCCGCCCGGTTGTACCAGCTACGGTCGAAGATAACGATCTCTCCCGCAGCCGGCAGGTAAGGAAGATAGCGCTGTATGTACATCTGGGACTTCTCGCGCTCGGTCGGCGCAGTGAGCGCAACGACGCGGAACACCCGCGGGCTCACCCGCTCGGTGATCGCCTTGATGGTGCCGCCCTTGCCGGCGCCGTCGCGGCCCTCGAAAAGGATGCACACCTTCAGCCCCTTGAGCTTGACCCACTCCTGCAGTTTGACGAGCTCGACGTGGAGCTTTCTCATCTCCCGCGCATAGTCCTTCCCCGACATCTCGTCCTTGGGCGACGCTGCGCGCCGTTTCTCCGCCCGTGCTTTGAGAGCAGCTCCGTCGCCCTTCTTGCCCTTGCGCTTCGGCTCGGCCTT
>Ga0207683_10001680_pt1 | contig 19810 bp, 18 predicted proteins | sample KBSM73metaG_FD_184333 | JGI IMG/M metagenome (GOLD analysis project Ga0207683, IMG submission 184333) | Miscanthus rhizosphere microbial communities from Kellogg Biological Station, Michigan, USA - KBS M7-3 metaG (SPAdes) (version 2) | ecosystem: Host-associated > Plants > Roots > Rhizosphere >... | reverse complement strand
AACTGGTTGTGGGCGAACTGGCTCTCGAGCGCCTCGAGCACGCCGCGGGTCAGCTCGCTCAGGTTCACCGCCTCGCGCTTGGTGTAGGTGCGCAAGCCGGCCTCGATCTTCGAGAAGTCGAGCAGGTTGTCGATCAGCCGCGTCAGCTTGCGTGCTTCGCTGTTGATGATCCGGTAGTACTCGTGCGCGCGATCGGTGTTCTTCAGGCGGCTAAGAAGTACGGGCCGTACCGGATGTACGTTGGCACTTCGATCGGCAACAACCTGAACCGCGATCTGAAAGCACTCCTTGTTCAGGTTGTCGATCAGGTCGTCCTGCCGGACGAGGTCGCGCGCCAGCTCGACGTCACGGCCCTCGAACGCCTTCTTCGCCTGGGAGAGCATCGAGCGCCCCTGCTTTCCCATCAACACGATGCGGTCGACCATCTCGTCATGAACCGGGGCATCGTGCCCGGTCAACGGGATGACCTTGGAGATGTTCACGCACTGATCCCCCATGCGCTCGATCGAGTGCATGACGTGGAGCAGTGCCGAGATCAGGCGGAGGTCGGTGGCAACCGGCGCCTGGGTCGCCAGCATCGTGAGGATCTCCTGGTGCACCTCGAGGTAGCGGCCGTCGATGCGATCGTCGTCGGCGATCACCAGCTCCGCCAGCTCCATGTCCTGGTGCTGGACGGCCTCCATGGTGCGGTCCAGGGAGCCGATCACCAGATCGAGGCCGCCCAAGGCGTTCTTCTCGAGCGCGTCGAGGTGGTCCTGGTAGTGCATCCGTGCCTCAGGCATCAGCCGAATCTCCCGCTGACGTAGTCCTCCGTCTCCTTCTTCGAAGGCGTGGTGAACATCTTGTCGGTCGCGTCCATCTCGACGAGGTGCCCGGGCTTCCCGGCTCCTTCGAGGTTGAAGAATGCGGTCGTGTCACTCACCCGCGCAGCCTGTTGCATGTTGTGGGTGACGATCACGATCGTGTAGCGCGTCTTCAGATCCGCGATCAGGTCCTCGACCGCGAGGGTCGCGACCGGATCGAGCGCAGAGCAGGGCTCGTCCATCAGGATCACTTCCGGGTTCACCGCGATCGCGCGCGCGATGCAGAGCCGCTGCTGCTGGCCGCCCGACAGCGCAGTCCCGCTTTCCTGTAGTCGATCCTTAACCTCGTCCCAAAGGCCCGCGCGCTTCAGCGACCGCTCGACGATCTCATCCAGTTCCGACTTCGACCGCGAAAGCCCATGAATTCGCGGCCCATAAGCGACGTTCTCAAAGATCGACTTCGGGAATGGATTGGGCTTCTGGAACACCATCCCGACGCGAGCGCGCAATTGGACGACATCCATGTCGGGGCTGGTGATGTCCTCGTTGTCGAGGTCGATCCGGCCGGTCACTCGCGCGGACGGGATCGTGTCGTTCATTCGGTTGAGGCACCTGAGGAAAGTCGATTTTCCACAGCCGGAAGGGCCGATGAAGGCCGTGACCAGATCCTCGTAGATCTTGATCGAAACGTCACTGATCGCGCGCTTCTCGCCATAGAATACGCCCACCCCGTGGGCGCACATCTTCGGCTGGCGGCTGGAGTTGATGTCTTCTGCAAGCGTGTCGTCGACGGTCGCCTGGCTCGAAGCGTCAGCTCCGGGCGCGTTCCCCTCGTCCTCGCTCGTTAAGATCTCAATCTCCTTCGCCATTGGTTCGTCCTCTGCGGACCGAGAAGAGCCCGCCTCAGGCGGAAAGCCCGCCACCAGGGATGGAGCGGACATCGGCGTCACTGGAGTGCTCGGCATTTTCTCTTTCATATCCATCACCAGCGGCGCTCGAACCGGTTGCGCAGGTAAATCGCGACGCCATTCATCAGGAGCATGAACAGCAGCAAGACGATGATAGCGGCACTGGTCTTCTCGACGAAACCGCGGTCGACCTCGTCCGACCAGAGGAAAATCTGAACCGGCAATGCAGTCGCAGGATTCATGATGCCTGACGGAGGAGCGGCGATGAAGGCGCGCATGCCAATCATCAATAATGGCGCTGTCTCGCCAAGGGCGCGAGCCATGCCGATGATCGTACCCGTGAGGATGCCCGGCAGTGCCAGCGGGAGCACGTGATGAAAGGTCACCTGCATCTTGGATGCGCCGATCCCGAGGGCTGCATCCCGAATCGATGGCGGAACCGTCTTGATCGCGTTGCGCCCGGCAATGACGATCACCGGCATGGTCATGAGCGCCAGGGTCATTCCGCCAACCAACGGCGCCGACCGCGGCAGATTCATTACGTTCAGGAACACGGCAAGGCCAAGTAGCCCGAAGATGATTGAGGGCACGGCGGCGAGATTGTTGATCGAAACCTCGATCGCGTCAGTCCACCGATTCCGCGGTGCGAATTCCTCGAGATAGACGGCGGCAAGTACTCCGACCGGAAAAGCCAGAGCCATCGTGACCAGGATGGTGAAGAAAGTGCCCTTAAGCGCGCCCCATACTCCGACACCGGAAGGGTCCGTAGAATCCGACGCCTTAAGAAACTGCGTGTTGAAGGTGCGCTTCAGTGCGTGTTGCCGGTACAGCGTGGCGACAAGCCGTTCCGAAGCGTCATCGGATTTGTCCTTGGCGGCAATGTCGACCCTACTGGAGACGGGGAGCCAAAGAGTAACTCGTCCATTCAGGATATCGGGCTGCTCGACGATCGCGTCGGCAAGCAAATTCACGGCGGAATCGCTGAACATATCCGATGCTTTCGGCCCATATGCCATCGTCGCCGCCTTCGTGATCACGCCCCCAAGGTCTGTACCGGCCACGAGCCGAGCCGCATCCGGGCCCCGGAGCGCCTCGGGATCGAGAAACAGGTCGGTCTTCGCGAAATCGATCGACAATCTTGCTTCATAATGGACGAAACCGCCAAGGCCCTTTGCCGCCATCGAATAGAGCAGAAAGGCGAGGAACAGCACCGAGACGCTGACCGCCGCAAGCCCCAGGCCGCGGAACCAATGTTCGGCCAGATAGCGCCGGCTGAGTCGCTTGCGCATTGCACGGTCGGTCCAGCGTGTTGGAGTGACGGCCCTATTCATATTGTTCCCGATATCGACGCACGATCTGAAGCGCGATCAGGTTCAGGAGTAGCGTGATCAGGAACAGGGCCAGACCCAAGGCAAAGGCCGCGAGGGTCTTTGCGCTGTCGAATTCCTGGTCGCCCGTGAGCAGCTGAACGATTTGCGTCGTGACGGTCGTGACGCTGGCAAAAGGATTGAGAGTCAGATTGGCCGACAGGCCGGCGGCCATGACGACGATCATCGTCTCGCCGATTGCCCGGCTAACTGCCAGCAGAATGCCGCCCATGACTCCTGGAAGGGCTGCTGGAAGGAGTACCTTGCGGATCGTCTCGGACGTTGTGGCGCCCATTGCGAGGCTGCCGTCGCGCATCGCCTGCGGCACGGCCGCGATGGAATCGTCAGCCATCGAGCTGATGAACGGAATGATCATGATCCCCATCACGAGGCCGGCTGCGAGCGCGCTTTCGCTGCTGGCCGAGGAAATTCCGATCGAAAGGCCGAAATCGCGAACCACGGGTGCGACCGTGAGCGCTGCGAAATAGCCGTAAACGACAGTCGGAACGCCCGCGAGAATTTCGAGGATCGGCTTCAGCGCCGAGCGGACCGAAGGCGCCGCATATTGGGTTAGATAAATGGCGCTCATGAGGCCCAGGGGCACCGCAACGATCATCGCGATTATCGCGCCGATGAAAAAAGTACCCCACATCAAGGGAATCGAACCGAAGGCACCGGACGATCCCGCCTGATCAGCCCGAAGCGCCGTCTGCGGGCTCCATTCCATCCCGAACAGGAAGGACGTCACCGGATAGAGCCTGAAGAAGCGGAGGCTTTCGAACATGAGCGAAAGCAGGATTCCGAGCGTGGTCAGGATGGCGATCAGCGATGCTGCGAAGAGCATGATCATCACCCAGCGCTCGACGCCGGTGCGCGCCCGGAATTCGGGAGAGCTTCGCCGGAATGCCAAAGCGCCTGCCGCAATGGCGGCAATGATGGCGACCAAGCCGCCGAGCATCGCATATTTCTGTTCCGCGCTGCGGATGCGCGGAGCAATCGCAGCTGACTGCGAGTTGAAGCCTTGGTCCCGCTCGCCATGGGCGATTGCACGACCCTCCGCGAGGATCGCCTGTCGCTGCATGTCGAAAGCGGGAAGTGCCCTTCCTTCCGGACTCGACAGGACGGATTGCTCGACCAGCCTCGATTGCATCGGCGCCCAGGCCGCGAGAAGAAGCAAGGCAGGAATGGCGGCCCACAGGCCTGCATAAGCGCCGTGATAGACGGGCAAGGAGTGCAGGCGCGTTGCGGCGCGGAGCCGGCGGGCGCGGGAAAAACCGAGCCAGCCGGCCGCTAAAGCGACCGCCAGGACCGCGACGAGCGCGAGGCTGAGGCTCATCACGCCCGCCAAATCCTCTTACTTGAGGCCGCTCGGATCGAGCGGCTTCAGTTCGGTCGCCTGCGTGGTCGCCGTACCCGCGTCGGCGCCGCCGAACGGAACCAGGCCACGACGTTCGAGCGGACCGCCTGTGCTCCACATCTTCGAATATTGAACCACGAAGTCGCGAATCTTCGGCTTTGCGGCCATGTGCTCGCCCTTGACGTAAATGTAGAGCTTGCGAGCACCCGGATAGCTGAGGTCGGCGATGGTCGCTTCGGTCGGCGCCACGCCGGCGATCTTCACCGGACGAACCTTGTCGGCATTCTGCTCAAGGTAGGAATAGCCGAGAACTCCGAGCGTGCCCGGGTCGCTGGATACCTTCTGAACGAGCAGGTTGTCGTTCTCGCCCGCCTCGACGTAAGCGCCGTCCTCGCGGATCTTGGTACAGATCTGCTTGTGCTGGTCCTCGTTGCTCTTGGCGAGCGCCTTCATCGCCGGATCGGTATCGCAACCCTTGGTCAGATAGAGATCGGCGAGGCTATCGCGCGTGCCGGATGTCGGAGGGGGCCCAAGAACTCGGATCTTCACTGGCGGAAGCGAGGGGTTCACATCTTGCCAGGTCTGCGCCTTGTTGGGCCCCTTGCCGAAGGGATTTTCCGCAAGCGCCTTGTAGATGTCGGCCTGGGTGAGGTTCATCCCTGGACCCTTTGTCGATTCGATGATGGTCAAGCCGTCGATTCCGACCGCGACCTCGACGATCGATTTCGCGCCATTCTTGACGCAGGTATCATACTCGCTCTTCTTGATCTGCCGCGAGGCGTCCTCGATATCGGGAAATTGGCTTCCGACACCCGCGCAAAACAATTTCATCCCGCCGCCGGTGCCGGTCGACTCCACCGTCACGTTCAATCCGGGATTGGCGCGCATGAACTCTTCGGCGACTGCCTTTGTGAACGGATAAACCGTCGATGAGCCGACGATTCTGATGTCGTTGGCCGAGCCTGCGGAACCCCCGCCGTTCGATCCGCAAGCGGAAAGGAGCGCCGCAATCGGCAGCGCAACAATCGTCCTGTTCACAGGCAATACTCCAGGTAGAATTCCAGTGGCCCCGGGTCCGGCTCTAGCCTCGGTTCGGCGTATGGACTGTGACGGTTTCATTGCACTTTTATGACAGCGGGCGGGATGGCGACGGCCGATTTGCGCACGGCCGTAGATTGGAGGTAGGGGCGCCGGCATGGCGACCAAATTCGAGACTTTCGCCGCGCTGCACGTGCCCGGCGATCCCGTGATCCTTTACAATATTTGGGACGTTGGAAGCGCTCTGGCGGTCGTTGCCGCAGGTGCGAAAGCGCTCGCCACCGGCAGTCATCCCGTTGCCGATGCAAACGGGTTTCCCGACGGCCAGAAGGTCCCGATGGATTTCGCCTTCGACAATGCGAAGCGGATCGCGGATGCCGTCGAGCTGCCGCTGACGGTGGACTTTGAAAGCGCCTATTCAACCGATCCCGATGAGGGTGGTGCGAACGTCGCGAAGCTCGCAGCAACCGGAGCGGTGGGCTGCAATTTTGAAGACCAGGTAATCGGCGGCGAGGGCGTTCAGCCGCTGGAGTTGCAGGTAGAGCGCATTGCCGCGATCCGAAGGACGGTGGGCGATTCCTTCTTCATCAATGCCAGGACCGACCTGTTCCTAAAAACGCAGACCTTTGACGATGCGCTGGTCGATCAGGTGATCGAGCGTGGAAAGGCCTTTGCCGATGCCGGGGCCAGCGGCTTCTTCGTTCCCCGCCTCGCTGACCCAAAGCAGATCGAACGCGTGGTCCGAGAAGTGCCGCTACCGTTGAACGTGATTGCCTTCCCCGGTGCTCCGGACAAGAAAATCTGGGCCGATGCCGGCGTGGCGAGAATCAGCCATGGTCCATTCCCGCATCGCGCGCTGATGGCAAAGCTCACGGAGATGGCGCGGGAAGCGATCGCCTAGGCTCGACCGAACCGCCACCAGGGCACCCGTGGGCCCGATTTCAGCACGGTCTTGCGAAACAGCTGGGCGCCGATTCGAAGGATCAGCGCGACCCAAATCGTCTGCCACAGGATCGCGGCGAGATGCGGCCACCATTCGGGCCGCTCGGCAGCACGGGCAAGCATCGCCATCGGAGAGGACAATGGGAAGATCGCAGCCGCCAGTCCCTCCGTCGAATCGGGATTACCGATCGCCGCCGCGGCAAAGCCGAAGATCAGCACCTGCGCGAAGGTGACCGGCATCGACAGGGTCTGAACTTCACGAACCGTCGAAGCCTGAGCGCCGATGGTCAGGAAGACAGAGCCGAGCAGGAGATAGTTCATCGCGAAATAGACGATCGAGAGGATCAGGAAGCCAGACCAGCCGACTGCCGGAGGCGGCAAGGTCGCGACTCCGCCGTGCTTCATGAACTGGATGATGACCGCGCCGGCGCTGATCCACACGATGATTCCCAGAACGGAAGCTGCCAGCATGGCGAACAATTTGCCGACGAACATGGCGTCGATGGGCACCGCCGCGGCGATCACCTCGATGATCTTGTTCGATTTCTCCTCGATCAGTTGCGAAAGGAGCATGCCCGACAGGAGAATGGTCAGGAAGAAGAGGAGCATTTCGCCGATCTGCGCGGTAACCGCTCGGTCCCTGATCATCGAGCCTGACGAAAGCGGCACATTGGTAACCTCAACATCCGGCGGCAGCGCAAGTTCGGTTGAGCGCGCATTCGCAATCAGCAGCTTAAGCTGAGCTATGGTGGCCGGATCGCCGCCCAGCGCACCGGTCAAATGAGGATGGGATAGACCGCCGCTCAGCACTGCCCGGACCGGCGGCTGCCGAGATGCCAGCAAGTGCTTCTGCTGCGCGGCGAGATCCGGTTCCGGAGGAAAACCGACAATCCTTACCAAGGCTTCATCGCCAATTGCTTGCGCCATCCTGTCGCGTGCAGCGGCCAGGCGATTCATGTCGGCCTGCGTTGCGATGACGGCCACGACAGGCCGCTCGGTCTGCGTCGCGACTCGCGCGCCGATCCCTCCGAACACGCCGCCCATTAGCAGCGGGAACAGGGGCGCTAGGAGGAAGAAAATGAACGCCTTCGACAAGACAGTCGCGGAAAAGTCGCGGCGGGCAATGACGAGAGCCGAGCGGATGAAGCGCATCATTCGGGCTTCTCCCGGCCCATTTCGGCGGCGGTTGCGTCGCCGGCAATGGAGACGAAGGCTTCATGCAGACCCGGCCGCTCGATCGCCAACGTCTCGATTCCTGCGCCCCCGTCGATGAGTGCCTTCAACAGCGGCTCCGGACCGCCCGGCGGCAACTCGAAGACCCACTCGCCGCCTTCCTTGCGAGCATTGGAAGGTATGGCGGAGCGCCACGGCCCGTCGCTGGCGCGCGTGTGCAGTCGGACAACGGGCCTCAAGCGTGCACGCGCCTCGTCGACCCCTCCGTCGAAGGCGACCTTACCCTTGGCAATGATTGCGACGCGCTCGCAGAGGCGCTCGGCATGGGCGATCACATGCGTTGAGAAGATGATCGTCGCGCCGGCCCTGGCCTCCCGACGGATCAGTTCCTCGAGGCGCGCCTGGTTGATGGCGTCGAGCCCGCTGAACGGCTCGTCAAGGACGATCAGCCTCGGCTTGTGAATGATCGTTCCAAGCAGCTGGATGGTCTGCGCCATGCCCTTGGACAAGGTCCGGATCGGCTTTTTCGCCCAGTCGGCCAGGCCATGCTCAGCGAGCAAGGCGTCGGCGCGGCGGCGGCCCTCAGGCAGCGGCAGGCCGCGAAGAGCGCCCATGAAGGCGATGGCTTCACGAGCATGCATTGCCGGGTAAAGGCCGCGCTCCTCGGGCAGGTAGCCGATCTCCGGCGCAGCATCGAGCGGCCGGTTTCGTCCGAGTACGAGACGCGTGCCATCCGAGGGGTCGATAATCCCAAGCAGCATCCGCAACGTCGTCGTCTTGCCGGCGCCGTTTGGACCGAGAAGGCCGTATATCGAGCCGGTTGGGACCTCGAGGCTCACCCCGTCGACCGCCCGCGTTTCGCCGAAATCCTTGACGAGATCGATGGCCTGCACGGCGAAGCGTTCGTCGATCCGTTCGGGCTGGGCCTGTCGAAGCACTGAAATTCCTACGAAAATCCGGACCCGCGGTGTACAGGCCCCGAGTGAATAAGGTCCCAACCCTTGAAGAAGCAATAAGATCGGAGGCGAAGCGGATCGGCTTTTCGACCTGCGGCTTTACGCGCGCCGACGTGACCGAATCCGCTGGCCTCGACCTCCGACGCTGGCTGGAAGCCGGGCATCACGGGACGATGGGCTGGATGGAGGCCCGCGCCCATCATCGCGTCTCTCCGCTGGCACTATGGCCCGAAGCCAAATCAGCGATCGCGCTGGGAATGAATTATGCGCCGGCATCGGATCCGATGGCGTTGGCTGAACACCCGGAGCTCGGCCGCATTTCGGTCTACGCCCAGGGCGGCGACTATCACAAGACGGTCAAGAAGGCGCTGAAAGCCCTCGCCAGATTCATCATCGAACAGGTGCCCTCGGAACTGAAGGTCTTCGTCGACACGGCTCCGGTCATGGAAAAGCCGATCGCACAGGCGGCAGGCATCGGCTGGCAGGGCAAGCATACGAACCTCGTCAGCCGGGAGCATGGCAGCTGGCTGTTCCTCGGGATCATTCTGACCAGCCTGGACCTGACGCCGGATTCACCGGGGAACGAGGGCCAGCATTGCGGAAGCTGCACGCGTTGCCTCGAGGCATGCCCGACGAATGCGTTCATCGGACCGCACAGGATCGACGCCCGCCGCTGCATTTCCTACCTGACGATCGAACATGACGGCCCGATCCCCCCGGAGCTGCGGGCCGGCATGGGGAATCGAATCTACGGGTGCGATGACTGCCTGGCCGTTTGCCCGTGGAATCGCTTCGCCGACGCCGCTGCAGCCAATCGAGCCTTTCTTCCCCGCGCGGAGCTTGCAGCCCCGCGCCTCGCCGACCTTCTCAAGCTCGACGATGCGGCTTTCCGGGAAATGTTCGCCGGATCACCGATCAAGCGGATCGGAAGGAACCGGATGATACGCAACTGTTTGATTGCGGCGGGGAATAGCCGCGACCCCGGAATGGCGGACGCAATTCGCCCGCATCTGGTCGATGCCGACCCGGTGCTGGTCGAAGCCGCCCAATGGGCTTTGGGTCAGTTGGGCGTTCGAAGCGAGAAAATGCAGGCAGCCTGATCGATGTCGCCGCCGGTCGGCAGGCGGGTGTCGACATGCGTGACCTTCAGCGTGCCGGAACCGCCTGATGGATAGAGATAGGCATCCATGATGCAGCGGCGGCCACGGAACTGCAGCTTCAGGCTGTTGCCCTCGCGGATCTGAAGCGCGGGCGAGCCATATCGGCCGACGAGTTCCTGCGCGGTCAGGCCGACAAGGCTGCCCTGTTCCTGCGCCTGTGGCTGAACCGGCACGGGCTGCTGCGTTGCGGGCTGCTCCGGACGGGTCGCGCAGGCGGCCACGAGCAGGGTCAGGGAAAGGGCAAGTATACGGCGCATGATCGCACGATGCCTGCCGATGCCGGCCAAGGCAATGTTGCGATGTGGTGAACGTGCGGCTAGGCGGCGCGCTTTCCAGCCAATCGGAGACTTGAATGCCCGACCCGCGCCTTGACGTCCTGTGCATCGGCAACGCCATCGTCGACGTGATCGCCAATGCGAGCGACGAATTCCTCGTGCAGGAAGGCCTCGTCAAGGGCTCGATGCGGTTGATCGACGCCGAAGAGGCCGAGCGCCTTTATGCTCACATGGGCCCGGCCCACCAGGTCAGCGGTGGTTCGGCCGGAAATACGGCGGCAGGAATCGCTGCGCTGGGCGGGAGCGCAGGCTTCATTGGTCAGGTCGCGCCGGACCAGCTCGGCGAATTCTATCGCCATTACCTCACCTCCGCGGGCGTCGAATTCATTACCGTCGCCGCCGATGTCGGTGCGCCGACTGCGAGATCGATGATCCTGGTCACGCCGGACGGTCATCGCACCATGAACACCTTCCTGGGCGCCGCGCAGCATCTTCCCAAGGAGGCGCTGGACGAGCAGCAGATCCGCGATTCCGCGATTCTCTATCTCGAAGGCTATCTCTGGGACCCGGAGACTCCGCGCTATGCGATGGTCCGAGCAATCGAGGTCGCGCGGGAAGCGGGCCGCAGGGTCGCCTTCACCCTTTCGGACATGTTCTGCGTCGACCGTCACCGCCAGGGCTTCAACCAGCTCCTGGACGGCGGCCGGATCGACATATTGTTCGCGAACCAGGCCGAGATCGAGGCGCTGGCCGGTGTCGCGCACCTCGAAAGCGCGGTCGCGGCGATCGCTCCGAAGGTCGAGACCCTCGTCGTAACCCGAAGCGAGGATGGAGCAATGGCAATCCGAAACGGTGAGCGCGCCGACGTCGCCGCAGAGCCGATCAACGAGCTCGTCGACACCACAGGCGCAGGCGATCTGTTCGCAGCCGGGTTCCTTCTCGGCACATCGCGCGGCGCCAGCCTGGAGCGATCGCTACGCATCGGCGCGATCTGCGCAGCCGAGGTGATCCAGCATTATGGCGCGCGCCCCGAGGCGGACCTCAGGGCGCTTGCCGGAGAGTTGATCGCTTAGGCGTCGCGATCGTGCGGCGGCACTGGGGTCCGCGGTAGCGGCGCGACGCTGAGGCCCGGGGCTTCCGGCGCCAGTTCCGGAACTTCCAAGATGCCCCGGCCGACGTGGCTGCGGCTGCGCGAATAACCGAAATAGATCAGCAGCCCGAAGGCACCCCATACCGGAAGCACAGCAATCGCGATCGGCGGGAGCATGACATAGAGGGCAATGCAGCCAACAATCGCGATCGGAGCGATGATCCCGACTGCAGGGGTGCGGAAAGGCCGCTTCCGGCCCGGATCGGTGCGGCGAAGCACCAGTACCGACAGCGCCACCATCGCAAACGCGAACAACGTGCCCGAGTTTGAATAGTCGGCCAGCTTGCCAACCGGCAGGAAGGCCGCCGCAAGCATGACTCCAACGCCCGTAACGGCGGTAACCACGTGCGGGGTACGGAAGCGCGGGTGGACCGACGCGAGCTTTTCGGGAAGAAGGCCGTCACGCGCCATCACGAAGAAGATGCGCGTCTGGCCGAACATCATCATCAGCACGACAGACGGCAATGCAATGAAGGCGGCGACGCCAATCAAATCGCCAACACGCTGGTAGCCGACAGCGCGAAGCACGTGAGCGAGCGCCTCACGCGAGCACACCAACGGTTGGGTTACGCCTCCCGCGACAATCGCATTGCACTGATTGGTGAGTTCGATGCTGCCAGGCGGGAATGGGTGGCCGAGCGCATCACGTACTGGCTGAGCTCCGATCGCCCCGATCGCGCCAGCCGCGACGATCAGATAGAAGATGGTGCAGATCCCAAGAGAGCCAATCAGTCCGATCGGCACGTTGCGCTGCGGGTTTTTGGTCTCCTCTGCAGCGGTCGAAACGGCGTCGAAGCCCACATAAGCAAAGAAGATCGACGCCGCTGCTCCGACGACGCCGTAGGTGCCCCAGCCGTTAGGAATGAAAGGGCTGAAATGCTCGCCCTTGAGTACCGGCAGGGTAAGAATGCAAAAGACGGTCAGCGCCGTAACCTTTACGAGCACGAGAACCGCATTGACGCGAGCGCTCTCCTTGGTGCCCACGATCAGAAGGATCGTAACCAGCCCCGCAATCACGGCAGCCGGAAGGTTGAAAACTCCACCTCCAAACGGGCCTGCCGCGAGGGAGGGCGGAATAATGATCCCCCAGCTCTTCATCAGGCCCACGAAGTAGCCCGACCAGCCGACTGCAACGGCGCTCGCGCCGATCGCATATTCCAGGATCAGCGCCCAGCCGACCGTCCAGGCGAACAGCTCGCCCATCACGGCGTAAGTGTACGTGTAGGCCGAGCCCGCCACCGGTACCATCGACGCAAGCTCGGAATAGCAGAGCGCAGCGACAGCGCAGACGATGCCCGCAATCACGAAGCTCAGCATCATCGCCGGGCCAGCTTTCTGGGCGGCCTCCGCGGTCAGCACGAAAATTCCGGTGCCGATGACAGCGCCGATGCCGAGCAGTGTCAGCTGGAACGCGCCCAAAGACCGGTGAAGGCCTTTCTTTTCAGCGGTCGCCAGGATTGCGTCGAGCGACTTTACACGCCCGAACAGCCTGCCCTCCCGCGGTGCTACAGTGGCCATTTTACTCCCCTATGAATCCATTTCGGCTGCGACCCTAACGGGTAGCGGTAAGAGGGCAATCCCTGTTCGTCGAAAACGCCTAACGAGCGAGCATGGGCCCAAGGGGCCTGCCACCGAAGACGTGCACGTGTAGGTGCGGCACCTCCTGGCCCGAGTTCAAGCCGCTATTCGCCAACAGCCGATAACCGCCTGCAACAAGCCCCGCTTCGCGGGCAACCTTGCCGACTGCGCGAACGAAACCCGCGATTTCGCCGTCGGAAGCCTTCGCCGAGAAATCGTCCCACGAGACATATGGTCCCTTGGGAATCACCAGCAAATGGGTCGGGGCGAGCGGGTTGATGTCGTGAAAGGCAACGGCGTATTCGTCCTCGTAAACCTTCTTCGAGGGGATTTCGTCACGCAGGATCCGGGCAAAGATGTTATTGTCATCATAAGGTTGGGTCGCGTCGATCGGCATCGCTGACTCCGCTTGACGGTGCTCGCTCGCCCGCTACCACAAAGCCATGACCGACGAGACTCCCGAAAGCCTGATCCCGTACGACGAGATCGTGCAGGACGCACTGCGCGCCGTCGTCGGGCGGGTTCTCGGTGAGATCGAGCAATCTGGCGGCCTGCCGGGCGAGCATCACTTCTACATCACGTTCAAAACCCGAATGCCGGGAGTTTCGATCCCGAAGCATTTGCTCGAGCGTTTCCCGGACGAGATGACGATCGTCATCCAGCACCGCTTCTGGGATCTGAAGGTCGAGGAGGACAATTTCACGGTTGGGCTGTCGTTCGGCGGCGTACCTGCAACCCTCCACGTGCCCTTCGCAGCAGTCACCCAGTTTCACGACCCCGCGGTCGAGTTTGCACTGACATTCCAGGCCAATGCGGCCGAGATGCCGGCCGACGAGCATGAGGAAGCGGAGAATGACGCCCCGGTCGGAACGACGGGCGAAACCAAGGAAGACGGGTCGAACGTCGTGAACGTCGACTTCACCCGCAAGAAATAGCCATCACGCCGGACTTGATCCGGGGTCTATCTTGCTTCTAGCGGCCTCAGGAAATGTTGCATTCCCGCCTTCGCGGGAATGACGAACCAGAGGATTTTCAATGCCGAGCACCGCCACCCGCACCGAAACCGACAGCTTCGGGCCCATCCAGGTCCCCGCCGACGCTTATTGGGGTGCGCAGACCGAGCGCTCGATCGAAAACTTCCCCTTCGGGCCGCGTGAGCAAATGCCGCTCGAGATCGTCCACGGACTGGGCTTCGTCAAACAGGCTGCAGCAAGGGTGAATGCCCGGATCGGCGGCCTCGACCCCAAGATCGCCGAAGTCGTGCAGCAGGCCGCTGCAGAAGTGGCCCGCGGAGATCTCGACAACCAATTTCCGCTCGTCATCTGGCAGACTGGCTCGGGCACCCAGTCGAACATGAATGCCAATGAGGTGATCGCGGGCCGAGCCAATGAAATCCTGACTGGAAAGCGAGGCGGCAAGGAACCGGTCCATCCCAACGACCATGTGAACAAGAGCCAGTCGTCAAACGACAGCTTCCCGACCGCGATGCACATTGCGGCGGCCCGTGCCGTCTGCACCAGGCTGATCCCCGCGCTTCAAACGATGCATGCACGCCTGGCCGATCAGGCGAGCCGCTGGGACAGCATCGTCAAGATTGGCCGGACGCATCTTCAGGACGCGACTCCGCTCACCCTGGGTCAGGAATTCTCGGGCTATGCGGCACAAATGGCCGATTGCATCGAGCGGGTCGAAGGCGTGCTCCCACGGCTGTTTCGGCTGGCGCAAGGCGGGACTGCGGTCGGCACCGGCCTTAACGCGCCGAACGGCTTTGCCGAGGAATTCGCCAGGGAGGTGGCAAGGCTTACGCAGCTTCCCTTCACCTCGGCACCCAACAAGTTCGCCGAGCTCGCTGCGCACGACACTTTGGTTGAGCTGTCCGGTATTCTGAACGTCATCGCGACTGCGCTCACCAAGATCGCGAACGATATCCGCCTCCTCGGTTCGGGACCTCGCTGCGGCCTTGGCGAGCTGAAACTTCCGGAGAATGAGCCCGGCAGTTCGATCATGCCCGGAAAGGTGAATCCGACCCAGGCGGAGATGCTGACGATGGTCGCTGCGCAGGTGGCGGGAAATAATGTCGCGGTGACGATCGGCGGTATGCAAGGGCATATGGAACTGAATGTCTTCAAGCCTCTGATCGGAGCCAATGTCATTCGTTCGATCAACCTGCTGTCGGTCGGGATGCGGAGCTTCACCGAACGCATGCTCAAGGGGACGGAACCCGACCAGCAGCGCATTTCGGAACTGATGAACCGATCGCTTATGCTGGTGACCGCGCTCGCGCCGGAAATCGGCTATGACAACGCGGCGACCATCGCGAAGCACGCGCACAAGAAGGGACTGACACTCAAGGAAGCCGGCCTCGAGCTCGGCCTGGTCGACGAGGATACGTTCGACCGCGTGGTCAAGCCGGAGAAGATGATCGGACGCTAAAGTCCGAGGTTTAGCCGCACGCCCAGATTATCGATGCCGGGATTCTCGCGCCCGGCAAGCTGCCCGTGACTCATATGGACCCAGCTCGCTTCGATGCTGACGCGCTGACTGACCTGGAGTCCGATCCCGACTTCAGGCTCGAACAGGACCCGGCTTCCGAAGGCGATCTTGTCGGTTCGGAAATATTTGCCGGCCGACCCATTATGGATGGCGATTCCAACGCCCGGACGGAAATACCACTGATGTCCCAACGGAAAACGGGCCGAGATGCCGGCGGCCGCGTAGTCGGTATTTCCCGCCGTATTGACGGCGCCGAAAACATACGGCTGCAGCGCGCCCTTCCAGAGGTGGCCGATGGTCCCGCCGCGATAGCCCAAGGACAGGTCGAAACCGCTTTCGAGGCCTGATTCGTCGAGCGGAGTCCTGACGTCGTGCACGTGGACGCCGGCGAACAGTTCGCCCGCGCTCGCGGCGCCAGGCGAGCCGACAGCGATCACCGCCGCGCAAAGGACTGCAGGTTTCAAGAAATTCTCCTCGGGGCGCGGTTAACACAACACACGGCCATGCCAATGGTGCCTCAGCTTCCTGCCTGCCACGCCTGCAGCGCCTTGTTCGGACTGATTAACGCCCAGACGTTGAGCGTCAGGTTATCGCGAATGGTAAATAGCGGGATGATCTCCAGCGCGAGCAGAAGAATGATGGCCCAGCGGACCGGTAGCTTGCGTGCGGCCAGGAATCCCAGCGACATCATCAGGATGTCGGACAGCGAATTGACGACACTGTCCCCCGTATAGCCCAGAGCTGCAGTGGTCGCTCGGTATCGATCGATCACGACGGGTGTGTTCTCGATCACTTCCCAACTCGTCTCGACGAGCAGGGCCGCAAGAAATCGCCATTCGACGGGCCAGCGTCGAGCGACGAGCCAAAGCGCCGCGTAAAAGAGCAGCCCGTGAACGATGTGGCTAAGGCTGTACCAATCTGCCAGCATCTGGCTGGTCTTCGGGCTATCTCGAGTGCCGACCCAAAGATCGATGCTGCCGCAGGTGCAGACGGGATTTCGGCCCATGGCCAAGAGGATCGCAGCAGCAGCCGCGACGATGAGTAGGGCTAGAAGCCAGGCGCGGCGGGACATCGGGACAGAGGCTTAGCAGAGCTGCACGCCTTGCAAACACCTGCAGTTCAGACGACACACGCCTTCATGCTGCGCGCCTATGGTCCCGGTTGCGATGGAAGTGTCGTCGAGGCCTCAATCGAAAAGATTCCCGACGACGCGACCTGGATCGATCTAGAAGAGCCGACGAAGGAGGAGGAGGCGCTCGTCGAGCGCTGCATCCACGTCAATGTTCCGACCGAGGCCGAGATGGCCGAAATCGAACCCTCCAGCCGGCTCTTCGAGCGAAACGGCGCCCTCTACATGACCGTGAGCGTCCTCTGCGGCGTCGTCGACGGCACGCCAACGACGACGCCGATCAGCTTCGTTCTCGCTGACAACCGCCTGGTTACGGTCCGCTATGCGAGTCCCAAGCCGATCCGTGCCTTCGAAGAGCATGTACGCCGCGAGCCGGATCTCGCGCGCGACGCGGGAACGGTTCTCGTTCGGATGGTCGACGCAATCATCGATCGCCTTGCGGATGAGATCGAGAGCCAGATCAGCGAGATCGAGAAGATCTCCGCGCACATCTTTCAGCGGCAGATGGACGATCGCCGGATTCCGGCGGCGCGCCTCACGGCGCTTCTGACGCGAATTGGCAGGGCGCAGAATTTGCTGACGAAGATGCGCTACTCCGCGGTCAGCACCATCCGCATGCTGAGCTTTCTCTCAGGCTCAAACTGGGTCCACGACAAGGCGCGTACCGAGACCCGGCATCATATTGTCAGCATGAGCACGGACGCGACCTCGCTCAGCGAGCATGCGAGCTTTATGTCCGACAATCTGCAATTCCTGCTCGATGCCTCGCTCGGCTTGATCAGTATCGAGCAGAACGCCGCGATGAAGCTGTTTTCCTGGGCGGCTCTCGTGTTCCTTCCGCCGACCTTGATCGCCGGCGTCTTCGGCATGAACTTCCACCACATGCCGGAGCTCGACTGGTATTATGGCTATCCTGTTTCGCTGGTCCTCATCGTCGCCAGCGCCGTGTTGCCGATTTGGTACCTGAAACGGCGGGGCTGGATCTAGGCAGGCTGCTCCAGCGGAATGGCCGAGCGATCTTCGGCTTCTGCCGCCGCCTTCGCACGGCGCCTGGCGAGAGCAGCGTAGGCAAGCGCCAGCTCGCCCGCGATTTCGACGCGTTCGGGTTCATCCTTTGTATGGGCGGCAGCCCGGGCCTCTGCGGCCCTGCGCCGGAAATATTCGGTGTCGTGGGTCACGTTCGGCCCGCTTTCCTGCTTCTTGTTCCTAGGATTTATTGCGTGTGCGAGACGATTGCCAGGGCCGCAAAACGCCGTCTGGCGCAGAGGCCGTTCATCCTGCCGCAAGAATTCGCGCGCGGCTGACGGTTTGCGGGGTTTGGAGCAGGTTGCTAAGGGCCCGCTCGCCCCCTTGAAGCGCGCACCTCTTTCAGCCCGCTTCTACGAAGATTCGAAGGACAGCAATGATCCCCACCGGCCAGGACAGCCTCCACACCCGCTCGACTCTGGAAGTGGAAGGAAAGAACTTCGCTTATTACTCGCTGGGCAAGGCGTCCGAGACTCTTGGCGACGTGTCGCGCCTCCCCTTCTCGATGAAGGTGCTGCTGGAAAATCACCTGCGATTCGAGGACGGCGAGACGGTCACCCGCGACGATCTCCAGGCCATGGCCGACTGGCTCAAGGAGCGTCGGATTAACCGTGAGATCCAGTACCGGCCCGCACGCGTCCTGATGCAGGATTTCACCGGCGTTCCGGCCGTCGTCGACCTCGCTGCAATGCGGGACGCCATGCTCCAGCTCGGCGGCGATGCCCAGAAGATCAATCCGCTCGTCCCGGTCCACCTGGTGATCGATCACAGCGTCATGGTCGACGAGTTCGGTAGTCCGCGCGCTTTCGGGAAAAACGTCGAGTTCGAATATGAGCGGAACGGCGAGCGCTATGAATTTCTGAAGTGGGGCAGCCAGGCGTTCGACAATTTCCAGGTCGTGCCGCCTGGAACCGGAATCTGCCACCAGGTGAACCTCGAGCATATTTCGCAGGTCGTCTGGACGGGACAGGACCAGAGCGGCGAAATGGTCGCCTATCCCGACACACTCGTCGGGACCGACAGCCACACGACCATGGTCAACGGCCTTGGCGTGCTGGGCTGGGGAGTCGGCGGGATCGAGGCCGAGGCGGCCATGCTTGGCCAGCCGGTCAGCATGCTCATTCCCGAGGTCGTCGGATTCCGCCTATCGGGCGAGCTTCGCGAGGGCATTACCGCGACCGATCTTGTCCTCACGGTCACGCAAATGCTGCGCCAGAAGGGTGTCGTCGGGCGATTTGTCGAATTCTACGGCCCGGGCCTCGACAACCTGCCGCTCGCAGATCGCGCGACGATCGCCAACATGGCGCCCGAATATGGCGCGACCTGCGGCTTTTTCCCGGTCGATGAGCGCACGATCGATTACATGAAGTTGACCGGTCGCGAGGATGTCCAGATTGCCCTGGTCCGCGCCTATGCGCAGGCGCAGGGTCTGTGGCGCGAAGCCGGCTCGCCCGAACCCCTGTTCACCGACACGCTCGAGCTCGACATGGCCACCATTGAACCGTCGCTCGCCGGGCCCAAGCGCCCGCAAGACCGGGTCGTGCTCAGCGAAGTCGACGACAAGTTCAACCAGGAGCTCGAAGACACATATCGCAAGGGCAATGAACCGCGCGTTCAGGTGGAGGGCGAGAGCTTCGACTTCGGAAATGGCGACGTGGCGATCGCCGCGATCACCAGCTGTACGAACACATCGAACCCGTCGGTTCTCATTGCGGCCGGCCTCGTCGCCCGAAAGGCCCGCGAGAAGGGCCTGACGGCAAAGCCATGGGTGAAGACGAGCCTGGCGCCGGGCAGCCAGGTGGTGACCGACTATCTCAATGAAAGCGGCCTCAGCGAAGATCTTAACGCCCTGGGCTTCGACCTGGTCGGATACGGCTGCACGACCTGCATCGGTAATTCGGGACCCCTGCCCGAACCGATCAGCAAGGCGATCAACGACCATGACCTGGTCGCGGTCAGCGTGCTTTCGGGCAATCGCAATTTCGAAGGGCGCGTGTCGCCCGACTGCCGGGCAAATTACCTTGCCTCGCCACCGCTCGTGGTCGCCTATGCGTTAAAGGGAACCGTCCGGTCCGACATGGTGAACGAGCCGATCGGTTCTGCGACCAATGGGGAAGCCGTCTACCTCAAGGACATTTGGCCAACGAACGAAGAGATTCGCACGCTCATCGATGCGCACGTCCATTCCGACATGTTCCGCAGGCGTTATGCCGACGTCTATCGCGGCGACGATCGCTGGCGGAAGATCGATGTGACCGGAGGTGACACCTACAGCTGGCCGCCGCTTTCGACCTACATCCAGAATCCGCCCTATTTCGTCGGAATGTCGATGGAGGCCGCCCCGCTAACGGACATTGATCGTGCGCGGCCGCTGGCGGTTTTCGGCGATTCGATCACGACGGATCACATCTCGCCCGCCGGGGCGATCAAGCCGGACAGCCCGGCCGGCCGCTAT
>Ga0207683_10001678_pt1 | contig 19828 bp, 16 predicted proteins | sample KBSM73metaG_FD_184333 | JGI IMG/M metagenome (GOLD analysis project Ga0207683, IMG submission 184333) | Miscanthus rhizosphere microbial communities from Kellogg Biological Station, Michigan, USA - KBS M7-3 metaG (SPAdes) (version 2) | ecosystem: Host-associated > Plants > Roots > Rhizosphere >... | reverse complement strand
CGCCGCTTCCCCACTGCCCGGTGCGCGAGGGGTAACCGCGTGGCGCGGTCAGGATAGGACCCGCGACGGCGACGAACGGACGCCCACGCGGTGGCCGGCGGTGCCCGGTGCGCCAGCTGCGGGCGGACTCCGTCGGTGCGCCGAGGTCGCGGATGCCAACCAGCCCGCGCCACAGGCAGTCATCGACGGAGCCGAACGCGAGATGGACGTGCGCGTCGACCACACCCGGGCCGATCCAGAAGCCGTCGCCACCGATCACCTGCAGGTCCGCGGGTAAGCGTCCAGGTACGGCCGGACCGATGTAGTCCACGATTCCCTTGCTGTCGACGACCACGGCGCCTGCGAACGGTTCGACGGTTCCGCCCGGCCAGACCGTGCCGAGCAAAACCGCGCCTCGGGCCAGTCCGCCCTCCTCGAGGCCGTTCCCGTTACGCCGCGCCCGAAGCGCGTCACTGCTCGTCAGAACCCGCCCGACCACGCTGCGACCGACGCCACGACCCAGCTCGTGGAGCCGGCCTCGGACGGCCCGCACGCTGGTCACGTCGCCATCTTTGTCCTGTGGGCCCGGGTCGTGCCGGCGCAGCGCCGATCACTAACGCTGCGACAACGCCTGGATGACCAGATGCATGTCATCGACTCGCGCGGGAGGCACGACGCGATCGATGTCGAATCCACGCAGCCGAGCGATGACCTCACCGCGGCGACGCCCGAGCAGGCGGGCGGCGAGAATCGGCATCGTCGCGGTATGGCTAGGCAAGCCGAGCCGCCGTAGCTCGCGGCGAACATCGCCTCGAGTCTCCGCGACGAGAGACCGCATCCGATCTTCGTGCGGGCCGAACCGGCCCACTCCCGCGAGCCGGCGCATCAGCGCGGCGACGACTGCCCGGACGAGCAACAGCCCGAAACCGATCAGTCCGACCAGGACGGCGAGCCAGGTCGGTGCGATGAAGTAGCCCCCGACAGCCAGGGCCAGAAAGGTGAACCCGAGGATCATCAGCCCGGCAGCGGTCTGCTCGCCGATCGCACGCCCGACGAGGTACCCGGACAAGGCGCGACGGCTGTCAGCGGTTCCCTGCCGGAACTCGCCGACCTCGGGCGCCGGCGAGGCCGGATCATCCGGCTCGAGCTCGGGGAACATATCTCGAACGTACGTGGACTAGTCGAGAGCTTGCTGAGACCGCGCCGGGCGGTTGCCCGGTCGGGCGCGGAGGCTCTCGGGGTCAGCCTCAGGCTGCAGTGCCGCAGCCAACATCGGGGACATCCTGGCGACCACGTCGTCGACCGACATGCTCACCAGCGGCCCGATCCGAAGCAGGTAGCGGCCGAAGATGAGGCCGGCGAGCGCGGCGCCGAACGCGGCTGCCCGCTCCTCGCGATAGCGCCCGCTCAGCCGGCTTGCCACGGCGCCGATGATCTCCCGCTCGACGACCTCGCGCAGCACGCGGGCAATGGCCGGATTTTCGCCGATACCTGCGACCATCGCCCGCAACGGCGCGCCGGTCTCTTCGTCGTCCCAGGTGCGAAGGAGCGCTCGCAGGACTCGCTCGGGAAGACCGGCAAGGTCGCCCGGCAACGCCGCCGCGAGCACCTGGGCCGGATTAGCGGTCAAGGCCATAGCGGCACCGAAAACACCCTGTTTGGAACCGAAGTAGTAGCTCACCAGGGCGGTGTCCACCTCGGCATCGGCAGCGATCGACCGCATCGACGTCGCCTGGTAACCGTCCGTGAGAAACCGGTGCCGCGCGGCGGCGAGGATCTGGTCGCGGGTATTCGGCTGGCCGGGCCGGCGTCCACGTCCGGCCTCGGTCGACGACTTATTCATCACTGTTGAAATATACCTCGTCTCGTGCCATCATGTGAATTCATCAGCAATGAAATATCTGGGAGACCGGAGGCCGGAGATGCCCACCAACACCATCCGCACGGCAGGCGGGTCCCGCGATACCTCGCTGAGGCCTGCTCCCGCGACGACTGCCACCGAAAGTCCACGCCGCCACCGCCGTGTGCTGCTGGTCGTCTGCCTGTCCCTGGCGACGGTCGTGTCCGCGGTCGCCTCGTTGAATGTGGCCCTGCCGGAGATCGCACGCGACACCCACGCCACCCAGACCCAGCTGTCATGGATCGTCGACGCCTACGCGCTCGTCTTCGCGGCGCTGTTGCTGCCAGCCGGTGCGCTCGGCGATCGCTACGGCCGGCGGCGGGCCCTGATTGCCGGCCTGGGCATATTCGGCGCTGCCTCTCTGGCCGCCATGCTGGTCTCGGACGCCAACGCGCTCATTGCGTTGCGAGCCCTGCTCGGAGTCGGCGCGGCGCTCGTGATGCCGGCCACGCTGTCCACCATCACCGCGACGTTCCCGCCGGAGCGCCGGCCCCAAGCGATCAGCGTCTGGGCTGGCGTAGCCGGAGCCAGTGCGATTCTCGGCCTGCTGACGTCGGGCACGGTGCTCGAATTCTGGTCGTGGCAGTCGGTGTTCGCGCTCAACGTGGTGCTGGTGGTCGTCGCGGTGATCGGCACCGTGCGGGTGGTCCCCGAGTCCGCCGACAAGAACGCCGCCCGGCTCGACGCGGTCGGCGCGATCATCGCCGCAGCTGGGCTCGCCGTCTTGGTCTACTCGTTGATCGAGGCGCCCGAAGCGGGCTGGCTGGCCGCGCGCACGCTCGGCGGGATCGTCGCGGGGCTGGTGATCATCACGGTATTCGGGGTCTGGGAGCTGCACCGCCGCCAGCCGCTGCTCGACCCGCGGCTGTTCCGCAATCGGCGATTCACCGCCGGAATGCTCTCGCTCACGTCGCAGTTCTTCGCGTTCTTCGGCTTCATCTTCGTGATCTTGCAGTTCCTGCAGCTCGTGCGCGGCGACAGTTCGCTCGTCGCAGCGCTCTGCCTGCTTCCGATGGTGGTGTGCATGATGCCCTCGGCCCGGCTGGCCGCCAAGCTCGTCAGCCGGTTCGGAGTGATGCGCGTCTGCGTCACCGGTCTGGTCATCGCCGCTGCCGGATTCACGGTTCTGGCCCAGCTCGACGCCGATAGCTCGTACTGGTTGATCGCCGCCGGGCTCATCCCGCTCGGCGCCGGCGCGGGCATGGCCATGACGCCAGCGACGACCTCGGTCACCGAGGCCCTACCTGCTTCCGAGCAAGGCGTCGCCTCGGCTATGAACGATCTGGCTCGCGAACTCGGTGGTGCGATAGGCATCGCGGTGCTCGGCAGCCTCCTCAACGCCACGTATCGCGAGCACCTCGCGCCATATCTGAGCGGCGTTCCCACGTCCGTTGCCGACCGAGCCCGTGACTCGCTCGCCCTCGCTGACCGCGTCGGCGGAAGTATCGGCGCCCACGCCCAGTCGGCATTCGTCGATGGCATGCACGTCGCCCTGCTCTGCGGTGCCGCGGTGATCGTCTCCGCCGCGATCGGGGTGGTGCTCCTACTGCGCCGCGATCGGGCGACGCAGGACGCTAGTGAGTGACGGCGGTCGGGCCGAGCAGGGCCTTCAGATCGCCCATCAGCGCCAGCGACGGAGTAACCCGATACCCGTCGTCGAGTTTGAGCCGATGCGACCGAGTGCCATTCACCAAGAGGAGATGGACCTCGGTGGTGCCGGGATGGGCGGCCAATACCTCGCGGAGCCGGTCCACCATCGGCGGCGTGCACCGAGCCGGCGCCATCGACACAATGATCGGCCCGCGGGGAGCCTGCGACAGGTCGGGCAGAGTGAGATCGCTCGCGATCAATTTCACCGTGTCATCGCGGAGATCTGCTCGACCTTTGACGACCACGATCGCGTCTTCGGCGATGTTGATGCCGACCTGAGCGTAGGTAGCGGGGAAGAACAGCACCTCGACTGCACCTTCGAGATCCTCCAGGACCGCTTGCGCCCATGGCGCACCCGCTTTGGTCACCCGACGATTCACTCCCGACAGAATGCCCGCGACCGTCACCGTCTGACCGTCCGCGGCAGCGTCGGCATGCAAGGCGGCAATCGACATGTCCGCCGCCCCGACCAGCACGTGCTCGACCCCGAACAGCGGATGGTCCGAGACATAGAGACCCAACATCTCGCGTTCGAATCCGAGCAGGACCGACTTGTCCCACTCCCCCGGCGGCACGGTGACCGCGAAGACATCGCCGGCCGGATCGGGCGCCACGTCGGTGAGTCCGCCGAACCCGAACAGGTCGAACTGGCCATTGGCTTCATTGCGCTTGGTGTCGAGCACCGCGTCCACTGCCGGCTCGTACACGTGAACCAGCCCGCGCCGGGTGTGTCCGAGGGAATCGAACGCCCCGGCCTTGATCAGCGCCTCCAGGGTTCGCTTGTTGCACACCACGGCGTCAACCTTGCGGAGGAAGTCGGCGAAGTCCGTGAAGGCGCCCTTGGCGTCACGGGTCGCCACGATCGAGGCGACGACGTTTTCTCCGACGTTGCGGACGGCCGAGAGGCCGAAGCGGATGTCGTTGCCGGTCGGCGTGAAGCCGGCGTCCGAAGCGTTGACGTCCGGGGGCAGGACCGTGATGCCCATGTGTCGGCACTCGGCCAGGTACACCGCCGACCGGTCCTTGTCGTCTTTGACCGACGTGAGGAGCGCGGCCATGTACTCGGCCGGGTAATTCGCCTTGAGGTAAGCCGTCCAGTAAGAGACCAGCCCATAGCCTGCGGTATGCGACTTGTTGAACGCGTAGTCGCTGAAGGGTACGAGGATGTCCCACAACGTCTTGACGGCGTCGGCGGAGTAGCCGTTGGCCCGCATCCCCGCTTCGAAACCCTCGTACTCGGCTTCCAACACCTCCCGCTTTTTCTTCCCCATGGCCCGCCGGAGCAGATCAGCTCGCCCGAGGGAGTACCCCGCGAGCTTCTGCGGGATCTCCATGACCTGCTCTTGGTAGACGATCAGCCCGTAGGTCGGCGCCAGGATGTCCCGCAGTGGTTCCTCGAGCTCGGCATGGATCGGCGTGATCTCCTGTTGCGCGTTCTTGCGCAGCGCGTAATTGATGTGCGAGTTCGCACCCATGGGTCCGGGGCGGTAGAGGGCGAGAACAGCGGCGATGTCTTCGAAGCAATCCGGCCTCATCTGGCGGAGCAGGCTGCGCATCGGTCCGCCGTCGAGTTGGAAGACCCCCAGCGTGTCACCGCCGGCCAGCAACTCGTAGGTCTTCGCGTCGTCGAGACCGAGATCCTCCAGGACGATGCGGTGCCCGCGGTTGCGCTCGACGTTGCGAAGGGCGTCGTCGAGAACGGTGAGGTTGCGCAGCCCGAGGAAATCCATCTTCAGCAGGCCGAGCGTCTCGCAGGCCGAATAGTCGAACTGGGTGATGATGGCCCCGTCCTGCTCCCGTTTCATGATCGGGATCAGGTCCAGCAGCGGCTCGGACGACATGATCACGCCCGCGGCGTGCACGCCCCATTGACGCTTGAGGCCCTCCAGCCCCTTAGCGGTGTCGACGACGCGCTTGACCTCGGCATCGGATTCGTACAGCGCGCGGAATTCGCCGGCCTCGCCGTACCGCTTGTGCGCAGGATCGAAAATGCCCGCCAGCGGGATGTCCTTGCCCATGACCGGCGGCGGCATCACCTTGGTGATCCGCTCTCCCATGGCGAACGGGTAGCCGAGCACTCTCGCCGAGTCTTTGACTGCCTGCTTCGCCTTGATCGTTCCGTAGGTGACGATCTGCGCGACCCGGTCGTCGCCGTACTTCTCGGTCACGTAGCGAATGACCTCGCCGCGCCCGCGCTCGTCGAAGTCGATGTCGATGTCGGGCATCGACACCCGTTCGGGGTTGAGGAAGCGCTCGAACAGCAGCCCGTGCTCGAGCGGGTCCAGCTCCGTGATGCCTAACGCGTAGGCCACGATCGCGCCGGTCGCTGAACCACGCCCGGGCCCGACCCGGATGCGGTGGGCTTTCGCCCAGTTGATGAAATCGGCGACCACCAGGAAGTAGCCCGGGAAGCCCATCTGCGCAATGACCGAGGTTTCGCGGTCGGCGCGGGCCCGTGCCTCCGGTGGAATCCCGTCGGGGTAGCGGCGACGCAGCCCGGCTTCCACCTCCTGGAGGAACCAGGTCAGCTCCGACTCACCGGCCGGCACCGGAAACTGGGGCATGTAGTTGGCACCTTCGGCGAAGGTCACCTCGCACCGCTCGGCCACCTGCAACGTGTTGTCGCAGGCCTCCCGAAGGTCGTACTTGTCCGCCCACAACGAACGCATCTCGGCCGGTGACTTCAGGTAGAAGTCCCGCCCGTCGAACTTGAACCGCTTCGGGTCGGCCATGGTCTTGCCGGACTGCACGCAGAGCAGCACCTCATGGGCGTCGGCGTCCTCGGCATGCGTGTAGTGCAGGTCGTTGGTGGCAAGCAACGGCAGGTCGAGATCGCGCCCCAGGCGCAGCAGATCCTCGATGACCCGCTGCTCGACATCGAGGCCGTGGTCCATCAACTCCAGGTAGAAGTTCCCGGCTCCGAAGATGTCACGGAATTCAGCCGCACTACGCCGTGCGTGGTCGTAGTCGCCGATGCGCAGCCAGGTCTGGATCTCACCTGAGGCGCAGCCGGTCGTCCCGAGCAGTCCGTTGGCATATTCAGCGAGGAGCTCGCGGTCGGCGCGCGGCTTGTAGAAGAATCCCTCGGTGCTTGCCCGCGACGAGAGCCGGAACAAGTTATGCCTGCCGGCGTCATCGCACGCCAGCAAGGTCATGTGGGTGAATGCCCCGCCACCGGATACGTCGTCGTCACCGCCGGAAGCCCAGCGCACCCGGCTTCGCTCGAATCGGGAGGTACCGGGTGTGAGGTACGCCTCCATGCCGATGATCGGTTTGATGCCGGCCGCCCGCGCCCTGGTGTAGAACTCGTAGGCCCCGAAGAGGTTGCCGTGATCGGTCATCGCGAGCGCAGGCATACCCATCCGGGACGCCTCGGCCAGCAGCTCGGGCACCCGGGCCGCGCCGTCGAGCATGGAGTACTCCGTGTGCACGTGCAGATGGACGAACGAGTCGGTTTCGGCACGTTCCACGGCGGTTACGGGATCCTCTCGGCACGACTGCGGCACTGCTTCGACCTTAGAGCTAGCTGCTGACGACGTGCCCGAGCCGCACCGGTCGGAGTTGGATACATCTCTCCGCTCCCGGAATCGCTACCCGCCAATCGCTTCGTGGCGGCAGGATCAGGGTATGAGTGCGGACCCGTCGGCCGTGGCCACCGAGATCCGAGCCGACCTGGCCCATGCGCTGGTCGCGGTGGATTTCGACGGTACGCTCGCGCCGATCGTGCCCGACCCCGCGGATTCACGGCCGGCTCCCGGCGCGGTGACTGCGCTGCGCCGGCTGGTCGAGGGCGGGGCGGCGGTAGCGATCGTCACTGGTCGCAACGCCCGTACCGTCGTGGACCTCGGCGGCCTGGACGCGGTACCTGGGCTGCGAGTGTCCGGGCTCTACGGCGCCGAGGAGTGGCAGGACGGGCACCTGGACGAGCCCGACGAGCCACCGCAGCTGGCAAAGTTGCGGTCTCGCCTCCCCGGCGTGCTCGCTGATGCGGGTGCGGACTCTGGTGTGTGGATCGAGGACAAGCGGTTGTCGCTCGTGGTCCACGCCCGCAAAGCGACCGACCCGGCAGCCGCCCTGGCCCGGCTGACCGGGCCGGTCACCGCCCTGGCCGCCGAACTCGGGCTCGAGGTTCACCCCGGTCGGGATGTCGTGGAAATACGCCTCCCGGGGTACGACAAGGGCAGCGCCTTACGCCGGCTCATTGCCGAGACGAGCCCGCGGCGGCTTGTGTTCATCGGTGACGATGTCGGTGATCTGGCGGCGTTCGACGTCGTCGCGCAGCTGCGCGCATCGGGCATGACCGCCTGGAGCGTCGCCGTGCGATCCGACGAGGCGCCCGCCGTCGCGGCCGCCGCCGACGTGGTCGTGAACGGGCCCGGCGACGTCGTCGAGCTGCTCGCCGCTATTGCGCGTTGACGGCATCGAGCTGGGCCTGGAACCACGGCCCGGGCGGCAGCGCGACCGCCGCCTTCCGCAGCCGTCGGCAGCGCGCGACGCGTTCCGCCTCGGGCATCGTCAGCGCTTCATGCAGGGCGTTCGCGGTTTCGGAGACATCGAACGGGTTGACGAGCAGCGCATCGCGGCCTAGCGCGTCCGCGGCCCCGGTGTCGCGGGAGAGCACGACCACGGGGTCGTGTTCGGAGAGCACGATGCCTTCCTGGACGACGAGATTCATACCGTCACGGACGGAGTTGACGAACACCACGTCGGATATCCGCAGCGCAGCGAGCGAACCCGGGTAGTCGTCGCTGATATCGAGTAGCAGCGGGGTCCACGTGTCGGTGCCGAACTCGTCGTCGATCTCTCGGGCCAGGCGGGATACCAGCGCGGTGTATTCCCGGTATTCCGGCAGGTCCTCTCGCGATGGGTAGTTGTCGATGATGTGCACGACCCGATCACGCCACTCGGCGTGCGACCGGAGCAGTTCCCGGTAGGCCAGCAGCCCGCGGAACACGTTCTTCGACAGCTCGGTCCGGTCCACGCGTCCGATGACCTTGCGATCGCCTGCCACCTCCCGTAGCTGCCGCACCGAGCTATCGACGTCCCGACGGTGAGCCCGCTGCAACAACTCGTCCGCCTCGGTCGACAGCGGGAATACCTCCATCCGGCTCGCCGGCGTCTGCCCGAGGATCGAGCGGCAGCAGTCGACGAATTGGTCCCGCCATCGGGCGGAGTGGAACCCCACGACATCAGCGCTGGACAAGCCGTCGAGTACGTCCTGCGCGACGTCGGTCGGCAGCATGTGGAAGTACTCCGCGGGCACCCACGGGATATGGGTGAAGTGCCCTATTCGGACGTCGGGCCGGAGGTCGCGGAGCAGCCGAGGGGCGAGAAACAGGTGGTAGTCCTGGATCATGACGGTCGCGCCCACGGCCGCCTCCGCCGCAATCGCCTCTGCGAAAGCACGGTTGTACCGCTCGTAGCCGGCCCAGGACCGTCGCCATGCTTGATCGAAGACCGGCGACCGAGCGGACTCGTAAAGCATGTGCAACAGGAACCATAGGGTCGCGTTCGCGACGCCGTTGTAAGCCTGCCGGAACGTCAAGGCATCGATCGGCAGCATCCTGACGTCGAACTCGCCCTTGAGCGCATCGGAGACTTCCGGTACCGCCGACAGCCGGCCAGACACGGCTCGGCGGGCGAGGGACCGCTCCCGATCATTGAGGGCGGCGCAGATCCAGACGGCGTCGGGCGTTGCGGCGAGTGCCGCCTGCATCCCACTGACGAGGCCGCCGCCGCCGCGGCGGATCTCGTCGTCACCGTCCTCGACGGGAACGATCGAGATCGGTCCTCGGTTCGACGCGACGACGAGCGGGGCGGAGCCTGCGACAGTCATGCCTAATTCCTACCCCTAGCGGTACCGCTAACCCTCCCCCCGCAGCAGATCAAGGGCGTGCTGCAGGTCCGACGGGTAGGGCGCGCTGAAAACCAGCCACTCCCCCGATATGGGGTGGGCGAAGCCCAGCTCGCGAGCATGCAGCCCTGGCCGGGACAGGCCGAGCCGAGCCGCCAGCACCGGATCCGCGCCGTAGGTGAGGTCCCCGACACACGGATGCCGGATGGCCGCGAGATGAACCCGGATCTGGTGGGTCCGTCCGGTTTCCAGGCGGACGTCGAGCAATGTCGCGGCCCGAAACGCCTCCTCGGTGGTGTAGTGGGTAATGCTCGGGCGACCGCCGGCGACGACCGCGAACTTGTAGTCAGCGAACGGATGCCGGCCGATCGGGGCGTCAATCGTGCCGCTCGTCGGATCGGGATGGCCCTGAGCGAGAGCGGTATAGCGTTTCTCGACCGCGCGCGTCTTGAACGCACGCTTGAGGAGCGAGTACGCGTGCTCGCTCTTCGCCACGGCCATCACACCCGTCGTCCCGACGTCCAGCCGATGCACGATTCCCTGACGTTCGGCCGCACCACTCGTCGCCACCTGGTACCCCATCGCGGCGAGACCCGAAACGACGGTCGGGCCCGACCACCCGGGACTTGGGTGGGCCGCCACTCCGGCGGGCTTGTCGACGACCACCACATCCGCGTCGTCGTAGAGCACGGTCAACCCGTCGACAACCTGGGGAGGTAGTGGATCGCGAGGGTCCGGCAGCCGGACCTCGAGGAGCGAACCGTCGGCGAGCCGTGCGGACCGAGGAGGCAGTCCTCCGTCGACCAGCACGTCACCCGAGTCGATGAGTGCGGCGGCTGCCGTGCGCGAGAGGCCGAACAGACGAGCGACCGCGACGTCCAGCCGAACCCCGACCAGCCCCTCGGGCACCGGAAGCAGCCGCGTCGGGCTCACGACGTGCCCGCGCCGCGCTTCCGGCCGTCGAGATCGATGCCGCGCAGTGCCGTGATGGCGGCCAGGATTGCCCCGCACACGATGGCCGAGTCGGCCAGGTTGAAGATCGGCCAGATGTGCCCGTCACGCGCGAACAGGCTGATCCAGTCGACGACGTGGCCGCGCCCCCCACCCGGCGATCGCAGCACCCGATCGGTGAGATTGCCGAGAGCGCCGCCCAGCACGAGCCCCAGCGCGACGGCCCAACTCGCCGAGTACAGGCGGCGTGCCGCTCGCAAGATGACCACCACCACGAGGACGGCGACAACCGTGAGCACAACCGTCGCGCCGGTTCCGACCGAGAACGCCGCGCCGGAATTGCGGGTCAGCACCAGATAGACAGCTCCGCCGAGCAGCCGTACCGGGGGCTCATGCTCCAGGGTGGCGACCACGATCGACTTGCTGACGACGTCGAGCGCGTAGATGACGACAGCGACGATGGCGAACAGCAGTACCTTGCGCGTCCGCGGCCGCGACCCGTCATCCATAGGCTTGGAAGTTGCGTCGGGGTCGGCCGAGGTCACGCCGCTATTCTCTCCCAGCCTGACGCGCGGCAGGAAATCAGCGTCGTTCCTCGCGTTGCTTGCACGCGACGTCGAGCGTGGCCATCGGGAAGGCCTTCAGTCGCGCCTTCGGGATCGGCTTGCCGCAGCTCTCGCAGTAGCCATAGGTGCCCGCGTCGATGCGCTCGACCGCCCGCTTGATCTGGGTCAGCAGATCTAGCCGGTTCGCCGCGATCGACAGCTCCTGCTCCCGCTCGAACGTCTTGCTGCCGGCATCGGCCTGATCGTCGCCGGCGCCATCGGTGCTCGACGACTGCAACTCGTCGAGCTCGATGAGTGACTGGTTGTACTCGGACTGCATCTCCGAGAGTTGTGCGACAAGCTGGGCTCGTATCTGGGCCAGCTCGCGGGTCGTCCATTCGGAGTCGCGTGGTACCGCGATGGCCACCTCGGTCGTCTTCGCCGACACCTTTGTCGGTCGCTTTGTCGCGGTGCCAGCCGAGGTGGACCGGGCGGTGCGCTTGTTCGGCGACGCCTTCGCCGGTGCCGTCTTCTTTGTCGGCGCGGTGCGGGCGGCCGCCGCCGGGCTCGACCGGGCGGTCGTGGCCTTCGCCTGCGGCTTTGCCGACTTGGCCGGCGCTGTCGCCGCCTTCTTCTTCGGCGACCTGGCGGCGCTCGTCTTGGCCGCGGGACCCTTCGCTTTCGCCGTCTTGCGGGCGGTCGCAGATGACTTTGCGGCAGCCTTGGCGGCCGGGGTTCGCGACGATGTCGCCGACGCTTTGGTCGTCGCTCGCTTTGTCGGTCGGGCAGCTTTCGCGGCCGATGTCTTGGTGGCCGCCGCTGTCTTCGCCGCGCGGGGCGTCCCGGACCGTGACGCTCGTCCTCCCCGACCAACGGCAGCCATCGCGACCCCTTCCTGGTCCGAGCTCGACGGGCGTTGCCTGCGCTCTCGCGGTCGATCACTAACCCCACAAAGGCGGCCAAGGATACGAGCTAGGAGACCGCTTTGCCACTGGGCTCGCCGCGGCCCGGTTGCGGGGCCGTGGCTGCCGTGGGCATGGCGACGCTATCTGGTCCTGCCCGAGCCCGCCGAATCGCTAGAATGCGGATGGTAATTGCGCGATGACGAGGACAAGTAGCCTCGGTTTCCGCCGGTGAGCGACCTGGGGATGGTGTGAGCCCGGGCCGGCGACCGGGACCAAATCACCTCTGAGCACCGGAAGAACGGGTGACGCACGTCACCTCAGTAGAACCGGACCGGCGAACGAAGTGGGCGCTTCGGCGTCAACGAGGGTGGTACCGCGGAGCCCGGCAACCGGCCGGTGCGTCGTCCCTCGAGGGGATCGGGACTCGAGGAGCATGGGCACCCCAATGAGTGAGCATCAGGGCTACGAGCCGTTGCCGGCGCATGTTGACCTGGCCGAAATGGATCGGCAGATCATCGAGCAGTGGCGGGTGAACAAGGTGTTCGAGCGGAGCTTGGACGCCACCGCCGGCGGCGAGGCGTGGACGTTCTACGAGGGCCCGCCTACGGCGAACGGGATGCCGGGCACACATCACGTCGAGGCGCGGGTGTTCAAAGACGTCTTCCCTCGGTTCAAGACGATGCAGGGCTACCACGTCGCTCGCATCGCCGGTTGGGACTGCCATGGCCTGCCGGTGGAGCTCGCGGTGGAGAAGGAACTCGGGTTCACCGGCAAGCCCGACATCGAGGCGTACGGCATCGCCCGCTTCAACGAACGCTGCCGCGCGTCCGTGCAGCGCCACGTCGACGCATTTGCGGCCATGAGCGAACGGATGGGCTACTGGGCCGACTACGAGAACGCCTACTGGACCATGAACCCCGACTACATCCAGTCGGTGTGGTGGGCGCTCAAGACGATCTTCGACAACGGACTGCTGGTCGAGGACTACCGGGTCACGCCGTACTGCCCGCGATGCGGTACCGGCCTGTCCGACCACGAGCTCGGCCAGGAAGGCGTCTATACCGAGGTCGTCGACCCCGCGGTCTACGTCCGGCTCCCGGTGACCTCCGGACCGGAGGCAGGGGCAGCCGATCTGGTCGTGTGGACGACGACGCCGTGGACGCTCGTCTCGAACACCGCGGTCGCGGTGAACCCCACCGTCGACTACGTCGTCGCGCGCACCGAGGCCGGAACGTTCGTGGTGGCCGAGCCATTGCTGTCCGCTGTCCTCGGCGATAACGCGCAGGTGCTCCGCCGCTACTCCGGACGCGACCTCGCCGGCTGGCACTATCAGCCGCCATTCGACTACGTCTCCATCGAGGGCGCGCATGTCGTGGTCCTGGCCGACTACGTCACCACCGAGGACGGCTCCGGGCTGGTCCACCAAGCACCGGCGTTCGGTGCCGACGACATGGAGATCGCCCGGAGATACGGCCTACCCGTGGTCAACCCGATCGGCGGCGATGGCCGATTCCGCAGCGATCTTCCGGATATCGGCGGGATGTTCTTCAAGGATGCCGACGAGGTCCTGGTGGCCAAACTCCGGGAAAGCGGCCGGCTGCTCCGGCATGCACCGTATGCCCACTCCTACCCGCACTGCTGGCGCTGCCACACCCCGCTGATGTACTACGCGCTGCCGTCCTGGTACGTGCGCACCACCGCCATCAAGGACGAGTTGCTGGAGCAGAACGAGGCCACGAACTGGTACCCACCGACGATCAAGCACGGTCGCTACGGCGATTGGCTGTCCAACAACGTCGACTGGGCTTTGTCTCGCGACCGGTACTGGGGGACCCCGCTCCCGATCTGGCGCAATGACGCCGACCCCAGCCAGGTCGTCTGCGTGGGGTCATTCGCCGAGTTGTCCGAATTCGTGGGTCGGGACTTGGCCGACCTCGACCCGCATCGGCCGTTCGTCGACGATGTGACGTTTACCGTGCCGGGTCAGGACGGCACGTACCGTCGGGTTCCGCAGGTCATCGATGCCTGGTTCGATTCCGGCTCGATGCCGTTCGCACAGTTCGGCGCCCCGTTCTACAACGAGGCGCGATTCGGCGAGAGCTATCCGGCCGACTTCATCTGCGAGGCGATCGACCAGACCCGCGGCTGGTTCTACACGCTGATGGCGGTCGGCACCCTGGTGTTCGGACAGAGCTCCTACCGGACGGTCCTGTGCCTCGGGCTGCTGCTCGCGGAGGACGGCCGCAAGATGAGCAAGCACTTGGGCAACATCCTCGAGCCGATCCCGCTCATGGACCAGCACGGGGCCGACGCGGTCCGGTGGTTCATGGTTGCGGCGGGTTCGCCTTGGTCAGCTCGTCGCGTGGGTCACAAGGTGCTGGACGAGATCGCCTCCAAGGTGATTCGTACGTACTGGTCGGTAGCGTCGTTCCAGTCGCTCTACGCGCGGGCGAACGGGTGGACGCCCGGCGCCGACCGCGGCACGCCGACGGTGCTCGATCGATGGGCGGAGGCGCAGTCGCGCCGGCTCGTCACGGAGGTGACCGATGCGCTCACCGACTTCGACACCGCCCGCGCCGGCCGCGCGCTCGCCGGGTACATCGACGACCTGTCCAACTGGTACGTGCGGCGTTCACGCCGCCGATTCTGGGAGGGCGACCCGGCGGCACTCGCCACCCTCCACGACGCGTTGTCGGTGCTGACCCGGTTGCTGGCGCCGTTCATCCCGTTCGTGACCGAGCGGGTGTGGGGCGCCTTGTTCGCGGAAGCGACCGGGATCGACTCGGTGCATCTGGCCAGCTGGCCTGCAGATACTCCGGCCGTCGGGGACGGTCAACTCAGCGAGCAAATGGCCCTGGTACGTCGCCTGGTCGAGCTAGGCCGGGCGGCCCGAGCCGACGCGAACGTCAAGACCCGTCAGCCGCTCCGACGCGCGCTGGTTTCCGCGCCGGGCTGGGGCGAGTTGCCGGCCGAACTGCGGCGCGAGGTAGCCGACGAGCTCAACGTCGGGGATCTGGCCCGGCTCGCGGACACCGGCGACGTCATCAACGTCACGGTGAAGCCCAACTTCCGGGCGTTGGGCAAGCTGCTTGGTCCGAAGACCCAGATCGGCGCCCAGGCCATCGCGGCGCTGGTGCCGGAGGAGGTCGCCGCGACGCTTGCAGCCGGGCAGCCAATTCAGATTTCCGTCGGCGGGGCGCCGGTCGAGTTGGGTGCCGAGCATCTGATCGTCAACGAGGCGCCGCTGTCCGGCTGGGCGGTCAAGAACAGCGCGGCCGAGACGGTCGCCCTCGATCTGGAGCTGACCCATGAGCTGCGGCTGGCCGGGCTGGCGCGGGATGTGGTCCGACTCATCCAGGACGCGCGCAAAAGCGCCGGCCTCGAGGTGACCGATCGAATCGCGTTGTGGTGGCGGGTCGGCGGCTCACCAGAGCCGGCGGAGGCTATCCGCGCCCATGCGGACCAGATCGCGGGGGAAGTTCTCGCCACCGACATGGTCGAGGGTGCGCCTGACGCGAGCGAGGCGGTCCACGAGGTCGTCGACGACGACTTAGGTCTGCACGTGTGGCTACGCCGCGCTCTCTAGCCGGGCATTACCCGCCTTCCGCGGCACGCTCTGGCTAGCGCGGAGCGTTGCCACCGAGGCGGCGGTCTAGCTAGCCGGCTTGGGCGGCCTCATGCTGGTCCATCTGGGCACCGTCCCGTCCGGACTGCGCCGGCTCGGCGCGACCGCTGGCGTCCAGATCTCGCAGCTGCGACTCCAGATAGCTCTTCAGCCGGACGCGGTATTCGCGCTCGAAGGTTCGAAGCTGCTCGACCCGCTTTTCCAGCGCTTCCTTGCGCTGTTCGAACTGCGCGGTGATCGTGTGCGAGCGCTGCTCGGCGTCGGACAGTAGCTGGCTTGCGCGCTCGTTGCTCTCCCGCTCGAGCTGGTCGGCCCGGGCCTGGGCTTCGCCTACGTACTTCTGCGATTGCTGCTGCGCGTCGGTGAGGGTCGCATGGGCGGTGGCCTGGGCTTCGCCAAGGAGCCGCTCGGCCTCGGCCTTCGACTGGGCGAGATGGGTGTCGGCCGTCTGCTGGGCGAGCGCCAGCATCTGGACGGCCTGGGCGTGGTGATCCTCGGCGGTCAGCCCGCCTGCCCCGGCAGCGACAGCCGCAGCGTGCGCCTGCTGCGCCGCCTGCGCCGCCTCCTGAGTCTCGAGCAGCTGCTGCCTGGCCTCTCCCAGTTGCTGCTCGGTGTGGGCTAGCTGCTGCTGCAATCCGACGACTTGCTGCCCAGCGGCATCCCCGCTCGAACTCAGCGCGCGCTCGAGTTCGTTGATCCGGCCGTGCAGGCGGCCGTTTTCGTCGCGGGCCGCCGCCAGCTCAGCCATCGATCGATCGTCGATGGCGGGATGGACTTGGGTGTCAGCGCTCGCGCCACTACTGCCATTGGCGCGCAGGTCATTGTTCTCTTCGATCAGCCGCGCGAGCTCGACCTCCACGACGTCGAGAAACGCGTCGACCTCCTCCTCGTCGTAGCCACGCTTGCCAATCGGTGGCTTCTTGAAGGCCACATTGTGGACTTCGGCGGGAGTCAGCGGCATGGGTCACCTCGTGATCGTCAGACCGGAACCGGCTGGTTCCACGGTCAGGTGCGGATGATGCAGGTGTTGCAATGCGTAGCGCAAGTCACGCCGGACCGTCCAACCGGCCCAACCCGCCCGCTGCTTCGGAGGATCGACCACTAGGCGAGTCCCAACGCCACCCAGCGCAGAGCCAGGATAGCGATCCACAAAATCATGATGCTCAGGTCAAGGCTTACCCCACCTATGCGGAGGGGCGGAATGATCCGCCGCAGCATTTTCACCGGGGGATCCGTGCTCGTATAGACCAGCTCGAGCCCGACAGCGGTGACGCCGACCGGGCGCCACGACTTGGCGAATTGACGGGCGATCTCAACCACGATTCTTGCGATGATCAGTAGAAGATACAGGTACAGCACAAACGCGATGACACTCCAGAACAGCGCCATCGATGACGTCTCCCCGATCCTCGGCATTCCGGTGGCACATCCCATCGGGACTGGCCATTACCCATGGTGCCATGCCGAGCTAACGCGGACGTCCAGTGCACAAGGCTCATTACGCCGCCGCTAACGCTCCGCGACGGACCGTGCCTGTTGAGTCAGGACTGGTTGAAGAATCCGCCCTCAGCAATGCGGGCCTTGTCCTGGGCCGTCACCGTGACGTTGTGCGGGCTGAGCAGGAAAACCTTGGCGGTCACGCGTTCAATCCGCCCGTGCAATCCGAAGGTCAGCCCGGCCGCAAAATCCACCAAGCGCTTGGCGTCGGAGTCGTCCATCTCCGACAGGTTCATGATGACCGGCGTCCCGGACCGGAAATGCTCCCCGATCGTGCGGGCCTCGTTGTAGGTCCGGGGATGCAGCGTGGTGATCCGGTACGACTGGAACTCCTCGTACTCGGCTCCGTAGCCGCTGCCCTGGTCCTCCCCTGCCCATTCCCGAGCGACGACCGCGGTCGCCGCACCACCGGAGCCGCCGTCGCCGTTCGGGCGGGCAAACCTCGTGTCCGGTCCGTACTCGGCGGGCCGCGGCCGGGGGGCTCGGTCATACGGGGCGCGGTCATAACTTTCAGCGCCTTCGACGACACCCTCGTCATCTTCGACCAGGCCGAGGTAGACGCCCATCTTCCTCATCGCTCCGGGCATATCGTCCTCCTGTTGTTCCGGCTCTCGCGCGGTGCGGCCTGCGGTTCGGCGCTCACTGATCGGTTGTGCCGTGACGCTATCCGAATCATGGTCTTCGTCGGCCGAGCAACGCCGAACCGACACGCAGGTGTGTCGCGCCCTGTCGAATCGCGGCCTCCAAGTCGCCGGTCATGCCGGCTGAGATGGACGTCGCCTCCGGATGACGAGCGCGGACCTGCCAGGAAACGTCCTGCAATCCGGCAAAGGCGGTGTCGGGGTCGGCAGCCATGGGCGCGATCGCCATCACGCCGAGCAGCTCGAGCTCGGGCGCCAACGCAACCTGGTCGGCGAGCATGATCACATCGTCAACCAGTGCGCCGCCCCGCTGCGTGTCCGCGTCGAGGCTGACCTGGACGAACACTTGGAGCCTTCGGCCGGCCTGACGCGCGCCCGCCGCCAGTCCGGCAACGAGCTGCGGGCGGTCGACGGAGTGCACTGCCGTTGCGTAGCTGGCCACGGACCGGCACTTGTTCTGCTGCAACCGCCCCACGAAGTGCCACCGCAGGTTGAGATCCGGTGCGCCCACACCCGGCAGGGTCGCGATCTTGCGACGTGCCTCCTGATCGCGGTTCTCGCCTACATCGTGCTGGCCCAATTCAGCGAGTAGCACGACGTCGCCGACCGGGAACCCTTTCGTGACTGCGATCAGGCGCAGCTCGGCGGGATCTCGGCCGACGGACGCACAGGCCGCTGCGATGCGCGCGCGCAACAACTGCAGGGAGGCGAGTAGCTCCGCTCGCCGGTCCGGTTCGGTGCCGCCCGTCACCGGACTCCCGTCGGTCAGTTCTTGAGGAAGTCGGGCACGTCAAGCTCGTCGTCCAGCCCGAGGGGGGTCCGGTCGATGCCCGACGGCGGGAGTGGCCACCCCGGCGTCCGGCCCTGTCCGTTCCGCGCCGGCTCGGGCATCTGGTCCGGCTCCGAGTCTCCCTGCGACCGACGCACATCCACCTTCTTGTAGGGCAGCTGCCCGCTGTCGAAACCAGCGGCGATCACCGTCACCTTCACCTCGTCGCCGAGTGTGTCATCGATGACCGCGCCGAAGATGATGTTCGCATCCGGGTGCGCGGCCTCGGCAACCAGCGACGCAGCGTCGTTGATCTCGAACAAGCCCAGATCCGACCCGCCGTAGATGGACAACAAGACGCCGTGCGCGCCCTCCATGCTGGCCTCGAGCAGCGGGCTCGCGATGGCGATCTCGGCGGCGTTACGGGCCCGATTCTCGCCCCGGGCGGCACCGATCCCCATGAGCGCCGAACCGGCACCACTCATGACGCTCTTGACGTCGGCGAAGTCCAAATTGATCAGCCCGGGCGTGGTGATCAGGTCGGTGATGCCCTGCACACCGGACAGGAGCACCTGATCTGCGCTGCGGAACGCGTCCATGACGCTCACGTTCTCGTCGGAGATCTGCAGCAGCCGATCATTCGGGATCACGATGAGGGTGTCGCATTCCGACCGCAGCGTCTCGATGCCGTCCTCGGCCTGTGCCGCCCGCTTCTTGCCCTCGAACGAGAACGGGCGGGTGACGACGCCGATCGTCAATGCGCCGAGCTTGCGGGAGATACTCGCGATGACCGGAGCACCGCCGGTTCCGGTCCCCCCGCCCTCGCCCGCGGTCACGAAAACCATGTCGGCGCCCTTGAGCACTTCTTCGATCTCGTCCCGGTGATCCTCCGCGGCCTTCCGCCCGACCTCCGGTTGGGCGCCGGCGCCCAGTCCCCGGGTGAGCTCGCGGCCGACATCGAGCTTCACATCGGCGTCGCTCATCAGCAGGGCCTGGGCGTCGGTGTTCACCGCGATGAACTCGACGCCCTTCAATCCGACCTCGATCATGCGGTTCACGGCGTTGACACCGCCGCCGCCGACACCGACGACCTTGATGACCGCGAGGTAGTTGTGCGGTGGGGTCATGTGGCTTCCTGCTTCCGCTATGGGGACCGGCGTTCGTGGACGGGTAGGGCTAGGCCTGCGGATCGTCTGCGACTAACGCGGTGAACCCTCATCCTCAAGTAGACCCTTAATGTTATGTCAACCTGACATCGTGATCCGACGGTAGACAAACCCGAGGACGTTTCAAGCAGGCGCGCCGCGCAGCGCGCGGGCCCGTCGCCTACTGGTGTTGGCGCGCCTTGCCCCGTGCCGGGCCGCCGCTGCCGTGGCCTGGTGCGCATCGGTGGTACCTGAGTGACGGGTGTGGCTCCCAGCAGTTCACTGCTGACCCAACTGCGCGCGCGAGGCTGCACGTGAAGCGGCGCGGCGGGACGGGACGAACGGGCGGGCGTGGAGCGGTCGGGCG
>Ga0207683_10001677_pt1 | contig 19833 bp, 14 predicted proteins | sample KBSM73metaG_FD_184333 | JGI IMG/M metagenome (GOLD analysis project Ga0207683, IMG submission 184333) | Miscanthus rhizosphere microbial communities from Kellogg Biological Station, Michigan, USA - KBS M7-3 metaG (SPAdes) (version 2) | ecosystem: Host-associated > Plants > Roots > Rhizosphere >... | reverse complement strand
GTCGGCAAAGCCGCAGGCGAGCGCCGCGTCCGCCAAGGGCGCACCCTGCCGGATCAGTGTGCGCGCGCGGTCGAGGCGCCGCATCGTCAGATAGCGGTGCGGACTGGTGCCGAGACAGGCGCGGAAATGGCGCGCGAGCGCGTAGCGCGAGAGGCCTGTCGCATGTTCCAGTCCGGCAGACGTCACTGCGCCTTCGGCAGCATCGAGAAAGTCGCGGGCAATATTGACGGCGCGCAGGCAGGAACGCCCAATCCGGCGCGATGCGCGCGACGCATCCGAAGCCGCGAGCGCCAACGCGAGATCGGAAACGATCTCCGCGCGCTGCAAATCCTCCAGCGGCGCATCGAGATCGTCCAGCGCCGGCGCGATCGCGCGCATCAGCCGTGTATTGCTTGACACCGCGTCGCGCACGAACGGCAGCGGCCGCGCGCCGCCGAGCGCCTGATGAATGAGCCGCGGCGCGACATAGAGAATGCGATAGCGAAAGCCGGCGCTCGTGCCGGCGTGGCCGTCATGCACCTCGTCCGGATGCAGCACGAACACCTCTCCGGCCGTACTGCGCTGCGCCGCACCGCGATAGCGGAAGGCCTGCACGCCTTCGACGGTGAAGCCGATCGCATACGTATCATGCCGGTGTGGGTCGAAGCCGTGTCCGGAGAAATGCGCCTCGGTCCGCTCTAGCCCGGGCGACGGCGGCGCGGTCCTGATCCAGTCGCGACCGCACGATCGTTCAAGACACGCCTGGGCGCGCTGGTTCATGACACGGACCATCCGCTGATTTTATCATGCCAAGGCTCCGGAGGGAGCATGGAAGGCCTGACCGGCTTCATCCTCGCGGCGCTGGCGCTGTGCGGCAGCCCGGGACCTGCGACCGTCAGCCTGGCGGCGACCGGTGCGGCGTTCGGCCCGCGGCGCTCGCTTGCCTACATGGCCGGGATCGATGCCGGGATGGTGGTCGTGATGTCGGTCACGGCGGCGGGCGTGACCGGGCTGGTGCTGGCGATCCCCGGCGCGACGCCGGTCGTTGCCGTTCTCGCGGCGCTCTATTTCGTGCACCTCGCCTGGCGCATCGCGACAGCGCCGCCGCTTGGAGACACCGCGCCGGGGAGCGAGCCCTCGTTCGCGGCCGGCGTTCTCCTGTCGCTGGTCAACCCAAAGGGGTACGCGGCGATGGCGGCGCTGTTCTCGGGCTTCGTCCTGATCCGCGGACGGCCCGAGCTCGACGCGGCACTCAAACTCGGCGTTCTTATCGTGATCGTTGTCTCGGTGAACGCGGCGTGGCTGATCGCCGGCGCCGCGCTGACGCGCTTTTTCCGCGAACCGCGGACGAGCCGCGTCATCAACGTCGCCTTCGCGATCCTGCTGGTTGCGTCGGTCGGCGCGGCATTTCTCCTTTGATGAACAAAGGCAGCAAGATCGCGCGCGCTCACAGTTTCGCCGGAATGGCGCCTGCATAAGGATGGAACTCTTCGCACCGCCATCCCGTTGATGCGCGTAGCGGGGCGAATGATCGCGGTACGGCCTGATGCCGTCCGCGTCGTTGCTTCCAAAAAACATATCGCTTTCAGAGGGTTAAGTCTTGAGACGTCGTGATCTTTTGGCTGCCGGTCTGGCTCTGCCCTTCATCGGCCGTCCGTTATCGGCCTCGCTCGTCTCGCAAGCGCAGGCTCAGGAGAAGCCCGCTCCGTTCGAGGCGGCTGGCGTGCGCGCACTCGCGCGCGATCTCGCGCAAAAGCCCTACAAGGCCCCCGACAGCAAGCTGCCGGACGTGCTGAAGGACCTGACCTACGACCGCTACCGCATGATCCGTTTCAAGCCGGACCAGGCGATCTGGCGCGCGGAGGGCCTGCCATTCCAACTCCAGTTCTTCCACCGCGGCTTCTATTACGCGAACCGGGTCGACATGTTCGAGGTGAAGGACGGGCTCGCAAGCCGGATCGTCTATTCACCCAACATGTTCTCGTTTGGCGACCAGCCGGCGCCGGAAATCGTCGGCGACCTGGGCTTTGCGGGCTTTCGCATCCACGGGCCGATCAACAAGCCGGACTATTTCGACGAGATCGGTGTGTTTCTGGGCGCGAGCTATTTTCGCGCGGTCGCCAAGGGCCAAACCTATGGGCTCTCGGCGCGCGGGCTGTCGCTGAAAACCGCCGATCCGAAGGGCGAGGAATTCCCGACCTTCAAGGCCTTCTGGATCGAGCGGCCCGCCAAGGGCGCGAACTCGATCGTGGTGCACGCGCTGCTCGACAGCGAGAGCGCAACCGCCGCCTATCGCTTCACCATCCGCCCCGGCGAGACCACCGTCTACGACATCGAGACGACGCTGTTTCCGCGCGTCCAGATCGATCAGCCGGGCCTCGCGACACTCACCAGCATGTATTTCTTCGGACCGAACGATCGCGGCGGCGTCGACGATTTCCGCCCCGCCGTGCACGACTCCGACGGTCTCGGGATTCAGAACGGGCGCGGCGAGCAGCTGTGGCGGCCGCTGAGCAATCCGACCGACCTGCAGGTCAGCGCCTTCGTCGACAACAGTCCGCGCGGCTTCGGGTTGATGCAGCGCGAGCGCAACTTCCATCGCTACGAGGATCTCGAGGCGCGCTACGAGAAGCGCCCGAGCGCCTGGGTCGAGCCGATCGGCGACTGGAGCGAAGGCGAAGTGCGGCTGGTGGAGATTCCGACCTCGACCGAGATCAACGACAACATCGTGGCGTTCTGGCGCCCGCGCAATCCGACGCGCGCCAAAGGCGAATACACCTACACCTATCGCATCCATTGGGGCGCACAGATCGCGAAGCCGTTGCCGCTCGCGCAGGCCATCGCAACGCGCATCGGCGCCGGGGCCGAGGAGACCCGCCAGATCGTGATCGACTTCGCCGGCGAGACTCTCAAAACCGTGCCGCCGGCCGACATCAAGGCGCAGGTCACCAGCGACAAGGGCAGCGTGCGCAATGTCGTGGTGCATCCAAATCCCGAAGCGCACGGCACGCGGCTGAGCTTCCAACTTGCGGCCGGAAGCGAGAAGGCGATCGAGCTGCGCGCGCAGCTGGTGCGCGGCGACGATGCGCTCTCGGAGGCGTGGCTTTACCGATGGACGCCCTGACGGCGCCGCGCCCGCAGACGCCGGCGGGATTTCTCCCCGCCGAAGCGCCGCTGCACATGCCGGTCCAATCGCTCGACGCCAAGGTGCCGGCGCCGACGATTCCATCGCCGAACATCATGCTGCGCCGGCTCTTTGTCTTCGCGACCGCAGCCCTGCTGAGCATCCTCGCGGCTTACGAAATGTATCAGGTGCTCGCGGTCGGGGGCCTGACCACGCTGGAAGCCGCGATCCTGGTGCTGTTCGTCATCCTGTTCGCCTGGATCGCGTTTTCGTTCGCCAGCACCCTCGGCGGACTGCTCGCGCTGATCACACGGCAGACCAGATCGCTCGACATAAACCCCGATACGCCGCTGCCGACCGTCACGACGCGCACGGCACTGCTGCTGCCGATCTACAACGAGCCGCCCGATCGCGTGATGTCGCGCGTCCAGGCGGTCTACGAGTCGGTCGCGCAGGCGAGCTCCGGGGCCTGGTTCGATGTGTTCATCCTGAGCGACACGACCGATCCGGATGTCTTCATTGCCGAGGAAGCCGCCTATCTGACGCTGCGCGCGCGGCTCGGCGCGAGCAACATCTATTACCGCCACCGGCCGAAGAACGACGCCAAGAAGGCCGGCAACGTCGCCGAATGGGTGCGCCGTTTCGGCAGCGCCTACGAGCAGATGATCGTGCTCGACGCCGACTCGCTGATGACCGGCGACACGCTGGTGCGCCTCGTCGCCGCGATGGAGCAAAATCCGAAAGTCGGACTGATCCAGACATTCCCCGTGATGGTGAATGCCTCAACGCCGTTCGCGCGCGTGCAGCAATTCGCCGGCCGGCTTTACGGGCCGCTGATCGCCTACGGACTCGCGTGGTGGCATGGCGGCGACAGCAACTACTGGGGCCACAACGCCGTCATCCGCACGCGCGCCTTCGCGCAATGCGGCGGGCTTCCGGTGCTGAGCGGCCCGCGCCCGATCGGCGGGCATATCCTCAGTCACGACTTCGTCGAGGCCGCGCTGATGCGGCGCGGCGGCTGGGCGATCCACATGGCGCCGGCGCTCGGCGGCTCGTTCGAGGAGTCGCCGCCCTCGCTCACCGAATACGCTGCGCGCGACCGGCGCTGGTGCCAGGGCAATCTGCAGCATACCGGCGTGCTTTCCGCGCGTGGCCTGCATCCGTTGAGCCGCCTGCATCTGCTCACCGGCATCGGCTCCTACATCGCGGCGCCGCTGTGGCTGTTGTTCCTGCTCATCGGCATCCTGATTTCGCTGCAGGCGCAATTCATCCGGCCGGAATATTTCCCCAAGACCTTCACGCTGTACCCGCAATGGCCGGCGCAGGATCCGGTGCGCGCCGCGTATGTGTTCGCCGCCACGATGGGACTGCTGCTCGCGCCGAAGCTGATCGGTTATCTGGCGATGCTCGCCGACGGGCCGATGCGGCGCGGCTTTGGCGGCGCGATCCGGGCGTTCTTCAGCATGATTGCCGAAGTCATCATTTCGGGCCTGATCGCGCCCGTCATGATGCTGATCCAGTCGTCATCCGTCGCCGGCATCCTGATGGGCCGCGACAGTGGATGGAACGTGCAGCGCCGCGACGACGGCAGCCTGCCGTTGCGCGACGTCGCGCGGCGCTACGGCTGGCACACCGCGTTCGGGCTTTTGCTGGCGCTCGCCGCCTACGGGGTGTCGTTCTCGCTGTTCGCCTGGATGACGCCGGTGATCGCCGGGCTGCTGCTCGCGATCCCGCTGGCGCAATGGAGCGCAAGCCCGGAGGCAGGGCGCTGGCTGCGCCGCATGAAGCTGCTGCTGGTCCCCGAAGAAAGCCGCGCGCCGGACATTCTGATCCGCGCCAACGCGCTGGTCGAAACCTTCGCGTCCGAGGGCGAAGCGACGGGTGCCTTTGCGCGGCTGTTCTCCGACCCAGCGCTGGTGACGGCGCATCGCGCGCTGCTGCCCGCACCGCCGGAGCGAAAGCGCGGCGAGATCGACGCCGCACTGGTGATCGGGCTTGCGAAACTCGACGATTGCGTGTCGCTGGCCGATGCCGACGCGATGCTGACGCGACAGGAGAAGATGGCCGCGCTGGGCGACGCGCGCGGCGTCGATCGCCTGGCCGCACTTGCGCGGCGCTGCGGCGAGACCAGGCCGTAACGGCAGAACTGAAGATAGGGAGAGAAAAGGCCGCCCGGAGTTTACCCGGGCGGCCTCCTCGCTAGATCAGGAAGTGATCCATGGGGCCTGCGACCCCCAGGAGAACAGGTTCAAAGCTCTGGAGCGGGGCACCGAAGCTGTTGATGACGGTGTTGTCGCCCGGTCCGCCGTCGAGGACGTCGATGCCGCCGCCGCCGATCAGAACGTCGTCACCAGCGCCGCCGAGCAGCGTGTCGTTGCCGACGCTGCCGATCAGAATGTCGGCGCCCTCGCCGCCGTCGAGCACGAGGTGCGGCCCGCCAAGGCCGACTCCCGATGCCTCGATCACGTCGTCGCCGCCGAGACCGTTGATGCGGATCGTGTCCACGTTGAAGTCGAAGTGATCGATCACGACGCGGCTGGCGAGCCCGTCGATGACCAGCGATCCATTCACCAGCGAAAGCGAGATGACATCGTCCCCGCCGGTGCCGTCGATCGTGATCGTGTCAGCCGCACCGTCGGGAGCCGTATCGCCAGGAACCGCGGCGAGATCGAGGTTGATCTGCTCGACGCCGGTGCCGGTCATGTCGCCGATGTTGATGGTGTCGGCACCGCCGCGGGCATTGAACGTGACGGTTTCGACGCTGTTCATATCCATCGTGACGTTGGCGATGTCGCGTGTCAGCGTGGCATGCGAGCCGTTGGCGAAGATGTTCACGGTCTCGTTGATGACCGCACCGTTGAACAGCAGCGTATCGCTGCCGGCCTGGCCATCGACCGTGTCGTTGTCGTCGCCCGGATTCCACACGAACGTGTCGTTTCCGGCGCCCATCCGGGCGACGTCGTTGCCGTCGCCGCCGTTGATGAGGTCGTCGCCCTGGCTTCCGATGATGGTGTCGATGCCGAGGCCGCCATTGATCGTGAGCTGCAGCGCACCGGCCGCAAGCCCGCTCGCATCGATCGTGTCGTCGCCGCCTTGCCCGTTGAGCGTGAGCTGGTCGGTTGCGTCGGCGAAGGACACTTTTGTGGTCGCCTCCAGGCCGAACACCGTCACGCCCGAAGCGTCGCTCCTGACACCGAACACATCGGCGCCTAGGGTCGCGCTGACCGCGATCGTGTCGACCGCGCCGTCAGGCGTTCCCGCCGGACCGCTGAGGTCGAGATTCACCTGATCGACGTCGGTGCCGGAGAGATCGCCGACCGTGATCTTGTCGATGCCGCCGAGCGCGTGGAAGTCGACATGCTCGACGCCGTTCAGGTCCATCGTGATGTTCGCAACGTCGCGGGTGAACAGGGCGCGCGAGCCGTTCGCCACGATGTTGATGGTCTCGTTGATGTTGGCGCCAAAGAACAGCATTGTGTCGGTGCCGTTCTCTCCTTCCACGATGTCGCTGCCGTCACCTGGATTCCACTGGAACACGTCGTTGCCTGCGCCAAGCAGCGCGACGTCGTTGCCCCGGCCACCGACCACGGAGTCGGTGCCGTCGCCGCCGATGAGCATGTCGTCACCGGCGCTCCCGACGATGGTGTCGTTTCCGGCGCCGCCGTCGATTGTCAGCTTCACCACGCCTGCCGCGAGCGCGGCCGCGGAGATCGTGTCGTTGCCGCCAAGACCCTGGACGACGAGGGCGTCGTTTGCACCTTCGGCGTTGGTCAAGGCGACGGTAGCCGACAGTCCCGTGACGCTCACCGAGGTCCCGGAGCCGACCACCTGGATCGTGTCGGCGCCGTTGGTACCCTTGACCGTCACGGTATCCGCCGCGCCATCGCCGACCCCGTTATTTCCGAGATCGAGGTTGACCTGCTTCACCGCGGTGCCGCTCAGGTCGTTGATGACAATGTTGTCGGCACCGCCGCGTGCATTGATCGCAATCGTCTCGACGGCGTTCAGATCCATCGTGATGTTGGCGATATCGCGGGTGAGACGCACGTGTCCGCCGTTGGCCGCGATCTCGATTTTCTCGTTGATGGCGGAGCCGTTGAATACGAGCGTATCATTGCCGCCCTGGCCATCGACGGTGTCATTGCCGTCGCCTGGATCCCACTGGAACACGTCGTCGCCCGCGCCGAGCTGGGCGACGTCGCTGCCCTGGTTGCCGTCGATGAAATCGTTGCCGTCGCCGCCGAGCAGGGTGTCGTTGCCGTTGCTGCCGAGGATCGTGTCATCACCCGTGCCGCCATCGACCGTGACGCTGATCAGCGAAGCGAGGTCGCCGGTGGCCGAGAACGTGTCGTTGCCGCCGTTCATGTTGACGGTGATCTTCTCGGTCGTGCCGATATCGAGGAAGAAAGGACCCGGCTCGACACGGTCGAAGCGGACGCGCGAGCCGTTGGCGGTCAGCGTGAAATGTTCCTCGCCGTTGCCGCCGTTGACCTCGGCGGTATCGGTGCCAGCGCCGCCTTCCATCAGGTCGCTGTCGTCGCCGGGATTCCAGATCATGCGGTCGTTGCCGCCTTCGCCGAACATCTGATCGTCGCCGTCGCCGCCGGTCAGCGTGTCATTGCCGTCGCCGCCGAACAGGAAATCGCTGCCGCCCTTGCCGAGCAGCGTATCGTTGCCCGTCTGACCGAACAGCATGTCGCCACCCGAGCCGCCGGTCAGCGTGTCGTTGCCGGCGCCGCCGAACAGGTTAGCGGCAGGCAGCGCACCGAACGCTTCGTTCATCGTGATGGTGTCGTTGCCGCCTTGTCCGAAAACCTGGATCAACGCTGTGTTGGCGACGGTCGGCTGGCCGCCTGTGACCGCGACAGCGCCGCCGTTGATGAGAATGTTCCCGGCCGCATCGCGGCTCTCGGTAATCGTGTTGTCGAGGTTGTCGCCGAACACCGATAAAATACCGGTGCCGGCCAAGAAGCTGGCTTTGACGGCCATTGTCGCAGTCTCCTGAGTTGTGCCGCAGCGGGGGAGCCTTGGCTGTTGTCCTGGCGGGTTCACCGCCGGTTGGGTTGCAGTCAGCGTCTGCCGTTGACGGGAGCGGGGACTCGCGCCTTCGGGTCGTTCGAGTTGTTGGATTTCGCGGGCGGATCAGCTCATCAACTGATCCGGCGGCAGTTCACGTGCACCTGCTCAATAGTAAGGTCGCCTCTGCCTCCCGCGTCGGGAGCACGATTCGATCTCGCTTCGCGTGATGCCGATGTCCTTCAGCGTGCGGTCATCGAGCCCGTGAAGCGCCCTGACGGAGCGCGTCACCGTCCATTCTTCGCCGGCTTTGCGGATGACGCGCCCGAGCGCTTCGCGGGATCTTCGCCACATGCCGGCACCAATGCGTGTTTCGTCGATCGACTATCTAGGGAAGTGCGGGCCAGTCCGCTTGAAGCCGGACTGGAGCGCGGCGCTATTTCTTCTGGAGATTCTCTGGAGATTTCAAAAAACAGGAGATCGTTGCGCCGCCGCGGCCATCTTCGATCGGAATTCGCCCGCTTACCGACGGCCGTTCAGATCGGGGGGAGATGATTTTCCGGTTCGGTGCGTATTGCGTATGAGGTCGATGAACTGCGGCGAACCAGCACCGTCGTGCCGGTCGAACCTCGGAGGGTCGACGTACTCGCCTACCTGCTCAAGAATTCCGACCCCGGATCGTCAGCAGGAACCAGCTCTTCGAATCCGTCACGAGCCGCCGACTGCGGTAAGCGGCAGTTGAAATTTCCGCTTTGGGTCGATTCTGTTGAAAAAGTCCGATTGTCGACTCGATCTAGCCGGCAATCGCGACAGGCCGCAGCGCGGGCCGCGCGAGCGCCAACGAGGGCTTCACCGCGTCCTTGTTCGGCGCGTAAAGGCCGCGCTTGTCGACCAGCGGCTTGAACGCATCGGTCAGGCCCACGACGGTTTCGGCCGCGCCGAGCACCAGGAATCCATCCGGGTCCAGAAGGCGCGCGATGCGGTTGAGCACGCCGATCTTGGTTTCCTGATCGAAATAGATCAGCACGTTGCGGCAGAACACCACGTCGAAGCTGCCGAGATGGGCAAAGTCCGACAGCAGATTGAGCGGCCGGTACTGCACCATGGCGCGGATCTCCGGCGAGATCTGCCAGGTGTCGCCGACCTGGCTGAAATGCTTCACCAGCATCTGGATCGGCAGGCCGCGCTGCACCTCGAACTGGCTGTAGACGCCGGCCTTGGCCTTTTCCAGCACTTCGGCCGAGAGGTCGGTGCCGAGAATCTCGACGCGCCAGCCGGTGAGCTTGTCCTTCATCTCCTTCAGGCACATCGCGAGCGAATAAGGCTCCTGCCCGGTGGATGCCGCCGCGCACCAGATGCGCAGGCGCCGCTCGCGCGCGCGCGCCGCCAGCAGGCCGGGCATGATGGTGTCGCGGAAGTGATCGAACGGGATCTTGTCGCGGTAGAAGAACGACTCGTTGGTCGTCATCGCCTCGACCACATCGACGGCGAGGCGCTCGTTGTTGCTGCGAAGCTTCGCCACCAGTTCGCCGAGCGAAGCGATACCGGCCTTGCGGGCGAGCGGGGTCAGGCGGCTCTCCACCAGATACTGCTTGTCGACCGACAGCACGAGGCCGGAACGGTCCTTCAGCAGCTTGCGGAGATAGTCGTAATCGAGTGGCGTCACGACATGCCCCCAAACTGCCGCACGATTTTCGGTCCGATCTGATCGAGCGGCAGCACCGCCGCGCAGACGCCCGCATGCGCGGCCGCCCCCGGCATGCCCCAAACGACGCTGGTCGCTTCGTCCTGTGCGATCACGCTGCCGCCCGCCGCGACGATGTCCTCGGCGCCGCGTGTCCCGTCCGAGCCCATGCCGGTCAGGATCACCGCCAGGATCACACTGCCCCAGACCTGCGCGGCCGAGGCGAACAGCGGATCGACCGCCGGACGGCAGAAGTTCACCAGCGGGCCTTCGTTGAGCGAAATCGCCGGCTGATTCTTGCGCTTCACGACCGTCATGTGCTTGCCGCCGGGGGCGAGATAGATCGTGCCGGGCACGACCGGCTCGCCATCGATCGCCTCGTGCGCGAGATGGCCGCTGGCGCGCGCCAGATGCTCGGCCAGGATGGTCGTGAAGGTCGGCGGCATGTGCTGCGTGATCAGAACGGGGGCGCGGCCATAGACCGGCTTGATTCGCTCGACCAGTCCGGTCAGCGCCTGCGGGCCGCCGGTCGAGGAGCCGATCAGCAGCACGCGCGGCATGAGGGGCGAGAACGGCCGCAGCTTGATGTCGGGCGAGCCATGCAGCGCGACGGTGCGCGGCTCCGCGACCGAGAATTTCTGGCGTGCCGACGTTCCCGGCGCGGTCGGCACCGCGAACGGCTGGCGGGCGCGCGGCTCGGCCTGGGTCGAGGTGAAGCCGCGTTTGCGCCGTCCGCCGAGTTGGCGGACCTTTTCGATCAGCTCGCGGCGGAAGGCCGCCGAAGTCGTGACCTCGCGGTTGGTCGCGGGCTTCGGGATATAGTCGGCGGCGCCGAGCGAGAGCGCCTTCAGGCTCACTTCCGCGTTCCGGCGGGTGAGCGTCGACGCCATGATGACGGTCAGGTCGCGCTTCTTTTCCAGGAGCAGCGGCAGCGCGCTCAGCCCGTCGAGATCCGGCATGTCGATATCGAGAATGACGACGTCCGGATTGGCGCGGAGAACCTGATCGACCGCATCGCGCCCGGTGCGCACCGAGGCGACCGTCTTGAGGTCCGGCTCCTCGTCGATCCAGCGCGACACGAGTCCGCGCACGACGACCGCGTCGTCCACGATCATGACGCGGATGGGGTCCTGCGCCGCGGCGGATGCGGCAGGCGCAAGAGTGGCGGCGGCGCTCATACGCAGGTACTCGGGTTACGCTCTAGGCTTACGACTTCAGAACGCGGCGAAACGGCAGCTCACATCGGAGGTCTAGATGAGGCCGACTTCCTGGAACTTGGCTTCGACGATCTCCTTGTCGAACGGCTTCATGATGTACTCGTTGGCACCGGCGCTGAGAGCGCGCGCGATGTGGGCGACGTCGTTCTCGGTCGTGCAGAACACGACCTTCGGTCCGTCGCCTCCGGGTAGGCGGCGCAGCGCCTTGAGGAAGTCGTAGCCGTCCATCACCGGCATGTTCCAGTCGAGCAGCACCGCGTCGGGCAATGCAGCACGGCATTGCTCCAGCGCCTGCTGCCCGTCCTCGGCCTCGATGATCTTGAAATCGAGACCTTCGAGAATCCTTCGCGCGACCTTGCGGATGACGCTGGAGTCATCGACCACTAGACACGTTTTCATCGCATCACCACCTTCTGAGGCCTCGCGGCCATCGGTCTCATTCAGTTCTTCGTCACGCCGCCATCGGTTCGGCAGACGTGTTCAGCACATGGTCCACGTCGAGAATGACCATCAGTTGACCCTCGAGCCGGTGCACGCCGCCGGAGACGCGCGCCAGTCGCGTGTCGAGATTGACCGGATTGGGTTCGCGCGTGTCGTCGCCGAGCTTCATGACCTCGCCGACCGTATCGATCAGCAGTCCGTAGGACTCGCCCTTGAGCTCGATGCCGACCGCCATCGACGGTCTGTCGTCGGTGCGCGGCGGCAGGCCGAGCCGGCGGCGCATGTCGACCGCCGTGACGATACGGCCGCGCAGATTGAGCACGCCCGCGATTTCCGGCGCGGACAGCGGCACGCGCGTCACGCGGTCCGGCATGAAGACATCCTGGACGCGCGAAATCGGCAGGCCGAACAACTGACCCCCGATCACCACGGTGACGTATTCGGTGACCTGCTTGGTGATGGCGTTGTCGTTGCTCATGATCGCCCTCTCACGCCGCCTCGGCCCATTCGACGACCGACTCCTTGAGCGCCGCGATCAGCCCCTGACGGTCGAACTTGGCGACGAAATCGTGGAAGCCGGCCTGCCGGCCGCGCTCGATCGAGGCCGGCGACGTCATCGACGACAGCGCGATGATCGGAACGTGAGCGCCGCGCGCGTCGGCGCGGATCGCCTCGGCCAGCTCGAAGCCGTTCATCCCGGGCATTTCGATGTCGGAGACGATCACATCGAACCTCTCGCCCTTCTTGACCAGCGCGAGCGCCTCGTCCGCAGCACCGACCGCGGTCACGTCGTAGCCGGCGGCTTTCATCACCGGCACGAGCATGTTGCGGAAGAACGCCGAGTCGTCGACGAACAGCAGCGTGCGCGTCAGCGCGTCATTGCTCATCTCCTTGCGGCGGAACCAGTCTTCGAAGGCGAGCGGCAGGAAATGTCCGATGTCGACGATCTCGGTCGCCTGCCCCTTGATGACCGCACAGCCGAGAATGCCCGGGACGTCGCTGCCGACCTGGATGTCGAGTCTGTCCTCGACGATGTCGATGATCTCGTCGACCACAAGGCCCATCGAGCGTCCGGCATCGGAGAACACGAGCAGCGGCTGCGTGCCTTCGGTGCGCACGCGCACCTCCTCGCTGACACGGATCAGCGGCATGAGCTGGCCGCGGTACTGCACCAGATGGCGGCCGTTCGACAGTTCGATCTTCCTGCAGTCGACCTCTTCGAGCCGCGTGACGAGTGCAAGCAGCACTGCCTTCGGCTGTTGCGAGCCGGCGCGGAATACCAGCAGCGAGACGGTCTTTTCGACCTTGCCGGCCTGCTGCGCGTCGGACGCGTCAGCAGCCTGCGTGCCGGCGGAGCCGACAGTCTGCGCGATGCCGTTGGGATCGATGATCATGATCACCGAGCCGTCGCCGAGGATCGTGTTCCCCGAAAACATCGCGATGTGACGCAGCTTGGTCGACATCGGCTTGACGACGATTTCCTCGGTATGGAACACGCCGTCGACCACGATGCCGAAGGTCTGGTTGCCGACCTGCGTGACCACGATGAACCCGTTCTCCGGCTCGCTGCCGGTGCCGTCGTCCATCTTCAACAGCTTCTTCAGGTGAATGAGCGGCAGCAGCTTGTTGCGCAGGCGCAGGACCGGCGTGTCCTTGATGCGCTCGATGCGGTGCTCGGAATTGGCCTGCGCGCGAACGAGCTCTATCACCGCGAGCTGCGGGATCGCGAAGCGCTCGCCGCCTGCCTCCACGATCAGCGCCGAGACGATCGCGAGCGTCAGCGGGATCTTGATCATGAAGCTCGAACCCTCGCCGGGAACGGACTTCACGTCGATGGTGCCGCCGATCTGATCGATGTTGTTGCGCACCACGTCCATGCCGACGCCGCGGCCGGACACGCTGGTCACTTCGGCGGCGGTCGAGAAGCCGGCCGCGAAGATGAACTTGTGGATCTGCGCTTCCGTCATCTTCTCGAGTTCGGACTCGGTCGCCAGCCCGTTTTCGATCGCCTTCTGCCTGATGCGCGCCGTGTTCAGGCCGCGTCCATCGTCGGCGATCTCGATGATGATGTGACCGCCCTCGTGATAGGCGGAGAGGCGGATCGTGCCCTTCTCCGGCTTGTTGGTGGCGCGGCGCTGCTCCAGCGTTTCAAGCCCGTGGTCCGCGGAGTTGCGCACCATATGGGTGAGCGGGTCCTTGATCAGATCGAGCACCTGGCGGTCGAGCTCGGTCTCGGCGCCATGCATCTCGAGCTCGATGTCTTTCTTCAGTTCGCTCGCTAGGTCGCGGATGATGCGCGGCAGCTTTTGCCAGGCATTGCCGATCGGCTGCATGCGCGTCTTCATGACGCCCTCCTGCAGCTCGGCAGTGACGTTGGAGAGACGCTGCAGCGGGACCTTGAACTCCGAGTCCTCGTGGCGGCGCGCGATCTCGAGCAGCTGGTTGCGGGTGAGCACCAGCTCCGAGACCATCGTCATCAGGCCTTCGAGCGTGTCGACGTTCACGCGGATCGACTGGTTGGCGACCTTGTCGACCTTCTCCTCGTCTTCGCCGGCGAGCTTGCGCTCGGTCTTGGCGAGTTTCGGCTTCGTCTCCGCCTTGGGTACTTCGGCTTTCGGCGCCGGTGTGATCTCGACCGCCGTTTCGCGGAACGCGCGTTCGAGATCGTCGAGCGAAACTTCGCCGGGACGCAGGGGCCGCTCCAGCGTCTGCGCAACGAGCGTCCCGCCGGCCGCGGCAGACCTGGGCTCTTCTTTCAGCACCGCGACCTTGCCTTCGATCGCCATGCGCTCCAGTTCGCCGATCAGGTCGGCATCGGAGCCTTCCGGTTCGGCTTCGTTCTGCTCGAGCCCGCCGAGCACTTCCTTCAGCCGGTCGATGGTCGACAGGATGAGCGTGACGGCTTGCCCGGTGACCGGCATGCCGTCGCGGAATTTTCCCATCAGCGTCTCGGCGGCGTGCGCCAGCGCTTCCAGCCGCGGCAGCCCGAGGAAGCCGCAGGTCCCTTTGATCGTGTGGACGAGGCGGAAGATGTTATCGAGGATCTTCGCGTTGTTCGGCTCCTGCTCGAAACGCACGAGCTCAACGTCGACCGTGTCGAGGCTTTCGTTCGTTTCGGTTAGAAACTCGCGCAGCAGGTCGTCCATCGGAGCAATAACCTTCGTCGCCAGGCGCGACCTCTCCGGCCGCTGCCTTTCGGGAGCGAGATCAGTGTGTTGCCAAAGTGCTTAAGGATCGGTTGCTGCAGCGGCGCCGAGGGGGAAAAATAACCGTCGCACGCCCCTGTCCGGACGTGCCGATTCCGCTGAATTTACAAGCAATTGTCTGCTCGAAGCACCTGGCCGACCCGCGTCGGGAACTCGATCTGCGCGGTCACTGTGCGCTGAGCACGATCGCCTCGCCTTCCGGCGCCAGCGTGACGTTCAGTCCGCAGGCACGCGCAAGCAGCCCGGTATAGAACGGCTGGATCGCGTGGGCGTCGATCGGATTTTCCGCCTGACCCGCGACCAGGCCGGGCACGGCCTGCGGGATGCGGGAATTCAGGCCGGAGGAGATGATCTTGAAGCCCATCGTGTCGCCCTCGCCGATCGGCTCGATCGCGAGACTGCCGCCACGCGGGATCGTGCCGCCCGCGAGCACGAGCAGGTTGAGCAGGAGCTTGACGCGGTTTTTTGGCAGAAGGACGCGCGGCAGCTTCCAGGTCAACTTGGTCTTGTCGTCCTCCATCATGCCGCGCGCGACGCTTTCGGCATCGCCGGTGTCGATCGAGGCGCCCGCCGAGCCGGCCGCGCCGAAGGCGAGCCGGCAGAACTGAAGACGGGCGGAGGCGGTCGTGGCACTCTTCTTGATCAACTCGATCGCGAAAACCTTGGTCTGCTCGTCGGCGTCGTCCTCCATCACCTCTATGCCGTTCACGACCGCGCCGACCGGGCTAATCAGATCGTGACAGACCCGCGAACACAACAGCGCCGCCAGATCGAGGGCTTCGAGCGTAACGGGCACCGACATGCGGGAACCTCCGGGACGAGAAAACAGCGACTCAGCGGCTGAGTCGGCGGTGTGATACACCGCTGCCGAATCGCCTGCCAGTATAAGGGGGGACTAGTGTGGCGGTTCAGAAGTCCGCATCATTCTTGCCGCGAACTCATCATGCGGACTTCTGAACCTAAGCCACACTAGAATCATAGGTTTCCTAGTGTCCTTCGACTCCGAAGTTCGTACACGAGGGTGCTGCACAATGAAACGAACTTCGGAATCGGGACACTAGTGGCGGCAGACGACACCGAAATTGCGGCGCTGTTCACGGCACTCGCGGTCCAAGCCGCCGCCGCGATCCTGCAGTTCGACTGCCGCAACGTCGCTTCGCGGCAGAAAGCCGACCGGTCGATGGTGACGGCGGCCGACGAGGCGGCGGAAGCCGTGATCCTGCCGGGGCTCGCGACGCTGCACGGCGTGCCGGTCGTGTCGGAGGAATCCGTCCGTGAAGCGCACGCGGGAGATTACCTGCTGGTCGATCCGCTCGACGGCACCGCCGAGTTCCTTGCGGGCCGTGACGAGTACACGGTCAACATCGCGCTGGTGCGTTCGGGCGCTCCGGCGATCGGCGTGATCGCCGCGCCGGCGCTCGGTCTGTTGTGGCGCGGTGCGGCCGGCAAGGCCGAACGACTGCGCGTTTCCGGTTCGGGCGAAATTCTGGACCGCGTCGCAATTCGCACCCGCGCCTGGCCGGCGCAGCGTGTCGCCACGATCAGCCGATCGCACTACGAGGCGGCGAGCGCGGACTTCCTGCAACGCTTCGCGCCGGTGACGACGCTCGTGTGCGGGTCCGCGCTGAAGTTCTGCCGCCTCGCCGAGGGTGCGGCGGACATCTATCCGCGCCTTGCGCCGACATCCGAATGGGATGTGGCCGCCGGCCATGCACTCATCGTTGCGGCAGGCGGCGACATGACGGCGCCGGACGGAAGCGCTCTCATTTACGGACGCGGCGAGAGCCATCGCGTGCCGGGCTTCGTCGCCTGGGGCGATCCTGCGGCGGCGAAGGCTATTGGTGGAGCATGATCTTTTCCGAAAACCGGTGTCCATCCCGCATCACGTGCGGGGCAGGCCTTTTCGGGATCATGCTCTATTCCGCCAGTTCGCTCTTGACCTCGGCCCAGCGCGCCGACGCCGACGCGATCACCACCGCCGGATCGCCGATGAACGTCTGGCGCGCCTCGGCCGTGTAGAAGAGATAGAGCCGCTCGCCGTAGACGACCCACAGACCCGGATAGCCGGCCGTGGACACGCCACGCGCGATGCCGACCGGATCGTAGCCGCCGTAGCGCGGCATGTAGACGCCAGGGTGGGCGATGAAGGCTGCGCGATTGCCCTCGTTGTCGAAGCGCCAGACCGCGCCGGCGAAGCGGTGCTCGAACTCCTCGCGGCCGGCGACCGGCTTGCGCTCGGTGAAGTAGGCGACCGGATCGATGCCGTAGATCGCCAGCCCCGTGTGGCGGTCGACCACGATGCGTTCGGTGGTCGCGGCGCGTAGCGCGGGCGACAGCTCACACGCCCCGATCACAAGGCCGAGCGTCAAAACGGGCCAAACGGACCGCTTTCTTGCGCGTCGCGAAGCCGTCATAGTTCTAGCCAGATTCCGCCTGATTCGGGGCCGGTTCGCCCGCCAGTATGCGGCAACGTCGTATGCAACGCGTTAAGCCGTCCTCTCGTCCTGGAGAATCCATGCGCGCCGTCCGCTATCTGCTACTTGTTGGTTTGCTGATCGGTATCCCGCTGGCGCCCGCGCGGGCGCAAGCGCCGGAGCGCTACAGTTCGAATGAAATTCTCGATACCGGGCATCGCTTCTTCGGCGGCGTGTCGCGCGGGCTTGCGCAGGTGGTCGAGCGCGCATTCTCCACCTGGGGGCAGCCGAACGGCTATGTGCTCGGGCAGGAAGGCGGCGGCGCGATCATCGGCGGACTGCGCTACGGCGAAGGCGCGCTCTACACGAAGAACGCCGGTGATCTGAAAGTCTACTGGCAGGGCCCGACGCTGGGCTGGGACGTGGGCGGCGAAGGCGCGCGCACCATGATGCTGGTCTACAATCTCCCCGCGACACGCGCGATGTATCAGCGTTTCGCCGGGGTCGACGGCTCGGCCTATCTGGTCGGTGGCGTCGGCATGACGGCGCTGACCGCGAACCGTATCGTCGTGGTTCCGATCCGCTCGGGCGTCGGCCTGCGCCTCGGCGCGAATGTCGGGTACCTGAAGTTCACCCCGCAGGCGACGTGGAATCCGTTCTGACCGCATGATCCCGAAAAGCCTGTCCGGCACGTGATGCGGGATGAGTTCCGGTTTCGGAAAAGATCATGCGTCCCAAGAAACGTCCCAAGAAAGTCGTCATCATTTCGGCCACCTCGCAGATTTAGGTTAATGCAGGCCGGCGCTGGAGTTGGCGAGCGCCGCGTGGCAATAAGGGGGTGAGACCCCGCGCGGAGGGGGTCGGAGGCTCCTTTCATGATCGAACCGATCATGTTCTTCGGGCTCGGCTTTTTGGCCTCGAGCCTGCTTGGACTTATCATCGTGCCGTTCGTGCATGCCCGCGCTGTGCGCCTCACCGTGCGGCGGCTGGAAGCCGCGACGCCGCTGTCGATGGCGGAAATCCAGGCCGACAAGGATCAGCTGCGCGCCGAATTCGCGATGTCGACGCGGCGGCTGGAAATGAGCGTCGACACCCTCAAGAACAAGTCGACCGGCCAGCTCGCGGAACTCGGCAAGAAAAACGACGTCATCAATCGGCTCAAGATCGAGCTCGGCGAGAAGGCCGCGACCATCTTCGCGCTGGAAGCGCGCGACAAGGGCATCAAGGACCAGTTGCGCGCGACCGAGGACGAACTCGAGGTCAAGACCAACAATCTGCGCGAGACCGAGCGCAACCTTGCCGACAAGGAAGCCGAACTCGCCAAGGCGAGCGCCTCGCTCACCGAGCAGACCGCGACCTCCGACAGCCAGCGCGTCGAGATCGTCGCGCTCAAGACGCAGGTGGACAATTTCAAGGATCAGGTCGCGACGCTGGAACGCGACGTGAAGAGCACCGAGGATCGCTACGCGCGCGAGAAGGAGGCTTCCGAGAAGTCGAGCAAGGAACTCGCCGATGAACGCGGCACCGTGCAGGCGCTGGGAACACGCGTCGCGCAGCTCGAGCGCCAGCTTGCGACGCAGACCACCGAAGCCGAGATCATGGGGCGGCGCATCGCCGACATGGAGATGCGGCTGACCGAGCAGGCGCGCCTGCTCGCCGACCGCGAGCGCGAGCGCGACCAGTTGCGCACCGACGTCGATTCCGCGCGCCGGATCGAGGCCGATCTGCGCCAGGAGCTTGCGACGATCGAGCGCCGCCATGGCTCGGCGACCGACTCGCTGCGCGCCGAGAAGACACTGGCCGAGAGCCAGTTGGAGCGCGCGCGCGAAGACCGCGCCAAGCTGCAGCGCGAAGTCACCACCATGAAGCGCGAGGCCGAGGCGAACTGGGCCTCGGAGCGGGTCGAGAACGCGCTGCTGCGCGAGCGGATCAACGATGTGGCGGCGGAAGTCGCGCGCCTGACCGCGACGCTGGAAGGCCCCGGTTCGACCATCGATACGATCCTGGCCGCATCGGAGCATGCAGCCGCGACCAACGGCGCCAAGCCCGCCGCACCGGCCAACACCAACGACGGCGATGATGCCAAGGGCAGCCTCGCGGATCGCATCCGCGCCTTGCAAGCGCGCTCCTCGCGGCTATCCTCCGCGACGTGATCGCACCACGACTTGTCTCCTCGTTCCTTGCGGCTCTGATCGCGGCGGCGTTGCTCGCGTCGTTCGCGTATGCCGAGGATCGTGAGATCGCGAAACGCCGCGCGGCAGAGAAGAAGAGTTTCACCGACGCGCAGATCTTCGACGGCTTCTTCCGGGTCGCGTTCGGCGCCGAATTGCGTCTGGCCGGCAATTCCGACCGCATCCGCAAGTATCACGTGCCGGTGCGCGTTTATGTCGACAACCGCACCAAGCCCGACCGGACCGCGCAAGTCGGCGAGGTCGTCGCCGACATCAAGAACCGCATCGCCAATCTCGACATCGCAATGACGGCTGACAAGAGCGCGGCGAACGTCGAGGTGCGGCTGATCCGCGGGCGCGATTTCGCCCGCACCTTGCGCCAGACGTTCGGACGCCAAAGCTCCAGGATTCAGAAATCGCTCGACCCGCAATGCCTTTCCGGATTCCGCAAGGATGGCGAGTTCCGCATTGTGCATTCTGACGTGTTTCTCGTCGCGGACACCAACGACTTCACGTTCTACGATTGCGCCTACGAAGAGTTGCTGCAGGCGCTCGGGCCGATCAACGACACGGACAAGGTG
>Ga0207683_10001676_pt1 | contig 19839 bp, 22 predicted proteins | sample KBSM73metaG_FD_184333 | JGI IMG/M metagenome (GOLD analysis project Ga0207683, IMG submission 184333) | Miscanthus rhizosphere microbial communities from Kellogg Biological Station, Michigan, USA - KBS M7-3 metaG (SPAdes) (version 2) | ecosystem: Host-associated > Plants > Roots > Rhizosphere >... | reverse complement strand
TGCCGAGTGCCTATCTCGCGCAAGTCTCGCCCAGCATTTTCACCGACTCCACCTTGATCGTCGGTGCATTTGCAGCCGTTGGATTGACCGCATTCGCACTTGGCGGGGTCGCTTCGGTTGCCGACGCCTCGCGTGTACCGGTGATTTCAACGTGGTGCCCGACATGCGGGTTGATGGTGTCGAGCCGACCATCCAGCCTGTACATGCTGCCGATGCCGTTGTCCCTGGGCGCGGCGGTCCCGGCAACGCCGCTGGTTCCAGTCGGTGCCGGCGTGACCGGGTGCGGACTGTCGGCGAGCTGGGCGTGGGTCAACACGAAGTCAAGGCTGTCGACCGTGCTCGCGACCGGAGTGCCACCAGCTGGGATCAGCTGGTCGGCGCGCTCAACGCATCCGGTCATCACGACATGTGGCGACGGCGCCTGAGACGAGGCTGCGGAACCGCCGGTTGAGGTCGATGGCGTCGAAGTCGGTGCCTGTGCCGCGGTTCCAGCCGACAAGCATGCCGCACACGCGATCCCAAGAAGTGCCCGATGCATAGGTTCCTCCTTAACCTCAAGGAACGTGCAACCGGGACGCCACCCGGCACCCTGCAAAGAGGCATCGTGCACCGGCAGAGTATTGGCCGTGCATACCGTGTAGAGTGCCCACGCGCACGCTGTAGAGTGCCACCCTGCATCCTGTAGAGTGCCGCCGTCCACTGTAGAGTGCCACCCCGCACCTTGTAGAGTGCCAACCCGCACCCTGTAGAGTGCCACGCAGCACCTTGTAGAGTGCCGCACCCTGTAGAGTGCCACCCAGCACTCTGTAGAGTGCCGCCGCGGCGTCGACGTCAAGACCTGCCGGCCGATTCGGCGACGACCTGCAGGCGAACGTAGTCGGCGGTCCATTGCCCTGCCGTATCGCAGAGCGACGGCCTCAGCAGGTCGACAATCTCATCTTCGATTTGTTGCACGAGCACGGGTGGAACGCCTTCGAACTGAGACACTCGGAAGGTCCGGAGCCATCCCACCATGCCGGTCGGCAGCGGCGTCGGGCGCGGGAAAAGACGGATGTCGCGCACCACGAAGCCCTGCGCTTCGAGGCGCGCTCGATACTCATCGGGCGTCGGGTAGTACCAGGGTGACGAGTACCCCACGCCGTGGCGTCCAAACACCGCGCGTATCGCGACCGCAATCGCCGCGACGTTGGTGTGGCCGCCGAATTCGGCGACGAATCGGCCCCCCGGCCGCAGGGCCGCCGCCACGCCGGCCAGCACGCGATCCGCGTCTGGAATCCAGTGCAGGACGGCGTTCGAGAACACCGCGTCGAACTCACCGCGAAACGGCAGGTGCCGCGCGTCGACCAGACGGGCATCGACGCCGCGCGCGGTCGCGGCCGTCACCATCTCCGGCGACGCGTCCACGCCGGTGACCAGGGCGCCGGCTGCGGCGATCTGCGCGGTGAGCACCCCGTCCCCGCATCCGAGGTCGAGGACGCGCTCACCGGGTTTGGGATCCAGGCGCGCCAGGATGGACGCGCCGAGCGCCGGGACAAATGCCGCGTGGCGCTGGTAATCGGCGGGAGACCACTGTTGTGTCATGGGCCGATCCTGCGCCGGGCATTCATTCCAGTCCAATCGAAGTTTGAAAGGATATAATTCCTAAACGGAATGACTTCCGAGACCTCGCTGGACCTGCTGGCCTCTTTCGTGGCGCTCGCCGGCGACCTCCACTACACGCGGGCGGCCGAGCGGCTGCATGTCGCGCAGCCGGCGCTCACCAAGCGCATTCAGCAACTCGAGCGCGCGCTCGGCACGGCGCTCTTTGCGCGCACACGCCGCGCCGTGAGCCTCACGCCGGCCGGCGAACTGCTGCTGCCGAGAGCACGACAGGTGCTGCAGGCAGCGGCGGAATTCTCGACCGCCGCGCGGCGCGTGCGCGACGGTGAGGTGGGACGCCTTCGCATCGGCTTTTCGCCGAGCGCGCCGCACCTCGTGCTCCCGGCGCTGATGCGTGCCTTCCGGAGGCGTCATCCGGCAATCGACTGCGTGCTGACCGAACTCCCGAGCGAATCTCAGGTCGAGCAGATCCTGGCCGGCGATCTCGACCTCGGCATCCTCCGGCCGCCTTCTCCCCTTCCGGCACGTCTGCAGTGCACGACGTTTTTCGAGGAGCCCTTCGTCGCCGTCCTGCCGCGCGATCACCGCCTTGCCGTCCGGCGCGTCCTGCCGCTCCGGGACCTGGCCGACGACCCGTTCATCCTCGTGTCCCGGCGTCAGGTGTCGGCCATTCACGACCAGATTCTCGGCGCCTGCGCGGCTGCGGGATTTGCGCCGCGGTCCATCCGTGAAGCAACCCACATCCACGCGGTCGTCTCGCTGGTCGCGGCAGGCTGCGGCGTCTCGGTGCTTCCGCGGTCGGCCGCCCAGGTGGGGATGAAGGAGGTCGTGTGCCGCCCGCTGGCGCGACCGGCCCTCGTTACGGAAATGGCCGTCGCGCACCTCCGGCAGGGTGCGTCTGGAAGCGCGCTCGCCTTCGCGGCGACCGCGATTCGACGGTTCGACCTCAATCCTCGAGAGTCAGAAACCTTGTAGAGTGCTGACCGGCACCATGCAGAGTGCTCACTGGCACCTTGTAGAGCGCTGACCGGCATCGTGTAGAGTCCTCCCCGGCACCTTGCAGAGTGCTCACCGGAACCTTGCAGAGTTCCTTATTCTTTCCGCTCCGCGACATAAGGCTGGTGCAAGTGCACCGGCGCGGCTTGCCGGCGGACCCGCAGGTTCACCATCTCCACGCCGACCGAGAAGCCCATGGCGAAGTAGATGTATCCCTTCGGGATGTGCAGGCCCAGTCCCTCGCCCACCAGTGACACGCCGATCAGCAGGAGAAAGGCCAGGGCGAGCACCTTCACGGTGGGATGCCTGCCGACGAAGGTGCTGATCGGTTCGGCAGCAAACATCATGATCGCGACCGACAGTACGACAGCCGCCACCATCACAGGAACGCTGTCGGCCATTCCAACGGCCGTGATCACCGAGTCGAGCGAGAACACGATGTCGAGCAGCATGATCTGGCCGATGACCGACGCGAACGACGGCGCGACCCGCGCCGAACTGTGGCCTTCCACCCCTTCGAGCCGCTCGTGGATCTCAATGGTCGCCTTGCCGAGAAGGAAGAGTCCGCCGCCGAGCAGAATGAGATCGCGGCCGGAAATCTCCTGCGAAAACACGGTGAAGATCGGCGCCGTCAATCGGACGATCCACGCAATCGACATCAACAGCGCGACGCGCATCAGCATCGCGGCGAGCAGGCCCGTTCGACGCGCGCGTAGTTGCTGGGAGGGCGGCAGCTTGCCCGAGAGTATCGAGATGAAAATGACGTTGTCGACGCCGAGGATGATCTCGAGAAAGGTGAGCGTGACGAGCGCGAGCAGTCCGTCAGATGTGAGGAATGCGTCCATCTGAAGAACTTAGCATTTCTTTACCGTAAGCCGAGGAGGAGAACGTCACCGGGACACGCGGGCTCGGTGTCTATGCGACGCTGCGCTGCGTCCGGTGCAGGTCCGCCGCTCGCGCGAGGGCTGTGGCGGTGTTGGGGCAGACGTTGTCCGACCCGACATGGTGATGAAAGTCGGCTGACGCCAGGAGCGCCGAGGGCTGGGGCTGGGCGCCGCAGACGATCAGTTCACGGCCGCTCTTGCGCAGGCGATCGGCAAGATCCTCCAGCGCGCGCAGCCCGGTCGCATCGATGGCGGTGACGTGCCGGAGTTTCAGAATGACGATCGGTGGCAGCGCGTGGACGTGTTCGGTGACGCGAAAGAGGCTGTCGGTCGCACCAAACAGCAGCGGGCCGTACACCCGGAAGACCGTCGCATATTCCGGCACGTGCTTGTCGTGCAGCACATGCAGCCGTCCCTCTTCGGCGTCGTCCTCCGCCGCGGCGCTCACGCTCGTCGTGCGCGACACCTTGCGGATGAACATCAGCATGGCGAGGATCATTCCGGCCTCGACGGCAACGGTGAGGTCCGCCAGGACCGTCAGCGAGAAGGTAACCACCCAGACCGCGACATCCGCCTTTGCCAGCTTCAGCAGGTGCGGAATCTCCGCCCACTCGCCCATCTGGTAGGCGACTATCACGAGGATGCCGGCGAGCGCGGCAAGCGGCACGTAGCGCGCCAGGGGCGCCGCGACGAGCAGCACGGCCAGCAGCGTCAGTGCGTGCACCATTCCCGACACCGGGGTGCGCGCCCCCGATCGGATGTTGGTCGCGGTGCGCGCCAACGCACCTGTCGCAGGCAGCCCGCCGACGAGCGGCGACGCGAGATTGGCCACGCCCTGGGCGATCAGTTCGACGTTGGGGTTGTGGCGGTCGCCGCCCATCCGATCGGCGACGACGGCGGACATCAGCGATTCGACGGCGCCGAGCATGGCAATCGTGAGTGCCGGAGACAGCAGCGTGAACACGAGGTCCAGCCTGATCTTCGGCAGCACCAGGCTCGGCAACGTGCCCGCAATACCGCCAAAGCGGCTGCCGATCGTCTCGACAGGCAGTCCCGCAAGGGCCGTGGCCGCCGTTGTAACCACCAGCACGACGATGTAGCCCGGGAGACGGCTGCCCATCCGGCGCCAGACCAGCAGGAACACAATGGCGCCGAGGCCGAGCGCGGTGGCCAGCGGAGACCACGTCGGGGCCGCGGCAGCAAGCGCTCTCATCTTCGGCAGGAATTCGCTCGGGACGCTCGTCATCTGGAGCCCGAACAGATCCCGGATCTGCGTGCTGGCGATCACGACCGCGATGCCGTTCGTGAAGCCGACGACGACCGGCTGGGGAATGAACTTGACGGCCGTGCCGAGTCCTGTCGCGCCAAGCACCACGAGGATGACGCCGGCCATCATCGTGGACATGAACAGCCCGTCGATGCCGTACTGCGCGATGATCCCGGCCACGACGACGACGAACGCCCCCGTCGGCCCGCCTATCTGGAAGTTCGACCCGCCGAGGGCGGAAATCAGGAAACCGGTGACAATCGCGCAGTAGATGCCGGCCTGCGGCGAGACCCCGGAGGAGATGGCGAACGCCATGGCCAGCGGCAGCGCCACCAGGCCCACCGTCACGCCTGCAATGAGGTCGTGTCTCAGCTGCTCAACGGAATAGGCGCGAAGCGCCAGGACTGACTTGGGCGTCCAGTTGTTCATTTTGCGAACGTCTGAGATTCGATTTTCGAGATTTGACTTTCGGAGATTTGCCGTAACGTCAGTATATCGGCGGCTCACTGCGGCAGCGCCGGAAGGCTGACCCGAAACGTCGCCCCTTGTCCCTGACCCGCGCTCTCGGCGGTGATGGTGCCGCCGTGCATTTCGACGATCTGCCGGGCAATGGCCAGCCCCAGTCCCAGCCCGCCGTGCTCTCGGCCGAAGCGGCTGTCTCCCTGACGGAATCGCTCGAAGATGTGCGGCAGGAATTTGGGGTCGATGCCGGCGCCATCGTCGGACACGATGACCTCGCAGAAGCCATTGTTCTGGCCCATCCGGACAACGATCCGGCCCTCGCGCGGCGTGAACTTCACGGCGTTCGAGAGCAGGTTCCAGAACACCTGCTGGAGGCGATCGGCATCCCCGGCAACGCCCAGGGCTTCGGCGCCGGTCTCGACATCCACCTGCACGCCCTTGGCGTCGGCCCCCGGCTGCACAGTCTCGATGCTGTGAATGACGATGGGCGCGAGCGGGACCGGCTGCAGCTGCAGCCGGATCTTGCCCGAGACGATTCGCGAGATGTCGAGCACATCCTCGACGATCTGCGTCAGCGCGGAGGCGTTCTTGTCGAGTACTTCGTACGCCCTGGCCTTCTTCTCCTCTGCCATCGCGCCAGTCCGGAGCATCTGCGCGTAGCCCACGATGGCGTTCAGCGGTGTCCGCAGTTCGTGTGAGAGGTTGGCGAGGAATTCGTCCTTCAGGTGGTTCGCGGTGCGTGCTTCCTCATAGGCGAGAACGGCATCGATCGACAGCGCCGTTCGATACGCAAGGTCCTGCGCGAACCGCAGTTCTGCCGGGCCGAAGGTGGCCTCCTTCGTCAACGACCCGAGGGCAAGCGCGCCAAGCGTTCGTCCGTGCGCCACGAGCGGGACGACGACAATCGATACGACTCCGATGGCGTCCGCGGCATCCCGGCGCTCGGCGGAGCAGTTCACGCAGTTGGCCTCGTCCCATTGGCCGATCAGGACTGCCACACCCGTCCGCGCCACCCGTTCGACGCTGAATGCTTCGTCGGACTCGCCGGGTGCCGCGCGCAGCAGGCACTCGATCCGCTCGGCCTCCACGCCTTCCAGTGTGGCCAGTTGTCTCCGCTCGAACCCGCCCTCGCCCGACCCCGACTTCAGGTAAAACGCGCACCAGTCCGCGATCTGGGGAACAGCACGATCGGCGAGCCGCGCCAGCGTGTCGCGGTAGTCGAGCGACCCGGTGAGAATCGCACCGGCCTCCGCGAGGAACTCGGACTCGAGCCGCCTCCGCCGTTGGGAGTCGTACATCTGCGCTGTCGCGACGACCGACGCAGCCAGGCGCGCGAGCCCCAGCACGCTCTCGCGTTCAACCGAAGTGAAGTGACGCGGCGTCCGGTAGTAGAACGCGATCGCCACCCGCAGCTCCGGGCCGGACTGCAGCGGAACCACCAGCATCGACGCGATGCCTTCCGCCTCGTACGCGGCGCGCCGGCCCGCGAGACGCGGATCGTCGATCGACTCGATCGCCATGATGTCTCCGACCCCGCGTTCGAGGTCGCTGCCAGGCGCCACGGTGCTGGCCGTGAACGCGGCGGATAGATCGTGGCTCGCCGCAACACGCCACTGGCTCTTGTGCAGCCTCCAGACGGCGGTGGCATCGGCCGGCAGCACCTGCCTGGCAACGACCAGTACGGCGGGCACTACATCGTCCAGGCGCGGCGATTCGAGGAGCGCACTCGACGCATCGATGATGGTCGACAGGCGCCGGCGGAGCTCCATCTGTTCGGCGCGCGCCGCAGCGAGGGCGCGCTCGGCGCGCCTCCGGTCGGAAATGTCGCGGGCAATCTTCGATGCGCCGATGACGCGGCCGTCGGGCGTGCGCATGGGCGACACCGTGATCGACACGTCGAACCGCTCGCCTCCGCGCCGGATGCGCTCGGTTTCGAAGTGGTCCACGCGCTCACCGCGCCTGATGCGCGCGAGGACCATGTCCTCTTCCGACTGGCGATCGTCCGGGATGATGATGCGGATCGACTGGCCCACTGCCTCGGCCGGCGAGTACCCGAATATCCGCTCGGCGGCAGCATTCCAGGACGTGATGATGCCGTTCACGTCCTTGCTGATGATCGCGTCGTCTGAGCCTTCGACAATCGCCGCAAGCCGCAGGGCCTGGATGAGCGGATCGGACGGCAGCTCCATCGTGGCGATGATTGTAAACCGCGACCCTCATGTGCAGCCCGGGCTCGAGGCGCCCCGGCCGTAGCGTTCGATGAGCCCGAGATTTCACCGGCTCCGGCGTCATTTCGGCCCAGTTGCGTCAGGAGACGCGTCGCGCAAGAACGCCACGGCTCATGCGGGAGCCGGGTCGCCCATGCAGGAGACATTTCGATTGTCACGATGTGGCGTTGTGATTGCACAAAGACTCCCGGTGACTTTTGGGAGGTAACGCATGAAAAAGGTGTGGACAGGCGCAACATTTGCGATGGCGCTCGGCTGTGCAGTGAGCATGTCGGCGCAGGCGGGTTCGACGACGAGCAGCAGTCAGACCCCAGGCGGAAGCCGGACGATCACCGTGACGGGCTGCCTGCAAGGCGGCAGCGCGCCAGGTGCGACAGGCACGAGCGGCACGGCGGGAGCGACAGCGAGCAGCGCGCGCCCGAGCGGTCCATTCATGCTGACCAACGCAAAGGCAGGCTCGAGTTCGTCTACCGCATCGAGCGGCGGCGCGGCAGGCACGACCCCCGGATCCAGCTCGAGCGCCCCGAGCACATCGACCGCCGGCGCGGGGGCGACGACTGCCGGCACCGCGGGGGGCGGCAGTTCGAGCAGCATGCCGATGAGCGGATCGACCTACGTCCTCGAGGGATCCGATCTGTCGCAGCACAATGGTCACCAGGTGGAAGTGACCGGGACACTCGCGGCAGCGAGTTCCACTGGATCGGCGGGCGGCGCCGGTTCGACGTCAACAGCTGGCGCGGCCGGTACGACATCGAGCAGCGCTCCGAGCAGCGCAGCGTCGCCGGGTAGCTCGTCCTCGTCCAGTGCCCAGCGCATCCAGGTGACTTCGGTCAAAATGATCGCGTCCACGTGCGCAGCGCAGTAGTCGATCTGCAGTGACAGTATCGATGGCCGCGTGGCAGATCCCGCGCGGCCATCGCTCTTTTCGTCTCTCGAGACGACGCGAATTCTCCGACAAAAAATCACGGCTGACCTTGAACCGTCACAGCTGAATCGCTACGCTGGCACCGCACGTCGGCGCGCGAGAGCGCATGGAGCCTGTCATGGTCAGCGTCATCACGATCGGATCGCTCGTCTGTTTCGCGCTGGCTGCAGTAGCGCTGCCCGTCTTGTGGAGACGCATGGAGTTCAGCGGGGTCGACAATACCAGCGTCAGCCGGCAGTGGTTGATGCAACACCAGGCCGACGATCGTTCATGACCGAGTCCTTCGGCGCGCGCCTGCGACGCGAACGCGAACGTCGGCAGGTGAGCATCGCCGACATAGCCGCACGAACAAAGATCCAGGCTTCACTGTTCGAGGCGCTCGAACGCGACGACGTGTCGCGATGGCCGTCCGGGATTTTCAGGCGTTCATTCATGCGCGCCTATGCCGACGCAGTCGGCCTCGATGCAGACGCCACCGTGCACGAGTTCCTCGAACGATTCCCCGATCCTGCCGCACCGGCGACGGTAGACAAAGGCGCTGCTGCAGCGCATCACCATACTTCGCCGAAGGCCGCCCTGTTCTCCGCAGCGGCGGAGCGCATGGCCGCGCCCGTGCCGCCCTCGACGAGCCTCCGGCTCACGCTCGTGGAAACAGGGCTTCCGTTCACCGGCGGTCGATTCCTCGCGGACGCGAAGAGGCGATGGGCAGCAGCAGCGTGGGATCTGGGTTCGCTCGTCGCGATAGCGCTGTCCGTCTTCGTCTACATGGACGCGTTCTGGATGCCGCTGGGCGTGACGGCGCTCTGCTACTACGTTGGAGGAATTCTCGTCCTCGGCAACAGCCCCGGCGTGTGTCTCTTCGCGCCAAAAGTCGAGGATGACAGCGGCGAGCCGAGGCCGGCCCGGGTGCCCCGCCATCGCCCCGTCGACGTGCCTGTCCGGCCGCCAGAGCCGATGTATAGAGCGAACCGCTTCAGGTCCGACCGCCACAGGGAAGTTGGAACCTAGCTTTCCTTCACGCTGAAGTTCAACGTCACCGAAAGCACAAACGGCGTCGCCACGCCGTTCAGGACCAGCGGCTGGTAGCGCCACTGCTTCACGGCCTGGACAGCGGCCTCGTCGAGGAACTTCACCGACCTCAGGATTCGGACCGACTCCACAGTACCGTCCTTGCCGACCGAGGCTTCGAGGATGACCAGTCCGGTGACCTTCGCCACGAGCGCGATATCGGGATAGGTCGGCTCCACGCGCTTGATCAGGGTCGGGGCCTGGATGTTGCCGCCGATACGGACCGCCTGCCTCGGAGCCGGCGGGGGCGGCGGCGGCGGGGGTGGCGGCGGCGCTACAACGAGACCGCCCACGATACCGCCCTGCACGCCTCCGACAACTCCGCCTTCAACGCCGCTGTCGCGCGACGCGATCGGCATGTCCGGCGGTTCGGGGCGGATTTCTGACGGTGCCTCGACGGGGGCGGCGTACGCATCGGCCGGCAGTTCTTTCTGCTGCGCCTGCTGTGCCTTCGGTGCCGGCGGCGGTGGCGGAGGTGGAGGCGGAGGCGGCGCTGCTGGCATCGCTGCCACAAAGGCCATCATGTTGGGCACCTTCGGCAGGTTGTCGGTCGCGTACAGCAGCGGGACGATGATGACCGTCACCACCAGGACGACGTGGCCGGCGATCGAGATGATCACCGGTGCCGCGGACCTGGTCTGCCGTGTTTTGTATTCGAAAACGTCAAACATGACACCCTCCCTCCAGAGCCGTCAGCGTTCCTGCGTCGACTGAACGCTGGTCGCTACACCGCAGCCCGTGCTGGCTCGGTGGCGTCTACGACGAGCTTGATACCCTGCGCCGCCGACGTATGGTTGCGCACGGTGAGCACCGGACACGGCGCGGTGCGAACGACTTTCTCGGCGACGCTCCCCATCACGACGTGGCCCACGAAGCCCCGCCCGTGCGTGCCCATCACGATGAGGTCGATTTCGCGCTCGCGCGCGAAGCGCGCGATCTCGGTGGCTGGCGTTCCGGCGCGCGCGTAGAACTCCGGGCTCAGGGTCAGCTGGTCGACCGGTGTCAGCGTCTTCAGCAGCCGGTTGCGAACCGCTTCCGCGACAGCGCCGTCGCCGGCGACAGGAATCTCGCCCTCGAGTTCGGCTGGCGACCCGTCGCCGACATACAGGAACGCGATCTGCGCACCGAAGCTCCGGGCGAGCGCCACGGCGTAGTTCGTGGCCGCTGTGGACGTGTCACTGAAATCGTGGGGCACCAGAATCCGCTTGAGTGCAATCATCATGAAACCCTCTCGGTGCCCCGTGAAGGGCAAGTGGCATGCCGCCGGACCACCGGCACCAACCGCGCAAAAACACTGACGTTTTCGCGTGATGCAGGGCAGTCGTGCCGGAAAGGCGGCGTCTGGTTCCGGGGAATTTCGAGGCTGTGAGGAAAAACCCCCGATGGGGCCGAGGGCGCGTTCAGGCGACGAGCGCGGTCACGTCCTGCATCTCGAACGGCTTGTACAGCACTTTGAAGGCACCGCGTTCGAGCGCGGCAGTCGCGAGTTCGGGCGTGCCATATGCGGTCATGAGAATGACGCGCCCGTTCGGCACCAGGCTGATGACGCGCGAGAGCAGGTTGAGATCGTTCGAATCGGGAAGACGGAAATCGAGCAGCACCAGGTCGGGCGGTGCGGCGCTGCCGGTCAGCGCACGGACCGCGCCCTTGCCGTCTTCTGCCTCGGCAACGGTGAATCCCCGGTCGCTGAGCGTCTCGGCCAGCGACCAGCGGATCAGCCGTTCATCGTCGACGACCAGGGCGCGGCGAGGCGCGGTCGCCGCCTTGCCGGTCTTGTCCAGACTCATGCGAGCTGCACCGCTCCGGCAGGCTGGCCGTCCGACTTGTCTGCCGCCCCGAGCCCGCACCGGTTGATGCGATCGCCGAGCGTGGACCGCTTGATTTGCAGCAGTTCCGCCGCGCGCGACTTGTTGCCGCCGCTCACCTTCAGCGCCCATCCAATCAGGTTGGCTTCGACCTCGCGGAGGCGATCGTCGAGCGAGATGGGCGCCGTCGTGTCGGACGCCGGAGTGACCGGCGGCGCGACTTCAGCGGGTTGCGAGCCGGCCCGGAAAAGGATGCTCGCCGACATGCAGCCAATGCGGACCGTTCCGCACGAACAGGTCTGGGCGATGCGCTCGCACGCGTTCTCGAGTTCCCGGACGTTGCCCGGCCACGAGTAGCGGATGAACGCCTGCCTGACCGCATCGGAGACGGCGGGCACGTCCTCGTTGCGCCGCTTGAAGTAGCGGCCGAGGAAGTGGTCCATCAGCACCGGCACGTCCTCGCGGCGTTCGCGCAGCGGCGGGAGCGTCAGCGGAAGCACGTTGAGGCGGTAATACAGGTCCTCGCGGAACTTCCCTTCGTTGACCAGCTGTTTCAGATCGCGCTTGCTGCCGGCGATGACGCGGACGTTCACCGGCACGGTGCGCGTCCCGCCAAGCCGTTCGATCGTCCGGTTCTGCAGGACGCGGAGCAGTTTCACCTGCATCGACAGCGGCACGTCGTCGATATCGTCCAGGAAGATGGTTCCACCCTCGGCGAGCTCGAACCGGCCCGGCCGATCCTTGATCGCCCCGGTGAACGCGCCGCGCTCGTGGCCGAAGAGCTCGGATTCGATGAGCGTTTCCGAGAAAAGCGCGCAGCTCACCGCGACAAACGGATGATGGCGACGGCGGCTGTTCTGGTGAATGAGCGTCGCCGTGACTTCCTTGCCCGTGCCGCTCTCGCCGGTCACGAGGACGGTGCTGTCGCTATTGCCGATGATCCGCAGGAATTCGAACACCGCCCGCATTCGCGCGGAGCGACCGACGACCACCGATTCCATCGAGATTTGCGGTGTGGTCATGACGGCACCTACGCGAGACGCAGCGTCTCGAACTCCGGGATTTCCTCGCGGATGGCTGCCTCGACACCGACGTGGAGCGTCATGTGCGCGCTCGGGCAGCCGGCACACATGCCTGTCAGGCGAACATCCGCGGAGTTCCCGATGACGGTCACCAGCTCGATGTCACCGCCATCCGCCTGAAGGAAGGGGCGAACCCTGTCGAGCACCCCCTGGACGCGTTCCCTGGATACCATGGTCTTCCCCCCGGTATGAGCTCGATTCGTATGAAGACGCTGCGTTCCAGCGCAACCCACATGCCAGAAGATCGCTGCCGGTTTTTCGGAGTATTTGCGAATTCTCGGCGAGGAAAGCCGATGGAAGACCCGTCCCGTGCGAGGAATTTTCCGCACCAGGTGCGGGGAAAACCCACGGGAAGTTAGAACTTAGAAGTGAGAATTGAGAAGTTGAAGTTTTGAAATTGAAGCTGAAAACGGCGCAGTGGGCTCGCTGCTCATGTGCCTTAACTTCTCAATTCTAAGTTCTCAATTCTCAATTCTGAGTTCTGGCTTCGGAACGTTCCAGGTGGAACTTCTCGATGCGGTAGCGGATCTGATCGCGATTGAGGCCCAGCAGTCCGGCTGCGCGCGTCTGGTTCCACTGGGTCCGCTCGAGCGCCTGGACGACCAGGGAGCGTTCGAGTTGATCGAGATCGATTCCGTTGGGAGGAAGTTCCACACGGTCGCCGAGCCGTACGGCCCCTGGCCCGCCGATGGTGAAGTCGTCGGACTGCAGCACGTCACTGTCCGAAAGCAGCATCGCGCGCTCGACCGTGTTCCGGAGTTCGCGGATGTTCCCGGGCCACCCGTGGGCCTGCAGGCGCTTCATGGCGTCCGGCGCCACCCCGCGCACGCGCCGCTTGAACTCCGCGTTGTAGGAGTCGATGTAGAAGTCGACCAGTGACGCGACGTCGTCCGCCCGGTCGCGCAGCGGCGGCAGCATGATCGGCAGGACGTTGAGCCGGTAGAAGAGGTCCTCGCGGAAACGGCCGCCGCGCACCTCCTCATCGAGCTTGCGGTTGGTCGCGGCGATGACGCGCACGTCAACCTGGATGTCGACCGTTCCACCGACGCGCTTGAACGTCTTCTCCTCGAGAAACCGGAGCAGCTTGGCCTGGAGCCCCGGCGCCATTTCGCCAATCTCGTCGAGGAAGACGGTGCCGCCGTCGGCCGTCTCGAGCAGGCCGCGCTTCTGGCGGTCGGCGCCCGTGAACGCCCCGCGCTCGTGCCCGAAGAGCTCGCTTTCGAGCAGCGCTTCGGCCAGCGCGGAGCAGGTGATGTTCATGAACGGCTTCTGCGCGCGGTCGCTGTTGTAGTGAATCACCTTGGCGGCCAGGTCCTTGCCGGTACCGCTCTCCCCGTTCAGGAGCACGGTCGATGCAGGACTCGAGGCCACCTTCCGCATCAGCGCCTTGATGGTCACGAGCGAGGCACTGCTGCCGACGATCCGGTCGAAGCTGTAGGGCTGCGCCTGGTTCGCGCGAAGCGTCTTGACCTCGCGCCGCAGCCGCGTGGTTTCCAGCGCTTTCTCGACCAGCAGGACGATTTCGTCCAGGTTGAACGGCTTGTTGGCGAAGTGATACGCCCCCTGCTTCATCGCCTCGACCGCCGTTTCGATGCTCGAAAACGCGGTCAGCAGGATGACCAGGACGTCGGGATCGCGCTCCTTCAGTTTTTTGAGGACCTGGAGTCCGTCGCCGTCGGGCAGCTTGTAATCCAGGAGGACGAGGTCGACCCCTTCCTCGCCGCGGGCGATGGCGGACGCCGCAGTATCGGCCTCGATGACGCGATACCCTTCGTCGGACAGCCGGTCCTTCAGCGACCAGCGGATTAGCTGCTCGTCGTCAACTACGAGAATGGTGGGAGCGGGCACGGCCCATAGTATAGCCAGAGCCCTTCGGTGATTCCGAACGCCCGTCCGTCAGGTCGGTCTGGGTGTGTCGAGGGCGCGCTCGACGAGACGGTCCAATTCGTCGAGATCGAACGGCTTGTCCAGTACCGTGAACACGCCGAGCCGTCGGGCTTCTTCGAACACTTCAGGCGTGCCGAACGCGGTCATCAGGATGACAGGGACCGCCGGCAACAGGTGCCGCACCGAGGCCAGCAGGCTCAGATCGTCACTGTCCGGAAGCTTGAGATCGAGCAGCACGGCGTCGGGCCGGTGTGCCGAATCGAGAATCGCGACCAGGGCGCCTTGCGCATCGGGGGCTTCGACGATGTCGCACCCGTGGGCGCCCAGCGTCTCGGCAATCGACCAGCGCACCAGCGGCTCATCGTCCACCACCAGCACGCGCGTGGCGGATTTCTTCAGCAGATGGGGATATTCCCCACCCGGAACAGGCACCGGCGACGGCGTGATATGGGGAATTGAGGCCGAAATTTGAGCTAGCATGTTGGCACCCGCATCTTCCGATTCAAAACACGCTCCACATGGGCCGCTAGTGAATCCGACACCGAGTGCCCCGCGCACGGCACTGCTGAACGGGGCGACCAGATCCGCCGCAATCCTGGCGGCGGTCATCTTCATCATCGACCTCACGACTGCGTCGGGCCACGGAATCGCGGCGCTCTACGCCCTGCCTCTGCTGGTCGGTACCTTCAACGAACCGCCACGATTCCAGTTGGTCGCCGCCGGCGTGGTCTCGACGCTGACCATTTTGGGGGCGTTCCTGGCGCCGAGCGGCCTCGCCTTCGGCTACGTGGCGACGAACCGGGCAATTGCGCTCATCCTGATCTGGGCCACAGCCATCGTCCTGGCGCGGTTCCGCGCGACCTGGATCGACCTTCGCGCCCGCCAGAAGGACCTGGACGACGTCAACTTCGCGATCGATCAGTCGGCCATCGTCGCGACGACCGATACGCGTGGGCGCATCACCTACATCAACGACAAGTTCTGCGAAATATCGAAATACTCGCGCGGCGAACTGCTCGGGCAGGACCACCGGATTCTGAACTCCGGGCTCCACCCGAAAGAGTTCATCCGCGACCTCTGGGTCACGATCGCCAACGGCCGGATCTGGCGCGGTGAAATCCGGAACCGCGCGAAGGACGGGAGCCTGTACTGGGTCGACACCACGATCGTCCCGTTCCTGGACGACCGCGGGAAGCCGTATCAGTACATGGCACTCCGCTACGAGATCACCGCCCGCAAGAACTCCGAGCAGCGCCTGCATGAGCAGGAGGCGCTCGCCCGCCTGGGCCAGATGGCGGCCGTTGTGGCGCACGAGGTGAAAAACCCGATCGCCGGGATCCGCGGAGCGCTGCAGGTGATCGCCTCACGCATGCCGGCCGAATCGCGCGACAAGCCGGTCGTGGGCGACATCATCGCGCGGCTCGATGCCCTGAACGGCATCGTGCACGACCTGCTGGTGTTCGCCCGGCCACGACAGCTGCGTTCAGAACCGGTCAGCCTCGACCGCCTGATCCGCGACACGCTGCAGCTGCTGCATCGCGATCCGGCCTTTGCCAGCCTGCACGTCGATTTTCCGGCGGCAGATGCCGTCACCTCGGCCGACGCCGAGCAACTGCAGCTCGTGTTCACAAACGTGCTGATGAATGCAGCCCAGGCCCTGGGCGGTGCCGGCGACATCACGATCGGCATCGAGCGGCGTCCGCAGCAGTTCGTCGTCTCGATTGCCGACAAAGGCCCGGGCATGCCAGCCGACGTTCGCGAGAAGGTGTTCGAACCGTTCTTCACGACGAAACACCGCGGGACCGGGCTCGGCCTGCCCATTGCCCGCCGGATCGTCGCCGCTCATGGCGGCACGATCGAGATAGAGACGCCGGAGTCCGGCGGCACCGTCGTCCTCGTCTCGCTGCCGGCGACACGGTAACCGCGGGAGAATTCCCGCGGCCCACCGCAAGAATCCGCGGCCACCCGCGCCGCCAGGCCGTCAGCCGTCGCACGCCGCCGGGAATTCCCGGGCAATTTCGCGAGTCGACCCGCTGGCACATCCCCTGCTGAACCAGTCAGCGTCATGTCCATCAGCGCGCGCGCGAAATACGTCATGAGCGTCATGCTCGTCGTGATTGTCGCGTGCTCCGGTTCAGCGTGGGCATCGATCGATCGGACGACGCACTGCCGGATACAGCTGGAGGACTGCCACCATCGTGTGGCGGCTCTCGCCTGCTGCGGCCCAACCGCGCCAGCCCCGATCGACCGTGCCTCGCTGCCGCAGGGCGCGCCGTCACCTGTGGACGTTGTGTCCGCGACGCTGATGGACTACTCCTTTGTGGGAGTCGCATCATGAGCCAAAGGAAACTCGCACCGCGGGAGAAGCGTTTCGAGGACGAACCGGTCCAGCAGTACACGTGGATCGTGTACGCCATCGGCATGCTGCTGGTCGGCGGCCTGGCTGGCTACGTGCTGTCGATGAGCACGGCGACACGGCTGCCTGCCGCGACATCAGCGCTATCGACGGCGTCCGTGCCGGCCCAGACGGGCGGTTCAGCCGCCGGCATGGTCGATGAGGTCGCGCTCAGGGCGTATCGCGACATCCTGGCGAGGGATCCGAAGAACGTCCAGGCAGCAGTCAGCGCCGGCAACATGCTCTACGACGCGCGGCGCTACGAAGATGCCATCCAGTTCTACCAGCAGGCGATGGCGGCAAACGGCTCGGACATCAACGTGAGCACCGACCTTGGCACGGCACTCTGGTACACGGGCCGCGCCGATGCGGCGCTCGCGCAGTACGCCGTATCGCTCAGCCTCGATCCGAAGCACGCACAGACGCTGTTCAACCTGGGCATCGTCCGGTCAGACGGAAAGAAGGACTATGCCGGTGCCGTGCAGGCCTGGGAGACGCTGCTGGCGAGCAATCCGTCGTATCCAAATGCCGCGAACGTGCGCAGCATGATCTCGGAGGCGAAGTCGAAGGGTGTGGCGGTGAACTGAGAGCTGGCTGGAAAACTGGCGTGGCGTCGGGTCTTTAGACCCGACGAACCTCAGAAATAGCTGAGAGTGAACGGAGGGCGGGTCTGACCAGCCTCCGCCAGGGCTTCGGCGGTCCGCCGTAGCTTCAGCGAAGGCGGAAAGACCCGCCCTTACGTTTCGTGAGGGTCTACTTCGCGATCACGCCGCACGCGATGCGGTCGCCGGCTGCGCCTGCCGGGTCGGTCTTCATGTCGTCGGGGCCGGCGTGCACGACGAGCGCCGTGCCGCCATTGGCGAACACCGAGTTCGCCTCGCTGCCCATGGTGATGCCGTGGGCCATCACCATGGCCTTGGCCGTGCCATCGGCCGCCACGGTGAAGTTCTCCATGTCGCCGGCGTGCGGACCTTCGGGATTCTGCGTGCCGTGCTTCTTGCCGGCGGGATTGAAATGGCCCCCGGCCGACGTGAATGCCGGACCCTCACACTTCGGCGTCATGTGCACGTGCAGCGCATGCTGGCCGGGCTTGAGGTTCTTCAGATCGAGCTGGATGTGCACCATGCCCATCGATTGCGACAGCGTGGCGGAGCCGATCGACTGCCCCTGCCCGTCCTTCATCTCGACCTTGACGGTTCCCTGCGCGGCAAGGGTGGCCGTCAGCATCACGGCGCCGAGGCCCACGCCGGTCAACACACCATGAATCAGCTTCTTCATTGTCGTTCCTCCCGGAAACGTCGCACCAGACAGACCCAGAAGCATAGCCCAAAGGGCCGGTCCGACGGGAATCCGGCAGGAATCCGGGCACCGGCTTTGCCTCTTACACCGGCGAATGGGGACACACATCATGCTTGATCGGCAGAAAGTGGAGGCCATTCTCAGCCGGCGGTTTCCTGGTGCAGCGCGAGACCAGGTGGCTGCGGCTGCCAATGCCATCATGGGCCTCTCCGAAGAGTGGGAAGAGGTCCTGCACGACGATCATCGGGCCGGTTATCACTTCTCGAACGAGTGCGGAAACATCTGCTATCTCGCTGACAACGAGGAGCAGTCGGTCGAGTTCCGGCTCTTTCGCCGCCGCGGGCACTGACCGTGGTCGCCTGCGAGACGCGTATGACGAGCTGTAGTGCCGTAAACGCGTCGGGAGTGGAGTGGTCATGAGCGGGGAGATAGTGCGCGACGCACTGCGGGATCATTTTGAAGCGGTGTGTCGCGAAGAGCTCGAGCGCCTGAGACGGAAGCTCGTCGGCCTGTCCGACACCGAGCGCGAGTCCGCCGAAACCATAATCGCGGACGTGATCAGCGCACTTACGAGAGCGCCGTCTCAGGTGCTTGTTGAGAAACCGCATCCGGCAACGCTCGATGCCGTCGTCCGGCTGTTTGCGCTTGAACGGCCGGCCGCCTCGTTGACAGACGCCGCCACTGGCAGTATTGAAGAGGCGTGTCACAACCTGCCTCGACGCCTCGCGACGCACAACCCAGGTCCTCGGTCCAGGGCTGGGTGCTGCCTCATCTCATGAACTGGCTGGACGCGCACGACTTCGACGCCACGGTGCTTCGCCAGCTCCTGGCTTCGACCGACTTCTCCGACCCGGACGCGCGCGTGCAGGAATCGGCCGTCGAAGAGGCATGGCAGTTCGCGGGCGGAATCAGCCGCGACGCCGCGCTCGGCGTGCACCTGGCCGAGTGGCTGCCGCGCGGAGCGCTCGACCTCGTGGAGTTCGCGTTCAGATCAAGCACGTCGCTGGCGAGCGGCCTCGAGCGGCTGGCTCACTACGGACGCGTGCTGAGCGACCGGGTCGCTGCGGGCATGAACGATCGGGGAGGCGATTCGGTGTTCTGGGTTCGCGATACTGCGACGACGCCCCTGCATCCCGGCCGGGCCGAATTCGCGCTGGCGCTGGCGTTGAAGCTCGCGCGCGAAGGCACGGGCACCAATATCGTGCCGGTTCGCGTGTCGTTGGCCCACCCCGCGCCAGGGGACGGGTCGGAACATCGGCGGTTCTTCGGGGGCCCGGTGCACTTTGCCGCGGAGTCCAATTCGATGGTCCTCAGCGCCGTCGACGCGGCACGCCCGCTATTAGGGGCGGACGAGGCGCTCGCCGCAATCGTGCGACGCCGGCTGGACAAGGCGCTTCATCATCGCGATCGCAGCGAGGCCGGTTCATTCACAACCCGGGTCCATCGTCTTCTGGTCCAGGCGCTGGGTGAAGGCCCATCGACCGCCGACGGCGTCGCGCACGCGCTCGGTGTCAGCCGGCGCACGTTGAGCCGGCGGCTTGCGGAGGAGAACACGTCGTTTTCCAGCATCCTCGACACGGTGCGTGAGGACGTCGCGAAAACGCTCCTGCAGGATCGCAGCCTCAGCATCGGGGATATCGCGTTCTTCCTTCATTACTCGGAGCCCGCCGCGTTTCATCGATCGTTCCGCCGCTGGACGGGGCAGACGCCCCATGCGTTCCGGGAGAGCAGCGAGCCGGAAGACGAAAACTGACGAACTCAGAAGTCAGAAGTCAAAAGGCGAAAGGCGGAAGTCGAAACGCGAAAGGCGGATGCGGGTCCGCGGCCGCCCGGCCCCAGAGCGGGACACCAGAGCCTCGAACCTGAAGGCATCACGTCAGGCGCGGGAGTTCGCGTTGACGCCGGGCCGTAGAGCGCCGCGTCGCAGGCGTAAGAGGGGAAA
>Ga0207683_10001671_pt1 | contig 19876 bp, 16 predicted proteins | sample KBSM73metaG_FD_184333 | JGI IMG/M metagenome (GOLD analysis project Ga0207683, IMG submission 184333) | Miscanthus rhizosphere microbial communities from Kellogg Biological Station, Michigan, USA - KBS M7-3 metaG (SPAdes) (version 2) | ecosystem: Host-associated > Plants > Roots > Rhizosphere >... | reverse complement strand
TGAGCGGCGTCTTGAGCTCATGCGAGACATTGGCAATGAAATCGCGGCGCATTCGTGCCACCGCCTCGAGCTGCGTGACGTCGCGCGACATCAGCATCTTCTTGTCGAGCGAGAACGGGACGATCTGCAGCGCCAGCTTGAGTCGCGTGTCGCGACCGGAGACGACCACGATCGCTTCGCTGAAGTCGCCCGCCTGGAGATAAGCCAGGAACTCCGGCTGCCGCACCAGGTTGGCGATCGGTTGGCCGATGTCGTGATCGAGATCGAGCCCAAGCTGAGCGATCGCCCGCGGATTCGCCCACTCGATCCGCTGGTGCTTGTCGAGCACGACGATGCCGTCGGGAATCGCCTGCGCCGCGTGCTGAAATCGATCGAGCAGCAACTTGAGATCGCGTTGACGCGCAAGGCGCGCCCGCACCCGCCTGTAGATTGCGGCGAACGTCGGCTCCCACACACCCCGCCCCGAGGGAACGGGCCCGTCGAGCGGGCCGGATGCCCAGTCGCTCAGCAGCTGAAGATGGTAGAGATGGAAACCGACGATACCGGCAGCGCCGAGCGCGAGCACCGCGAGCGCCCAGTCCGCGCCTGCGGCGAACCAGGCCAGGAGCGTCGCGACAGCCACCATCGCAGGTGCCACCAGCCCGAGCTTCAGTACGGGTTTCATGGAGCGCTGCAGACCGTTGGGGCTATCCGGCGGCTTTAGGCTCGACCTTGGGCGACACCAGCCGATAGCCCGCGCCCCTCACCGTCTCGATCAGGTCGTCGGCACCATGAGGCGCGAGCGCGAGGCGCAGGCGGCGGATGTGCACGTCGATGGTGCGCTCCTCGATGTAGACATGATCGCCCCACACGTTGTCCAGGAGTTGCGCGCGCGAATGCACCCGCTCGGGTCGCGCGAGCAGGAACCGCAACAAACGGAATTCCGTCGGGCCGAGATCGACTTCCTTGCCGGCGACCGTGACGCGATGGAGCAGAGGATCGAGCGTCAGCGCACCCACGGAGAGCGCTTCCTGCGCGGCCTCCGGCGCGCGGCGCCGGAGCACCGATTTGATTCGCGCCTTGAGCTCGCGGGGCGAAAACGGCTTGGTGACGTAGTCGTCCACCCACGCCTCGAGCCCCGCGACCTTGTCCGCCTCTTCGGCGCGCGCGGTGACCATGATGATCGGCAGCTCGCGCGTACGCGTGTCGCGTCGCAGCTCCTTGGCGAACGCCAAGCCCGATTGCCCCGGCAGCATCCAGTCGAGGAGCAGGAGGTCGGGCAGCTCGCGCTTCATCGCCTCGTGCGCGGCCTCGGCATCCTCCGCCGCCTTGACCTCGTAGCCGGCGTCGGCGAGGTTCACGCGGATCAGCTCCATGATCGCGGGCTCGTCCTCGACCACGAGGATCGAAGGCATCATGGCTGCGACACTTCGGCGCGGATTTGCTTCGCCGATGCGTGCCGCACGTCCTTGCCCTTGACCACCTGCACAACGGCCTCGGCGATGTTCTTCGCATGGTCGCCGATCCGCTCGATCGCCTTGGCGATGAACACGATCTCCAGCGCCGGCGTGATGGTCCGCGGATCTTCCATCATGTAGCTGATGAGCTGGCGCAGGATGGCCGAGAATGCGGCGTCGATCTGCTCGTCCTCGTCGATGATGGATGCCGCGCGCTCGACGTCGAGCCGCGCGAACGAATCCAGCGCGTGCTGCAGCATGACAAGCGCGTTGCCGGCCGCGCGCGCGACGTCGTAGTAACGCACGCGGGTGAGCCGGTCGCTTCCGCGTGTCTGCGCGGCCTTGTAGGCGATCTTCTTGACCTCGTCGCCGATACGCTCGAGGTCGTTCACCACCTTGCTCACCGTCAGCACCATGCGCAGGTCCACCGCGGCAGGCTGGCGCCGGGCGATGATCTGCGCACATTGCTGGTCGATGCTGATCTGCAGCTGGTTGATCGCCGCCTCGTCGGCGCCGACCGCGTCCAGGAGCTGCGCGTCGTCGTCCTGACCGAGCGCCGAGATCGCCCGCATCATCTGCTTTTCCACCATGCCGCCCATCGACAGCACGCCCGAGCGGATGCCCTCCATTTCGACGTCGAACTGCTTGTTCGTGTGGTCCTGTGACATTTTCTTCTCCTCACCCGAACCGGCCGGTGATGTAGTCCTCGGTTTCCTTGCGCACCGGCTGCAGGAACAGCTGGTCAGTCTCGCCGAATTCAATCAATGTTCCAAGATACATGTAGGCGGTGAAGTCGGATACCCGCGCCGCCTGCTGCATGTTGTGGGTAACGATGGCGATCGTGTAGTCGGCCTTGAGCTCCGAGATCAGCTCCTCGATCTTGGCGGTGGAGATCGGGTCCAAGGCCGACGTCGGCTCGTCGAGCAAAAGCACCTCGGGCTTGACCGCCACCGCGCGAGCGATGCAGAGCCGCTGCTGCTGGCCGCCCGATAGTGCCATGCCGCTCTGCTTCAGCTTGTCCTTGGCCTCCGTCCACATCGCCGCCTTGGTCAGCGCCCACTCGACGCGCTCGTCCATCTGCCGCGTCGGCAGGTTCTCGTACAGGCGCACGCCGAATGCGATGTTGTCGTAGATCGACATGGGGAACGGCGTGGGCTTCTGGAACACCATCCCCACCTTGGCCCGGAGCAGGTTGAGGTCGGTGCGGGCATCGAGGATGTTGCTGCCGTTCAGCAGGATGCGGCCTTCGGCGCGCTGCCCCGGGTACAGCGAATACATCCGGTTCAGCGTGCGAAGCAGCGTCGACTTCCCGCATCCGGACGGCCCGATGAAGGCCGTGACGCGCCGCTCCGCGACGTCGAGATTGACGTCTTTCAGCGCGTGGAACTTGCCGTAGTAGAAGTCGAGTTTTTCGACGGCCATCTTCGGCGCCGAGCGCGTTACTCCCCGCGACGGCACCTGCGGACGGGCGACCAGCGTATCCATGTTCATGGTGCGACCTTCTTCGTGGCGATTGAAAGCAATGTCGACCCGCGTCAGCGGACGGACGCCTGCCGGAACACCGTCCGGGCCAGGATGTTGAGAACGAGCACCGTCAGCGTGATCAGGAGCGCACCCGCCCAGGCGAGCGACTTCCAGTCGTCGAACGGACTCATCGCGAACTGGAAGATGACGACCGGCAGGTTCGCCATCGGCGCATTCATGTCGCTGCTCCAGAACTGGTTGTTGAGCGCGGTGAAGAGCAGCGGCGCGGTCTCCCCGGAGATCCGCGCCACCGCGAGCAGGATTCCGGTGATCACGCCGCCCCGCACCGCCTTCAGCGTGACCATCAGGATCACCTTCCACATCGGCGCGCCCAGCGCGATGGCAGCCTCGCGCAAGCTGTTGGGCACGAGATAGAGCATGTTCTCCGTCGTGCGCACGACGACCGGTATCGCGATCAACGCCAGCGCCATCGAGCCTGCCCAACCCGAGAAGTGCTGCACCTGCATCACATACACGGTATAGACGAAGAGCCCGATGACGATCGACGGCGCCGACAGCAGGATGTCGTTGATGAAGCGCGTGGTCTTTGCGAGCCAGCCCGTCTTGCCAAACTCGGCGAGGTAGATGCCCGCGAGAATGCCGATCGGCGTGCTGACGAATGTCGCGCTGACGACGATCACGACGCTGCCGAAGATCGCGTTCTTGAGTCCGCCGGCGGACCCCGGCGGCGGCGTGTCCTGCGTGAACAGCACAGGCGACAGCGCGGAAAAGCCGTTCTGGAAGAGGACAAACAGAATCCACAGCAAAAACGCCATGCCGAACGCCATCGTGGCGAGCGACATCACGAGATTGAAGCGGTTGACGAAGAGCCGCCGCCGATAGCGGCTGTTGGCGCTCGGCGTGCCGGCGTCGCTCATGTCTTGGCTCCTTCGTTCCGCGCAAGGCTCGCGATCAGGAAGCGCGAGGCCGCAAGCACGATCAGCGTCAACACGAACAGCACCAGCCCGAGGGCGATCAGCGAGGCCCGGTGAACGGGATCGGCAGCTTCGTTGAATTCGTTGGCGAGCGCGGAGGCTATCGAGTTGCCGGGCTCGAACAGCGATGGACTGATCCGGTAGGCGTTGCCGATGACGAAGGTGACCGCCATCGTCTCGCCCAGCGCGCGTCCCAGTCCCAGCATGATGCCGCCGATCACGCCCACCTTGGTGTAGGGAAGCACGACGTTGCGAACCACTTCCCACGTCGTGCATCCGATGCCGTAGGCAGACTCCTTCAGCACCGGCGGCACGATTTCGAACACGTCCCGCATCACGGATGAAATAAAGGGAATCACCATCACCGAGAGGATGATGCCCGCCGAGAGGATGCCGATGCCGTTCGGCGCGCCCTGGAACAGCGGGCCCAGCAGCCAGACACTGCCGAAGACCTTGGTGAGCGCCGGCTGCAGGTAGTCGGCGAAGAACGGCGCGAAGACGAAGAGACCCCACATGCCGTAGATGATCGACGGAATCGCCGCCAGCAACTCCACGGCGGTTCCCAGTGGGCGCCTCAGAACCGCGGGGCACATCTCGGTCAGGAACAGCGCGATGCCGAAGCTCACCGGCACACCGATCAGGAGCGCGATCGCCGAGGTCACGAGCGTGCCGTAGATCGGCGCCAGCGCGCCGAACTGGCTGGTAACCGGGTTCCAGACGTTGGTGACGAAAAATGCCAGCCCGAACTTTTCCATCGCGGGCACGGCCGCGAACGTCAGGGCCACCAGGATGCCCAGCAGCAGCGCCAGCACGAGCACGGCGAAGAACCGCGTCGCGCTTTCGAACAGCACATCCTGCCAGCGGCCTGCGGCCGCGTGCTGTTCCTGCGGAGGAGGCTCGCGCTCGCTGTCGCGCGCCGCGCGCTCGGTCATCGGAAGGGGAAAAGTCGCGGTGGCTTGCGAGGCCGTCATCATAGCGTCCTCAAAAAAAGGCCGGCCACGAAGGCGCTTCGTGGCCGGCGGATAGGATCGAAGGCTGACGTTGCGACGTTACGGCGGTGCCCGGTCAATTCCAGATCGGCTTTCCGGAGGCGTCCTTGACCTGCGCCTTCCAGGCGACGGCAATCTCCTTGGTCACCGTGTCCGGCAGCGAGACGTAGTCGAGATCACCCGCCATCGCCTGGCCGTTCTTGAACGCCCAGTCGAAGAACTTCATGACCTCTGCGGCATTCTGCGGCTTGTCCTGCTTCGCCTGCAATAGGATGAAGCTCGCACCGGTGATCGGCCAGCTCGTCTTGCCGGGCTGGTTGGTGAGAATCTGGTAGAAGCCGGGCACGCTCTTCCAGTCGGCATAGGCGGCTGCCGCCTGGAACGTCGCATCGTCGGGCTGCACGAACTGGCCGTCCTTGTTCTGCACCGACGCGTAGCTCATCTTGTTGCGCTTGGCGTAAGCGTACTCGACATAACCGATCGAGCCCTTGATCCGTTGCACGTACGCGGCTACACCCTCGTTGCCCTTGCCACCCACTCCTTCCGGCCACGCCACCGCGGTGCTTGAGCCGACCTTGCTCTTCCAATCGTCACTGACCTTGGACAGGTAATCGGTCCAGATGAACGTCGTGCCCGAGCCGTCCGACCGGCGAACGACCGTGATCGGATCGGCCGCCAGCTTCACGCCGGGATTGAGATCGACGATGGCCTTGTCGTTCCACGCCTTGATCTTGCCGAGATAGATATCGGCGAGGACGGGGCCAGTGAACTTGAGCGCACCGGGGGCTACCCCTTCGATGTTCACGACCGGAACGACGCCGCCGATGATCGCGGGAAATTGCATCAGTCCCGCGGACTGCAGGTCTTCCGGCTTGAGCGGCATGTCGGAAGCGCCGAAATCGACGGTCTTCGCCTTGATCTGCGCGATGCCGCCCCCAGACCCGATCGACTGGTAGTTCATGCCGACGCCGGTCTTGGCCTTGTACGCCTCGGCCCACTTGGCGTAGACCGGATACGGAAACGTGGCGCCGGCGCCGGTAATGTCGGCCGCCGACGCCGTACCGACGACACCGAGGGTAAGTACGGCGGCGGCAAGGACCAGGGCGGAGTTTGTGGTTTTGCGCATGATGAAGGTCTCGTGTTCGAGCGATGCGCCATTGTCCGTTTCGCATGTGACAGGCTCGTGACAACGCTGCCGTCATCGCTTTCGCCGCCGGGTATTTGCGCGGAACGCAATCGGGAGGATCATAGGCACGAGCGTTCGGGCTCACCGCCGCCGGAGCGGCATCTCCGGCGTCAACTGAGACGGAGATCGTCATGCAAGCAAAGTCCATCGTCCGCGCGGCGATTGTCCTGGCCGCTTTCGCAACCGGGGCGGCATTCGCCTCCAATGCCTCCGCAGCATCGGAACCCATCGTCATCGCGCAGGCCACGATGGCGGTGACCACCTCAGGAACGTCGGCAAACCTCGTGACGTATCCGTCGATCGAGGCCGGCGTGCGCGCCGCCGCTATCGAAGGCCCGGTGGCACTTCGCCGCTACGTCACCCGGACCCGGATGATCTACGCCTGGAACTACGACGATTTCGCGCTGCAATAGCACGGCGGCTTCCTCCTGCGCCGCGGTTTCGCCTACTGCGGCGAAGCCGCGGCGCAGGACGGACAACTTAAGTCGTCACCGCTACGCGGTGGCGGTCGATCCAGTAGGCCCACGCGACCAGCAGCCAGCCGGCCAGCGCGCTCAGCGCAAGCGTTCGCACATCCGGCGGCGGCGGCCCGAGCACCGCCATCAGGTAGAGCACGATCAGCGTCGCCACGAACACCCACCACAGCCACGTTCCCATCCGGTCGCGGGCACGCGTGACTCGCGCGTAGATCCACACGCCACCGCCGAAGAGCAGGAACTCGGCGGCCAGCGTGGCCGGCAGCGAATTCCAGAGGCCCGCGCCCACGACCGGACCGCCAGGCCACGTCGGCATGTCGGGGCGATGCGACGCGGCGTCCAGCACCCAGTGCGAGAGCACCAGTACCGCGAGCCAGCATGCGCCGCGAAGATCGCGCCGCAGGAACGCGTAGACGCCCGCGACGAGCACGGCCCACGCCACCAATGCCAGCAGGCTGTGCGTGTACGGATAGTGCGTGAAATCGAGCGGTGTCACGACGGTCGCGCCGGGCGCGATGCGTACCTGCTCGATCCCCGCCAGCAACAGGAAAGGGCATATGAAGTCGGCAAGCTGTGCCGCAAGGAGCAGCGTGCCCAGCGATGGATTTGGCGCGACTTTCTTCGCCCCAAACGCAACGCCAAAGTGCCCGAGAAACATGTCCCTCCCCGCGCTCGACAGCGTCCCGCCACGGCGAAAGCGCAGAACCGATGCAACTCAAGTTCTGATTTCAGGTGCGCGCGTCCCCATGAAACAGACGCACCGTGTGGCGCGCCTCCGCGAAGAACAGCCATCGCTCCGCCAGCAGCCCGCCGATGCACGCAACGGCCACGACGACCGCGACTGCGGAGTCGCGCGGTCCCAGGACCAGCCATGCCAGCGGCATGGCCATTGCGAAAATCCAGAACGCCGCGCGCAGCATTCCGCGGCGGCGACGCGCCAGAGCGAAGCCGAACTCGTCGGTAAGAAATGTCCCGTGCGTGTGACCGGTATCCAGAAGCCGGGCGCGCATCACCGTTGCGCCGCCGCCAGGAGCCGGCCGGCTGCCGGGTGGGCCAACGCCGTGCGACACGCCGAGCGCCTGCTCCATCGTGATCGACCCCGCTTCGCCGTCGATCGTGCGCCAGTACATCAGCTTGACGATCGCTGCCGCGACTCCGAGCGTGAGGAGCGCGAGCGGGATGCCGTCGATTCCGGTACCCGCAGCGAACCTCAGGCAGCGGGCGATAACCGCGCCGGACCAGACGCCCAGCACGACGTAAGTCGCAGGCGTCCAGCAGGTGTGCCATTGACGGATCGGCTTCAGGCTCGCGTAGATCATCGCGGTGCAGACGAGGACCGTGACGGCGAGCACAAGCACGACGAGCGCAAGCGCCCAGCGAAGCGCGCCGCGGCCGTCCACGACGAGCAGCGCCGTGTAGACGAGCGCAACGACCAGGAAAGCGACGGCGAACACCGCCTCGCGAGAGAGCCAGGACGAGCGAAAGCGGGTGAACGAACGCCACGCGTTTTTCTTGTTCGCGAGATGAAGCGTCGATGCGCACAGGCCGGCGACCACCAAAACGTAGGCGACGAGCGCGGCGCGCGCCATGGAGACCGGCTGCATCCCCGCGCTTTCCGTTCCCCTCAGCAGGGTAAATAGATCGAACGCGGCAAGCCATGCGAAAAGACCGAGGCCGGCCCCCGAGGCCACCGTGAAGAAGATCACCGACAGCGCGGGCTTCATCTCGGCTACCGGACAGCGAAGCGCTTCGCCGCATCGATCAGTCGCTGCAGCGCGCCCGCGCCGCCTGCGCTGTCGCGATCCGGTGCGATCGCCTTGCGCGCAACCTCAGGCGGATCGCGTGGCGGCAGGTAGCGATTGACCGGCTGGTAGCCCAGTTCCTCGAGCAGGCCGAATCCGCCGCGATCGGCACTCATGCGCGACACCGCGGAGCCGGGATCATCGAAATCGCCGAAGAATCGCGCATGCGCGGGACACGCGAGTACGCAGGCGGGCTGTCGTTCGGCTTCAGGCAGCTCGTCGTTGTGGATGCGGTCGACGCAAAGCGTGCACTTTTTCATAGTGCCCGACGCGCGATCGAGCTCGCGCGCGCCGTACGGGCAGGCCCACGCACACAGGTTGCAGCCCATGCACTTGTCCTGATCCACCAGCACGATGCCGTCTTCGCGCTTGTACGACGCGCCCGTGGGACATACGGTCACGCAAGCGGCATCGGCGCAGTGCAGGCACGACATCGGGAAGTTCACCGTCTTGCTCGCCGGATACTCGCCGACTTCGAAGTGACGAACGCGATTGAACCAGACGCCGGAGGGCTCGGCGCCATAAGGTTCGTAATCCGAAAGCGGTCCGCTGATCGCCGACGCGCCGTTCCATTCCTTGCACGCGGTGGCGCAGGCATGACAGCCGACGCATGTGTCGAGGTCGATGACGAGGCCGAGCTTCATTTCGCCCCCGCGTTCCAGCGAAGCATGTCCGCGCGCGCGGTGGCCTCGTGCGGCAACGGCCCCGTCGCGGCGAAAACCGGCCACACGCCGGTCTCGCCCGGCGCGGCCTTGGTGATCTTCACGCGGAGATCGAACCACGCCGCCTGCCCGGTGACCGGATCGGAATTGGTGAGCCGCCGCTCGTCGTCCGACCCCGTCGGCAGAAGCTCGGAGATCAGGTGATTGAGGAGGAAGCCGGCAGTGGACTCCGATGCGTCGGCCGCGAGCCCCCAGGCGCCGGCCTGCTTGCCGACCGCGTTCCACGTCCAGACCGTGTGCGGCTCGACGCCTTCCATCGTCCGGATCTGGCAGCGGATTCGGCCGTGGTGCGACGCGACCCACACCCAGTCGTCATCGGCCAGCCCCAGCGCATGCGCAGCGCCACGATTCATGTAGAGGCGGTTGGCCGAGAGAATTTGCCGCAGCCATGCATTCTGCGAATCCCACGAGTGGTACATCATCATCGGCCGCTGCGTGATGGCGTGGAACGGATATTCGTCGCGCGGGATGCGCGCGCCTTCGAGCGGCGCGTACCAGAACGGCAGCGGATCGAAATAGCGCACGAGTCGCTCCCGATCGATTGCGTTCCGCGGCTGCGGTCCCGGATAGTCGCCGCGGCCGGCGAGGCGGAATTTCTGCAGCGGCTCCGAATAGATCTGCATGATGACGGGTACCGGCGGCGTGCCGAAGAGGGCGTGCTTTTCGGCGAATTCGAGGTAGTCCTTGTTCGCATACCGGTAATACCGCATGTTCTCGGGGAACTGGTACGAGAAGTACGATTGATGCTCGATGTAGGTTTCCCACTGCTTCGGATTGGGCGCGCCGCGAAGATGCGATTCGCCGTTTTCGCCGCGCCATCCGGCGAGAAACCCGATGCCCGGCAGCTTTTCGTAGTTGACGATGAAATCGCGGTAGCTCGCGAACTTGCGCGTGCCATCGGGCAGCGTGAACGCCGGAAACTTGAGGCGCGACGCGAGCTCGACCAGCACGTCCTGCCACGGGCGCACGTCGCGGCCGGTCGCGACGATCGGATGCCGGATGGCATCGGCGGCGGTATCCGCCTCCGAGATCGGGCGATCGAGAAGCGAAATCGCATCGTAGCGCTCGAGATAGGTGGTGTCGGGCAGCACCAGGTCCGCGAAGTTGACCGTCTCCGAGTGGAATGCATCGACGACGACGATGAACGGGATCGCATACGCGCCCGCGGCATCCTTGCGCTTCAGCATCTCGCGCACGCCGCTGGTGTTCATGGACGAATTCCACGCCATGTTCGCCATGAAAAGAAGCAGCGTGTCGATGGGATAAGGATCGTGGTTGGCCGCGTTCGTGATGACCATGTGCATCATCCCGTGCGCCGACAACGGCGATTCCCACGAATACGCGCGGTCGATCCGTAATGGCCGCCCCTCGGCATCGATGACCAGGTCTTCAGGCCGCGTGGGATTGCCGTTCGGCATGCGCTTCAGCGGCGTGTTCGGCGCGAAGATCACCGCCGGATCGTTCTCGGGCAGCGAGCGCAGCGGAATCCGGCGCGGATACGGCGTGCGCGCACGGAAGTTGCCGGGGCCGTCGAGCGCGCCCAGCAGCATCTGGATCAGGTGCAGCGCGCGACACGTCTGGAAGCCGTTCGAATGCGCGGAGATGCCGCGCATGGCGTACATCGCGACCGGACGCCCGATGACGCGGTCGTGCGTGCGTCCCCACATGTCGGTCCAGCGAATCGGCAGCTCGATGGTTTCCTTGAATGCAACATGCGCCATGTCGCGCGCAATGTTCCGGATCTGGTCGGCAGGCACGCCACACTCGGCGGCAACCGTTTCGGGCGCATAGCGCACATCGAGGTAGCGCTCCGCGGCGAGCGACAGCACCGTGCGCACGGCGCGTCCGTCCGCGAGCGTGTACGCGCCGAAGAGCGAGGGACGGATGTCGGCCCCCATGCCGTTGACGAAGGCATTGCTGCGCTCATCATGAACGAGGGGATTACCGTCGGCATCGCGCGCGAAAAGGCCATCTTCGGGCGTGCCCGGCGCGTCGATCACGAGCCACGGCGCATTGGTGTAGCGCGACAAGGATTCGAAATCGATCGTGCCATCCGAGAGCAGCACGTGCACGATCGCGAGCGCCAGCAGGCCGTCGGTTCCGGGCCGGATGGGCACCCACTCGTCTGCGATGGCCGAATAGCCCGTGCGAACCGGATTGACCGAAACGAACTTCGCGCCGTGACGCTTCAGTTTCTCGAGGCCGATCTTGATCGGGTTTGACGAGTGATCCTCGGCGACACCCCACAGGACGAAATACTTTGCATGATCCCAGTCGGGCGCGCCGAATTCCCAGAACGAATAGCCGATGGTGTAGAGGCCGGCCACGGCCATGTTCACCGAGCAGAAGCCGCCGTGCGCGGACCAGTTGGGCGTGCCGAACTGCTGCGCCCACATGCCGGACAGCGCCTGCATCTGGTCCCGGCCGGTGAAGAACGCGAGCTCGGTCGGATTGGTGGAGCGGATCTTCGCGAGTCGCGCGGTCAGCATGTCGAGTGCCTGATCCCACTCGATCTCGTCGAACTCGCCGCTGCCGCGCTCGCTGCCGGGCTTGCGCAAGAGCGGCTTCCTGAGCTTGGCCGGCGACTCCTGCTTCATGATGCCGGCCGAGCCCTTGGCGCACAGCACGCCGCCGTTCACGGGGTGGTCGGGGTTGCCCTGGATGAAGCGGATGCGCTCGTTCTCGACGGTGACCTTGATGCCGCAGCGGCAGGCACACATGTAGCAGGTCGAATATTCGACGCGCCGGAAGGTGACCGGCGACTGTGGCAGCGGACGATTCTCGGCCGGCACCTTCATGCGAAATACTCGCGCAGCTTGAGCCGTTGCACCTTGCCCGACGGCCCCTTGGGCAGCTCGTCGACGAAGCGCAGGTAGCGCGGCGTCTTGTAGCGGCCGAGCGCACGCTCGCAATGCGCGCGGAGATCGGCCTCGGAGAGCGTGCACGCCGGCTTGATCACGACGCAGGCCATGATTTCCTGGCCATAGTTCGCGTCGGGCACGCCCACGGCGGCGCCTTCGAGCACAGCCGGATGCAGCAGCAGCACCTCGTCGATCTCGCGCGGTGCGATGTTCTCGCCTCCCTTGATGATCAGCTCCTTCAAGCGTCCCGTCACAAAATAAAAGCCGTCTTCGTCCCGGTGACCCAGATCGCCGGTCGCGAGCCAGTCACCGTGGCGGAATGCGGCTGCGGTTTCTTCCGGCGCGCGGTAATAGCCGCTCATCACGTTGGCGCCCCGAACCTCGATTTCCCCTCGCTCGCCCGCGCGCAGAACGGTGCCGTCCGGCGCCACCACGCGCGCTTCCACGCCCAGTGCCCGTCCGGCGCTCCCGAGCTTCCGGGCCGCCGGATCGAGCGGGTTTGCGAACGCCACCGATGCGCACTCGGTCAGCCCCATCGCTTCGAGCACGGATACGCCGAAGCGCGCTTCGAAGGCCCGGTGCTGCTCGGGCGGCAACGGTGCCGACGCCGAGCGCGCAAATCGAACGTGCCGCGCAGCCTCCGCCTGCGCGGGCGTGAGCGCAGGACCCGACAGCAGGTACGCGACAATGGTCGGCACCAGGTTGAGCCACGTCGGCCGATAACGCTCCACCAGCGCCCACCATTGCGACACGCTGAATCGTCGCGGCATGACAATGCTGCCACCGGAGAAGAGCGGACTCAAGGTCGCGATGCACTGGCCGTTGATGTGATAGAGCGGCAGCGACGATAGCACCCGGTCCTCCGCGCTCAGCCGATGCGCCTCGCATACCGCGCGCGCCGCGTGGATCATGTTGGCGTGCGAGAGTTGCACGCCTTTGGGAATTCCGGTAGTGCCGGAGGTGTACATCAGCATCGCCGGCGAGTCCGGCGTCACCGGCGGGAGTGCCGGCGCCGCATTGTCGCTGCAGGCAAAACCATCCACCGATACGACACGAATGCGTGTCGAAGCGTTCGTCCGCGCAACGGCTCCACGGAGGCGCGATTCGAATTCCGGCGCGCAGAAAACGATGACGGGCGCCGCATGGCGCAGCATGTGGTCGAGATGGGAATCCTGCGCCAGCAGGTTGATGGGAGCGACCACGTACCCGCCGTACATCGCGCTCACGAAAATGGTCGCGGCGGCCACGCCGTTGCCCAGCATGAAAGCGACGATCGCGCCGGGCGCGACGCCGTCCGCCGCCAGTTCGCCGGCGAAGCTCAGCGCGCGCTGGCGCAGGTCGCCGTAGGGAATCGTGATCTCCGGCTCGGGCGCAATCAGGAACGTCGCGGCCGGAGCGCGGGCTGCGTTGGCGTCGACGATCTCGCGCACGGTCGTCATCGCGAATGCAGGATCGCGCCGGTGCGCGAAGGGCGGGCGCTCATCGCTCGCGCCGCGGATCAAGCGAGCCCGTGGCGGCGCCGGTAATCGCCGAAGAGCTCGTCGTCCGTGGGCTCGTGCACACGCGCGGCGGGCAGGGGATGAACGACGCGCGTGATGTTGAGGAAGTGACGATAGTTGAGGTTGTCGGAAATGCTGTTGCCGCCCCAGCTGCCGCAGCCCATCGACAGCGAGAATGGCAGCGCATTGTCGAAGCTGCCGCCGGTCGCGAAGCAATGGGCCTGGTTGACGATCACGCGGCACACCGGCAGCGTGTGCCCGAGCGCCGCGGCGCGGGACGCGTCGCGCGAATGCAGGCCGATCGAATGCCCCGCGCCCTGGTAGCGCAGGATCTGGTCCGCCAACGCGGCTGCAGCCGCGAAGTCCGGCGCGCGATAGAACGCGAGAACGGGCGACAGCTTTTCGCCCGAGAGAGGATGCTCGCGGCCGACGCCCTTGGCCTTGACGAGGAGAAACCGTGCCTGGTCGAGCGCGGGCCGTATCAGCCCGGCATACGCTGCGATGGCCGACGCCGCCTTGGCCGTCACCGACGGCGCCAGCTTGCCCTCGTCGAACATCGCCTCCTCGAGACGGATCGCCTCCTCGAAGTCGAGCAGAACGCCGCCCTCGCCTACCAGCGCATCCACGAGTCTGTCGGCGATGACGTCGACCGCGATCACGCTGTTCTCCGAGGAACAGCTCGTGGCGTTGTCGAACGTCTTGGAACGCGCGATCAGCGACGCCGCGGACGCGATGTCTGCCGTCTCGTCGACGATGACGGCGACGTTGCCGGCGCCGACGCCGATGGCCGGCGTTCCGCTCGAATAGGCGGCGCGCACGTTGGTCTGCGAGCCGGTGGCGACCACCAGATCCGCCTGCCGCATCAGCGCATACGTCGCATCGCGGGAGACCGGCATCGGCAGCGCCTGCACGAGGTCGCGCGGCGCGCCGACGCGGTCGAGCGCCTCGTGCATGTACTCGAGAAGGAGTGCAAGCGTGCCGGCGCCCTTCGGCGAGGGGGCGACTACGATCGCGTTGCGTCCCTTGAGCGCATTGATGATGTTGTTCGCCGGTGTCGCCGCCGGATTGGTGGAGGGTGTGATCGCGGCGACGACCCCGATCGGTCGGGCGATCTCGGTAATGCCGTTGTCCCGGTCTTCGCTGATCACACCCACGGATTTGGCGCCGCGGAGATCGCGCAGGAGGCCCATCGTCTTGCGCCGGTTCTTGACGATCTTGTCGGCGACGTTGCCGAGGCCGGTATCGGCGACCGCGCGCTCGGCCAGTGCCTGGTTGTGCGCGGGCTCGACGATGGCCCATCCCGCCGCGGTGACAAGCTCGTCGACCTGCGGCTGCGTCCAGCCGTCGATCGCGCGTTGCGCGACGCGGGCACGCGCAACGAGCGCCGCCACGAGCTTCGACGACTCGTCCGACACTGCGCTCCCGCTCTGTTCGCGCGCCGTCATTCCGGCGTGATCTTGGCTTCGCGTATCACGTAGTCCCACTTCTTCAACTCGTCGCGTATCAGCGCCTCGAACTCGGCCGGCGTACTGGACGCAGCCTCCGCACCCTGCACCATCAGCTTTTCTCGCACGTCCGGACGATTCAGCACCTCGACCATCGCGCCGTTCAGGCGCGTGACGACCGCCGGCGGCGTTTTCGCCGGCACCAGCGCGCCGTACCAGGAGTTCACGACGCAGTCCACGCCCTGCTCCGCAATGGTCGGGATGTCCGGCGCGGCGACGCTGCGCTTGTCGCTGGCGACGGCGATCGCGCGAAGCCGTCCCGCCTTTACGTATTGAAACGCGGCGGGCAGCGACACGAACAGGAGCTGCACCTGACCGCCCAGCGTGTCGGTCACGGCCGGGCCACCGCCCTTGTAAGGCACGTGAACGATATCGACGCCCGTCTTGAGCTTGAACAGCTCGCCCGCAATATGACCCGGCGATCCGATTCCGACCGACGCGTAGTTGAGCTTGCCTGGCCGCGCCTTGGCGTAGGCGATGAGCTCCTGGATGTTGTTGATGGGAACGCTCGTATTGACGACCAGGATCTGAGGTATGTACGCCGCGAGGCTCACCGCAGCGAAATCCTTCTCCACGTCGAATGGCAGCTTGCCGTAGAGCTTGGGATTGATCGTGTGCGACGACAACGTGAACAGGACCGTGTAGCCGTCGGCGGTCGCCTTGGCCGCGAGGTCGGTGCCAAGGTTGCCCGCTGCGCCGCCCTTGTTGTCGACGATGATCGGCTGCCCGAGGAGCGTCGACAGCGGCTCGTTGACCACGCGCGCGACGATGTCGGTGCCGCCCGCCGGCGGATACGGCACGATCATGCGGATCGGCTTCGTCGGATAGTCCTGCGCGAAGGCACTCAAGGAAATGAGAAGGCTGAGCAGGCTCGCACGAGACAAAACCTTCAACAACTTCCGGTCACCCCCGCGAAAGCGGGATTCCATTTCTGGGGCGCGCCACGCAACAACAAAGCGGGTTCCCGCGTTCGCGGAGAGGAGGGCAGCATGCAAGGGGTTTGCGCCCCTCACGGCTTTGCCGCCGTCGACTTGTACTTGGCGAGATGCCGTGTCGGCAGCGCCAGGGCGTCGCGCCGGAAGGGATCGCCCAGCTCGCGAGTCACCATCATTTCGAGGATCGTCGTCTTGCCCTCCGATTGTGCCGCAGCCGCCGTCCGGAGCGCCGGGCCCACGTCGGAAAGCTTCTCGACCCGCTGCCCCTCGGCGCCCATCGCCTTAGCAACAGCCGCCCACGACGGCTGCTTGTCGAGATTCACGCCGACGAACCGGTTCTCGTAAAAGTCGACGTGGTTCTTCTTCTCGGCGCCCCATTGCTCGTTGTTGAACACGATCGCAGTGACCGGGATGTTCTCGCGCACGCACGTCTGGATCTCGCCGAAGCTCATGCCCCAGGCGCCGTCGCCGACGTAGGCGATCGCCGGCCGGTCGGGCGCCGCCACCTTGGCACCGATGATGGTCGGAAACGCGTAGCCGCAATTGCCGAAGCTCATCGCCGCGAACATCGAGCGCGGCATGTCGAAGCGCAGGTAACTGTTCGACACCGAGCAGATATTGCCGATGTCGGTGGAGACCATCGCGTGCGCCGGCATCGCACGCTCGAGCTCGCGCAGCATCTGCCGCGGGTGCATCCGGCCCGAATCCTTCGCCACTTCGACCGACCACGCGTCCTTTTCGTGGGTCCAGCCGTCGAGCTCCGTTTCCCACGTACGCTTTTCCTGCGTGATCGACGCGAGCCGCGCGTCGCGATTCGCCGTGCACGCGAGCGACCGCTGCGCCAGCCGCGCGATGAGCGCGCGCGCAGCCGCGCCGGCGTCGCCGCAGATGCCGACCGAGATCGGCTTGACGAGACCCAGCATCTTCGGATCGGCATCGATCTGGATCACCTTCGCGTGCTTCGGCCAATAGTCGAGGCCGTGCTGCGGCAGCGTTCCGAACGGGCCAAGCCTCGTGCCGAGCGCCAGCACGACGTCCGCTTTCGCGATCAGCTTCATCGCGGCCTTAGAGCCCTGGTAGCCGAGCGAGCCGCACCACAGCGGATGCTTCGCGGGGAAGGCGTCGTTGTGAAGATAGCTGCACGCGACCGGCGCCTGCAGGAGGTCGGCCAGCGCCACGGCGTCCTTCTGCGCATTGCCCATCACCACGCCGCCGCCGGCCAGGATCACCGGGAACTCTGCCGACGCGAGCAGGTCGGCGGCGAGGTCCAGGCTCGCCTCGCCGCCCGCACCGCGCTCGATCGTGAGCGGCGGCGAAATCTCGCACTCGATGTCCCCGTAGAAGAAGTCGCGCGGAATGTTGAGCTGGGTGGGACCGAGCTCCAGGTGCGCGCGGTCGAACGCGCGTCCGGTCAGCTCGGCCATCCGCGCCTTGTTGTTGACGTGCGCCTGGTACTTGGTGATTTTGGAGAAGATCGGCAGCTGCTCGGTCTCCTGGAATCCGCCGAGACCCAGGGTCATCGATCCGGTCTCGGGCGTGATCACGACCACCGGCGAATGGGCCCAGTACGCCGCGGCGACCGACGTCACGAAGTTGGTGATTCCAGGCCCGTTCTGCGCGATGCATACCCCGTGGCGTCCCGACACGCGCGAATAGCCGTCGGCCATATGACCGCCGCCCTGCTCGTGCGCGACGGAAATGAAGCGGATGCCGGCAAGCGGAAACAGGTCGAGCGCGTCCATGTAGGCCGAGCCCACGATGCCGAACACGTTCGTGACGCCCTGGGCGACGAGCGTTTCGACGAAGGCCTCGGACGGCGTCATCTTCTGCCGTCCGATCACGGCGGCGGGCAACTCGACGGGCTTGTTCATGACGACTCCTTTGTGCAGCGCGACACGATAGGCGAACCGTGAAGTCTAACGCGGCCGTGTCCGATTCGCGAGTTCCCCCGCACGCCTCCCGCGCGCGCAGTAGACTATCGGGTTGGCGGCAATGCGGCGTGCGGGACGATAGCGCGCGCGGGCATTTCCGCGCGCGGGCGGCCGATGCCCGCGTCCAATTTCTCGGAGATTCCCATGGGCCATGCCGAACTCACGCTGCACGATCAACCGCAGGCTGCAGCCGTTTCGCTCGACGAATACTGGATGCCGTTCACGCCCAATCGCGAATTCAAGTCCGATCCGAGGATCGTCGTTCGCGGCGAAGGCATGCATTACTGGAGCGACCGCGGGGACAAGATCATCGACGCGTCCGCGGGACTGTTTTGCGTCGCGGCCGGACATGGGCGCAAGGAGATCGCGGACGCCGTGCACCGGCAGTTGCTGGAGCTTGATTTCGTGCCGCCGTTTCTGCGCGCCCACCCGAAGAGCTTCGAGCTCGCCTCACGCGTGGCCGAGCTGACGCCCGGCGATCTGAACCGGATCTTTTTCGTCAATTCCGGATCCGAATCCGTCGACACCGCAATGAAGGTCGCCCTCGCCTACCACCAGGCGAAGGGCCAGGGCGGGCGCACGATGTTCGTCTCGCGCGAGCGGGCCTACCACGGCGTCAACTTCGGCGGCGTGGCGCTCTCGGGGATCGTCAACAACCGGCGGAAGTTCGGCCCGACGCTGCCGGGCATCGCGCACATGCGCCATACGCATCTCAAGGAGAACTACTTCACGCAGGGCGAAGCCGAAAAGGGCGCCGACCTGGCCGAGGACCTCCTCCGCTTCGTCAATCTCTACGGGCCCGAAAATATCGCGGCGTGCTTCGTCGAGCCGATCGCCGGCTCGACCGGGTGCCTGGTGCCGCCCAAGGGCTACCTCAAGCGGCTGCGCGAGATCTGCGACGCGCACGGCATCCTGCTGGTCTTCGACGAAGTGATCACGGGCCTCGGCCGCACGGGCCACAACTTCGCGGCGCAGGCGTTCGGCGTCACGCCGGACATCATCACCATGGCGAAGGCCCTGACCAACGGAGCGCAGCCGATGGGCGCCGTCGCCATTTCCGAGCGCATCCACGACACGATCATGGGTGCGGCGCAGGAAGGCGCGATCGAGTTCTTCCACGGCTATACCTACTCGGGACATCCCGCATCCTGCGCGGCAGGCCTCGCGACCCTCGACATCTATCGCGCCGAAGGCCTGTTCGAGCGTGCGCGCGAGCTTTCCCCTTACTTCCAGGACGCGATCTTTTCGCTCAAGGACGCGCCGCACGTTGCCGATATCCGCGGCTACGGCATGTTCGCCGCGGTCGAGGTCGCAAGCGACGGCGTTCCCGGCCGCCGTGGCCACGCCTTCCAGAAAAAGCTGTTCGACAACGGCCTGCACCTCAAGACCACCGGCGATTCGGCGATCATCGCGCCCCCGCTCATCGCGGAGAAGACGCACGTCGACGAGATCGCCGACAAGCTACGCCGCACCCTCGCATCGCTTTGACACACTTGCCATCACTTCTCAAAAGGGAACGCATATGAAACGTCATCTCTTGCTCGTCCTTGCCGGCGTCGCGCTCGCGATCGTCGGTACCGGTGCCGCATGGTCGCAGACCAAGGAAGTGACGATCGGCTACCAGGACATGGTGGTGCCCTATCGTGCGGCCCAGGAAGCCAAGGAAATCGAGAAGGCGACTGGCTACAAGATCAACTGGAAGCAGTTCGGCGGCGGCGGCGAAGTCATCAAGGCGATGGCGTCGGGCGCAGTGCAGATCGGCGAAGTCGGCTCGGCAGGCATCGCCGCGGCGGTGTCGCGCGGCGAGCCCTACGAGCTCTTCTGGATTCTCGACGACATCGGTGACGCCGAGGCGCTGGTCGCCAAGAACGGCTCGGGCATCAACTCGGTGGCGGACCTAAAGGGCAAGAAGATTGCGATGCCCTTCAATTCCACGACACATTTCCACACCATGGTTGCGCTCGAGCAGGCAGGTGTGAATCCCGCCGACGTGCAGATTCTCAACATGCGGCCACCGGAGGTGCGCGCGGCCTGGCAGCGCGGCGACATCCAGGCGACCTGGATCTGGGATCCGG
>Ga0207683_10001667_pt1 | contig 19889 bp, 19 predicted proteins | sample KBSM73metaG_FD_184333 | JGI IMG/M metagenome (GOLD analysis project Ga0207683, IMG submission 184333) | Miscanthus rhizosphere microbial communities from Kellogg Biological Station, Michigan, USA - KBS M7-3 metaG (SPAdes) (version 2) | ecosystem: Host-associated > Plants > Roots > Rhizosphere >... | reverse complement strand
GCGGGTCGATGCCGCTCTTCACGCCGGCGTCGAGATGCTTCTGGTAGAGCGTCATGCGGATCTCTTCCCAGCTGGGGCAGGCTGCCGCGTCGCCCGCCTCCTGGGCGGAGTGGCACGCCGTCAGGGCGCGGTTCGCGTAGTCGAGCGCCGGTACGACATCGAGACGATCGATGTAGGCAACGCTGGCCGCGAGCAGTGCGCGCCACCGCGTGGGAGAGTCCTTTGCGCGATCGCTCGCATGCACGGTCGCCTCGACCGCCCAGTCACGCTGCCCCGCGTCACCGAGCCGGCGTCCAAGCTCCTCGACCGCCATGCCATCGCGCGGCGTCGCCATCGTGCGAGCCTCCGCGAGTGCGGCCTGGAACTGCTGCGCGTCATCACCTTTGAAGACGGAGCTCGCGTACATCTCGCGCGCCGGGAGCAGCACCGCAACCGCGACGACGGTCATCACTCCGAGATCGAGTAGCCACGTACGGCCGACGAAGCGCGGCAGCTTCATGTCCCCTCAGACACCACATTCGCAGAGAAGTTCCGCCGCGTTGCGCAAAACGAGCAAGCGATCGATTCACCGGCGCTTTTTGCCGCGGTACGTCCCGAGATGCTACGGCGGCAGATCGTGCACCTACATATCGCCCTCAAGCAAGATCGCCACGTTGTGGCGTGGCCGCACCCTTGCACATTGCGCCGGGACCACCAAGACCAGCAATCCGTTGGAGGACTGTTCATGTTGACTGCGATCTCGACTGCGTTCCACAAGGGCGGATGGGGCATGTGGCCCATCCTTTTCACCTCGGTCGTCACCATTGCGATCATCGTGGAGCGCGCGGTCTATCTGTTCCGCGCCTCCGTCGATAAGGACAAGCTCCTCGCTCTGCTCAAGAGCCAGGTCATGAGCGGCAACGTTCAGGGCGCCATCAAGGTGTGCTCGGGTAACCCGACGCCGATGACGCGCATCGTTCAAGCCGGCCTCATGAAGTTCAACAAGAGCGATGAAGAGGTCCAGGCCGCGATGGACGAGGCTGCTCTCCGCGAGCTGCCGAAGATCAACGCGCGCACGCCGCTCCTCGCGATGACTGCGAACTTCGCCGTCATGGCCGGTCTCCTCGGAACCATCTCGGGCATGATCAAGTCGTTCGGCTCGGTCGGCTCTGACGAAGGCGGCAACAAGGCGACCGAGCTCGCGAACGGCATTGCAGAAGCTCTGAACTGCACCGCGTTCGGTATCGGTACGTCGCTGATCGCTCTGCTCGGGTTCTCGCTCCTCCAGAGCAAGACCACGAACGTGACGGACGACATCAACGAGGTGACGGTCCAGGTCGTCAACCTCGTGACGACGCACCGCGCTCAGATGCAGCCGCAGGCGTAACTCTCCTCAACCTTTACCCTGAGGAGGTTTCCCCATGGGCGCATCAATTGGAACAGGCGACGGAAAAAAGAGCCTTAACGTAGAGCTCAACATCGTCCCGTTCATCGATCTGATGAGCTGCTTGACCGCCTTTCTTCTGGTCACTGCGGTCTGGGTCAACATTGCCCAGATCAACATCCAGCCGAAGGGCAAGACGCGCGACACTGCCAACGTCCAGCAGGACGATGAGCACGTGACTCTGTCCGTGCTCGTGCAGTCGGACCGCATCTGGGTCGGGCTCTCGCGAGTGAACGAGTTCCAGGAGATCCCGAAAAAGGGCGATCAGCAGGACTGGGAAAAGTTCGAGACCACGCTCAAGGAGCACAAGGCCTCGGCATTCTTTGCTGACCGTACCGACATCGAGGTCGCCGCGGAATCGACGACGGCATCGCCCGTCGTCTACGACGACATCATCCACGCGATGGACGTGGCCGTTAAGGTCGGGTTCATCGACGTCGGACTCACCGACCCCGCCGGCCTCGCCGCGCGGCCGAGCTTGTAAGGAGGAGGGACCATGCCGGTACATTCAGCAGGCCCACGCCTCTACAAGTCCGTAAAGTTCAAGCACCTCGTCAAGAAGCACGGCTCGGGCGCCGGTGGTCGCGCGACCAACGTCGCTCTGAACATGACCCCGTTCGTCGATCTGATGACGTGCTTGGTCTCGTTCCTTCTCATGGTGTTCTCGTCGTCCGGTACGCTGCTCCAGGCCCAGAAGGGTCTCGAGCTGCCGATGGCCGAGTCGCGCGACACGCTGCAGATCGCACCGGTCATCACCGTCACCAAGGATCAGATTTCGTTCCAGGGTGAGGGTCTGGCCACGGTCGAGAGCGTGCTCCGCGATGACTCGCCGACGTTCAAGATCGACGCTCTGTTCGAGAAGCTCCAGGCGAAGGCCACGGAGATCAAGGCGGACATCGACGGCGGCAAGCTCACCAAGGATCTTCAAAAGGCGTGCGAAGACGCCAAGCAGAGCATCCGTCCGGTCCCGGGGCACGTGTGTCCCGACGGCCTGGCGATCCTGCAGGCGGACGAGTCCACCGACGCGCGACTCATCAACAAGATCGTCAACACGGCCAAAGCAGCCGGGTTCGACAATCTGTTGTTCGCCGTCAAGAACAAGTAAACGGAGACCGTGATGACTCGACTCGTCTCCAGCGTACTGCTGGTTGGACTTCTGTTTGGTGCCGCGGCGTGTCCGGACAACCCGTACAAGGCCAGCACCTGGACCAAGAAGCTCGGCGATCCCAAGGAGGGAGAGCGCGCGGTTACCCAGCTCGAACAGCTCGGTGACCCGAGCGCGATCGAGGCGCTGGGGCAGGCCTGGGGTGACCAGGGCAAGCCCGCGCGCATGCTCCAGGTGATCATCTCGCTCGCCCGTCCGCTGACGCCCGAACAGGCGAAGGCGACGTACATGACCGACTACGAGAAGTCGGGTCGGCCGGCGAACTGGGACAAGGCGCTGCCCTTCCTCGTGAAGGCGCTCAGCGAAGTCGACGAGGCGAACCCGCGCTCGGTCGAGTCGGCGCAGAAGGCCGCCGACGCGCTCGGAGAGGCGAAGGCCGATGGCGGTCTCGATGCGCTCATCGAGCTCGCGCAGAAGCCGGTGACGAAGAAGCTGATCTCGGCGCAGGTCTCTGCGATCCGCGCGATCGGCAAGTTCGACAGCGCAAAGGCGAAGGCGGCCGCCGCACTCACGAAGATCATCGACCGCGATCCGCCCGACCATCCTCGCACCGCGAAGGACAAGGAGCAGGGCCGCGCGCTCGAAGAGAAGTACGGCCTGTTCCTCGGCGTGACCGGCGCGGCCATCAATGGCCTCTCCGACCTCCGCGTGCCGAGCTCGGTCAAGCCGCTGGTGCTCTCGATGTACCGCACGCCGGAGCTGTTCACGCAGATCCGCCGCGCGCTCGTCGCCTCGGGCCCAACGGCCGAGGACGAGCTCCGCAAGATTCTCCGCGGCGACAACGCCGAGGTGAACCAGCTCATCAAGGACAAGCACTACGACGTCTACTGCGGCGACAAGAACAACCTGCCGCCCGACCAGTGCCAGCCCGTTTCGGCCAAGGACTTCTATCCGGCCGTCGTGCTCGGCGACTTCTACGATCCGAAGGCCGTGCCGGATCTGCTCACGGCGCTCAACCGCCCGGCGTATCCGCAGTACTACTCCGACGATCAGCCGAGCGGCACGACGCAGTACAACGCGATCTTCGACTCGATCAAGAAGATCGGCTCGCCCGACGGCGCGGCGCAGATCCGCGCGATGTGGATGGGCAAGGCGGCTCCGGCCGCGGCGCCCAAGGGCAAGAAGGGCGCGAAGGCAGCCGCCCCCGAGGCTCCGGCCGCGGGCGCTCCTGACCTGACGACGCGCATCCTCGCGATCGGTGCCTATCCGTTCGTGACGCGCGACGACGCCGGTGTCGCCGAGCTCGGCGCGATCGCCGCCGACAACAAGGCCGACGACAACCTCCGCACCGAGGCGGCGACCGCCTTCGCGCGCCTCTCGCACGACGCGGGCGACATCAAGGTCCTCGAGGGCCTCGCCCAGAAGTACTTCGACGCGGCGGACAAGAAGACCAAGGAAGCCTCGGGCAAGCCCAAGGCCGACTCGGACGCCGCCGACAAGGAGTTCGACAAGGCGAAGAAGATCCTCGACGACGCCAAGGCGAACGCGCTCAAGGCGACGCACGACAACTCGAAGACGGCCCAGGACATCAAGGACGCGACCGCCGCGGCCAAGAAGGCCGAGGACGACTTCAAGGTCGCCAAGAAGAAGCACAAGGACGCGACCGCGCCCTACAAGAACCTCGACGGCGCGGCGAAGGCCTACAAGGGCTATGCGCGCATGTTCCAGACGCACATCGCTCGCATCGAGGTCGCGATCCGCTGCAAGAACGACATGAGCTGCTACGCCGGCACGCTCAAGGAGACCGGCGACGATGCGGCAAAGAACAACACGCCGTACATCAAGGACATCAAGGACTGGACGAAGGACGAGAAGACCGGGCTGATGGAAGGCGAAGTCGAGCGCGCGATGCTCGAGATCGGCAAGCAGGGCCCGAAGGCTGCGAACCTGACCGACACGCTCCTCGATGCCGCCAAGAGCGACGACCGCCTGATCCGTCAGTCGATCCTGCTGGCGCTCCCCAAGATCGCCAAGGTCCCGTGCGACAACTGCGAGAAGAAGCTCGACGCCGCCATCAAGGCCGGCGAGGGCAAGTCGACGCTCGGCGATCTCAACCTCGAGACGACGATGCTCCGCAACTACTTCGCGTGGGCGGGCGGCAAGACGCCGTCGTCGCCGACCCCGGACGTGCCCGCGGCGCCGCCGGCCGACGACAAGAAGAAGTAGTTCTACGCATTGCGTTCGGCGTTGCGCAGCGCCCCGATCCCGGGTATCCCCTGGAATACGGGGCGTAGCGCAGCCTGGTAGCGCACTTGGTTTGGGACCAAGGAGCCGCTGGTTCGAATCCAGTCGCCCCGACTATTCAGGTTTGATGGGCGGGTGCGACGCGAGCATCGTGTCCTCGTCGCCGGGGTCGCTCTTGATCGTGTCGCCGAGGTTCACCGGGGCGCTGGCGAGCGCGATGTTGATCGTCGCGGCGAGCGCCTGCGCATCGGGGTAGCGGCGCTTCGGATCCTTCTCGAGGCAGCGCGCCAGGATCTCGTCGACGTCCGACGGGATGTCGGGCTTGATCGACGAGGCGCGCGGCGCGGGCGTGCGGACGTGCGCGTTGACCAGGTCGCCGAAGCTGCGCGCGGCCGGGAACGGATGCTGGCCGGTGACGAGCAGGAAGCCGAGGACGCCGACGGAGTAGAGGTCGGCGCGGCCGTCGAGCGCCTTGGAGAGCAGCTGCTCGGGCGAGGCGAACTGGATCGTGCCGCTGGTCTGGCCGACCGGCGTCGGTGACGGCGAGCCGGACTCCGCGATGACCTTCGCGAGGCCGAAGTCGGTGACCTTGACGTAGTCGCGGTGGGTCGGGCGCATCTCGACGAGAATGTTCGTCGGGCGGAGGTCGCGGTGAATGATGCCGAGCTGGTGCGCTTCGGCGAGCGAGTCGCACAGGCCGCGCAGGATGTGGAGCACGCGCCGCCAGTCGAGCGCGCCCTCGACGCGGAACAGCTCGGCGAGGCTGCGGCCGGGCGACAGCTCCATCGCGATGTAGAGCGTGCCGTCGGGCTCGGTGTCGAACTCGTAGGTCGTGACCGTGTGAGGCGACTTTAGGTTGACGAGGACCGAGCCCTCGCGCCGGAACCGCGTCACGGTCTTGGGATCGCGGTCCGGATCCGCGGGCAGCAGCTTGATCGCGAGCTTGCGCGCGAGGCCGAGCTGGTCGGCGCGATAGACGTAGCCGAGCGAACCGCTGCCGATCAGCTCGCGCAGCACGTAGCGCTTGCCGACCACACGCCCGATGTTCGGATCGGCGAGCTTGCTGCCGCAGACGCCGCAGAAACGGGCGTCGGTGGCGAGCGCCTCACCGCAGGTCGGGCACCGGATCACGCGCTCACTCTACCGCGAGTACCAGGCGCGGACACCCGCGTGGTCACGGACCGCGTCGTGGACCCGCATCAGCCCGGGGGACCCGCTCACGATGGTGGTCGGGATGTGGTCGAGCTTGCCGCCGACGAGCCAGCGCACCATGACGAACAGCTTGATGTCGACGACGTGGAGCTTGTCCCCGGCGAAGAACGGCCCGGCGCCGAGCTGCTTCTCGGCATTTGCGGCCCACGCCGGCAGCGTGGACTCGGCGATCTCCTCGCGCGCCTTGCGCTTCTCGTCCTCGGGGATCCCGATGGTCGCTCCGATATCGTGCCGCAGGTCCTCGACGTGGCCCATCATCATCTCGTGGCGAGCTGCCTCGAAGTCGTCCTTCGGGTGCAGGCCCCAGTGCCGGCCGATGTAGACGAGGATCGCGTTGCTCTGCGCGAGCGCCGGCTTCCCGGGCATCTCGAGCATCGGCACGGCGCCGAACGGCGTGTGGGGCTTCACCGCCGGCCAGTTCTCGCCCTTGACGCGCACGTCCTCGAAGTCGACGCCCGCGAGGTGGAGCGCGAGGCGGCATTCCTCGCCGCGGCTCGCCGGCGCATCGAAGTAGGTCAGCTTCGGCTTGGTCATGCGCCGACTCTAGCGCTACGTGGGGCGAATTCGTGCGGTCGAGGCGCGGACTACCTTGGCCCACGCGCCGGCACGTACGAGGTCCTCGCCGCGGGCGCGGATCGTCGGCGGGAGCGTGCCGGTGAACGCGGCCGCGAGCGCGGAGGCGAGCTCGTAGGCGGTCTGGAACCGGTCGGCGGGGCGCTTCGCCAGGCCGATCGCGAGCACGAGCTCGATGTCGACCGGCAGCGACGGCGTGATCGAGGTCGGCCGCGGCGGCGCCGTGTGGACGACCTTGTAGAGCGTCTCGGCGATCTCGCCGGGCGGGTAGGGCGGCTGACCGGTGAGCGCGCGGAACGCGATCGCGGCGAGCGCATAGAGATCGGTCGTGTGCTCGACGGTGCCGCCGGACGCCTGCTCGGGCGCCATGTACGACGGCGTGCCGACAACGTGGCCGGCGGTGAGCGTATCGCCGTGGTCGATCGCGCGCGCGATGCCGAAGTCGAGGATCTTCCAGGTGCCCTGGTGGAAGAACACGTTCTGGGGCTTGAGGTCGCGGTGGATGATGCCGGCGGCGCCTGCGGCGGTGATGCCGGTGCCGACCTGGCGGATGAGATCGACGACCTCTTGCGGACCGAGCGCGCGGCGGCCGCGCAGGACCTCGGCGAGCGTCTGGCCCTCGAGGCGCTCCATCACGAGGTACGGGACCGGCGACTCGCCGACCTCGAGGACCTCGACGATGTTCGGCGAGCGGACGTTCGCGGCGGTGCGCAGCTCGCGCAGGAAGCGCATCACGTGGTTCGGGTTCGACAGCGAGGCCTGCGACAGCAGCTTGATCGCGGCGGTGCCCTTCGGGCCCTCGGCGGAGTAGACCTCGCCCATCGCGCCGCGCCCGAGCACGGTGCCGAGCGTGTAGCCGGAGATGACCTGGTCGGTGAACCGGCCGCGGGTCGAGCGCATGGCGCGGTCGAGCTCGTCGCGGGCCTCGAGCAGGAGCGCTTCGCGATGCGCGGCGATGCGGACCGCGCGCTCGAGCTCGCCGACCGCGAGCAACGCCGTGCGGCGCGACATCCGCGCGGTGACGAGCGTCGCGAGCAGGACCATCTGGACGAGGCCCTGGACCACGATCTGATCGTGGCGCGAGAGCATGTCGCCCTTCAGGATGCCGGTGTCGTGCGCAGCGCCCGTGATGACGAGGATCGACACCAGCAGCTGCATGCCGGCGCAGGTCGCGTAGACGGCGTAGGCGAGGCGCGTCGACTTGCCCAGGCCGGTGAAGTAGACGCCGAGGACGAGCACGACCGGCGCCGGCGAGAAGCAGCCGTAGTACGGGATCGCGGTCGTGACGCACGCGGCGGGGATGAACCAGCCCAGGCCCGTGGTCGGCTTGCGAAACGCGACCGGGTCGCGCGTGCGGTTGTAGAGGAACGCGATCGCCATCATCGCGACGCCGACCGCCGACAGGATCAGCGCCGTCGCCGTCGGGTCGCCGGGCATCAGCGGCACGGACGCAGCGCCGACGCACGAGATCGCGATCGCGATCAGACAGAACCGGCGTGTGCGCAGGAGCTCGTCGCGCTCCATCGCCTCGAGCGGCGATCCGACCGTCGAGGAGCCGTGGACGCTCGGGACCTTCGTGTTCAGGCGCTGCCGCGGCGAGGGCGACAGGACCTGGGTGGGCAGCGTGTCGACCGGGACGCGCGGCGACGAGGCCTGCGTCTGCTGGTCGTCGTCAGCGCTCACCCACCGAGCATAACGCCTGGCGCGACGACATAGCGGGAATCAGGCTGGACCAGCACGTGGCGACCGGTCGCGGGTGCGCCGTCGACGGAGAGGCCGTCGCCGGTGCCGGGCATCGCCGCGTTGGCGCGCTGGACGTAGCCGGTGACGTCCAGCAGCGGGATCGGGGCCGTCGAGCCGACCGGCTGAAAGAAATCTTCCCAGTGCCCCGACAGCGCGAACCGCGGGTTGAGGTTGGCGAGGATCGAGGCCGGCTGGTCGGTGACCGCGTCGGAGCTGCCCACGCACAACAGCGCGACGTCGACGGGCTTGTCGGCGAGGGTCGCGTCGGGGATGTGACCGCTGGGCGCGTTGGTCGGCGCGTCCTGATAGAACACGCGATAGGCCGGGTTGCCTTGTTCGTCGAGGAAGTCGACGAGGAACGCGAGCGTCTGGCCTTCGAGCCAGCCCGATGCGGCCGCCGGCAGGTCGCATTGATCCTGATCGATCGCGCCCGCGCCGAAGTGATACGGGCCGACCTGCGCCGGGTGCATCGAGCAGAACGCCTTGAGGCGGATGTGCGGGCTGACCTCGAGCCAGGTCCCCTCGAGCGGCGCGCCGTCGGGGCGCTGCTCCGGGCAGTTCGTGTAGTCGGTGTGGCTCGCGAGCGCGTCGTCCATCGCGATCACGCGCGTGCGATCGATCGTCGGTGCCGCGGCGGCGGTGGTGCAGCCCGGGCGATCGGGCGCGAGCGCGGCGAGGATGTGGCGGCCGGTCTGGTTCGTGTACGCGCGCGCGTTCGGCGCGATGTCGAGGATGTGCGGAACGTCGAGGAAGTGATCGTAGTGCGCGTGGCCCGAAACGATCGCGGTGAGCTCGTCGAGCGGCTCGCCCGCGAGGCCGGTGTCGATCGCGGCGTCGTCGCGCGTGATCGGCATGCCGACCGTGACGTCGAAGCCGTCCTGGCGCGTGTACAGCGGCGCGGTCAGCACGGCCTCGTGGCCCCACTGGATCCAGAAGCCCTGCACGCCGAGGCCGTGGATCGCGAGCGATGCGACCGGCGCGGGCGCGGCGTCATGCGCGGCGGCCGCATCGGGATGCTGCACGACGGCCGCATCGGGTGCGGCTTCATGCGCTGGCGACGAGCACGCAGCCAACAGCCCGACCAGCAGTGCTCGTTTCACGCGCGCAGTATGGGCGCGGCGGCGGATCGCGCGAGCTACAGCTCTGTTACCTGCGGCCGCGGCCACGGCCGAGCGCGTGCTCGACGAGTGGTCGGACCTCGTCGACGAGCTCGGGGGCACAGACGAGGCGGATCGCCGCGGTGGGCTGGCCCAGCGGCATGTCCTCGAGCAGGCGGGACAGCGTGACCGCGCCGTACTTCGGGTGGTCGATCACGTGGAGCTCCTCGTCGTCGGAGGCGAGGTACGCGGCGTGGCGCGCGGTATCGAGGTGGACGTAGAACCGGCCGTCGGCGCCGAAATGCTTCGTCGCGATCTCGAGCGCCTGCGGGAACACGCGCTCGGCGGCCGCGCGGTCGTCGCCGAGGTCGAACGTCTTGAACAGCTGGCGGCGCACGAGTCGGTTCGCGAGGTCGCGCAGGATCGGATCCGCTGCCGGCTCACCGGTGACGCCCGCCCAGCGGTCGAGCGCGGTCGTCACCGAGATATCGTGGAGCATTAGATAGTCGGCGACCTCGACGGTCGCGCCGCGCGCCATCCGTCCCGCGATCGCGAGGCCCGGCGGCTCGACGTCGCCGCGCGCGAGCTGGGCGAACCGCTCGAGCGTCTTGATGAACATCCACTCGGCCGCGCGCACGGTCTTGTGGTGATAGACCTGCGCGTACATGTACGAGCGCGCGAACAGGTACTGCTCGACGGCGTACATTCCTCGTCGGTAATCGACGACGAGGTCTTCCTTGTCGGGCCGCACGTGCGCGACCTGGAGCGCGTGAATGATCCACGCGAGGTCGTACGTCGCGTAGCCGGCGCCCGAGTAGTGGCCGTCGCGCAGCAGGTAGTCGAGGCGATCGACGTCGAGCTGCGACGACACGAGCTTGCGCGCGAAGTGCGGCTGGTAGCCCTTGCCCCAGAACGTGCGCAGCGTCTCGGGCAGGCCGGGCTGCAGCGCCTCGAGCGCGTCGTGGAGCTCGCGATCCTCGGCGGCGATCCGCGCGCCCCAGCGCTCGTGATCGTGACCACCGAACACGTGCTCCCACGCGTGCGAGAACGGACCGTGCCCGACGTCGTGGAGCAGCGCGGCGACCTTGACGTGCAGGGCGACGTCGGCGGCGAGCCCGAGCCGGCGCGTGACCTTCTGCGCGATGTGAAACGCACCGAGCGCGTGGCCGAACCGCGAGTGCTCGGCGCCGGGATAGACGAGCCAGGCAAAGCCCATCTGCTTGATCCGCCGCAGCCGCTGCATCGCGAACGTGTCGCAGAGATCGGCGATCGGGCGGTCCTCACCCTTCATCTCGATGAGACCGTGCACGGGGTCGCGAAACACCCGGTCCTTCACGCTGCGGGTGTAGCACGGTAGCCTCCGGCGATGCAGATCCGCGAGGTCGTGATCGAGCGCGTCGACGGCGGCGCTCGCAGCGATGACCGCGATCGCGTCGTCGTCGAGGCACCGCTCCAGCTGCGCGCGCACGGCACGCCGGTCGCGACGATCATGCGGACGCCCGGGCACGACCTCGAGCTGGTGCGCGGCCTGCTGCACGCCGAGGGCATCGCCGCGGGACCGATCGTGCAGGCGGACGAGGACGCCGTCGAGATCGACGTGGATGCGACGGCCTTCGCGCAGCGCGGGCTGCTGGCATCGGCAGCGTGTGGCGTGTGCGGGCGCGTCGCGATCGCCGATCTCGAGCTGCGCGCGCGCGAGGTCACCGCCGACACCGCGGTCGCGCATGCCGTGCTCGCGACGCTCCCCGACCAGCTGCGCGCGGCTCAGCAGATCTTCGGCGAGACCGGTGGCCTTCATGCCGCCGGGCTGTTCACGACCACCGGCGCGCTCGTCGCCGCGCGCGAGGACGTCGGCCGCCACAACGCCGTCGACAAGCTCGCGGGGGTTGCGCTCGCCGAGGGCATCACGCCCGAGATCCTCGTGCTGTCGGGGCGCGCCGGCTACGAGCTCGTGCAGAAGGCGATCATGTTGCGCGTGCCGATCGTCGCGAGCGTGTCGGCCCCGTCGTCGCTGGCGATCGAGCTCGCCGAGCGGTTCGGCGTGGCCCTTTGCGGGTTTGTCCGAGGCCCCCGCGCCAACGTCTATTCGCACGGCTGGCGGATCCGGTAGTTCTTGACCGATCCCGTCGGAAACACTAGGTTCCCGACGATGATCCGTTCGACCCTGGTGGTTGCCGCGCTGGCGTTCTGCGCGTGCGGCAAGAGCAAGCCTGCGTCGCAGTCTGGTGACAAGCCAGCGGAAGCCAAGGTCGGTGAAGGCCATCCGGCGACCGCCGCGCCGCCCGCGATGCCGCCGCAGAAGGCCGCCGCGCGCGGCCCCGAGCATCCGGTCTACTCGCTCGTCGACAACCGGCTGTCCGCACATCTCACGCGCGGGGGCGGCATCGTCGTCGACGCCGGCAGCGCCGGCTTCGCGAAGTACACGCGCCTTGGCAACCTCATGAAGGGGGCGAAGAAGGCGTGGGACCTGCGGCAGACCGAGGGCGACATCAAGGTCGCCAGGCTCACCGGCAAGAGCGGCACCGTGTTCGTGCCTCTCACCGCCGCGCAGGCCGGCCGCACCACCGTTCGCATCCGCGCGTTCTCCGGCGACAAGCAGCCGGTCAGCCTCAAGGTCAACGACAACAAGGACATCAACGGCAACCTCGAGGCCGGCTGGTCGACGCTCGATCTCACGGTCCCGGCGAGCCAGCTACACGAGGGCGAGAACGCGCTGTCGCTGTTCGCGAAGAAGAGCGGCCTCGAGGTCGAGTGGCTGGAGGTCGGCGCGCAGGCCCCGCTCATCGATGACGGCCCGTTGAAGTTCTTCGACGCCGGCAGCAAGAGCCTCGTCATCCCGAAGGACGGCGCCATGAGCTGGTTCGTCGCGGTGCCCGACAAGGCGAAGCTCACCGGCGATCTGAGCGACGGCGCGTGCACGATCCACGTGACCGCCACCGCCGACGACGGCGCGACCGCCGAGGGCAAGCTCGTCGGTACCGGCAGCGCGGTCGATCTCGCCGCGCTCGGGGGCAAGGCTGCGCGCCTCGACCTGGCGACCGAGGGCTGCCCGGAGTCGCACCTGTCGAACGCCTCGATCGTGCTCCCCGGTGACGCGGCGCAGGTGAAGCGCGGCGATCCGCCGAAGTACGTCGTGTTCATCGTGATGGACTCGCTCCGCGCCGATCGCATCCGCGCGATCAACCCCAAGGCGCGTCCCGAGACGCCGAACTGGGACAAGCTCGCCGAGTCGAGCGCGCTGTTCGTCAACCACTACGTGCAGGGCAACGAGTCGCAGGTCTCGCACGCGTCGATGTGGTCGTCGAACTATCTCGCGAAGCACAAGGCGATCGAGATGCACGACAAGCTCGCCGACAAGTGGATGACGATCGACGAGGTCGCCAAGAAGGCGGGCAAGTACACCTGCGGCGCCTCGGGCAACGGCTACATCCGCCCCGCGCGCGGCTTCGGCAACGCGTGGGATCAGTTCGTCAACCACATCGAGAAGTCGCTCGGCCTCAAGGGCGCCGACATCATGGAGAAGGGGCTGTCGTTCATCGCCCCGAAGAAGGACCGCCCGTGGTTTCTCTACCTCGGCTTCATCGACACGCACGTGACGTGGCGCGCGAAGGCGCCGTGGATGGAGAAGTACGACGGCGGTTACAAGGGCCGGTTCGCGACCGAGTACGGCGATGACGGCCCGCACGGCTCCGACGGCAAGGACCTCACCGAGAAGGAGCAGGCGCACGTCCGCGCGCTCTACGACTCGAACGTGAGCTATCAGGACGATCTGCTCGGCCAGCTCGTCGAGAAGCTCAAGACGTGGGGCATCTACGATCAGACGATGATCATCGTGACGGCCGATCACGGCGACGAGCAGTGGGAAGACGGTCGCGTCGGTCACGGCGGCAGCGAGCGCGAGACGCTGTTGCATGTCCCGCTGCTCATCCACTATCCGCCGCTGTTCCCGACCGGCAAGGTCACCGAGGGCACCGAGGGCATCGACATCGTGCCGACGCTCGCCGACGCGCTCGGCGTTGCGACCGATCCCGAGTGGCAGGGCGCCTCGCTGATCCCGGTCGCGAACGGGCAGGGCGGCTATCCGCTGATGTCGTTCTCCTCGCAGTACGAGAACAACCACGCGGGCCGGATCTGGCCGTGGAAGCTCAAGCTGATGGGCACCGGCGCGCCGCGCCTCTACAACCTCGCGAAGGATCCCGACGAGCGCACCGACCTCTGGGGCAAGGCCTCGGCGGAAATCGGAGCCCGGCTGCTGCTCGATCCGATGTGGACGCTGCGCACGTGGAACGTCGAGTGGAAGAAGGCTCAGTGGGGCAACGCCGCCGACGAGTCGAGCCGGTTCGCGTCGGACCTCGGTGAATAGGGACCTGACACCGACCGAGGGCGTCCGTCTCCTGCTCGAGCGCGAGCGCGATGAGGGCGCGTCGGCGGCCTACAAGGCCTCGATCTTCACGCCCGACGCGACCCACGAGGGCCACGCGACCCTGCGCGACGATGGGACGGCCAGCCTCGAGGTCGAGGCTCCCGCCGACCTCATCGAGATGATGATGATGATGGCGAAGCTGACCGCCCGCGCGGCGGCCAAGAAGCGCGAGGATGGCTTACCGCCGTGGCCGGCTCGGGTCCTGCGCTGGCGCGGTCCCGGTCGCGGCGCCACCGCCGGTGAATGAGCCGTCCGTGATGAGCTTCTGAGCCAGGGGTTCCTCTGATGACGGCGTCCGCGAGTTGACGCAAGCTCGGGCTATGGACCGGCTCGCGCTCATCGAACGCATTCATTCCGTCGAGCTGGCCCTGACGCGCGAGCAGCACACGGCCGCCGCGGCGGAGCTGATGCGGGGGCGTTCCCACGAGCTCGGCAACCAGGTGCAGATCGTGCGACTCGCATCGATCGAGATCGAGCGGCGCGCGACGCCGGAGCAAGCAGAGCTCATCACCGACATGCGCGCGGCCGCGGAGGCAGCCAACGTCGTGCTCGCCGACATGGTGAATGCGGCGCGTCCGCCGGATCGAAACATCGTGGGGCCGGCGTTCGTGCCGACGCTGCGTGCGGCGATCGAGCGTGCGAGCGGCGTGCTGAAGCCGCAGGTCGAGCTGCGCAGCGAGGTCGGCGATGCGGTCCACACGCGCGCGACCGACGAGGAGATCGAGGCGATCGTGTTCGCGGCGCTGCTCGACGGCGAGACGGCAGGCAAGATCACGTTCGCGCTGCGCGAGCGCCAGATCAGCCGCCAGCGCTGGGTCGAGCTGCTGCGCTTCGACGATCGTGGCGTGCTCGAGCCCGACCCGGGTCGCTACATGCGGTTCCTCGAGGCGGCGGTGCGGCCCGGCGGTGGCGAGGCCTCGCTCTCGGCGGGGCGCAACGGCCTCGAGCTCGTGATCGCGTTTCCGGTCGCTCAGTCTTCGTCGTCCTCGTAGTACTCGACGGGCTCCCAGCGCTGCTCGCGGCTCGCCGGGCACAGGTTGCGATAGCTGCACCGATCGCACCACGGGCCGGGATTGACGCGCGGGCCATCGTCGACGGCGAGCGCCGCGGCCTCGATGTTGTCGAGCAGGTCGGGCACGAGCTCGTCGCGGATCTTCTCGGGCTTGACCGGCGTGCTCCACTCGACCGCGCGCTCGGCGACCCAGTGGATGCCGAACCAGAACGAGCGCACGTGGCGAAACGCGGAGGCTGCGAGCACCGCGTAGCCCTCGAGCTGATCGGCGATCGACGTCCCAGGGATGCGCACGCCCGTCTTGTGATCGACGAGCGCGATCGCGTCGTCCTCGAAGACGTAGCCGAGGTCGAGCACGCCGCGGTAGTAGGCGTCGCCGGCGTAGAACTGCGTCGTGGTCAGATCCTCTCGCACCGCGAGCGAGTACTCGACGAGCTGGCGCGCGACGCGGCGGCGGCGCTTGAACTGCGAGATCCGCGTGGCGAACGGCTGGATCCCCAGGCCGAGCGCATCGAACCGCCGCTGCTCGCTCTCGTTGGGCAGCTCGCTGCGCAGCTTGTCCGTCGCCTCGGCCAGCGGCGTACCCTGGAGGACCAGCTCGAGCGCCTTGTGGATCGACTTGCCGATCCGGGCCTCGGCCATCACCTCGGGCTCCTTGATCTTCTCGATGTACTTGAAGTGAAACAGCCGCGGGCAGCGCAGGGCCGTCGACACCTTGGAGGCCGACCACGGAGCGTGGATCAACGCGCGCGTCGACGGCACAGCACGCTAGGGTAGCCGAAAATTTGCCCCCGGAAAGCGGGAGCCCTACCAACGATGGGTGGACATCCCTGCGCTGACCTGCGAAGTCTGCAACGCGTCCGTGAACGAGCTGCGGCGCGGCCGCTGCTGGGGCTGCTACGCGCGCTGGGTCGATGCCCGGCCGGTCCCGCTCGGGGCCCGGTGCATCACCTGCCCGGAGAAGCGCCGGCGGGTCCTCAAGACCGTCGAGCTGTTCGGCGGCTGGAAGCCGATGTGCTTCAACTGCGCGGGCCAGCTGCTCCACCTCGACCCGATGCCCAAGACGGTCGCCGAGATGCGCGACGTCATCTCACGCGAGCGCCGGCGCAACGACCGCCGGTTCGGCAAGCCCGACACGCGCGTGTTCCGCTACGAGCGGCGCGTCGGCGATCGGCGGATGAGCCGCGACGACTTCCCGAGCGTCGACGACGACATGATCATCGAGATCGCCGTGGCGGATGCCGGCGGCGAGGACTTCGACGATCTGACGCAGATCCGCGAGCTGATTCACGACCTGCGGCCGGCCGAGCTCGCCGGCTAGCCGTTCGTTAGCCGTTCGTCGTCGGCAGGATGCACATGCGATCCGCCTGGTAGGTCTGCGAGTCGAACGACACGGTCCACACCGAACCGTTGATCAGCACCAGGTCATACGCGCTCGAGACCGGGTGCGGACCGGTGACCGCGGCCGAGTGGAAGTGACCATCTTCCATGTAGCCGACGATGATGTCGCCACGCTGGTCGAGGTGGCTGATCCAGATGTGCTTGCCGTCCCACAGCGCGCGCGGCGAGCTGCCGTTCAGCCGGAGCAGCTGCGACGGGCCAAGCACGCCGGTGTGCTCGGTGTTGATCATGCGAATGCCGTCCGCGGTCTGGAACACGAGCACGCCCTTCTGGCTGGCCGGATCGATCGCGAGGTGCGGCGAATCGCAGGCCTCGGCGATGTGGACGAGCGGGCCGGGCGCCGGGCGGAACAGCGTCATCATGTAGCAGCTCGCCTGCGTCGACCACGCGGCGACCGTCGCGTACTGCATCTGGGTCGCGGTCATCGCGGTCGCGGGCTCGGTCGCCGCGACGCGCGTCGTGGTCGTGTTCCACGCGCCGTCGAACGCCTCGACGCGCAGACCCTGGTCGTCGGCGACCGGCACGAACGAGAGGCCGTCGGACACCTGGAACGCGGGCTTCGAGATGAGGCCCGGCGCGAGCTTCGCGACCTCGGTGGCATGGCTCAGGTCATCCGCGATCACGTTGACGCGGATCGAGCTCGCGTCGACGCCGGTCGCCGTGAGCCGGCCGTTGACCTCCGACGCCGCCACCGTCGTGAAGCTGCTGTTGATCGTGATCTGCGGCGACACCGTCTGCATGTCCATCTGCTTGCTCAGCGTGTAGCCGCTGATCGCGCCGCCGGAGAGCGGCACCTCGAGCACCTGCGCGCCGAACGAGCGCGGAACCACCGCGACATCGATCGCGCCGTTGCCGCCGCTCGTCGTCCAGCTCAGCTCGCCGCAGACCGCGGCCACGTAGTGCGCCGTCGGAACGCCGGCACCGCCGGGCTGCATCGTGTCGTTGCCGCCGGGCGGATTCGCACCGGGGGCATCGATGCCGTTGTCACCACACGCTGCGAGAAGAAGAACGCCCGCGAGAATTCGTCCCATCTTCCCAGTGTGCAACAGCTCGTGTCTCCAACGGAAGATGCGTAAGCACCCCACAGCCCCCACCGGTGCGCACATCGCCGCCGATACCGTCGTCGCCGATGCCGTCGTCGCCGATGCCGTCGTCGACGATGCCGTCGTCGACGATCGCGAGCGCTGCCACCTTGTGCCGCTGCAGCGGATCCGTTGCGACGGATCGAAGCCGGTCAGCCCTTCAGCAGTCGGGGCATGGAGACCCCGGCCGAGCATTCGCTTGAAATCACATGCGGCCGAGCACGTACATGAACCGGCCAACGTCGAAAATTTCAACGCCCTTTCACATGACCTCACGCACATGTGACGAGCTTCGAAAAAAAACTGATGTCAAGACTGGTGTGTCATCGGCGCGGCGCTAGGATGGCTTGCGTCTCGACGGAATCCGTCGAAAATTTTTCCCCGAGTCGGAGGCAGAGGTCATGAGCACGCTTGCTGTGGTTGAGGAGATCCTTCGCGAGACCGCAATCCCCATGTCGGTCCGCGAGATCGTAGAACGCGCCGGCGCGCGCCTTCCAAGCAAGTCGAAGACTCCAGACACCGTAGTTGCTCGCGACCTCTCGATGGACATCAAGAAGAAGGGCGAAGGCTCGCTCTTCTGCCGCACGTCGCCGGGTCGTTACACCCTGCGCGTGCTCGCGACCGGCACGACCCCGATGGTCACCGATCGCACTGTGGCGCCGCAGCCCATGAGCGCGCTTGCCACACGTAAGCCGGCCGCGTCCGCGACCCCGGCGCGCCCCGTGACTGGTCGTACCGACACCGCCGAGGGCGGTGGCTTCGTAGGCTAAGCGTCACGCAGGAGGGCGCATGATCCGGCGCGCGGAGGTCCAGGACAACCCCTGGATCGTCGCGACAGGCGCTGAGGCGTATCGAGACCTCGGCGACTACACCCGGATCTTGCCTTCGTGGCTCGAGCAGCCCGGCGTGCTGGCCTGGATCGACCAGGACACGCAGGGCAGGGGCCGCGGCTTTGCGATGCTCGGTTTCTACACCGACGATCCTGCCAGCAAGCAGGTCATCGCAGACCTCCTCGCGCTCGCCGTCCTACCGATCTACCAGCGGCACGGCATCGGCTCGACCCTCCTCGCCCACGTGATCGACGTGGCAGAGCGAGTCGCGCCCTCGTCGCAGATCGGCCAGCTTCGCCTCACCGTCGCCGAGGACAACGTCGGCGCACAGCGGCTCTACGCGCGCTCGGGCTTTCGCATCGTCGACGGCTCCGCGACCTACGATCGCGGGCAGCGCGCGCTGCGCATGGCGCGTCCGCTTCGCATCAAAGAATGACGCTGCCGCACGGGAAGCTCGCGTCGACCGCCGGGTTCGACGAGCTCTTCAGCGTGTCGCATGCCGCGCCCTGCAGCTCGATCGTGTTGCCACCGACGAGCGTCCAGTCCGTGCCGTACATCAGCGGGTGACCGTCGAGCGTCACCGTGCCGCTCGCGGCCTGGTTCGGATCGATGTTGCCGCTGATCATCAGGTCGCAGCTCACCACGCCGCCGATGATCTGCTGGAACGCCATCTGGAGCTGAGCCGGGCTATTGGCGGTGTAGTAGGGCGCGTTCGGCTGGTTCGGCTGCACGCCGGCACCCGCATTCGCGACCTGCTGCAGGAACGAGTCGTTCACGCCGGCGATGCCGAGCACGAACAACCGGATGCCCGCCGCATAGGCGCCGCCGGCCGCGACCACCGTCTGCGCGGTCGTGTCGTCGTTCGCATTGCAGCTGTTGGGCAACCCATCGGTCGCGAGCACGATCACGGGCGGGCTTCCCATCGGAGGCGGGTTCGCCGCGAAGTCCGCGACCACCGCATCGATCGAAGGCGCGGTCGGCGTGTTGCCGTTCGGGCTCTGGCTCTCGATCAGCGACTTGATCGTGGCCGCATTCCCCATCGCACGCCCCTGCGAGTACAGCTTCGGGCACGGAGCATCCGCGGTGAACAGGCTCGCGCCGAAGTACACCTTGTTCTGCAAGCTCGATACGACGCCGCTCGCGCCAACCAGCGCGTCATGCATGGCGTTGTACCGGCTCGTGTTCGTGTTCGGCAGGTTCGTGTCCATCGACCCGCTGCGGTCGATGAGCAGCTGGATGCTGGGCGTCACCTGCGTCGCCTGGAAGTGCACCGCGGGGCAGCTCGCATCCGGCCCACCAGTGCCGCCACCGCCGGTGTTGCTACCTCCACCCTGGTCATCGCCACCGCCGATCGTTCCGGTCGAGGCACCACAGCCGAAGCTGAGCAGAAGGAGAGACGTTGCGGTTGCGAGGCGGTTCATCGGAAGGCTCCTGGTTGCCGATGCGCTACAGCAGGAAGCGCGCCGTCGGTGATCCGCGCCCCGCGCGCGTCGATTCGCGACGTTGGCTGATGGAGACAGCTGACCCTGGGACGGTGGACGCCCCCAGGCACCGAAGATCGTTGCGCGAATTGCGCACGGACGGCGACCGCTTCCGTGACCGCCACCGTGACCGCCGCCGCTACCGCTGCGGCAACCGCTGCCGCTGCCGCTACCGCTTCGGCTACCGCTGCCGCTACCGCTTCGGCTACCGCTGCCGCTTCCGCTACCGCTGCCGCTGCCGCTGCGGCTTCCGCTTCCGCTGC
>Ga0207683_10001666_pt1 | contig 19900 bp, 19 predicted proteins | sample KBSM73metaG_FD_184333 | JGI IMG/M metagenome (GOLD analysis project Ga0207683, IMG submission 184333) | Miscanthus rhizosphere microbial communities from Kellogg Biological Station, Michigan, USA - KBS M7-3 metaG (SPAdes) (version 2) | ecosystem: Host-associated > Plants > Roots > Rhizosphere >... | reverse complement strand
TCCCCGGGTTTCCTGGGCGGGAGGGCTTCGCGAGCGACCGTGTTGACGCGCGGCGACAAGGGGTCCACGAGCACCACACCGGCGACCTCCTCGGGAAGCCCGACCCGATTCATGGGAACGAGGCGCTCCACCGCGGCCGCGTCGAACAATCCCGCCGTCATCGGTGTGCCGATGATGCCCGGGGCGACGGCATTCACCGTCACCCCGCGGGTTGCGACTTCCAGCGCGAGCGCCTTGGTGGCCGAGTTGAGCGCCCCCTTGGCCGCCGCGTAGTTGACCTGTCCCTTGTTGCCGATGAGGGCGGCGATCGAGGAAACGTTCACGATGCGGCCCCAGCGGGTGCGGATCATCGGCAACAGCAGCGGCTGGGTGGCATTGAAGAAGCCGTTTACCGAGACGTCGATGACGCGGTGCCACTGCTGGGCGCTCATACCCGGCAGCACCGCATCATCGTGCAGGCCGGCATTGTTGATGAGGATCTGGATGGGACCGGCCTCGAGGATCCCCTCGAGCGCGCTGCGCGTTGCCGTGCCGTCCGTGACATCACAGCTCACGACGCTCGCCGCACCCCCGGCCGCGCGGATCTCGTTCACGAGCGCGGCCGCGACCTCTCCGCCGCGGTGCGAGTGCACGTACACGTAATGCCCGTCGCGTGCGAGGCGGCGACACAACGCCCCGCCGATGCCGCCGCTGCCACCGGTCACCAGCGCGCGCTTGCCGCTCGCGCTCATGGCAGCCCCTCGGGGTCCGCGATGACGGCGCCGAAGCGCACATCCATCACGATGCTGGCGCGCCCCTCCAGCAGCGGACGCCGGGCGCTCCACACCGAGAACTCGTACAGCACCGTGCGGGCGTCCCCGGTGACGCGCTCCGCGGCGGCGATCAGTTCCTCCGTCAGATCATCCAGTCGCGCGACGTGCAGCACGACGTTGCGCACGCTCGCGAGGTAGCCGACCGCGGCGCCGCTGCCGCGCACGCTCCTCGCCATGGTGCTCGCAAGTGGCGCGCTGGCGGCGACCAGGGCGCCGTGCACTGCCATAGCCTGCGCCGCGTACTCGATCCCGCAGGCGGCGCCCAGGCGCCCATGGGAGCGCAGCGGGTTGTCCGGCTTGCGGTGGGTCGTGCTGGTGCAGCGGATGCGCGTCGCATCCCAGGACAGTACGGCATCGAGCAGGCACATGCGCCCCTTGTGGGGAATGTGCTGCTCGATCCAGGCATGGTCTAGCGGCATGCGCTCACCGTGACGGCGAGCCGCAGGTGCCCCAGGTAGTCGAGCACCACGTTACCGCCGGCGCCTCGTGCCAGGAGCTGCAGCAGCGGCAGACTGCGGGCCGCCGGGATGGCCGTGCGCAGGCGCTCCAGGGCGGGCTCATCCAGGGTGTCGGCGGACGCATCGCTCAAGTGTGCCTCGATTCGGGCCAGGCTGGCAGGGCCGGGCTGCGACGCGAGCACGAGGGCCACCGCGAAGGCATCCGGGATTTGCCGCACGGCCCGGATCGGCTCGGGGTAGCCGGCATCATAGGCGACCAGCAGTACGCGGGTGCGCTCGATGACGACCTGCGTGAGCGCCTCGAGCAGTCCGGCCGCGAAGCTGCCATCGTAGGCACACAGGGCGTTGGCTGCCGGCGTCGCCCCGGTGGCAATGCCCCAGTAGCCCGAGGCCGCGTTGTGTACCGAGTTAGTGAAGCGGGTCGGGGAGACCTGCCGGTCCGAGGAGGCGAGTGCTTCGCAGATCTCGTGGCAGTTCACCCCGTCGCCCCCCGAGGAGCTGAACACGGCCGCCAGGTCTGCGGCAACGGCGCCCGCGTGGCGGGTGGCTTCCAGTCCCGTGGCCAGCGTCAGCTTCACGATCGCGCCCGTGCGGCGCCGTTCGGGCGGCGGCAGCGCTTCGGGCAGCGGCAGCACCGTGGGTGCGCTCACCCAGGCCGTGCGACCGCTAAGGATCGCGGCCGCGGCGGGCCAGCTGCCGATACCGGGTCCCAGCACGCCGAGACCCTCGATGCAGCCGCTGAGCGGGAGCGCGCTCACAGCGCTCTTCCCAGCACGAGGCAGCAGTTGGAGCCGCCGAAGCCGAAAGAGTTGCTCATGACGCGCTTCAGCGGCGCGGCCCGGTTGGCGAGCAGGTAGTTGACGGGCAGTGCCGCGTCCACGGTACGTGTGTTGACGCCCGCAGGCACGAAGGCTGAGCGCAGCGCGAGCGCGCAGATCACGGCCTCGAGCGCGCCGGCCGCTCCGAGCGTGTGACCGGTGGCGCCCTTGGTGGAGCTGCCGGGTGCCTGAGCGCCGAGCACCTCCGCCACCGCGCGCGCCTCGGCCTCATCGTTGCTCGGGGTGCCGGTGCCGTGGAAGTTGATGTAGCCGATGTCCGGCGCGCCCACGCCTGCGGCGGCGAGCGCGGCGCGCATCGCGGCAGCGGCTCCGCGGCCCTGCGGGTGCGGGGAGGACATGTGGTAGGCGTCGCTTGATTCGCCGCTACCGAGCAGCAGCACCGCGTCGGCGTCGAGGTGTTCCCCCGGGCGCTCGAGCAAGGCAAACGCCGCCGCTTCACCGATGGAGATGCCGTTGCGGGCCGCATCGAAAGGGCGACACGGCGTCGATGACACCAGCTGCAGCGAATGAAAGCCATAAAGCGTCGTGAGGCACAGCGAGTCCACCCCGCCGACCAGCGCTGCGTCGATCACGCCGGCGGCGAGGGCGCGCTGCGCCGACGCAAACACCTTGGCGCTGGAGGAGCACGCGCACGAGATGACCACCGCCGGTCCCTTGAGCCCGAGCGCGCTTTGTGTGAAAGCGGCGACCGAGAAGGTGTTGTGGGCCCCGTGATAGCGAAAGCTGGCCGGCAATGTTCCGGTTGCCGGATCGCGCGCGCGGTAGGCGAGCTCGGAATCGAGGATGCCGGAGGTGCTGGTGCCGAGGAAGATGCCAACACGCTGCCGTCCATAGCGCGCGGCGGCGGCCAGGACCGCTTCCGCAAAGCCATCCTGCGTGAGACCCAGCCAGGCCAGGCGGTTGTTGCGGCACTCGAACTCGGTGGCCCCGGGCGGCAGCTGCGTGTCATCGACACCGCTGACCTCGCCGATGTAGGTATCGAGCGCGACGGTCTCGAAGGCACACGGGACGAGCCCGGTGCGTGCCGCCTGCAGCGACGCGAGCGTCGGGCCGACGCCCCGGCCGAGGCAGCTGGTCGCGGTGAAGGCGCTGAGCAGCAGCGGCTTCACGGCAGCTCGGAGACGAGCAGCATGTTCGTGAACGGCGTGCCCACGCTCATCGGCACGGTGCGCGTGCGGAACCCGAGTTCACTCAGCAGGCGCTGCCACTCCCGCAGCGGTCGGCAGTGCAGCGCCGTCCAGCGCCCGCGGCGCACCAGCGCCACGGTGTGATCGACCGCCTTGCTCAGGGTGAAGCCGATGCCACCGTCCGCGTCGCCGACGCGCATCAGCAATAGCCCCCGGGGGGCGAGCGCGGCCCGCACGCGCCGCAGCACGCGCTCCTGCGAGACGTGGTCGAGGAAGTGCAGCACATCGAGGATTACGACGGCGTCGGGCGTGCCGTAGTCGACCTCGCGGATGTCCCCGTGCACGATCTCGAGGCTAACGCCCGGATCCAGGGCGAAGGCGCGCTGCGCGCGGCGCACTTCCTGGGCATTGATCTCGATCCCGAGGTAGGTCTGCAACTCGGGCGGCGCCGGCCAGTGAGCCGGCCATGCCCCGTCTTGTTCGCTCGCCTGGCAGCTGCGCGCCGCGAGCAGCCAGGCCGCGAGCAGTCCTTGGCCGGCGCCCAGATCCAGCAAGCGTGCGCGGTCGGCGAGCAGCCCGTGCTCAAGGATGGCGCGGAAGACAGGGTCGCCCTTGAGCTTGCCGCGCGCGAAGTGCCAGGCGAAGTGCCCGGCGCGCCGGTAATACGCGCTCGCGGAATTCAGGAGCGCACTCAGGGAACCCGGTGCACTCATGCCGGCCGCGCGGGCGCGAGGGCGGCGCGCAGCGTGACCGGCGTCAGCCGCGCCTGCTCAAGCTGCGCCAGCAGCCGCGGCAGCACGGCGAGAATCACCGGCGTACCGTCGCGGGTGCGCGCGGCGTGTCCGTCGTGCAGCAGCAGGATGTCCCCGCCGCGCAGTCCGCGCGTCAGCCGCGCAAGCACCACGTCCGGATCCGCGGTCATGGTGTCAAAGCCGCGGCGCGTCCAGCTGGCGAGCGTCAGGTTGGCGTGCGCCAGCACCGGGTCCAGGAACGGATTGCGCAGCCCGGCCGGGGCACGGAAGAACTGCGCCACTTCCCCGGTGACCTCCCGGATCGAGTCCTGCGCGCGCCGGATTTCCTGCGCCATGCCGCGCGGGCCCAGGAGCGAGAAACGCCACGGATGCCGCTCGGAGTGATTCTCGATGGCATGACCGCGGCTGATGATCTCGCGGGCGAGCTGCGGATGTTGCCGCACCCGCTCGCCCACGCAGAAGAAGGTCGCCTTGGCGTGCTGCGCCTCAAGCAGTGCCAGCACGCGCGGCGTGACTTCCGGATCCGGGCCGTCATCGATCGTGAGGGCGACCTGCGCCGCGGTGCCCGGCAGGCGGGTCAGGTTGCGGCCGAGCAGCCGGCTGCGCGGCCACAGGCCCGCGGCACACAGCAGCAGATGGTTGGCCAGCACCGCGCCGAGTGCCCACGGCCACAGTGGCGGGCGCGCCAGAACCGCGGCGGCCGCGCCGAGGTGCAGCGCAAGGGTGCCCTGCACCAGGGCCGACGGTCGCCAGCTTCCGATGAGCTTCTCAGGGGCGGGCAGCGATGCGGGCATCGAGAAAATTCTCCCAGAGTCGCAGCCACGTGGGCCAGTCGTGTCCCCCCGGCACCATATCCACTTCAGCCGCGTCCAGCGCATTGGCGAGCAGCTGGTGGCGTTCCAGGAAGCGATCCTCGCGCCCCAGCCCCAGATGCAGCGGCAACGTTGCCGCCTCGCGCCGCTGCAGAAAGCGCCATACGCGCCGCTCGTCGTCGTCCTCGGCGAGCTCGCCCGCGCGCCACGCCCGGATCCCGACCGCGGCGACCTCGGAGATGATGATATGACTCCCCAGATACGGGGCGAAGAGGCACAGGCCCGCGAGCCCCTGCGGCTCAGCTTCGGCGCAGCACAGCGCCACGTAGCCCCCGAGGGAGATGCCGCCGAGCCACAGCTGTGACGCGGCGGCGCGCAGCGGCGCGACCACCTCCGACAGGACGCGCGGCACCACGGAGCGATCCGTGACCTGGCCCACGTCCAGCGCGGCGAACGTCACGTCGACGTTGAGCCCGCGTGCGCGGACCGCGGCCCCAAACCCGGCCTTGCAAAAATCCTCAGGTCCGGAATAGGCCGCCGGCAGCAGTACGATCTGCACCGGCGCCGGGCGCTTGGGGTCGGCGCGCTCGCACAGCGTGCCGATCACGCGACCCGCCCGGCGCTAGCGGCGGGAGGCGGCGGCTGCGACAGCAGCGCGCAGAAGAACAGCGCGAGCGCAGCCCCGGGTGCCACGGTGGCCCCAAGATCCGAGAGCACGGGCACCCGGGAGAAGGCGAGCACGCCGAAGGCGAGCACGGTCGCAAGGTTGGCCACCAGCAGCGACACGAGCGTGAGCGCCACCGGCGTGCCATCGTCCCCCGCGCTGCTGCGATCGAAGAACAAGGCGTAGTTGGAGCCGACCGCGACGATGAGCAGCATGCCGATGAGGTGCAGGATCGTCAGAGTCGCGCCGGCGGCCACCAGCAGCCCGGCGACCGCGACCACAGCGAGCGCCAGCGGCGTCAGCACCCGAGCCACGCGCGCCGCGGAGCGCAGCGTGATGCCCAACAGCACCACGATGGCGGCAAAGCCGGCGAGTGACAGCCGGATCGCCTGCGCGAGGTAGCTCGAGTACAGCTGATCCGTTTCACCCTTGAGGTTGAGCAGCACCGCCGACTCACTTCCGGCGGTCACGACGCGCCGCACCGCCGCCACCGCCCCCTCCGTGAGGTCGCCCGAGGCGACGGCCGCCACCGGCAGCAGCGCCGAGAAGCCCCGGGCGTCCTGCACCAGCAGGGCATCGGTGACCGCGGCGAAGGAGGTGCCCTCGAGGTCGGCGCGCGTAAGCAGCGGGGCGGCACGCGCCGCGGCGATTGCCTCGACGAATGGCTGCAGGCGCTCGGGGCTCACCGGGAGCCCCTCCACGGCCGCGCGCAGGCGCTCCTCCAGGACGGCCCGCTCCGGCAGGCTTTCCTGGCGCGCGCGCTGCGTGGCGGCCGACGGCAGGTAACGGCTCGCGGCTTCGACCCCGCCGATGACGCCGGATTCAACGAGCGGCGCGAGCCGCGCGGTGAGGCTCTGCGCGGCACTCAGCGCCGCCTCGCGCGTGGGCGCCGGGGCGACCACCATGTAGCGCACGTCCGCGGCGCCGAGGTCGGCGCGCAGGCGCTCATCGAACTCCTGGTCCGGCACCGACACCGGACTCAGCGCGGCCAGTTCGTGGTTCAGCAGTGCGCCGCGGTGCAGGTAGAGCACCGTGCCGGCGAGGAGCGGTACGCCCCACAGGAGCACCCGCGCCGTACGCAGCCGCGCGAGCGCCTGCTGCAGCGCCGCTCCGGCGGCGCGCAGATCGCGGATCGCAAAGCCGGCGGGCAGCCAGTGCGGCAGCACGAAGCGGGTGACGAGGGCGGCCGCCGTAAGGCCCGCGATGGAGTACAGGCCGAGCTGCGCCAGCCCCTGAAAATCCGAGGGCAGCAAAGCTGCGAAACCGACGATCGAGGTCAGCACCCCCAGCCGGATGGTCGGCCAGACGGTGTGGCGCCAGTCGGGGCCGCGCTGCACGAAGAGGTAGATGGAGTAGTCGACCGCTTCCCCGATCAGGGTGACCCCGAATCCGAGGGTGATGCCGTGTACCGCGCCAAATCCGAGTGCGACCGCCGCGATGCCCGCCAGGGCCCCCGAGGCGACCGGCACCAGGCCAAGCAGCAGCGCCGGCAGCGAGCGGTACACGAACAGCAGCAGCACCGTGATCAGTACCGCGCCGAGCATCGAGAGGCGCATGACCTCGTGCTTGATGAGCACCCGCGCGTCCACGGCAAAGACCGGCGGACCGGTGAGCCGCAGCGTCAGCGCCGAGCGCTGCGCCGCCGGCAGCGTATCGCGCGCGCGCGCGAAGGCCTGGCGCACCGCCTCGCACGCGGCCTGCTGCGCATCCGTATCCGCCCCCGCGGCGCGCGTCTGCAGGACGAGCAGCGCCAGCGTACCGTCGCGCGAGCTCCATACGCCTGCGTTGGTGCGCGGCGCGCGCTCGGGTCCCAGGGCATCGACGATCGCCAGCAACTCCCCGGTCGGATCCTGGACAAACAGCTCCTTCAGCAGCAGGCCCTCGGGCGCGGCCAGCGCCGCAAGCGAGCCTGCGATCGCCTCGTGCAGCCCGCTGGCGGTGAAGCGCTGCGGGGTCACCGCCTCACTGAGCAGGTAGCGGTGCCGGAACAGGAACTCGCGATCGGCCTGCAGCCCCGGCGCATCCCCGTTGCTGACCGCGGCGAACCGCGGGTCGGTGCGCAGTCCCTGCGCCAGGGCGGCCGAGACGTGCGCGCGCGTGGCGGCATCGCCGCCGCCGAGCGCCGCGATGATGAGGCGCGCCGCAGGTCCCTCGCGCAGCTGCTCGATGAGCACGCGCTGGCTGGCGCTGGGCGTCCTGGGCAGGAAGGCGGAAAGATCGGTGGTGTAATGGGTGCGGGCCGCGAGCAGCGCCGCCGCGGCGGCCAACCCTATGAATGCCACCGTGGCCGCGAGGGCGGGGCGGGTCATGGCGTCACTTCGGGCCCGATCGTGAGCCGTGAGCGGTCGCCGTCGCTCTGGCGGATCTCTACCTCCCGGATCGCATCGCGTTCGCCGCTGATACGCACCTCCTGCACGCTGCGCGCGACGCTCGCCTCCTTCGGGACGAGGTGCAGCGTCCAGTGCGCGAGGTTCCCATCGCAGCCCACGGTGAAGTAGTGCTCGAGCGCCGCCCGGTCCCCGGCGAGTGTGGCGCGGATGCTCTCCACGAACGGCACCAGCTGCGGAGTGTCGGCGAGGGTTACCACGTGCTGGCGGTGCCCGCGCTGCATCGTGAGGACACCGTGTTCGAGCAGGAGCACCTCGGGCCTGGGTTTGAGCGTGCGCTTCTCGAGCCGGTCGGGGGCGTCATAGGAGAGCTCGCCCGAGGATTGCAGCGGCTCCTTGAGCATCGCCATCTCGTGCGCCTCGGTGAAGGTGACGTGGCCGTGCCGGCGCGCGGCCAGCAGGTTCAGGAGTTCATCCAGGGTGGGGTCCGCCGGCGCGTCCGCCGCGGCGGCGTTGGCGAGCAGCACGCACACCGCTGCCAGGGCAGCGCGCCGGCTCATGGGCGGCGGTCGCGCACGGACTCATCCGGCAGGCCGCCATCGTGCCAGAAGTCATAGAAGTTGAACCAGTTGTAGGGGTCCGAGCGGGTGTAGTGCTCGAGCAGCTGTGCGTAGCGGTCGATGGCCTCGCGCACCGCGGCCTCACGCCCCTGGGGTGCGGGCACGGAGAAGTCCGCGATCTGCCGGAACACGGCGTGATAGCGGTTGCCGCCCCGGTACAGGCCGGTCATGAAGATCACCGGGCGCCGCAGGCTCGCGGCGACCCGCAGCGGACCTGCCGGGAACAGGGCCGGACTGCCGAGGAAGTTCACGATCTGTCCCTGCCCCTCACCGAAGGTGCGATCGGCGAGCATGCCCACGAACTTGCCCTCATCGAGGCAGTCGCGGATGCGCAGCATGGCTTGCAGCTGTCCGAGGGCAATGATTTCCGGGGCGTTGGGGGCACCACTGGCATTGAAGAAGGAGGCCAGAAGTCCCGCCTGCCGGTCGTACATGGCCATCGCCACTTTCAGCCCGGGGTGGCGCCGCCCGACCGAGCTCACGAGTGCAAAGCTGCCGAGGTGGGACCCGAGCAGGAAGGCGCCGTTGCCGCGCGCCAGCGTCTCGAGCATCAGCTCCTCGCCTTCGCTGGAAACCTGGAACCGGTTGAAGCGCTCCTTGAGCAGATAGAGCCGATCGAGCAGCGTCACCGAGAAGGCGTAGAGCTGCCGGAAGCGGTCGGCGGCGGTGGGCGCCCGCCCCAGCACCCGGCGCAGGTAGGCACGGGAGGCGCGGCGCACGGACGGTGCGAACGCAAAGAAGTAGGCCGCGACGATGTAAAGGCCCAGCCGCGCGAGCGGCCGCCCGATACGCAGCGCGGTCGCGATACCGAACGTGACCATCGCGGAGGTGCCGCGCTCGGGAATCTCGATCCACTGCCTGCTCGCGGGTCGCTCGGCAAGGGGCGCCGCGCCGGGCTTACTGGCCACGCGGCTCCTCCTCGGCTGATGCGGGCAGTAGGGTGCCCTCGGCCACGGCAGCACCGGCACTGGAGATGTAGAAGCGCACCGAGCCATTGGCGAGCGTCTCGTGCTCAACGAGGAGTGTCTCGCCGGGGTGCACGGGCTTGAGGAACTTCGCGCGCCCGATGCGCCAGCGGATCCGGCCGGGCGCGTGCTCCTGCTCGAGCGCCCGCAGGGTCTCATCCAAGAGGAGCACCCCCGGGACGATCGGGACGCCGGGGAAGTGGCCGGCGAGCGCCGGATGATCGGCCGCGATGGTGACGGTGCTGGTGGCGCGCATGCTTGGGCCTCAGGCCGCCGTGCTCTTCAGGTGCGCGGCGGCGAGCGCCTGCAGCGCCTCCTGGGGCAGCTTGCCGGTGGCGTTGCGCGGCAGCCGCGGCACCAGCAGCAGGGGTCGCGGCAGGAATACCGGATCAATCCGCCGACGCAGCTCCTCGATGATGTGCGCCGCCTCGAGCGTCGGGGCGACCACGCAGGCGGCGACGCGCGTGACATCGCGGTGCGCCGCGCGCGCCTCGTCGCAATGGAAGAACGCGCCATCCTGCACGCCTGCGATCGAGTTGAGCTGGTAGTTGAGGTAGGCCAGGGAGCTGCGCTTGCCGGCGATGTTCACCAAGTCCGCCAGCCGCCCGTGCATCAGGAAGCGTCCCGGCCCGACGCTTTCGAGCACATCGCACATGCGCGTCGGCTGCTCGATATGGCCCCCCTCCGCCCAGGTGTCCCCACCGTGCACGAAGAAGCGCACGCCCGGCCACAGTTGCCATTCGGCGCTGTGTGTCGGGCGGCGTACCGCGATCTGGCCGGTCTCGGTCGAGCCATAGATCTCCAGCAGGCGTGTGTCGTAGCGCTGCTCGACCTGCGCCGCGAGCTGCTGGCTCAAGGGGGCGGTCGCCGAGACCACGAGGTCCATCGCCGGCAGCACAGTGCCGGTGCTGGTGAGGGCCCGCAGGTGCACGGGGGTGGAGATGAGGATCCGCGGGCGTGGCAGCGCGGCCAGGCACGCGGCGATGTCGGCCGGGAAGAACGGCCGCTCGGCGCACAAGGCATGAGCACCGCCGAGGGCCATCAGCACGCTCGACTCAAAACCGTACTGGTGCTGGGGCGGCACGGTCGCGACGATCGACCAGGGCGCCGGTCCCCGAAGATCCAGCCGCCGGGCTTCCTCGCGCACACACTGGACGAGCGGGCCCCAGGTCTTGCGGTAGGGGAGCGGGGTGCCGGTGGAGCCGGAGGTGAATACGTAGGCGGCGAGCCGGGTGCTCTCCACCTGCGGCACTGCGAACGGGGTGACGCCGGGGCTGCCGTTCGCCTCGCCGGGGTAGCGCACCTGGGGCAGCTCGATGTCGCAGTCGCCGCTGTCGGTGAGGCACACGGTATCGGGCGCGAATGCCCTGAGCTGGCGGATGACCTCCGGGGTGTGCGTCGAGGGCAGCAGGCTCACCTTGCCGGCCAGGAGGCCAGCGGCGAATCCCACCGTGAAGCGGTAACGATCGGCGCAGACGTTGAGCACGTGTGCGCCGTCACCGAGTGCCTGGCGCACCAAGGCCACGTCCGCCAGGAACTGCCCGGCCGACAGCGCCACCCCGGCGCGGTAGGCCACGACGGCGTCCGCCGAAGAGTGCGCGATCAGCGGCAACGTGGCCAGGTGATTACTTGGTCCTGTGCGCGGTGATGTAGTCGACCAGCTGGCGCAGCGAGCCGAAGATGCGCTCGTTCTCGTCACTGTCGGCCCGCAGCTGCACGCCGTACTGCTTGGAGACCACGAGCGCGATTTCCAGGATGTCGATGGAGTCCAGTCCGAGGCCCTCGCCGTAGAGCGGCGCCTGCGGATCGATGTCCGCCGGGGCGACCTCGAGATTCAGGGCGGCGACGATCAGGGCCGCCACTTCGGAAGTGAGCGCAGCATCACCGGTGCTCGCGGACGGCTGCCTCAGGGTGGAGACTGTGTCGGACATTCGAGCTTGCTACGCCTGCAGTTGAACCCCGGACATTATACAAGTCGTTACCGGCACGGTAGCGGACGTGGCGCACGCGCCACGGAACCCGGGCGCCGTGGCGCTCCACCGGCGTCTTGCGCGCGCCGGGGCCGCCGCGCGCTGGCGCCAGTGATACCCGCATCGGGTCCGAACTTTCTTACAATCTCGCGCGGGCATCGCTCCTGTATTCGGCTGTCATGTCTCTTTTACTATCATCATGTTACCGAACATACTTCCAGTTTACTCTTGGCAACGGCGGTCAACGGAAGATGCGAGGCGTGGTGCAGGGGCGGCGGCCTTGGTTCACCGCTGTCGCGCACGGCAGTCGCGTAAGATAGACACTGCGGCGCCATTCATCCGGAGCGAAAGAGATGTCGGTGAGGTCCACGATCACATCACAGTTCCAACAGGTCGCGATCGAGCAGGAACGCGCACTCTCGCCGTTGTCGGATGAGCTGAAGCTGGTTCACTCGGGGCTCGATTCGCTAAGTTTCGCGATCATCGTGGCGCGGCTCGAGGACTCACTCGGCATCGATCCGTTCAACGCCAGCGTCGCGGTTGAGTTCCCCGTCACCTTCGGTGACTTCGTCAAGCTGTACGAAAACTTTGCCAAGTGAAGAGCGCTCGCTGTGGGAATCGATCAGCGCCAGGGGGCTCCCGTCCGGGCGCCTGCACGGCACCCGCGGCGTAATTGAGCTCGGCGATCTCGCGCGGCATTCCGCCTTCGGCGGGCAGCTCGAGGAACTGCGCGGCGCGAGCGTGTTGCTCACCGCCAAGGACCAGCTGACCGCGGCTCTTGCGATGCTCGAACTCGACGGGGTTGCACGACGCCTGGTGCTGTGCACGCCGGACCTGCCGTTGCAGCATCTGCCCGGGGTCATCGCGGGGGCTGAAACTGATTGCTGCGTGCGCGACGAGGGGAGCGCTGCGGCGGCCGAGATCGGGCTTCCGGCGATCACCCTGCAGCCGGCGCTGAGCACGCGGACCGTCACGCGCCGCGGCCAGCTCGCCACCGAGTGGATTCTCCTCACCTCCGGAACCACGGGGGCGCCGAAGCTCGTGCTGCACACCCTTGCCAGCCTCACGAGCGCGCTCGCCGGCCAGCCGCCGCCGCCGGAGCCGCTCACCTGGAGCACCTACTACGACATCCGTCGCTACGGCGGCCTGCAGATCTTCTTCCGTGGCGTGCATGGCGGTTCCCTGGTGCTGTCCGATCCGGCGGAGTCGGTGGAGGACTTCCTCAGGCGCGCGTCCGCCGCGGGCGTGACGCACATCTCCGGCACGCCCTCGCATTGGCGCAAGGCACTCATGAGCGGTGCCACCGGCCGCCTCGCGCCGCGCTACGCGCGACTGTCCGGGGAAATCGCCGACCAGGCCGTGCTCGATGGCCTGCGCGCCGCGTACCCGCAGGCGATCGTGGCGCACGCCTTTGCATCCACCGAGGCGGGCGTCGCCTTCGAAGTACGCGACGGGCGCGCCGGCTTCCCCGAGTCCCTCGTCGGAGCCGCCGGGGCGCGCGTCGAGCTGCGGGTGACGGAGGGGACCCTGCAGATCCGGTCCGCGGGCACGGCCGAACGCTATTTGGGGGCCGCTGAGAGGCTCAAGGGCCCGGACGGGTTCGTCGACACGGGAGATCGTGTCGAGGCGCGCGAGGGCCGCTACTATTTCATGGGCCGGCGCGGCGGCGTCATCAACGTTGGCGGCATGAAGGTGCATCCGGAGGAAGTCGAGGCGGTGATCAACACCCACCCGTGGGTACGCATGTCACTCGTCAAGGCGCGCCGCAATCCGATCACTGGGGCGGTGGTGACCGCGGACGTGGTGCTGGCGGAGGAATCCTCCGCGCCCGGGCCACGCCCGGCGGCGGCCGAACTGATGCGTGAACTCACCGAGCGCTGCAGGCAGACGCTCGCGGCTCACAAGGTCCCGGCGCTGATCCGCATCGTGCCGGCGCTGGAAATCTCCGCTGCCGGAAAGCTGGTGCGTCCGAATGCGTAACGTCATCGTCACCGGCGCCAGCCGGGGTCTGGGTCTTGCGATCACCGGCGCGCTCGCCGCGAGCGGCTACCAGGTGATCGCGATCGCGCGCTCGCAGAGCGCCCCGCTCGGGGCCGCAATCGATGCGGCCAAGTCCGGCAGCGGGGCGATCCGCTTTCGCCCCTTCGACCTGCTTCAGACGCAGGCCATTGCCGCACTGGTCAGCGGACTGCGCCAGGAGTTCGGGCCGTTGTACGGGCTGGTCAACAACGCCGGCCTGGGCACGTCCGGTGTGCTTGCGATGATGCGCGATGAGCAGATCGAGGGCCTGGTCCGCCTCAACACGGTCTCCCCGCTGCTGCTCACCAAGTACGTGGTGCGCTCGATGATGAGCGAGCACAGTGGCCGCATCATCAACATGGCCTCCGTGGTCGCCGCCACCGGCTATCACGGCTTGTCGGCCTACTCGGCCACCAAGGCCGCCCTCATCGGTTTCACGCGTTCGCTGGCGCGCGAGGTGGGGCCGCTCGGCATCACCGTGAACGCGGTGGCCCCGGGGTTCATCGACACCGAGATGACGCAGGACCTGGAGGGCGCCCAGCGCGAGCAGATCCGCCGCCGCAGCGCGCTGCGACGCCTGGCGGACGTGGACGACGTGGCTGCGGCCGTGGAGTTCCTGCTGAGTGATAAGGCCAAGAACATCACCGGCACGACGCTCACGGTGGATGCCGGCAACACCGCCTGAAGCAGGGGCGCCTGGTGCTCCGGCCTAGAGCCGCAGCTTGCCGCTGGCGAGGGTGGCGTAGAGGGCGGCATCCAGCGGCACGTAGGCCGCGCGCGCCGGATCATCCAGGTAGAGCGGATCACGAACCTGCGTGGGATCGTAGCCTTCCTCCGCGAGCTGCTGCTTGCGCAGCTTGAACGTGCCGGTGAGTTCCAGGGCCGGGAGAATTCTCAGGAACACCGGGCGCGCATAGGCGGGTAACTGGGCCGCCAGCACTGCGCGCAGTTGCTCGAGCCTGAAGTCCGCACTGACCACCAGGGCCGCCATGCCCGCGCGCCCGTCGGCCCGCGGCACGGCGACCCCGTAGACCGCCACGTCCGTGACGCCGTGGCAGGCGCCGATCACCGCGGCCACCTCGGTGGTGGCGACGTTCTCGCCCTTCCAGCGGAAGGTCTCGCCCACCCGATCCACGAAATAGAAGAATCCCTGCGCGTCCTGGCGCATCAGATCCCCGGTGCGGTACCAGGCATCCTCGGGGCTGAACACGTCGCGCAGCACCTTCTGGCCCGAGGCCGCGGCATCCGTGTAGCCCTCAAAGCGCGTGGCGCCCTTACTCCCCAGGATCTGTCCGATGGCCTCACCGGTTTCATCCACGCCGCAGCGCTGGCAGCGGCCGTTCGCATCGCGCGCCGGCAGGCCCGTGGCCACGTCGAAGCGCACGAGCGCGACCGGCAGGCGGTGCGCGAGGAAGGGCGGGATGCGCCCGATGGCGCCGGGACGCCCCTCGCAGTTGTAGAGGGAGAAGTTGCCCTCGGTGGCGGCGTAGTACTCGAGGATCTGCGGGATCCGGAAGCGCTGCTGGAACGGGACCCAGACGTCCGCGCGCAGCCCGTTGCCGCAGGCCAGGCGCAGCCGGTGCTGCGCCTCGTGTGGCTGCGGTGGGCTGCCCAGCAGGTAGCGGCACAGCTCGCCGATGTACTGGAACAGCGTGCAGCGCTCGGCGGCGACGTCCTGCCAGAAGCCACTCGCCGAGAAGCGCTCGCGCAGCACCACGGCGCCGCCGCCGACCAGCGTGGCCCCGGTCGCCACCACGCCGCCGACGCTGTGATACATGGGCAGGCAGTTGTACATGCGGTCACTCGGGGTGACATCCATGAGGCCGGCGAACCAGTGGCTCCACTGCATCAGGCGGTAGTGACTGACGTTGGCGGCCTTAGGCAGGCCCGTCGTGCCGGAGGTGTAGATGCACAGCGCGCGCTCGCTGAGCGTGGGGGCCTGGTAGAGGGATGCCGGCGGCGGCTCTCCCGACAAGGAAGCGATCGCCGTATCGAGCCGCGGCAGCGCCTCGGCCTCGCCGCCGCTCACCCAGCACTCCAGCGGCGCCGCCAGCTCGCCTCGCACGGCGCTCACGGCCGCCGCAAGCCGCGCGCCGCTGATCAGCAGGCGCGGATTCACGGTGTTGATCGAGTGGCTGAGCGCCTGCCCGGTAAGGTTGGTGTTGAGGAGTGCGACGGTGACGCCGATCTGGCTCAGGCCGAGCCAGATCGCCAGGTAGTGCGGGCAGTTCTCCATGAAGAGGCACACGACGTCGCCGGACTTAAGCCCCCGCGCGAGACCCCAGCGGGCGTAGCGGTTGAGCGCCTGCGCCAGGCCGCGGTAGCTGAGCGTGGCATCCGGGCCGCTGAGCGCCGGGGCGTCCGCAAAGCGCTCCGCCAGCTGTCCGATCAGGAGTGGCAGGGTCAGCGAGGGCTGGCCCTCAATGGGGGCCGTGCGCTCCAGCGCGCGGACCCAGGCCTTGAGAGGCGATCGCTTGTTTTCGTCGCTTTGCGCTGCCATCGTGCGGGGCTTGGAGAACCCAAGTGGTCAGTGCACTTGAGATGCCCCGTTACCTTCTATGATACAAATCACAATAGTTGATTTACGCCGGCGCGCGCCAGCCTTTCGCACCCGAGCGCGACGATGAAACCTGAAACCATCGCCCTGCACGCCGGCTTCGACTCCGACCCGGCCACCAAGGCGGTCGCGGTGCCGATTTACCAGACGGTCGCCTACTCCTTCGACAGCGCCGCCCACGGGGCGGCGCTCTTTGATCTGGAGGTCGAGGGCTATCGCTACACGCGCATCGGCAACCCGACCACCACCGTGCTCGAGCGGCGGGTAGCGGAGCTGGAGGGCGGCATCGATGCGCTCGCGGTGAGTTCCGGCCAGACCGCCCTGTACTACACCGCCCTCAACGTCGCCGAGCAGGGGCAGAACATCGTCTCGGTGCCGCAGCTCTACGGCACCACGCACACGCTCTTCGCCCACCTGCTGCCGAAGTTTGGCGTGCAGGCACGCTTTGGCAAGTCCGATCGCCCGCAAGACCTCGAGAAGCTGATCGATGCGGACACGCGCGCGCTCTTTTGCGAGATGGTCGGCAACCCCGCCGGCAACATCTGCGACCTGGAAGCCCTCGCCGCGATCACGCGCCGCCACCGCATCCCGCTGATCGTCGACAACACCGTGCCGACGCCGATCCTGATCCGCCCCTTCGACTATGGCGCCGATATCATCGTGCACTCGCTCACGAAGTTCTTAGGGGGCCACGGCACCACGCTCGGCGGCGCCATCGTCGACAGCGGCCGGTTTCCCTGGGCGGCAGAGCGCGCCCGCTTCCCGATGTTCAGCGAACCGGACGAGTCCTATCACGGCCTTATCTATACCGAGCACTACGGGGACAAGGCCTTCCTCGGTCGCGTGCGCAGTGTCTTCGCACGCACCATGGGCGCGGTGCTCTCACCGTTCAACGCGTTCCTGCTGCTGCAGGGCATCGAGACCGTGGCGCTGCGCGTGGAGCGGCACGTCGAGAACGCCAAGCGGGTGGCAGAGTATCTGCGCGCCGACCCGCGGGTGGCCTCCGTCAGCTACGCAGGCTTCCCCGACAACCCCTACTACCCGCTGGCGCAGAAGTATCTCGGCGGCCGCGCCTGCTCGCTCATGACGTTCGCGATCCGCGGCGGCTTCGACGGCGGCGCGCGCTTTTACGATGCGCTCAAGCTGTTCAAGCGCCTGGTGAACCTCGGCGATGCGAAGTCGCTCGCCTGCCATCCGGCCTCGACCACCCACCGGCAGATGTCGGTCGAAGAGCAGCGCGTTGCCGGGATTGGACCTGAGACCATCCGCCTGAGCGTCGGCATCGAGCACATCGATGACATCATCGCGGATCTGGACCAGGCGCTCGACGTCGCCACGCGCGGCACATGAGCGCGGGCCAGGAGCTGCCGGCGCCGCCGCTGACGCTGTTCCCGGACCGCGCCACCCGGACGCGGGTCGAGGATGCGCTGACGCGCGCGCTGCTGGATGCGGGGGAGCGCGTGGCTCAGGGCTCGGTCGTGCCGACCCTGGAGCGCGCGGCGCTGCGCCAGGAGCTGGCGCAGTTTGATTTTGCGACACCCCGCGCGCTCGACGAACTTCTCAAGTGGACGATCGCACGACTGGAGCAGGGCGTGGTGCACATGAACCACCCGCGCTACTTCGGGCTCTTCAACCCGGCCGCCAATTTCCCCTCGCAGTGCGCGGATCGCATCGCCGGCTCCTTCAATCCGCAGCTGGCCAGTTCCGGTTCCTCCCCGGCGCCGGTGGAGATCGAGGCGCACGTGATCCGCGCCATCGCGCGCCGCGCCGGGCTGCCGGAGGACAGCGGCGGGCACTTCACCACCAGCGGCTCGGAGGCGAATTACACCGCGCTGGTGTGCGCACTGACGCGCGCGGAGCCGCGCTTCGAGACCGAGGGTGTGCGCGCGTTCGCAGGCCCGGTCGCGATGTATACCTCGCGCGAATGCCAGCCCGCCTGGTTCAAGATCGTGCACCAGGCGGGGGTCGGCCGCGACGCGCTGCGCCTCATCGGCACCGACGGCCAGGGCCGCATGGACGTAAGCGCCCTCGAGCGCGCCATCACCGCGGACCGCGCGCGCGGGGTGGTGCCGGTCCTGATCTCCCCGACGGCCGGCACCACCGCCGCCGGCATGATCGATCCACTCACCGCGTGCGCGCAGCTGGCGCGCCGGCACGGCCTGTGGAACCACGTGGATGCGGCCTGGGGCGGGGCGGCGCTCGCCTCCGAGCGTCTGCGGAAACTGTTCACCGGCATCGAGCTCGCCGATTCGATCACCATCGACGCGCACAAGTGGTTCGCCACCACCATGGGCTGCGGCATGTTCATCACACGGCACCCGCAGGTCTTGAGCGCGGCCTTCAAGGTCGCCGCCGAATTCATGCCCTCGAGCGTCACGGCGCTGGATCCGTACCTGAACACCGTGCAGTGGTCGCGGCGCTTCCTGGGCTTGCGCCTGTTCCTGTCCCTCGCGGCCGCCGGCTGGGAGGGGTACGGCACCCATGTCGAGCGCGCCGCGGCGGTGACCGCGGCGGTGCGCGAGCGCCTCGTGGCGCGCGGCTGGCAGGTGGCGAATGATTCGCAGCTCGCGGTGCTGTGCGTGACCCCACCGGCCGGCTCCGCGCCGATCCGCGAGCTCGTCAAGCGGGTACTGGGCTCAGGGCGCGCCTGGGTCGCGGTGGCCAAGACCGAGGGGCGCGAGGTGGTACGCGTGTGCGTGACCCACGGGGAGACCGCCCTGGAGGATGTCGAGCAACTCGTCGCGGCGCTCGAGGCTAAGGCTTAAGCGCGAGCAGCCGCTCGAGCAGTGCCTCGATCGAGGACACCGAGCGGAAGTTCTCCGGCGTGATCTCCTGCTGCGGGATGTTCAGGTCGAATTCGCCCTCGACCGCGAGCATCAGATTCACCATCTTGATCGAGCTCATGCCCAACTCGCTCAGGCGTCCCTCGAGCGGCACCGCCACATCGGCGCGCTCCAGGATCTGGCCGATGAGGGCCAGCAGGCGCGCGCGCACGGCGGGCCCGGCCAGGGATTTCGCGGCAACGTCATTCATGGATTTAGGCCAATGATACCGGTTCTGGCGCGCGCGCTGCGCGGCGCGCGGCATTGACGTGCGAAAGCCAGTTGCGGTAGAGCGCCACGGCCGCGGCGCCCCAGCTGTTGGTGAGCGCGGCGGCGACGGCCGCGAACGGGAAACGCTCGAGCAGCGCGGGGCTGCGCTGCGCCAGCGCTTCGGCCTGGAATGCCTTGAGGAGACGGGTCGCCTCCGGAGACAGGTAACCCACCGGCAGCGTCGGGTAGTGCGCCTGCTGGGCGTTGAGGTAGCGCCCGACGTCACGGCGGTATTCCTTGAGCAGCGTGGTGCCCTCGTATTCCGGGTGTCCCTGGAAGAACAGGAGCAGGCTCGCGCGCTCCTTCACGAAGGCATCCGCACCGCTGGTGTCCGACCAGCTCAGGAGCGTATAGCCCGCCTGGCGCAGCGCTTCGGCGGACAGCTCGTTCCAGCGCGAGTGCGGCATGGCAAGCGGCGTCGGCACCTGGGCCAGGAGCGCGTGACCGGCGAGCGTGCTGTGCGTATACACGCCGCAGCGCTTCTGGGGCAGGCGCTGACGCTGGATGCCATCCAGGGTCTCCACCGCCGCATGCGCCGCGAGGCACGACCAGATGCTCGCAATCCGCCGGCTCTCGGCATACTCCAGAAGTTGCGCGAAGCGCGACCAGTAAGGCTCATCGGCAAGCCGCGCCGCCTTGGGCTCGGTGCCCGTGACGATGAAGGCATCCAGGGGCTCGGCCAGGAGCTCCTCGAGAGGCCAGTAGGAGCCGATCTGCGCCAGGGCTTCGGCACTGCGCGGCAGCTCGGGAAAGCGCTGGTGTGCGGCGGCGACGGCGCGTCGCCCGGCGAGGCCGACCGCGAGCTGCAGTGCCCTCGCCGCGGTCGCGGCGACGGGCGGCCTCTGGAGAAGGGTCACGGCAGGCTCAGCGAGACTGCCGGGGTTCG
>Ga0207683_10001665_pt1 | contig 19905 bp, 19 predicted proteins | sample KBSM73metaG_FD_184333 | JGI IMG/M metagenome (GOLD analysis project Ga0207683, IMG submission 184333) | Miscanthus rhizosphere microbial communities from Kellogg Biological Station, Michigan, USA - KBS M7-3 metaG (SPAdes) (version 2) | ecosystem: Host-associated > Plants > Roots > Rhizosphere >... | reverse complement strand
GCGGGCACCGCTCCGTGCCACATTCGAGCGATCATGAGACCTCCTTCCGCTCTGGAACCCGCGGGGCGGGGAAAAGGATGCGGGAAGGGTTGACGGTCGAGGGTCGAGAGTGGAGAGCCGGGAAATACATTAGCCGCAGCTAATGTATTCGCTTACCGCCGACTCTCCCGAAACCTCCTGAGCTCCTCCACCATCTCCCCCGGAGCGGCGCGGGCCCGGCCCTCCACGTCCGCGAAGACGTGGTGCGTCGACCCCTCGGCGAGCCGGATGCCCTGCCGACCGCTCACCTCGTACGCGAACTCGCACCCGCGGCGGGCGAGCTCACGCATGACGGTCCGGACCGTGATCGCGTCGTCGTAGCGAGGACGGCCGCGGAAGGAGCAGCTCACCCGCGTGACCGGGATGAAGACGCCAGCGGCCTCCATTCCGGCATACGGCAGGCCGGCGGCCCGGCACCACTCCGTGCGGCCGATCTCGAACCAGACCAGATAGTGCGCGTGGTACACGATCCCCATCTGGTCCGTCTCGGAGTAGCGCACGCGCAGCGTCGTCTCGACCGCGCGGCCGTCGCCGGCGTCGCCGCCCCCGGCACCCGCCTCCCGCGTCACGACCTCACCCCTCCGGCTCTCAGAAGCGGTCCGCGAGCCTCTGCCGCACCGCGTTGGGCACGAGACCGGTGACGTCGCCGCCGAGCCGCGCGAGCTCCTTGACGAGACGGCTCGACACGTACGAGTACTCCTCCTTGGCCATGAGGAAGACCGTCTCGACGGAGGGCGCGAGGCGCCGGTTCATGAGCGCCATCTGGAGCTCGTACTCGTAGTCGGAAACGGCGCGCAGGCCGCGGACGATGATCGTCGCGCCGACGCGGTTCGTGAAGTCCACGAGAAGTCCGGAAAAGGACGCGACGGCGATCGAGGGGTCGCCGCCGACGATGTCCCGGATCATTCCCGTGCGGTCCTCGACCGAGAAGAGCGGCGTCTTCTGGTCCTGGTCGAGGATCGCGACGATCACCCGGTCGGCGAGCCGCCGCGCGCGGGCGAGGATGTCGAGGTGGCCGTTGGTCAGGGGGTCGAAGGAGCCGGGGTACACCGCGATGCGCTCGTTCATGGGTTGCTCCCCTGTGACGTCGTGGCCGCGCGAAGCCCTTCGGCGAGCAGATTATAGGCGGACACGGTGACGAACAGCGCAATGCCGGGGAACAGCGCGAGCCACCACGCCTCGTCGATGTACGCGGGAGCGGCGGCGAGGATCCCGCCCCACGACACGGCGGGCGACGGCAGGCCGACGCCCAGGAAGGAGAGCGCCGCCTCCGCGAGGATCGCCCAGCCGACGCCGAACGCGGCCGACACGATCAGCGGCGAGAGCGCGTTCGGCAGGACGTGCCGCAGGAGGATCCTCGGCGTCGACGCTCCCGCCGCCGCCGCCGCGCGCGCGTAGTCGAGCTGTCGGATCCGGAGGACCTCCGCGCGCGCGTAGCGCGCGTCCCCGGGCCACGCGGTGACGCCGATCGCGAGCACGACCGTGAGGGGCGAGGGCGGCAGCAGCGCCGCGAGCGCGAGCAGGAGGAAGAGGACCGGGAAGCAGAGGACCACCTCGATGAGGCGCGACAGGACGAGGTCGACGGCGCCTCCGAAGAACCCGGCCGTCGCGCCGACCGCGAAGCCGATGCCGAGCGAGACCGCCGCCGAGACCAGCCCGATGACGAGGGAGATCGGCGTGGCGGCGATCACGCGCGCGAGGAGGTCGCGGCCCAGGTCGTCCGTCCCGAACGGGTGCGAGGACGAAGGCGGCAGGAGCCGCTCGTCGAGCCGGATCGCCTGCGCCCGATCGGAGAAGAGGGGCGACAGCGCCGCCACGATCCACAGGGCGACCACGGCGGCGAGGGCCACGCGGCCGCTCGCCGGGAGGGGCGCCGTGGGCCGGCGCGCGGCGGGAAGGGCGGCCGCCGTCACGGGACCGTTCCGTCCCGCACCCTCGGGTCCGCTGCCGCCGCGGCCACGTCCGACGCGAGCGTCGCCGCCAGGGTCGCGGCGGCCGAGAGCAGCGAGAGGGCGAGGATCACGGGATAGTCGCGCGACAGGATCGAGTCGAAGTAGAGACGCCCGAGGCCGGGCCACGCGAAGATCTTCTCCACGATGACGCTCCCGGAGAGCAGCGCGGGCAGGAGCAGGCCGAGCAGGGTCACGAGCGGAAGCAGCGCGTTGGGCAGGGCATGCGCCCACAGCGCGCGGCGGCGCGAGACGCCCCGCGCCCGGGCCGCGAGCACGTACGGGCCGGCGCTCGCCTCGACGATCCCGGAGCGGACCAGGCGGGCCACGAACGCGAGGGTCGCGTACGCCAGGCAGGTCGCCGGCAGCGCGAGGTGGGCCAGCCGGTCCAGCACGCCGGCCGCCCCTCCGGGGGCCGCATCCGAGGCCACGCCGAGGAGCGGCAGCCAGCGCAGCCGCACGGCGAAGAGCGCCTGGAGCAGCAGCGCGACCCAGAAGCTCGGCATGCAGTACAGCGCGAAGAGGGCCGCGCCGGAGATCCGGTCGAACGCTCCCTCCGGCCGGCCTCCCGCGGCGACGCCGAGCGGCACGGCGATGCCGAGCGCGAGCGCGAGCGCCGCGCCGTTCAAGAGCAGGCTGTACGGGAGCGCCTCGCGGATCCGCACCGCGACGGGACGGTGGTCCACGAAGGACTCGCCCAGGTCGAGCCGCGAGACTCGCGAGATCCACATCCCGAATCTCTCGGTGAGCGGCCGGTCGAGCCCGTACTGCCTCCGCATCTCCTCCGCCGCGCGGCCGGTCAGGCGGCGCCCCGCATCGGGCGCTCCCGAGACGGGACTGCCGGGCGCGAGGTGGACCAGCAGGAACACGACGAGGAGGATCCCGAAGAGGGTCGGCACGGCGAACGCCAGGCGGCGGAGGACGTACCGGGTCACCGCGCGGGCCCCGGCGTCGTGGCCGCCCCGCCGGCGGGCGCCGTCGCCGGCCACCACGCGAGCGGTCCGGGCCAGATCCCGAAGAGCCCGAGCGGCGACGTCGTCAGGCCCCTCACCCGCCGCGTGAACCCGTACTTGCGCGTGGCGTTCACGACGAAGATCGCCGGGGCCTCGTCGCGGAAGAGCCGGTGGAGACGGTGGAAGAGGTCGAGCCGCTTCTTCGGGTCCATCTCGCGCCGCGCGGCGCGCATGAGCGTGTCCGCCGCCGGGTTGCTGTAGCAGCCGCTGTTGAGCCCCTTCGGCGCGCACTGAGACGAGTCCCAGTAGAAGTAAGGGTCCGGGTTCGGGTCCACCGCGGACCACCCCAGGGACGCGGCGTCGAACGTCCCCGCGTCCACGCGCTCGACGAACGCGGCCCACTCCACCGCGCGGACACGCGCGGTGACGCCGATCCGGTTCAGCTCGGAGGCGAGCATCTCGTCGATCTGGCGGCCGACCTCGGATCCGGCCGAGACGAGCAGGTCGAACTCGAACGGCTTGCCTCCCCGGTCGCGCCGGCCGTCGCCATCCGAGTCCACCCAGCCCGCTTCGTCGAGGAGCCGGGCCGCAGCGGCGGGCGAGAAGGGCAACGGCTCGACCTGCGGGTCGTACGCCGGCGAGTCGGGGGCCCACGGTCCCGAGATGATGCGCGCGGAGCCCGCGTAGAGACCTCGCACGATCGCGGCGCGATCGAGGACCATCGTAAGCGCACGCCGGACGCGCGCGTCGGAGAAGAGCGGCGACCGGTTGTTGAGGGCGATGTAGTTGTAGTCGAGGTTGTAGAACTCGACGGTGCGGCAGCACTTCGCGTAGTCCGGGTCCGAGGCGGCGCGACGCTTCAGCGAGGAGTCGAGCTCGTCCTCGTCGACGTCGCCCGACGCGAGGAGCCGATAGCCGGTCGTGTTGTCCGGCACGATCCGGAAGACGACGCGGTCGAAGTGGCCCGCCTGTCCCCACGCGTGCGGGTTGCGCTCGAGGACGATCGACTGCTGCGCGCTCCAGGAGGCCACGCGGTAGGGGCCGTCGGACAGGGGCCGCCTCGCCTGCGCCTTCGCGTCGGAACCCCGCCCCGCGTAGCGGCGCTCCGAAACGACCGGCAGAACGAAGGCCATCGGCCGGAACGCGTACGGCTCGCGGAAGGTCACCTTGAAGGTCCGATCGTTGACGACCGTGACGCCCGTGCAGTCCTCGAAGAGCGGCTTGAAGACGGGCGCCGCGACGCGGGGGTCCATGACGCGGCGGATCGTGAAGACGGCGTCCCTCGCGGTGACCGGGGAGCCGTCCTCCCAGACGGCCTCCGGACGCAGACGGATGGTGTAGTCGAGGCCGTCCGCCGAGACGTCCAGCCCCTGCGCGAGACCCGGCACGAGGTGGAGCCCCGCGTCGAAGTCGAAGAGGCTGCGTGCGACGTACTGGAGGACCTCGGCCTCGGCGCCGGTGGACTGGAGGATCGGATCGAGCGTCGCGGGCTCACCCGTCAGCCGCCGCACGACCGTCCCCCCCTCTCCCCCGACCGGCTCGCGCGACTCGTCGGTGAAGCCGAGCTCGGCATGGGGGGCCACCGCGGTCGGAGCGAGCGCGGGAGTCACGGATGCCGCCGTCGGCTCCTGCCGGCACGCGGACGACCCGAGGCCGAAGCCGAAGGCGATGGCCAAGGCCGCGGCGAAGGGAGCGGCACGAATCCGGAGCGCCGCGACAAACGCGGCGGGGCGGAGCTGCGCCGGGACGAAGCGCGTCATGCCGCCGAGATTATGGACGGTTTCCGGGCGACGTGCCCGGCGCGGCTATGGCGCCGCGATCGGCAGCGTGGCGACGTTGCGCGCGGCGTCCGTGACTCGGACGAGCACGTACGCGCCGTGGGCGTCGGCCGGAAGAACGATGCGGTACGTCTCTCGCGGCGAATCCGACAGCCCGTCCTTCGGCTCGATCCGGATCCATCGCTTGGCGTCGACGCTGTAGTCCGCTTCGAGGATCGGAGACGCCGAGTCCGCCGCCTCGATCTCGACGAAGCCGGGCCCGCGCGAGGTCTCGCGGAGGGCCGGCGGCGTGTTGTCGATCCGGACCGGAGAGGAATCGCGCGTCGCGGTCTTGCCTTCGCCGGGATTCGCGTCGGCGTCCGAGGCGGTCACGCGAAAAACGTATTCGCCGTCGGGCAGCGAGCTGGAGTCGAAGGAGTAGGAAGACTCGCGCAGGTCCGCCCGAAGGAGGAGCCACTTCGAGCCGTTCGCCGGCCGGAACGAGAGCTCGTAGACGAGACTGTCGCCATCCGGATCGGTCGCCTTCCACTGGAGCGTCCGGAATCCCTTCCGCAGGAGCCGCCGCGGCGAGCCCTCGCCCTTGGGCTCCTCGAGGCTCGTGAAGATCCCCTTCTCGTCCTGGGTGGTGCTCTCGAAGACGTTCGTGCCGCTCGAGCCCGTCCGCGTCAGCACCTCCGCCGGCTCGAGCGCGCTGAGGGAGTCGATGACGGGCGTGCCGTTGCGGTTCCGGTAGGCGACCTCGGTGCGGCGGACCCGCGCGATGTGGTCGCCGTCCGAGCGCAGCCGCGCGCGCCACTGCAGGAACCGGCCGTCGGGAGCGTCCACCCTCAGGGTGCGGCCCTCGCCCTGCCACGGCGACCAGTCGCTCCACGTGGAGTCCGGCATGGACGACTCGCCGGAGCGAAACGAAAAGACGACGTCGGTGCCCGACGGCGTGTCTCCCTCCCAGCGAAATGCCCCGAAGCGGCTGGTGCGGCCCGTGTCCTTGACCGGCGAGACGTACTCACCCGCCGAGCTCGCCCCACCCGCGAGGTAGACGGCGCTCGACGCGTTCGTGCCGACGTCGCCGCCGGCGAGGAACGTCACCTGCTTCTCGTCGAACGTTCGAACGAGGGAGGAGGACTCGGGCGTGATCGCGTAGAGCTTGCCCCGCGGCCCGGTCCCCGCGAGGACGCCCCGTCCGTCGGGATCGGTCGCGAGGTCGAACACGACCTCGTCGCTGCCCGTCCACACGGTGCGCGCCGGCTCGCCCTCGTCGAACACGAGCACCTCGGACGAGTAGCCCCCGTGCTGTGAGCCGCGCGACGGCGCGATTCGCGGCGCGGAGACGCTCACGGTCACCTCGGGGTGGCCGTGGTCGTCGTCGTCGCCGGATCCCGAGGGCCGGGAGGGTCTCGCCGGAGACGGAGACGACGCCACCGAGATCGGCTCGCCGCCCGAGCCGGGCACCTCGGCGGAGCCGGCGGCCGCCCAGACGCGGCCCGAGCGATCCGCCGTGATCGAGGTGACCTCCGGCTTGCCGGAGTCGTAGATCGTCGCGACGTGTCCGCCGGGCTCGAGCCGCAGGACCCGGCCAGAGCCCGAGGTGCCGGCCCACAGGCGCCCCTTAGCGTCGGCGAACAGGGCGCGGATGTGCGGGTCGGAAGAGACGTGGACGCGCTCCCCCTTGGGCGGCTCGCCGGACTTGGCGGGCGGGATGACGCGATGGATCTCGCCCGGAAGACCGGTGCCGACGTAGAGGACCGGACCGGAGAACGCGAGCGCCCACACGTACTGCGCTCCCGTCTCGTAGTAGAGCGAGGCCTTGCCCTTGTCGATCCGGTAGACGCGGCCTCCGGGGGAGGCCCCCGCGTACAGCGCCCCGTCCGGCCCCGTTTGAAGCGCCGTCACCTCCTGCTCGGAGAGCGACGCGTACACCTCGAGCTTGCCACCTCTGCCGATGCGGAGGATCCGTCCGGAGTCGCCCGTTCCCACGAAGAGCTCGCCGCTCTTGCCCTCGGCCGCCGCGAACAACACGGCCTCCGACACGCCCTCGACCTTCTCGAGCGAGCGGCCCGCGAACAGGGTTCCGTCTGCCGAGACGGACACGCCGCGCGCCTCGCCCGCCGAGAACTCGGACGCCGAGTCGCAGACCCAGATCTTCACCGAGGCGGCGGAAAGGGGCGCCGCGACGAGGCACACCGCGGCCGCCCACGCCCCCCATCGGGGACCGCCCGGGATCACCAGATCCTCGGGAGCACTTCGAGATGAAGGCGTGCGGACCCGGAGACGGGAACCGGCTGCTCGACCGAGTCCGCCTGCAGCCTCAGATACCCGAGGTCGGGCGCGCCGTCTCCCGGACCGCGGTCGCGCAGCAGGGCGGCGCGCGACGGCGGCAGCGCCGCCAGGGCCTGTCCGTTCACCACCGCGCCGGGCGCCGAGCGGTAGGCGAGCAGGTTGAGCGTGTTCGGCGGCCGGACGCGGTTCAGGAAATCGAGCACCTGGTCGAGGTTGTGCGGGTCCGCGGGATAGAGCGACAGGTCGTATGCCGTCGCGGCGTTGCCGTCGCCGACGAACACGGTCAGCGGCCCGGGAGGCGCATCCGCCGGGATGTCGGCCGTCATGACGACGCGCCGCGGCCCGCCGCGGAAATCCTCCAGGTCCACCCAGACCGGGATCCTCTCGCCGGGACGCACGCGCTCCTTCTGCGCCTCGACGTGGACGATGCGGGCGCTCTGCAGACGATCCGAGTGGTTCAGCTCGACCGTGACGCCCTCGATGGCGAGATCCCGAAATTCGTTCGCCATCAGGTAATTCGTCAGCAGCGCGAGCGAGCCGACCGCCTCCTCGCGGGCGGACAGGCCGGTGAACACCGAGTTCCAGTTCACCGTGCGCTCGGGCGTGCGGATGGCCGACTTCCAGACGATCGTCCTCTCCCCCGCCCGCTTCTCGAGCGTGGTGAGGACGTTGTCGATGGCCATCCCGAGGAGGATCGGCGTGAGCATGGAATTGTGGACCACCTCGAAGCGGAAGGTCTGCGTCGGGAGGTCCTCGGACGTCATGCGGATCTCGACCGGCACCATTCGCGGCGACGTGCCGAAGCTGCCGAGGATTCCGGTCGAGCGGTCCTGCGAGACCGAGCCGAGGAGAGGCCCGGTCGTCGAGAACTTGAAGGAGCGGTACAGGGACGGGAGGACCGTCAGGACGTCGGCCTGCGCCATGGGCATGTCGACGGGTCCCATCGAGAGGAACGGATGCCCGAACGCGAGGATCGAGTCGCCCTCGACCCACGTCACGGTTCCCGTCGCCGACAGGACCATGTCCCCGTTCAGCAGCACGGCCGAGACGGCCGAGCCGGGCTCGAGGCGGGCGGCCTTCGGGCCGACGAGCTCCTGGGAGCCCGCGGCCGGGCTGGAGGCGCCCGAGGGCGCGAGCATCCAGCCGGCGGACTCCGCCATCTTGTCGAACAGCGCACCGGGGCGCGACGGACCGGCGAAGGAGACGGGCAGCGGGAGGCGCGACATCGCGGACGCCGACGCCGGCTCGCCGCCGTGAAGCGCGCCCAGGAGCACGTCCATGGCGGCCGCGAACTTGCCGTCCCGGAAGGCCGAGACGAACGCCGCGGTCGGAGTGGCCGCGCCGCCGATCGGAACGGGCGGCGTCGCGGGCGCCTTGCGGATGTCGAGCATGCTCTGGATCGGCGTGATCCCGCAGATCGGGTCCCGCGAGAACGGCCAGCCGTAGGCGAGCGCCCCGATCAGCTTCTCGTCGACGTAGATCGGGCTGCCGCTCATGCCCGCGATGATCCCGGTGCGGGCGATGGCCTCGTTGTCGACCCGCGCGAGGATCAGGTCCTGCTTCGGCGCGTAGCTCTTCAGGAGGCCGATGATCTCGACCTCGAAGCGCTGCACGCCGCGGCCGTCGCCGAGGTCCGACAGTCCGTATCCGCGCATGCCGGGCTTGAGATCCGAGGCCGGCAGGATCTGGATCGGCGGGCCGCTCGCCGCGACGGCGGGGGCGCACGGAACCACCAGGGCGATCGCGAACGCGATCGCGAGGGCAAGAGGGGCGAGAAAAGAACCGGAGACTCGGCTCACGATCCGCACAACGCCTTCATTCCGCGGCTCCATTCCCTTTGACCCTCTTTCCGCCCTATGTTACGGTCGAAAACCGATGATGGCGACGGATTTTCAGCCAGTCACCACAGAAAACCTCCCCGGCCAGCCCTCGATCCTCTCTTTCTTCGGAGAGACGGGGACTACCGCGAAGGTCGTTCTGGGGATCCTGCTCTTCTTCTCGTTCGTATCGTGGGTGATCATTTTCGCCAAATTTCTCCGCTTCCGGAGAGTCTCCCGGCAGTCGGAGAAGTTCGTGGGGTTCTTCCGAAAGTCCAAGCGGTTCTCGGAGGTCAACACCTTCGCGGGCGAGCTGTCGGACACTCCCCTGACGACCCTCTTCAAGGCGGGGTACGCCGAGCTCGACGCGCAGGTGAAGGCCAACCGCACGGAGGACTCGCCCCCGACGGGAGGCGGCACGCAGGGGAAGCTCATCATCAAGAACATCTCGGGCATCGAGCGCGCCCTCGAGCGGGCCATCGGCGTCGAGATGTCCCGCCTGACGCGCTCCATGACCTTCCTGGCGACCACGGCATCGGCCTGCCCCTTCATCGGCCTGTTCGGCACGGTGTGGGGCATCATGCAGTCGTTCCGGGCCATCGGTCTGACCGGCTCGACGTCGATCGCCGCGGTCGCGCCCGGCATCTCGGAGGCGCTCATCAACACCGCGGCCGGGCTCGCCGCCGCGATTCCGGCCATGATCTTCTACAACTACTTCATGGGGAAGGTTCGCGAGCAGCGCGCCGGGATGGAGGACTTCTCGCTGGAATTCATCAACCTGGCGGAGAGGAACTTTACCTAGGCCCATGGTGTCCTGTGTAGTTGCGAGCGTCCAGTGTCGAGTATGCGATGACCCCGGCGGTTTCGCGGTGATACCCGACACCCGACGCTCGACACTCGACACACTCTGATGGCCTTCCAACGCCAGTCGAAGGACGAGTTCGACCACCTCGCCGACATCAACGTCACGCCCCTCGTCGACGTGATGCTCGTGCTGCTGATCATCTTCATGGTCACGGCGCCGATGCTGCACCAGGGCATCTCCGTCGCCCTGCCGAAGACCGCGACGACGAACCTGCGCTCCGGCCTCGAGGATCCGATCGTGCTCTCGATCTCGAAGGAGGGCGTCTACTACATCAACGAGACGCCCGTGGCGCGCGGGCTTCTGAAAGACCGCCTGAGGGCGATCCTGCGCGGCCGGCGCGAGAAGGCCGTGCTCCTGAAGGCCGACCGCGGCCTCTCGTACGGCACGGTCGTCGAGACCCTCGACCTCCTCAACCGCATGGGCATCGAGAGCCTGGGGATGATCACGGACACCTCGGGCGCGACCCGCCGGTGAACGGCGGGCTCGCGGCGCCGCCTGCCGCCTGATGGATGTCGTCGGAAACGTCCTCGCGGAGAGCCGGGACGCCCGCTACCCCTGGGCCGGCGCGACCGTGCTCGCGTTCGTGCTCCACGCGGCCGTGCTGGGCGCGCTCCTCGTGTCCGCAATCCACAAGCCGATGAAGTTCGCCCCGCCGCGCGCGGTCGCGGTCCGGCTCCTCTCCTGGGGCTCTCTCCGGGTTCCCGAGACGAGGACGGCGCCGCAGCCTCCCGCGCCTCCCGCCGCCGAGAAGCCGAAGATCGAGAAGCCTCCCGAGGAACAGCCTCCGCCTCCGTCGAAGAAGGCCCTGCTCCTGCCCGCCCCCGAGAAGAAGAAGCCGCCGACGCCGGCTCCCGTCAGCCGCCCGGGTCGCGCGCCGACGCCGGCCATGGACCTTCCCGCCTCGGGCGAGGAGAGCCCCGGCGCCGCGTCGAACGTCGCGCCGGGCGCCGGCGGAACCGGCAGCGCCGGCGTCGGCGGGCTGAAGATCGACCAGGCGGATTTCCGGTATCCGATCTACATCGAGAGGATGGTAATGATCATCAGCCTGAACTGGTTCAAGCCGGCACAGACCGTGCAGTCCCCGCCCGTCGTGCACTTCCAGATCGAGCGCGACGGGACGGTCACCGACGCGCGCATCGTGACCCCGAGCGGGCTGCCGTTCGTCGACCGCGCCGCCCTGCGGGCGGTGCTCGCCTCGTCTCCCCTGCCCCCGCTTCCCGCGGACTACGCGGGGCCGCACCTCGGCATCCAGGTGGTGTTCGAATGAGGCGCCGCGTCGTCTCCGCGCCGTGGCTCGTGGCCGCGCTGTTCGTCCTGCCCGCCGCGCTGGCCGCGCAGGCTCCGGCTCCGACGCCCGCTCCCGCCGAGGACATCCAGATCACGATTCGCGGCGGCGCCGGCCGCCGCCTCGCCGTCGCGATCCCGCCGCTCTACGCGCCGGGCACCGCGGGGCTGCAGGCGAAGGTCGCCGATCCGTTCACCGCGACGCTGCGTTCCGACCTGGAGTACGCCGGAGCGTTCACCGTCGCCGAGCCCGCGCTGTACCCCGCGGTCCAGTACCGCGACCCCACGGTCGGCGACTCCGCGGATCGGTGGCTCGGCACCGGCGCCGAGGCGCTCATCGACACGCGCGCGACCCTCACGGGCGAGAGCATCGCGGTCGAGACGCGCGTCTGGGATCTGAAGTCGCGAAAGCTCATCATGGGCCGCAAGTACACCGGCGGCGCGAGCTACGTAGAGAGGATCGCGCACACGATCGCGAACGACATCGTGAAGTACTTCACGGGCAAACCCGGTACGTTTCTCTCGACGATCCTCTTCGTGTCCGAGCAGGCGGGGACCAAGGAGATCTCGGCGATGGACTTCGACGGGCGCAACGTCCGCCAGCTCACGACCCACAAGTCGATCGCCATCAACCCGAGCGGCTCCGGCAGCCGGGCGGCGTACACGAACTACGTGCGCCTGTATCCGCAGATCTGGACGATGAACCTCGACGGGAGCGACAAGAAAGAGGTGCAGACGGGCGTCGAGCTCAACGCGTCTCCGGCGCTCTCTCCCGACGGTTCGACGATCGCGTTCGCGGGATCGTCGAAGGGGAACACCGACATCTACACGATCGGCGCCAACGGCGGATCGCTCCGGCGCCTGACGACGAGCCGGGCGCTGGAAGCGTCGCCCGCGTGGTCGCCGACCGGTCGGCAGATCCTCTACACCTCCGACCTGACGGGGAATCCTCAGATCTACGTCATGGACGCGGAAGGCACGGGCTCGCGCCGCGTCACGTTCGCCGGGAACTGGAACGACGAGGCGACCTTCTCGCCCGACGGATCGCACATCGCGTTCGCATGCCGCAACGAGGGCGACTTCAACATCTGCGTCATGGACTTCTCGACGGGACAGACGGTGCAGGTCACCGGCGAGGGCTCGAACGGACATCCGACGTGGTCTCCCGACGGAGAGAAGATCGTGTACTCGTCGCGCCGCAGCGGATCGACTCAGATCTACTCGATGGACGCGACCGGCCAGAACAAGCGGCAGCTCACTCAGGGCGGCAATCACACGCAGCCGGTCTGGCTTCCCTGAGAGCTCGGTGCCTCCGCGCGATTCTTCCGCTTTTTGGAAGTTGTTTGCTATGATGAGGTTCCGGCGGGCGCCGAGGACTCGGCGCCACGCTCCATCGAAAAATAGGAGTTACGGAATGGTGAGAAATCGCAGGTTGCTCCCGATCCTGGCGCTCGCTTGCATCGCGGTGGCCGCGTTCTCGACCGGATGTAAGAAGAAGGCTCCGACACAGACGGCGGACGCCCGCCCGCCCGTGACTTCCAAGCCCGACACCGGTACTCCGGTCGCTCCGCCGGCGGCGGCGGCTCCGACTCGCGACGTCGAGGCGGACGTGCTCTCGCAGGACCTCGCCATCCTCAACAAGAAGGGTTATCTGACCGACGCCTACTTCGACTACGACCAGTCCGACCTGCGCGAGGACGCGCGCTCGTCGCTGGCCGCCAACGCGGAGTGGCTCAAGCGTTATCCCCCGGTGCAGATCCTCGTCGAGGGCCACGCCGACGAGCGCGGCACCGCGGCGTACAACCTCGCGCTGGGCGACAAGCGCGCCAACGCCGTCAAGGAATACCTGACCTCGCTGGGCATCGACGGATCTCGGATGCGCACGGTCTCCTACGGGAAGGAGCGCCCCTTCTGCACGGAGTCCACCGAGAGCTGCTGGCAGCAGAACCGTCGCGGTCACTTCGTGATCACGGCCAAGTAACCTTGCGGATCGCTCCAACCCTCCGGGTGGCCGGATCGCTCGCCGCGGCGCTCGCGGCGGTCGCGGGATCCGGCTGCGTATCGTCGAGCGACATCGACGGCCTCCACCGGCAGATGACCGACATCCAGAAGCAGATCCAGACTCTGGAGCGCAAGTCATCGAGCAAGGAAGAGGTCGACAAGCTCAACCAGAACGTCGCCACGCAGACGACGCAGCTGCTCAAGTCCAACGCCGACACGGCCGTGAAGCTCGGCGAGCTGACCACGAAGATGGAGCAGCTCGAGGCCAAGCTCGAGGACACCAACCGGCGCCTGTCGCAGCTCTCGCAGCAGATCGCCGAGACGCAGGGCCAGCTCCAGCAGCTCCGCGGCGGGGCCCCGCCTCCCGCGCCGGGCTCCTCCGGGCCTTCCGGTCCGGGAGCGGCGGGGGGTACTGGGAGTCCGGGGACATCCGGCCCGGCGTCCACCTCTCCGGGCGCCGCGGCGGCCCGTCCCGCATCCGGCGGCGCCGCCCCGTCGCCGTCGGAGCTCTACGACACCGCGTATGCCGACTACACGAAGGGCCGCTACGCCCTGGCGATCCAGGGGTTCGAGGACTACCTCGGGTCCTACCCGAGCACGGACCTGTCCGACAACGCCCAATACTGGATCGGCGAGTCGCACTTCGCCCAGAAGAAGTTCCCCGAGGCGATCGCGGACTTCGACAAGCTGCTCAAGCAGTGGCCGTCGAGCGACAAGGCCGCCGCGGCGCTGCTGAAGAAGGGCTACGCGATGCTCGAGACCGGGCAGAAGCCCGAGGCGGTCGTGCAGCTCCAGTACGTCGTCCACGAGTTTCCGACCTCCGAGGAAGCCCGGCTGGCGAAGGCAAAGCTCAAGACGGTGGGAGTCGACACCCGCTAGACGTCCACCGCCCCCCGAGCCGGCTGCCGACGTGGCCGTCAAATCGGTTATAGTTCGCCGCTCAAATCCGGGCTGATCGCCAGGGAGCTGGAAAGCCGAGAGCGCGGCCCAATCACCAGAGAGAGGCTCAACCGACATGGCCAATATCAAGTCCGCCGAGAAGAGGATCCGCACGTCCGCCCAGAAGCGGGCACGCAACCGGGCGCGCGTCTCGCGCCTGCGCAGCGCCGTGAAGAAGTACGGCCAGACCGATGCCGGAAAGCGCAAGGAGATGGTCTCCGCGACGCACTCGGAGATCGACCGCGCGCTCGCGAAGGGCGTGATTCACCGGAACGCGGCGGCGCGGTACAAGTCGCGGCTGGCGAAAAAGGCGACGGCCTCCGCGAAGTAGATCGGCGTAGGGGCGGGGCTTGCCCCCGCCCCCTCTCAAAGCATCATCGGCCGCATCGGCCAGTTGCGAGCCGCAGCCCGCGAGCAGCCTCGCGCTTCGATGGAGTCGAGGCAGCCGGAGCATCGAAGAGGACCGGCCCGCAAGTCCCGCGGCGCTTCGAGTCGCTTACAGAAAGCAGCAGCCCGCAAGCAGCTCGCGCGCGTCGCGCCGAACGGCGCTCCACAAAGAGGGTGGCCGGGCCAGCATCGAGCTGGCGGGGCCTAGAACCCTTCCAGCAGGCTCGTCACCAGTGCCTGCGCGAAGCGGCTCGCGACCCGGTCCACCGCGTCGTTCTCCAAGTCCACGTACGACGCCGCCGTCAGGGAGTACTGGTAGTTGTCGCGGAACGTATACGCCGGGTTCTCCCACAACACCTGGCCGTCCGGCACCGTCTTGAGCGACAGCCGCGCGGTGACCTGCACCTGGTAGTCCGTCGCGCGGCCCTGGTTGTCGAAGGCCACCGGGAACAGGTTGAAGGCGATCACCGCCCCCGTCAGGGACGCGTCGGCTCCTGCCGCGCCCGACTGGACCGAGAAGCGGCCGCGCGAGGCGAGCTCGCGCGCGATCTCCGCGGAGAACCTCTGCTCGAGCTGGACGCGCTGCGTCATGTTCTCGAGGGTCGTGAACTGGACGACGCGGATCGAGTCCGGTAGCGACGACCCCTTCCCGACGAGCGCGTAGCCGCACCTCCCCGCCGCGAGGGCGGCGAAGCCCAGGGCGGCCACCGCGGCGAGCGCGAGCCGTCGGGATCGAGGGGGGCGTGAGGCGTGAGACGGCGCGGGCGGTCGCCTCAACGGACTACCAGGTTCAGGAGGCGGTCCGGCACGAAGACGGTGCGCATGATCTCGCGGCCCTCGAACCACGTCCGGATCCGCTCGTCCTCGCGGGCGCGCGCCATCGCCTCGCTCTCCGACGCGCCGCGAGACACGGAGAGCCTGCCGCGAACCTTGCCGTTGACCTGGACGACGAGCGTCACGTCCGTCGACACGGCGAGCGCGGGGTCCGCGGTCGGCCACGGCGCGTCCAGGAGGAACCCCTCGTGACCGAGCCTCTCCCAGAGCTCCTGCGCCATGTGCGGGGCGACCGGATGGAGCAGTTTCACCAGCGTCTCCGCGGCCTCGCGCAGCGCCGCGGGCGGCTCCCCTCCTGCCTCGACCGCGTCGGCCAGCGCCTTCTGGAACTCCATCAGGCCGGCCACCGCGGTGTGAAAGTGGAACCGCTCGGAATCGTCCGTGACGCGCCCGATCGTGCGGTGCGTCCAGCGGCGAAGCGGCGTGTCGCCCGACGGACGGGCGTCCGGCGCGCCGTTCCCCGGACGGCCCCGCGGCGCGGCCTCCCCGGCTCGCGAGACCGTCTCCCATACGCGGTTGAGGAACCGGTGGGCACCCGCCACGCCGTCCTCCGACCACTCGGATTCCTTCTCGGGCGGGCCGATGAACATCGTCGCGACGCGCACGGTGTCCGCGCCGTAGCGGGCGATGAGCTCGTCGGGCGACACCGTGTTGCCGCGCGACTTCGACATCTTTTCGATCTTGCCGGACGCCGGGTTGAGGCGCGTGATCATCCCCTGGTTGAAGAGGCGCTCGAACGGCTCCTCGATGGAGACGAGGCCCATGTCGCGGAGGACGCGGCAGATGAAGCGCGCGTAGAGAAGATGGAGGATCGCGTGCTCGATGCCGCCGATGTACTGGTCGACGGGCATCCACCGCGCGACGCGCTCCGGGTCCACCATCCGGGTCGCGTCGTCCGGATCGAGGAAGCGGAGGTAGTACCAGGACGAGTCGACGAACGTGTCCATCGTGTCGGTCTCGCGCCGGGCCGGGCCGCCGCACTTCGGGCACGTCGTCCGGACGAACGCCTCCGACTGCTCCAGCGGGTTGCCCTCCGCTCCCCGAAACGCGACGTCGTCGGGAAGGCGCACGGGCAGATCGGCTTCCGGAACGGGGACGACCCCGCAGTCCGGGCAGTGGATCGCCGGGATCGGTGTTCCCCAGTAGCGTTGCCGGGAGATCAACCAGTCCCGGAGCCGGTATCCGACGCGGCCGCGTCCGAAGCCCTTCTCCTCGAGCCAGCGCACCGCCACCGAGATCGCCTCGGGCCCCGCCGGCGTGCCGTTCCACGTCCCGGAGCCCACCAGGACGCCGCCGTGCGGGATGGGACCGGCGAGGGTCGCCGGATCCGGATCCGCGTCGGAGGCGCCGTCGCCGAGCCGGTAGACGGGCCGGATCGCCAGCGCATACTTGCGCGCGAACTCGAAGTCCCGCTGGTCGTGCGCGGGAACCCCCATGATCGCGCCGGTGCCGTACTCGGGCAGGACGAAGTTCGCGAGCCACACCGGGATCGTCTCCCCGGTCGCCGGGTTGATGCCGAGGATCCCCGTGTCGAGCCCTTCCTTGTCGCCCCCCTCGGCCTCTCGCTCGAGCCGCGACTCGCGCCGGACGCGCTCGACGAAGTTCTCGATCTCCGCGCGCCGCGGCGACCTGGCCGCGAGGAGCGGGACCGCCGGGTGCTCCGGCGCCAGCGCCAGGAACGTCGCGCCGTAGAGGGTGTCGGGACGCGTCGTGAAGACCGTCAGCGGGTCCGTCAGGCCGTCCACCCGGAAGAAGACCTCCGCTCCCTCCGAGCGGCCGATCCAGTTGCGCTGCATCGTCTTCACGCGGTCGGACCAGTGCGGCAGCCCGTCGAGGCCCTGGAGAAGGCGGTCCGCGTAGTCCGTGACCCGGAAGAACCACTGCGTCAGGTCGCGGATCTCGACCGGATCACCCGAGCGCTCGCACCGCCCGTCCACGACCTGCTCGTTCGCGAGCACGGTCCGGCAGCCGGGGCACCAGTTCACGGGCGCGGTCTTGCGGTATGCGAGCCCCTGCTCCCACATGCGGAGGAACAGCCACTGGTTCCAGCGGTAGTACTCCGGGTCGCAGGACGCGAGCTCCTTCGACCAGTCGTACAGGCAGCCCAGCGCGGAGAGCTGCTCCTTCATCCTCCCGATGTTCGCGAGCGTGTACTCGCGCGGGTGCACGCCGCTCTGGATCGCCGCGTTCTCCGCGGGAAGGCCGAACGCGTCCCAACCCATCGGGTTGAGCGCCTTGTGCCCGGCCATGCGCATCCGTCGATACAGCGCGTCTCCGAGGATGTAATTGCGGCCGTGGCCGACGTGGAGCCGGCTCCCCGAGGGGTACGGATACATGTTGAGCATGTAGTACTCGCCGCCGGCCACGGAGGTGTCGACGAACGCGACCCTCTCGTCGGCCCAGCGGCGCTGCCACTTCGGCTCGATCGCGGAGGGGGTGTACCGCTCGGTCATCGGGGCGCGAATATAACCGAGGTTGGAGCAGGGACCCGCGAGCGCGCGCCGGGCGCTGACATATTAGCGATGGCTAATACGTCGGATGGATCGCCGTCGGCGACGGCTCAGCGGCCGACCGGGCGGACGCGGACCGACACCGCACCGAGCCTTCGCACGGGGAAGTCCAGCCCGCCCGAGGACTCGAGCTGGGAGATCGTCAGATTCGCGGGCCGCTCCAGCGCCCGGCGGCCGAAGGCCACGTAGCGCGCGTCGACCGCGTTGATCGAGGCGGAGGGATCCGAGAACACGTAGCCGCGGTCGGGGTAGTAGATCTCGATCCAGCGGTGGTACACGCCCCCGATCGACCGGTCGTAACCGACGGCATCCGCCGGCGTCCGCAATATCCCTTGAACCGTGCGTGCGGAGATCCCGGACCGCCGCAGCAGGTCGACCGCGAGCTCGGAGAAGCCCACGCAGTGCGCCCGGCGGGTCGCGAACACGGTCGCCGGGTCCTGGCGCCGGTGGCGATCCGGGTCGTATCGGACCTCGGATGCAATTCCGGACAGAATGCGTTCGACCGCCTGCGCCTGCGTGCGCGCGCCCGCGGTCAGCGCCGCGGCCCACGCGTCGCGCTCCGGCGAGCTCGGGAGGCCCTGCTCCTTTCCGCGGGTCGGATAGGGCGCCCGGCTCTCGAGCGGCGACGCGCTGACCCTCACGGTCAACGAGAGCGCGCCGTCCGATCCTCGCGACACCGCGAGCGAGTAGCCGTCGTTGTCGTACTGGTCGAAGTAGGCGAGCGCCGCGTCCGGGCCGGTGGCGCGATAGACCGCCCGCTCGTCCCCGAGCGCCCGCCCGCCCGCCAGGGCCCAGCCCGCCGCGGCGAGGAGGAGGACCGCGGGCGCCCTCACGGAGGCGACACTTCCCCGCGCCGCGCCTTCAGCACGCCGTCCAGGATCCCGTTGATGAACTGCGAGGACTTGGGCGTCGAGAAGCGCTTTGCGATCTCGAGCGCCTCGTCGATCACGACGGGCCGCGGCGTCTCGGGCTCGTGCAGCAGCTCGAAGAGCGCGAGGCGGAGGATGTTGCGGTCGACGACCGGCATTCGAGCGAGCCGCCAGTGGTCCGCCTGGCGCGAGATGATCGCGTCGAGGTCCTCGCGGTGCTCGAGCGTGCCGGAGACGAGCCGGCGCGTGAAGTCCTGGATGCCCTCGGGCGCGCTCTTCATCTCGTCCGAGCGGCGGAACATCTCGTGCGGCTCGGTCCCCGAGACGTCGTACTCGTAGAGCATCTGAAGGGCCAGCTCCCGGGCCTTGCGGCGCGCCCCCACGGCTCCCTCTTAACGCCTCAACTGCCGGCGGAGGTTGGCCATCTCGATGGCGGCCTCGGCGGCCTCGACGCCCTTCTCGACCCGGTCGCGGGCCTGCTCCATGGTCTCGCAGGTCAGGATCCCGAATCCGACGGGGACGCCGGTGTCGGCGGCCAGGGTCGCGAGCGAGGCGGCGACGGCCCGCCCGAGCACGTCGTGGTGCGTGGTCTCTCCCCGCACGATCGCGGCCAGCGCGATCAGGGCGTCCGGCTTCGCCGACTCCATGAGGACGCGAACGCCCGCGGGGACCTCGAACGCGCCGGGCACGCGGACGACCGTCACGTCGCGCTCGCGCGCCCCGCGCCGCCGCAGGGTGTCGAGCGCGGAGTCGAGCATGCCGTCCGTGATGGTGGGGTTCCAGCGCGCGCACACGACCCCGAACCGCAGGCCGCGGGCGTCGAGGGTTCCCTCGACCTGTTTCGGCGAGAAAGACACTGCCGCTCGCCGCGGCGCACGAACGCTCAAGGACCGGCCTTTCTGGAAGGAAAGAGTCTAGCAGAGCCCCGGCGGGCGAGCCGTGCGCGGCGATCCCGTGCCGTCCGGTGCCCGCTCTTCCCCCCGTATTCGCGCGGGACTCAGCCGAACAGTTTCTCCAGCTCCGGGGTATCGCCGAAGTTGCGACGGTAGCGCTCGACGAACTGCTCGCGCGAATAGCGCGGGGGCTGCGGCCCCAGCGCCTCGATCCCGAAAACGGCCGCGACGCTGCCGATCCGGCCCGCGACCGGCCAGGGAGCCCCGACGCGCAGCCCGCGCAGGAGCCCGGCGCGATACATGTCGCCGACACCAGTCGGGTCGACGGCCTCGGTCTCGACCTTCGCGGACGGGATGACGTGGCTCGCCCGTCCGCCCTTTCCGTCGGGCGCGTGGATCGTCGATCCGTCCGGCCCGTGGGTGACGATCAGGACCGGGACCTCGCCCTCCATCTGCTCGCGGGAGAGGCCGGTCTTGTGCGACAGGATGCCGAACTCGTAATCGTTGACG
>Ga0207683_10001664_pt1 | contig 19911 bp, 17 predicted proteins | sample KBSM73metaG_FD_184333 | JGI IMG/M metagenome (GOLD analysis project Ga0207683, IMG submission 184333) | Miscanthus rhizosphere microbial communities from Kellogg Biological Station, Michigan, USA - KBS M7-3 metaG (SPAdes) (version 2) | ecosystem: Host-associated > Plants > Roots > Rhizosphere >... | reverse complement strand
GGCCGGCGACCGCACCGCGCGGCTTGCCTTTCCCGCGCGCGTCACATCACGTGTCGCGATTCGCGAGATGCTGGTCGCGCTGGCGAAGGACGCGCGCGCAAAATAGAGCGCGTTTCCGGCTGACGCGTGGAGAGATCATGCACGGGATCACTGGCTCCGGCGCGATCGCGCCCGATACGACGGGGCTCAACTTCTATCGCGCCGATCCGTCGCTCAGCGACCTGCTGCAACTCTATTTGCCTGACGCGCTGTTCCGCCATATCGAGCCGCATCTCGATCGCCTCGGCGCGCTCGCGGGCGATCAACTCGACCAGTGCGCACGGCTCGCCGACCGGCACACGCCGGTGCTGCATCATCGCGACCGCTTCGGCCGCGACCGCCAATGGATCGAATATCACCCGGCCTATCGCGAGTTGGAGCGCGTCGCCTATGGCGAATTCGGCATCCACGCGATGTCGCATCGGAAAGGAATTCTGGGCTGGCCCGACACCTATCCATCCGCCGCCAAGCACGCCTTCACGTATTTGTTCAACCAGGCCGAATTCGGCTTGGGGTGTCCGATCAACGTCACCGACGGCGCCGCGATGCTGCTGTCGCGCTTCGGCGACGAGGCCCTCAAGGACAAATATCTCGACGGGCTGACGCAGACCGACATGGCGCTTCTCACGCAGGGCGCGCAGTTCATGACCGAGAAGGAAGGCGGCTCGGACGTCGGCAAACTGACGACGACGGCAACCGCTGAGAACGGTCACTGGCGCCTCACCGGCGAGAAGTGGTTTTGCTCGAACGCAGACGCGTCGGTCGTGATGCTGCTGGCGCGGCCGGAGGGCGCGGCGGCGGGGACGCGCGGCGTCGGCCTGTTCCTCATGCCGCGCCTGCTCGATGACGGCGCACCGAACCGCTATCGGATCGTTCGTCTCAAGGACAAGCTCGGCACGCGCTCGATGGCGTCGGGCGAGATCAAGCTCGAAGGCGCGCTCGCCTACGCGGTCGGCCGGCTCGATCGCGGCTTCGTCCAGATGGCCGAAATGGTCAACTGGTCGCGGCTCTCCAACGGCGTGAAGTCGACCGCGCTGATGCGCCGCGCGCTGCACGATGCGCTGACGGTTGCGCACGGCCGCGTCGTGTTCGGCAAACGTATCGCCGATCAGCCGCTGGCGCGGCGGCAACTTCTCAAGATCATGCTCCCGGTGGAGCAGGCGCTGTCGCTCTGCTTCATGACGGCGGATGCGCTCGACCGGGCGGAAGCCGGCAGCCAGGAGGCCGCCGCGCTGGTGCGTATCCTGACGCCGGTGTTGAAATTCCGCTCCACGCGCGATGCCCGGAAAGTGTGCGGCGACGCGCTCGAGATGCGCGGCGGCGTCGGCTACATCGAGGAGTTTGCGCCGGCACGCCTGCTGCGCGATGCGCATCTCGGCTCGATCTGGGAGGGCACCAGCAACATCGTCGCGCTCGACGCCGTGACGCGCGCGGTCGGCCGCCATCATGCGGAAGGCGCGCTCGGCGCAGAATTGCATGCGCGGCTGAATGAGAGCCCCGCGATCCCGCAAGGCTGGCGCGACCGCCTGCGCACGCTGGTCGACCGCGCCGTGGCGTTTGCGCAGTCCGTCGCGGCCGATCCGGCCAATGAGGCCGATGCACGCCGCGCCACCACGACGCTCTATCATGTGGCGAGCGCCGTGATGCTGGCGTGGGAAGGCGGGCGGATTCACGAGCGCCGCAGCGACGCGCGGCGACTCCTGCTGTCGCGGCTGGTGCTCGATCACAAGCTCGGACGAGCCGACGCGTTCTCGGAAGGATCACGCGACGAGGCGGTGATTGCCGATCTTCTGCTGGGCAAAGAGAACGTGCCGCTCGCAGTGGCCGCCGCATATCTTGGTTGAGCGTCTCGGCCAGATTTCCAATGGCGAAAGCAATGCGCTGCAATTTCCGAGTCGCGGCCCCGTGCGCATCGGAATAGGATGCTGCCCAACAAGATAAAGACTGCAGGGAGCGACAGATGAAAATCACCAAGGACTATCGTACCAGTCTCGTGGCGATCAGCGCCGCGGCATTTCTCTTTGCCGCGCCCTCGCTGGCGCTCGCGCAAGCCCCCACCATCGGTGCCGCCGACCTCGGCGGCGTCGTCACCGGTCCGGGCGGACCGGAGGCCGGCGTGTGGGTGATCGCCGAGACCACCGACCTGCCGACCAAATTCGCCAAGGTCGTCGTGACCGACGATCAGGGGCGTTACGTGATCCCCGAACTGCCCAAGGCGAAGTACAAGGTCTGGGTGCGCGGCTACGGGCTGGTCGACTCCGCGAAGGTCGACGGCGAGCCCGGCAAGACGCTCGATCTCACCGCCGTCAAAGCGCCGGATGAAAAGGCCGCCGCCGAATATTACCCCGGCATGTACTGGTACGCGATGATCAACGTGCCGGCGGCCAGCGAATTCCCCGGCACCGGCGACAAGGGCAACGGCATCCCGACGGTGATGAAGGAGCAGTATTACTGGCTCGATACGGTGAAGAACTCCTGCCAGTCCTGCCATGCCTTCGGATCGCAGGGCATCCGGCAGATTCCCGAGTTCTGGCAGAAGCTGGCGAAGAATTCGACCGAAGCCTGGTCGCTGCGCACGCAGAGCGGGCAGGCGATGAACAACATGGCGCTGGGCCTCGGGCGCATCGGCGCCGACAAGGCCTATGCGATCTTCGCCGACTGGACCGACCGGGTTGCGGCCGGCGAAGTGCCGGCCACCAAGCCGCAGCGTCCGCAGGGCGTCGAGCGCAATGCCGTGATCACGATGTGGGACTGGTCGACGCCGAAACATTATCTGCATGACGCGGTGTCGAGCGACAAGCGCAAGCCGACGGTCAATGCCAATGGCCTGATCTACGGCTCGCCGGAAGAAAGCACCGACCGCGTCCCGACGCTCGATCCGGTCAATCACAAGGCGGGCTTCATCACCCATCCGGTGCGCGATCCGAAGACGCCGTCCTCCACCGACTTGCCGCGCGGACCGTCGGCCTATTGGGGCGAGGAGGCGATCTGGGACGGCAAGACCAGCATCCACAACCCGATGATGGATGAGAAAGGCCGCGTCTGGTTCACCGGGCGCATCCGTCAGCACGCGAACCCGGACTATTGCAAGGAGGGCGGAGACCATCCGTCCGCGAAGGTCGCGCCGCAGAAGGACTCGCCGCGGCATCTGTCGATGTACGATCCGAAGACCGAGAAGTGGACGCTGATCTCGACCTGCTTCAGCACCCACCATCTCTATTTCGGCTACGACAAGAACAACACGCTGTGGACCAGCCAGGGCCAGCCTTACAGCGGCGTGGTCGGCTGGCTCGACGTGGTGAAGTTCGAGGAGACCGGAGACGAGGCGAAGTCGCAAGGCTGGACGCCGCTGATCATCGACACCAACGGCAATGGCAAGCGCGACGCCTATGTCGGGCCGAAGGATCCGCTCGACCCGGCGAAAGACAAGCAGGTGATGGCGGCGTTCTACGCCGTGCAGCCGAGCCCGGTCGACGATTCGATCTGGGGCCAGGCGATGGACGTCGGCTTCTCGCGCGTCGATCAGCCCGGCTACATCCTGCGGCTCGTTCCGGGTCCCGATCCGGCGAACACCGCGCTGACCGAAGTCTATCTCCCGCCGGACGGCGTCTGGGGTTCGCGCGGCATCGATCTGACCACGGACGGCGTGGCTTGGGTGCCGTTTGCCAGCGGCCACATCGGGAGCTTCGACCGCCGCAAGTGCAAGGGTCCGCTGAACGGGCCGGCGGCGGCGACCGGCAAGCATTGTCCGGAAGGCTGGACGCTCTACCGGATGCCGGGACCGCAGTTCAAGGGCGTGGATGAAAAAGGCAGCGCCAATCACGCCTATTACATCTGGGTCGATCGCTTCAACACGCTCGGCCTCGGCGCCAATGTGCCGATCGCGCAGGCGAATGGCGGCGAGTCCCTGCTCGCGGTGGTCGACGGCAAGATGGTCGACGTCCGCGTGCCCTATCCGCTCGGCTTCTTCACCAAGAACGTCGATGGCCGCATCGACGATCCGAATGCCGGCTGGAAAGGCAAGGGCCTGTGGACCACGTCGGGGACGCGCACCGTGTTCCACAATGAGGGCGGCACCGCCAACTCGCCCAAGGTCTACAAGGTGCAGGTCCGTCCCGACCCGCTGGCGCGGTAAGCGTTGAGAGCATGGTCCGGAAAAGTGGATACCGGTTTTCCGAAAAGACCATGCTCCACCAATAACCAGACCGCTGCCCGAACCATCCGGGCGGCGGTCGCCTGTTCAGATCAGCGGTCGCTTCGCGACTTCTTCGTCGAAATATTGCGCCAGGCTTTCCAGCGCCTTCGGATTGCTCAGCAGCAGCGTGCTGTTGGTCTGTGAGAACATGCCGAGCTTGCGCAGCTTGGCGAGCGACTTGTTGGTGTGAACCAGCGACAAGCCGAGTGTGTCGGCGATGTGTTGCTGCGTCAGCGGAAACGGCATCGCGCCGTTGACCACCATGCCGAGCACGTTGAGGCGTTTGTAAAGCTGGATGATCAGCGCCGCGATGCGCTCCGCGGCGGTGCGCTGGCCGGTGCTGGTGAGGTTCTCGTCGACGATGCTTTCCTCGCGCGACCCGAGCCAGGTCACGTCGAACGCGAGCTCCGGCATGTTCTCGAACAGCGACCACATTTTCCGCCGCGGCAGCAGGCACAACTGCACTTCGGTGATCGCTTCGACGCTGTAAGCCGCCGCCTCGAACATCGCGCCCTGCAGCCCGATCAGGTCGCCCGGCAGGAGGATGTTCAGGATCTGCCGCCGCCCGTCGGGCAGCGTCTTGCAGCGGATCGCCCACCCCGCATAGAGCGTGTAGAGCTCGGCCTGGTCCTGTCCGGCGGCGATGATTTCGCCGCCCGGCGGACACACGAGATGGTCGCGCTTCATCTCGTTGATGAAGGCGAGCTCAAGGTCGTTGATCGGCTTGAACGCGCCGGTGCGCCGCAGCGCGCATTCGAAGCAGGGTACGCGCATTCCCGATGTCCCTCAGCGGCAGCGATATAATGTGCTGGCGCGCGACGCGCTTACGTCAAATGACACTCCAGCAGCATTTTGCCCACCTTACATTGCCGCCGCTCGCGTGGGGACAAAATCGCGCATGCCGCCCGAAGGTGAGGACACGTTGCTGCTCGCGACGCAGATGGACGAATTGCGGCACCGGCTACGCAATCATCTGCAGAACATGATCAGCCTGATCAGCCTGCAGATCCGCCGCGCGCAAAACGAGGAGACGATCGCGGCGCTGGAAGACCTGCGTGCGCGCTTCGCGAGCATCACCAGCATCTACATCGATCTCGACGATTCGAGCGACCATCCGATCGCGCTCGAAAAGTTCGTGCCCGACCTGGTGCGCCGCATCGGCGACCTGTACGACCCGGGCGGCGCACATGGCGCGACGTTCAGGATGACCCCGCTGACGTTGCCGGGCCAGCGCGCGGCGATCCTCGGCCAGATCGTGGTCGAGCTGGTGATGAACGTCCATCGCCACGCGTTCGCGGCCCGGACCGGCGGCACGATCACGGTCGAACTCGGCACCACGGACGGCGAGGCGCTGCTCGTCATTGCGGACGACGGGCCCGGCCTGCGCGCGGCGGAAAAGGGTCGCAAGCACTTCGGCTTCACCATCGTGGCAGGCCTTGCCAAGGGCCTGAGCGGAACATTCGAGCACGAGAGCCGCGACGGCCTCATCGCGCGCGTGCGATTCCCGCTCGACTGAGCGGGACGCCGCCTCCAAGCTTGCAAGCCATGCGCGTTTGGCTGAAAAATGCAATCACGGGGGGCGTTCATGAGCATCGTGGATGTCGGCGAACAACGTGCGGTCGGACCGGCCTATGCGCGGTTCCTGCCACGCGTGCGCGCGCTTCTGATCGATGCGATCGTCATCCTTGTGGCGACGTATGCCGCTGTCGCCGTGGCGGTCGCGATCCGGTCGGACGATCTCGCCCGCCCGCTCGGTTTTGCCGTCCTGGCCAGCTGGCTGCTCTACGAGCCGCTGTTGGTCGCGTACGCTGGCGGCACGATCGGCCATCGCCTCGCCAACCTGCGCGTCGTGGACGATCGCACCGGTGGCAATGTCAGCCTGCTGAAGGCCTTCGCACGCACCACCATCAAGGCCGTCCTCGGATGGCTCTCGTTCGTCACGATGCTCGCGACGCGGCGCTCGCAGGCGATCTATGACCTGCTGACGCGATCGACGGTCCAACTCCGCGATCAATCCAGAGCCGCGCCGAGTTACTATGTCCATGAGCGGACCGAGTTGTCGGATCCCGCGCTGCCGTCGCGCACGCGGCGTGTGCTGGTGATCGTCGTTTACTTGTTGCTGGCCTGCGTCATGTACTTGGTCGCGTTTTGGGTCTTGTACTGGCTGGGTCTTTTCTCGCAGGCCTGCGTTCTCCACGAGCGGTGTTCTCCGACGGACCATTTGGCCACTCTCCTGGTCGTCGGCTGTCTTATCCTCGTGTGCGCCGCCTGCATCGGATTTGGCTGGCGCGGGCGGCTGTTTGGCGCGCGCCGCCGGCGCTGATGCGGCGCGGGACGCCGCCCAACGCCTCACATTCGCGGCGGCCACGCGCCCACGGCTGGCGATGTGTCGACAGATCGGCGACAATGCGATCAACGACAAGACATCACGGGGGAAATCGATGCGTCGCGTTCTGATCGCCGTCGCCATGAATGTGCTCGCGCTGCCGGCGCTCGCCGAAGACGACATCGTGCTGCGCGGCATGGGCTCGTTCCACATCGGCGGGCGCATCGCCGAGGTGAGCGGCAAGCCGGTGAAAGAGATTCAGCGCGTGCCCGGCGGCCCGGTGTCGAAGCTCGATCCGAACGGGCAGTTCATGGTCGAGCAGATGTACACCCAATATTTTCTGCCGAAGAACCGGAAGGGGAAATACCCGCTGCTGCTGTGGCACGGCGGCGGGCTGACCGGCGTCACCTACGAGTCGACGCCCGACGGCCGCGAAGGCTGGATGAACATGTTCATCCGCAAGGGCTGGGACACCTATGTGTCGGACGCGGTCGAGCGCGGACGCTCCGGTTTCGCGAGTCCGGACGTGTGGAGCGATCAACCGATCTTCCTGAACTATCAGGACCCGTTTGAGCGCTTCCGTATGGGCGCCGGCGAAGGCTCGTGGAATGCCGATCCGGCCAAGCGCAAATTGCTTCCTGCCAACCAGTTCCCGGTCGAAGCCTACGACAACTACATGCGCCAATCGGTGCCGCGCTGGCTGTCGACCGACAAGGTCATCATCGACGCCTACATGGCGCTGGTCGACAAGATCTGTCCGTGCGTGCTGCTGATCCATTCGCAGAGCGGCCAGTTCGGCCTGCGCGTGGCGGAGACCAAGCCCGACAAGATCAAGGCATTCGTCGCGGTCGAGCCCGCGGGCTCCGGTCCGAGCACCAAAGCGGCGGCGCTGAAGAACATTCCGATGCTGACGATCTTCGGCGATTACGTCGACGACCATCCGCGCTGGGCCGCCTACAAGAAGCAGCTCAACGAGTACGGCGGCGCGCTGAAGGCCGCGGGCGGTTCGTTCGAGATGGTCATGCTGCCGGACATCGGCATCAAGGGTAACTCGCACATGCTGATGCAGGACAAGAACAACGCCGAGATCGCCGAGGTGATTCAGAAGTGGCTCGCGAGCAAAGGGATGGTAGATTGAAGCCCGGCGACGACGCGGGATAGACAATAATGAACTCACCGGCGGGACTTTCCTGCGTACGGTGCTCGCTCTGATGGCGACGCTCGCCGCTTCATCCGCGCTGGCGCAGAACAAGGAGCCGATCGCGCTGCGCGACATGGGCTCGTTCCACATCGGCGGGCGGCTGGCCGAGGTGAAGGGCCAGCCGATCAAGGAGATCGTGTTCTCGCCCGGCGGCGTGCCGGTCAAGATGGATCCGAACGGCGTCTACCAGGTCGAGCAGATGTACGCGCAATACTTCCTGGTGCAGAACCGGAAGGGCAAGTTGCCGCTGCTGCTGTGGCACGGCGGCGGTCTCTCAGGCGTCACCTACGAGACCAAGCCGGACGGCAATCCGGGCTGGCTCAACTATTTTCTGCGCCATGGCTGGGACACCTACATATCCGACGCGATGGAGCGCGGCCGGTCCGGCTGGACCGACAGGTTCAAGGGCGATCCGGTATTCCTGCCGCTCGGCGATCCATGGGAGCGCTTCCGCATTGGGCCGATCGGTTCATGGAACGACGACAAGCCGAAGCGCGCGATCTATCCCGCCGTACAATTTCCGCTCGACGCCTATGAGCAGTTCATGAAGCAGGGCGTGCCGCGCTGGGTCACGACCGACGAACAGATCGTCGCCGCCTATATCGAGCTGGTCGACAAGGTATGCCCCTGCGTCGTGCTGGTGCACAGCCAGGGCGGATCGTTCGGTTTCAAAGTGGCGGAGGCGCGTCCCGACAAGGTGAAGGCGCTGGTCGCGGTCGAGCCCTCGGCGCCCGGCAACAGGGACAAGGTCGCGGCGCTCAAAAACATCCCGACGGTGATCATCTATGGCGACAACGCCAGGGAGCACCCGCGCTGGGGCAAGATCCGGGCGAATCTGCACGACTATGCGGGGCTGATCAAAGGCGCGGGCGGCAGCGTCGATCTGATCGACCTTCCGGACATCGGCATCAAGGGCAACACCCACATGATGATGATGGACAAGAACTCCGACCAGGTGGCCGAGGTGATCCAGAAATGGTTCGCCGCTCAGGGTTTTGTCGATTGATGCAGCGCAACACGCCACACTTACCTTGGGCCTAACATTCTAGGGGTCCGGAGCCATTGGCGCGCCGTGCCGCCTTGGCATCGGACAAGATGGTCATTATAGGTCCCGGCCTTGGCCGGACTCGGACCGGCCGCGGGCATTAACCACATGCCCAGGGGGCTCGTTCGCGAGCCAGATGCGTTGGCGGAGGTCTTGCGTGAAAGAGACGGGTCTGCGGAATAGCGCCCATGGCGCGGACAAGTTCGGCCTGAAGGATCTGGCCGGCGTCCACTGGAATCTGCCCGCCGAGCAGCTCTACGAATATGCGCTCGGCGCGCACGAGGGCCATGTCGTCGAGGGCGGCGCGTTCTGCGCCGAGACCGGCATCCACACCGGCCGCTCGCCCAAGGACAAGTTCGTCGTCTGCGACGACGCCACCGAGAAGACGATCTGGTGGGAGAAGAACGGCAAGCTCTCGCCGCAGCAGTTCGATGTTCTGCTCAACGATTTCCTCGAGCACGCCAAGGGCAAGCAGCTGTTCGGCCAGGACCTTTACGGCGGTGCCGATCCGAAATACCGCATCAAGGCGCGCGTGTTCACCGAGCTTGCCTGGCACTCGCTGTTCATCCGCTCGCTGCTGATCCGCCCGGAGCGGCGCGAGCTTCCCGGTTACGTGCCGGACTTCACCATCCTCTGCCTGCCGACCTTCAAGGCCGACCCGAAGAAGCACGGCGTGCGCAGCGAAACCGTGATCGCGCTCAATCTCACCAAGCGCATGATCCTGATCGGCGGCAGCTTCTATGCCGGCGAGATGAAGAAGTCGGTGTTCACGACGCTCAACTACTACCTGCCGGCCGAAAGCGTGATGCCGATGCACTGCTCGGCCAACGTCGGCAAGGACGGGGACGTCGCGCTGTTCTTCGGCCTCTCCGGCACCGGCAAGACCACGCTGTCGGCCGATCCGAACCGCACGCTGATCGGCGACGACGAGCACGGCTGGGGCCCGAGCGGCGTGTTCAACTTCGAGGGTGGCTGCTACGCCAAGACCATCAAGCTGTCGCGCGAGGCCGAACCCGAGATCTACGACGCGACCCTGCGCTTCGGCTCGGTGCTGGAGAATGTCGGCTTCGATCCCGAGACGCGCCTCGTAGACTTCGACGATCAGTCGAAGACCGAGAACACGCGTTCGGCCTATCCGCTCGAATTCATCCCGAACGCCTCGCGCAGCGGCCGCGCCGGCATGCCGAAGAACCTCGTGATGCTCACCGCCGACGCCTACGGCGTGATGCCGCCGATCGCGAAGCTCAGCCCCGCGCAGGCGATGTATCACTTCCTCTCCGGTTACACCGCGAAGGTCGCCGGCACCGAGAAGGGTCTCGTCGGCGTCGAGCCGGAATTCTCCACCTGCTTCGGTGCGCCGTTCCTGCCGCGCCACCCGACCGTGTATGGCAATCTCCTGCGAGAACTCATCGCCGTGCACAACGTCGATTGCTGGCTGGTCAACACCGGCTGGACCGCGGGCAGATACGGCGTCGGCCGCCGCATGCCCATTAAAGTGACGCGCACGCTGCTCACCGCGGCGCTCGACGGCTCGCTGCGCAACGCCAAGTTCCGCACCGATCCGTATTTCGGCTTCTCGGTGCCGACCTCGGTGCCCGGCATCGAGCCGCACCTGCTCTATCCGTTCAAGACCTGGGCCAATAAATCCGAGTTCGACGAGACCGCGCGCAAGCTTGTCGCGATGTTCCAGAAGAACTTCGTGCAGTTCGAGACCCACGTCGACGCCGACGTGCGCGACGCGCAGCCGGAAGTGAAGATCGCCGCGGAGTAGGGCTGCGGAGCCCTACCGGATCACCTCGTCGGCGCGTGCGAGCACGCCGGCCGGAATTGACACGCCGGCCTCGCGTGCCGTCTTCAGGTTGATGATGAGCTGGCGCCGGGAAATGGCCTCGACCGGGATGTCGCCGGGTCTGGCACCCTTCAGGATCCTGTCGGCAATGATCGGCAGCCGCGGCCACGTGTCGGCGACGGTGGTTCCGTAGGCGATCACGCCGTCGGCGCTTTTCTGGCCGCCTGGAAACATCGTCGGCAAGCGTTGTGCGGTCGCGCGTTCGGCGATCCGTTTGCCGTGCACGAGCGTGACCGGAACCTCCAGCACCAGCACAGCCTCTGCGCCTTCGCTCTTCATCGCGGCGAATGCGCCGTCGAAGTCCGGCGTCGGGCCTTTCAGCTTGATGACCCGAGGTTCGAGACCCAGCGCCCGTGCCGCCGCGACGTTGGATCGTTCGATGGGCGCGAGCCCGCTTGCATCCGCGCCCGGGATGTCGGCGTCGCTCAGGATCGCAATGCGCTTGAGGGCGGGAAAAACCTCCTTGAGCAGCTCCATCTGCCTGGCGGCCTGCTGCGGATCGAGATTGGTCAGGCCTGTCACGTTTCCGCCGGGGCGATCCATCGAGGCGACGAGCCCGAGCGCAATCGGATCGGTCACGATCGAGAACACGATCGGAATTTTCGAGGTCGCGTCCTTGGCGGCACGGGCGGCCGGGCCGCCAAGGGTCAGGATAGCGTCGACATCGAGACGGACGAGGTCGGCCGCAAGCTCGGGATGCCGGCCCAGTTGGCCTTGCGCATAGCGCGGCTCGAACGCGATCGTCTGGCCCTCGACATAGCCGAGTTGGGCGAAGTCGTTCTTCAGCGCCTCGACGACCGGCCCTGGGCCGCCGTTGACCATGATTCCGATGCGCGGGATTTTGGTCGTCTGCTGCGCGACGCCTATGCCGCACGAGAGCGTGATGCCCAGGAATGCGAGAAACACACGCGCAATGTAACCGATGTTCATTGATCAGCCCCCTGCCTCAATGACCCACTGTTAAGTTTAGGCGATCCGAAAGCTGATGCAAATCGTGATGATCGTTGCGCGCTGACCCTGCTCTGCCTCGCAGCCGGATGCCTTTTGCTTGACGCGCGGCGCCCTTGCCCGAAAGGATCGAAGGCCCGACAATCCGTGCGGATCGCCGCCGGCTGGCGCGGCGCGGGGGAACGCTTCATGGCGCAGGCGACGAGCGTGGCGGAAGCCGCGAACTATCTCCATGTCCGCAACGACTGGCTGGCCCGGCGCACGGAGCCGATCCTCGAGCCCGAGCTGCCGATCATCGATCCGCATCATCACCTGTGGGATCGCGAGGGCTGGCGTTATCTGCTCGACGATCTGCTCACCGACACCAACAGCGGCCATAACATCCTCGCCACCGTGTTCGTGCAGGCGCGCGCGATGCTGCGCGCCGATGATCCGGACGAGATGAAGCCGGTCGGCGAGGTCGAGTTCGTCAACGGCGTCGCCGCGATGACGGCGAGCGGTATCTACGGCAGGATCCGCGCCTGCGCCGGCATCGTCGGCCACGCCAACCTGCTGCTCGGCAGCAAGGTCGAGCCGGTGCTCGAGGCGCTGGCGCGCGCCGGCGGCGCGCGCTATCGCGGCATCCGCCATATCGTGGCGTGGGACGCCGACCCTGCCGTGCGTAATCCGGGCAATCCGGCCGAGCCGGGGATGCTGGCCGACAAGACATTCCGCGAGGGCTTCGCGGTGCTGGCGCGGATGGGCCACAGCTTCGATGCGTGGCTTTACCATCCGCAACTCGACGAATTGACCGCGCTTGCCGACGCGTTTCCCGATGCGAAGATCGTGCTCAATCACTGCGGCGGCGTGGTCGGGATCAACGCCTACAGGAAGGACGAGGTCTTCCCGGTCTGGAAGACATCGATCGACGCGCTGGCGAAGCGGCCGAACGTCTACGTCAAGCTCGGCGGCCTCGGCATGCGGCTGTGCGGCCACGCATTCGACAAGCTCGCCGATCCGCCGTCCTCGCAGATGCTCGCCGACGCATGGCGGCCCTATATCGAAACCTGCATCGCGGCGTTCGGTCCGAAACGGGCGATGTTCGAGAGCAACTTCCCGGTCGACAAGGGCTCGTACAGCTATCCGGTGTTCTGGAACGCCTGCAAGATCCTGGCGAAGGGCGCGAGCGCCGGCGAGAAGGCGGATTTGTTCGTGGGGGCCGCGAAGCGGTTTTATCGGCTGGATGGGATCGCCGCTGCGTAGTCGTAACGATCGCGCCCGTTGTTAGCCGTCCCACGGATTGAGCAGCGTGATACCTGTGTCGCTGAAATCGCGCGTGTTGCGCGAGACAAAGACCATGCCGTGCACCAGCGCCGATGCGGCGAGCAGCCCGTCGATGACCGGGAGCGAACGCCGTGCGGAAATTCGCCCCCAAGTCTCCGCTATGGCAAAATCAATGTTGATGATCCGGCTCGAAAAGTCCGCGCGTATCCCCTCAGCCCATTCGCGCAAAGCGTCGGCCGCGATCCTGTTCTTGGGCTCCAGCTTGGTGACGCCGTTTTCAATCTCACCAAGCGTCAGCACACTGATGAAAAGCGAACTTTGATCGACGCCGTGAAGCCAGGCAGCAACAGCCGGATCGGGCCGCTTCCGCTTCGGCTCCGATACGGTGTTGGTGTCGAGCAGGTACTTCAAAATTCGATATCTCGGCCCAGGTCGCGCGAGCGCTCGTTGATCATATCGACGATGTCATCGTCGAGCTTGGGGCCCGAAAACAAATGATCGACGAATGACTTCTTGTTCGCTTCCATGCGCCGGTAATCCTCCATCGACACGAGCACGGCCTTGTCCACGCCGCGATACGTGACGATCTGAGGACCATCGACTTCCGCCTTCCGCACAAGCTCACCGAAGCGCGCTTTGGCATCCTGCATCTGCCATTTCGTCGTCATAAGGCACCAAGGACTAGTCTGACCGGTCAGACTAGTCTAACAGCTCGCGGTGTGCTGTGCAAGCCGGGCGCGTTTTTTGCCCCCGAGGGCTCACGCTACCTTCCGTTCCTCCGCCGTGCAGGCGAAGCAGATCTGCTCGACGTGGCGGTGATCGGTGCCGCAGCAGCCGCCCAGGATCGTCAGTTGCGGCACGCGCTTGCGCAAATCGCGATACTGCCGGCCGAGCGCGACTGGATCACCGGCGTCGAGATCGGGCGCGGCATCGAGCTCGGCGTGGCTGCGCGTCGATGCGTTGGCGCGCAGGCCGCGCAGCCGCCTGGTCCAGGATTCGCTCATCGCTTCGTCGTTCAGCACATCGGCGAAATGCGTCGGGTGCGCGCAGTTGAGCATGTAGTAGGCCGGCGCGGCGTTGGTCTTGAGATCGGTCTCGACGATCGCGTCCTTCAGCGTCTGTCCGGTCGGCAGCCTCCCGTCGGTCTCGACCGTGAACGAGATCACCACCGGCATCTTCGCCGCGCGCGCGGCGCGCGCCACGCCGATCGCCTCGTTGACGTAGTTGAGCGTGAACGCGCTGACGAGGTCGGCGTCGGTCGCGGCGAACACGTCGATCTGCTCGGCATGATAGTCCTGCGCCTCGTTGACGCTCATCATGCGGTCCGGGCTGTAGCCGTCACCCTGCGGACCGATGTTGCCCGAGATCACGATCGGCGTGTCCGCCGTCTCACGCTGGTCGCGCATCTGCGCCATCAGCGCGATGGTGCGGCGGTTGATGTCGGCGCGCGCCTGCCGGTCGTAGCCGAGCTTTGCCGCCCAGTCGGCATTCGCGCGCCAGGTCGGGCTTTCCAGCACGAAGCCGAGGCCGCTCTTGCGCGCCATCGCGATGAAGCGCTCATAGTAGCGCCGCACGTGCGCGATGCCGTCCTCGTTCTTCATCAGGTCGAACGACGCAAAGAACGGCAGGTCGACGCCCTCGTGAAAGATCAGATAGGTCTCCATGCCGGCGTCGGTCAGAAACAGCTTTTCCGACAATTGCGGCAGGCGCGTGCGGTACTTGGCCATGATGCGCTCCGAAGGTGTCAAAGGTGATAACCGCACCGGCAGCCGGATGCTTCGGCGCGGGCGGAGTTGACCCGGAAAAATACCCATCGCGAGGCCGACGACTAGCGGTTGCGTGGTACACCGCGTCGCATTGAAAACCTCAAGCACGATCAGTTATTTGTCGCCCGCCGCAGAGCTTTCGGGGAAGGTTCAAAGCAAAATCCGTACTCTTGGTGCACCATGCTCGACGCACAGATCGCCAAAGTGGACACGCGCACCCGCATCCTCGAGGTGGCGGAGTCGGCCGTGCTGGCCAAGGGATTCGCGTCGACCTCGATCGAGGAGATCATCGCGGCGGTCGGCATCACCAAGAGCGGCTTCTTCTACCACTTCAGGGACAAGGGCGCGCTCGCCAAGGGCTTGATGCTGCGCTACCTGGAGCACGATCGTCAGGTGCTCGACGACATTTTCGCGCGCGGCGACGAGCTGAACGACGATCCGCTGCACGGCTTCCTGGTCGGGCTGAAGCTGTTCGCCGAAATGCTGGGCAACATGACCGAAGTCCATCCGGGCTGTCTCGTTGCCTCGTTCTGCTATCAGGAACAATTGTTCAACCGCGAGATCCGTGAACTCAATGCGGAAGGCGTGCTGGTGTGGCGGCGGCGCTTCCGCGAGCGCTTCGAGATCATCGCCAAGCGCTATCCGCCGCGTGAGCCGACCGACTTCGAGGCGCTCGCCGACATGGCGGCAACCCTGGTCGAAGGCGGGCTGATCCTCGGCAAGGTGCTGCGCGACGCCACCATTTTGCCGCGGCAAATTCTGCTATATCGGGATCTCGTGCGGTCCATCTTCCTTCCCGGGTAGTCGATGCAGGTTCTGGTTATCGGTGCGGGCGTGGTCGGCCTTGCGATCGCGCGGCAAGCCGCGCTCGCGGGTCACGAGGTGATCGTCGCGGAATCGACCGGTGGCATCGGCAATGGTGTCTCCTCGCGCAACAGCGAGGTGATCCATGCCGGCATGTACTACCCGACCGGCTCGCAGCGCGCGAAGCACTGCGTGCAGGGCCGGCGCCTGCTGTACGACTTCTGCGCCTCGCACGGCGTGCCGCACCGCAAGGTCGGCAAGCTGATCGTCGCGGTGGACGAGAAGCAGCAGGCCAAGATCGAAGGCATCGCCAAACAAGGCGAGATCAACGGCGTCGAGGGGCTGGAATTCCTCGGCGGCAATGCGGCGCGCGCGATGGAACCCGCGCTCAATTGCACGGCGGCGCTGCTGTCGGCCGAGACCGGCATCATCGACAGCCACGCCTTCATGCTGGCGCTGCAGGGCGACTTCGAAGACCGCGGCGGCATGATCGCGTTCAATACGCCGATCGAGACCTTGCGGCAGACGGCTGACGGCTGGGAGGTGCGCTTCGGCGGCGCCGATACAGGCGTGATGACCGTGGATGCGGTGATCAACTCCGCCGGGCTCGGCGCGCAGACGATCGCGCGCGCCACCGAAGGCTATGCGCCGTCGCGCGTGCCGCGCCTTGTGCTCGCCAAAGGCAATTACTTCGGCTTCGCGGGACGTCCGGCGTTCTCGCACCTGATCTATCCGGCGCCGGTCGAAGGCGGACTCGGTACGCACGTGACGCTCGACATGGCGGGCCGGATGCGCTTCGGGCCGGACGTGGAGTGGATCGAGGAGGAGAGCTACACGGTCGATCCCAAGCGCGCGGAGTCGTTCTACGCGAGCGTGCGCACGTACTTTCCGGCGTTGCCCGACAACTCGCTGGTGCCGGACTATTGCGGCATCCGCCCGAAGCTCACCGGCAAGGGCGAGCCGGCGGCGGACTTCCTGATCGACGGCCCGGCCGGTCACGGCCTGCCGCGCCTTGTGCATCTGTTCGGGATCGAGTCGCCGGGCCTGACCTCGTCGCTGTCGATCGCCGACGAGGTCGTCGGGCAGATCTAAATCAGTCTTCCGGCATCGCTTCGTCGGCAGCCGCGGGCGCCGGCGGAGACGCAACCGGCGTCACGCCGGCCGGCAGTGCGGCGCGGCGCGAGCCGCGTGGCGCTGGCGGCTCGTTCGCGGCTTCGCGCCGTTCCTTGCTCGCCGCCATCGCGATCAGCGCGGCCTTCACGTTGTCGCCGGTCGCGACGATGTCGCCTTGCCGCAAAGTCGGGTCGGCATTGATGTCGATGCGGGCGAGGCCGAACGAGTCCTTGCCGTTGCAGGTGCAGTTGTCGACGATCTTCTCGCGATAGACGAACGCGTTGTCGATGTCGGCATAGCGCGCGCCGTTGCCCGCATAGGCGTGGTCGATCTGGCTGCCGTTGAACACCTGCGTTTTCGCCGCCGGGCAGAACGCGTTGCACAACTGCACCGGGTTCGCGTTGGCGTGGCGCTGGATCGGGAAGTAGCGGCCGTCGCAGAGCCGCACGCAATAGGACACCGCGCGCCCTGTGCCGCTGCTGGCCTGTGGTGCAGCGCTGGAGGGACCATAACTGGGCCGGTCGGATGGATTGGACGGATCGGCGTAAGCGCTGCCCTGTGGCGGGGCGTGCCCGCGCGGGGCGCGGGGCGCGCCGCCGAACAGCATGTCGAACAGGCCTTGCGCCGAGGCCGGCGCGCCTGTGAGCATCAGCGCCACCGACGCGATCGCAGCGGTCCGGCCGAACTCCCAACGGTTGTCAAACACGTTGCCCACCCCTTCGCGCCATTTCTGGCCCGTAACTCTTACGCACGTCAACGCGGATAGTTCCAGCACCGCCGGAGGGGAAACCGCCGTCCTCCGCCGCAACCCTACCCGGGGGTGGTTAAGCGGCGGATAACCGGTGGTGTCCCGGTGCCGCGCGGGTGCCGTTAACTCGCCTAAAACCTCGCGCAGACAGGGTACGCAGGATCGGGGTCCGACAGGCGGGAAAAGGGGACGGCGTGCGCTGGTATGATCGTGCGTTGCTGACGGCGGGCGCGCTGCTGCTTGCCGCATGCGGCCACGTGACCAATCTGCCGATCAATCGGCCGGTCTCCGACATCAATGCGGGCCTCGGCAGCAACCTGTTGCGGGAGGTGCCCGACTCGACCGACGAGCTTCTGGTCGGGCTGGCGTTTTCCGGTGGCGGCATGCGCGCTGCCGCATTTTCCTTCGGCGTGCTCAAGGAAATAGCCAAGTCCGACATCGTCTTGCGCGGACGCCGGACACCTCTCATCGACCAGATCGACTTCGTCTCAGGCGTGTCGGGAGGAGCGGTGCCGGCAGCCTATTTCGGGCTGAAGCGCCGCGCAGCGCTCGAGGATTTCCGCGAACGGTTCCTGATCCGCGATGCCGAAGAGGGGCTCAACACGTCGGTGAGCCTCGGCAATATCTCTCGCGCGATCTCCGGCGGCGTCAACGAGGACACGCGTTTCCGCAGCTGGCTCGACGCCAACCTGTTCGAGGGCGCGACGTTCTCTGCGCTGATGACCGAGCGCCGGCCGCGCATCTGGATCAACGCGACCGACATCTACAACGGCACGCCCTTTGTGTTCGGCAAGACCGCATTCAGCGCGATCTGCAGCGACCTGGCGAACTACCCGATCGCGAGCGCGGTCGCGGCGTCCGCCGCCGTGCCGGTGCTTTTCTCGCCGATCGTGCTGGAGGCCTATCCGGACAGCTGCAACCCGCCGCTCCCCTCTTGGATCGAGAAGGCGCGTGCCGATCCGAATTCGCCGCCGCTGCTGCGCGCCTTCGCGCAGGGCATCGGGCGCTATCGCGACGGGACTGTGCGCTACATCAAGCTGCTCGATGGCGGGCTGGTCGACAATTTCGGCCTCTCGGGATTCACCATCGGGCGGGAATCCTCGGAGGTGCCGTATGGTCCCCTGACCCAGCCGCAGGCCGCCAAGATCCGTCGCGTGCTGTTTCTGATCGTGGATTCCGGTCAGGCGCCGCAGGGCGACTGGGCGCGCGTGCTGGAGGGGCCGAGCGGCACCGATCTGTTCAATGCGGTGACCGGCGCTGCGCTCTATGCCAGCGTGCGCGCGAGCTACGCGGCGTTCCAGGCCACGATGGAGAACTGGCGCGCCGCTTTGGTGCGTTGGCGCTGCGGCCTGCCCGTCGCATCGCTGCAAAAGCTGCGCGGCGGCGCAGGGGATTGCCGCGACCTGAAGATCTATGTCGGCCGCATCGGTTTCGACCAGCTCGGCCCCGAGCGCGCGGCGCGTCTCGGCGCGATCGAAACGCGCTTCCGGCTGCCGGTCGACACGGTCGACGAACTGATTGCCGCCGGCAGCGAAGCGCTGGCCGGCCATCCGGCGTTCAGGGATTTCCGCAAGGGGCTGTGACGGCGGTTTGCCGCCTCTCGGTCAATCCGAAATTGCCGCCGCGCCGGCTGCAATCGTGCGTTCTGCGACCATTCGCCCTCCGGTCGATGACTCGGAATTGTCATCGTTGGCGTGCTTGTTGCTCTCCGCAATGCGGCGCAATCTGGTCTTCCGCCGGTCGCCGACAATGAAAAGGGGGCTTCGATGATCAAGTCTTGCGTTCGTATCGCCGCAGTGGCGTGCGCCGGCATTTTGATGCTGCAGGTCCACAATGCCGCCGCGCAAGGCGCGATCGACAACAGCGCGCTGTCGTCGAAGGAATTCCGCGAGCACAAGCGCACCTTCGGCCTCGTCTATACGCTGCCGAAAGAGGTGAACGACACCCTGAATGCGACCGTCTACGGCCTGCTGCGCGAGAAGCTGCTCAACGCCAGGCTCTACGACGAGGCGCAGCGCCTCAACATCCCGCACGTCACCGTACTGCACATCCACAACTCCGACCCGGCCACGCCGGAGAAGATGCTCAAGGCGATGCCGAAGCTGCCGGGCGTGCTCAACGTCACGCTGAAGAATTTCTACACGACCGAGGCCGCCAAGGGCGCCGGCCACCCGTGGTGGCTCGATCTCGGCATCGTGAAGGAGGGCGCGGGCTACGAGGCGATGATGGCTTTCAACACGACGGCGACACCGATCCTGACTTCGCTGCGCGATGGCCCGCTGCCGCGCGTCACCGGACCGGTCTACGCCGTCATGGGCGACGCCGGGAAAGAACTGGTGCAGACGGTCGGCGTGAGCGGGCTGAACACCGTGAAGGACGGCAAGGAGTTGCGGCCGCACAATCCGCACAACACGCTGGTCTATTCGATGGCGAAGTTCACGCCGGAGATTCAGGCCGCGTTCGACCAGACCGCCAGGGAATTCAACCTGATCCTGCCCGACGGCATCCCGACCTCGTTCAAGACCGTGTCGATCGTCGAGCTCGGCTTCGCCGGCAACGTCCTGCGCGAAATCTACCGCATCAGCCTGGAAGACGGCTCGGTGCTCAACGTCGC
>Ga0207683_10001661_pt1 | contig 19922 bp, 16 predicted proteins | sample KBSM73metaG_FD_184333 | JGI IMG/M metagenome (GOLD analysis project Ga0207683, IMG submission 184333) | Miscanthus rhizosphere microbial communities from Kellogg Biological Station, Michigan, USA - KBS M7-3 metaG (SPAdes) (version 2) | ecosystem: Host-associated > Plants > Roots > Rhizosphere >... | reverse complement strand
GACGACGTGTTGGGGCGTACGATGGATCGCGTCCTGCGGTATGTGTTGGGATCGTTTATCCGGCACGGCACGCTGCGCCTGACGACGGCGCGCGGGACGGTGCTGCAGTTCGGTGACGGAACCGGCCGACCGATCGCGGTCCGCTTCAAAACCCGATGGACCGAACTGGCGATCCTGCTCGATCCGGAACTGGCGGTCGGCGAAGCCTACATGGACGGAACGCTGGTCATCCAGCAAGGCTCGATTGCGGACTTCCTCGCGCTTGCGATGTCCCAGAACTACGGCGGCAAGTCGCCGTGGTTCGCTCGCCTGCAATGGATCCTGCGCTATCTCTGGCGGCGTTTCGCGCAGTTCAATCCGCCCGCCCGCGCGCGCGCCAATGTCGCGCACCACTACGACCTCGACAAACGGCTCTACTCGCTGTTCCTCGACGCCGACCGGCAATACAGCTGCGCCTATTTCGAGCATCCCGAGCAGTCGCTCGACGACGCGCAACTCGCCAAGAAGCGCCACATCGCGGCGAAGCTACTGTGCGAGCCGCGCGCGCGCGTGCTCGACATCGGTTCCGGCTGGGGCGGAATGGGTCTCTATCTCGCCGAGATGTGCGGCGCGCGGGTCACCGGCGTCACGCTGTCGGATGAACAACTCGCGCTCTCGCGCGAGCGCGCCGAGGAAAAGGGGCTCGCCGACCGCGTCGCGTTCCGCCTGCAGGACTATCGCGACATCTCCGAGCGCTTCGACCGCATCGTATCGATCGGGATGTTCGAGCACGTCGGGGTCGTGCACTACGACGCGTACTTCCGCAAATGCGCCGAACTGCTCGCCGACGACGGTGCGATGCTGCTGCATTCGATCGGCCGCTCGGAAGGTCCCGGCATCACCAATCCGTGGATCGGCAAGTATATTTTCCCCGGCGGCTATATCCCGGCCCTCTCCGAAGTGCTGCCGGCGGTCGAGCGCGCCGGATTTCTGGTCACCGACATCGAAATCCTGCGCCTGCACTACGCCGAGACGCTGAAGCACTGGCGCGACCGCTTCCTCGCGCACCGCGACGATCTGGAACGGATCTACGATGCTGGGTTCATCCGCATGTGGGAATTCTATCTCGCGGCATCCGAGATGTCGTTCCGCGAGCAGGGCATGATGGTATTCCAGCTTCAATTGACGAAACGACAGGGCGTGGTTCCGATCACGCGCGACTACCTCGCGCGCGAGGAAGCGCGCCTGCGCGGCGCCGAAGGCGGCAGCCGTCCGCCGCTGCGCCTCGCGGGCGAATAGACTCGCTACGCGCGAGCAATTTTTTCCCGCGCCGCGGACTGAAATCCGTCAAGCGCAATCGTGCGACCGACGTTGCGAATTGCATTTGCGGTGTGAATCGGGGACAGCGGTGGAGAAGCCGATCTGGCAATCGTCATCGCCGGTCACCGATGCTAAGACGCGAATCCGGTTTGGCACACGAGTGCGTTCACAATCATGGCTGGCGAACAAAGCGCGCGTAAGTCCGCGCCCGATACACCTGTCTTCCGCGCTGCTCCGCACAATGTCGAGGCGGAACAAGCGCTGTTGGGTGCCATCCTGGTCAACAACGAGGCGTTCTACCGCGTTTCGGATTTCCTCGAGCCGCCGCATTTCTTCGAGCCGATCCACGCCAAGATCTTCGAGCTCGCCGCGAGCCTCATCCGCGCCGGCAAGGTCGCAAGTCCGGTCACGCTCAAGACATTCCTGCCGCTCGACCTCGATGTTTCGGGCCTGACCGCGAGCCAGTACCTGGCGCGGCTTGCGGCGGAAGCGACCACCGTCATCAACGCCGAGGACTACGGCCGCACCATCTACGACCTCGCGATGCGCCGCTCGCTGATCATCATCGGCGAGGACCTGGTCAACGTCGCCTATGACGCGCCGGTTGACCTTGCGCCGCGCGAGCAGATCGAGGACGCCGAACGGCGGCTCTACGAACTGGCCGAGACCGGCCGCTACGACGGCGGCTTCCAGCGCTTCGCGACCGCGCTGACCACCGCGGTCGACATGGCGGCGCGCGCCTATCAGCGCGACGGCAAGCTGTCCGGGCTTGCGACCGGCCTGCACGACGTCGACCGCATGATGGGCGGGCTGCAATCCTCCGACCTCGTGGTGCTCGCGGGACGTCCCGGCATGGGCAAGACCGCGCTCGCGACCAACATGGCCTACAACATCGCGAAAGCCTGGCGCGGCGAAGTGCGGCCGGACGGGCGCATGGAATCGGTCAACGGCGGCATTGTCGGCTTCTTCTCGCTCGAAATGTCGGCCGAACAGCTCGCGACCCGTATCATCGCCGAGCAGACCGAGATTCCGTCGTTCCGCATCCGGCGCGGCGAGATCGACCCGTCCGACTTCGACCGCATCGCCCAGATGGCGCGCGAGATGGAGACGATCCCGCTCTACATCGACGAGACCGGCGGCATCTCGATCTCGCAGCTCACCGCGCGCGCGCGGCGGCTCAAGCGCCAGCGCGGGCTCGACCTGCTGGTGGTCGACTACATCCAGCTGCTCTCCGGCTCGGGCAAGCGCGCGCAGGAAGGCCGCGTGCAGGAGGTGACCGAAATCACCACCGGCCTCAAGGCGCTGGCGAAAGAACTTAACGTTCCGATTCTGGCGCTGTCGCAGCTCTCGCGTCAGGTGGAAAGCCGCGACGACAAGCGTCCGCAGCTTTCGGATTTGCGCGAGTCAGGCTCGATCGAACAGGACGCCGACGTCGTGCTGTTCGTGTTCCGCGAGGAATATTATCTGAAGAACAAGGAGCCGCGCCCCGGCACCGAAGAGCACTTCAAGTGGATGACCGAGATGGAGGCGGTGCATGGCAAGGCCGAGGTCATCATCGGCAAGCAGCGTCACGGCCCGACCGGCACCATCGGGCTGCAGTTCAAGGCCGACGTGACCCGCTTCTCCGATCTCGCGGACCAGGGCCACCTGCCGCAGCGCACCGGGGACTGACGGCTTGTTCGGCGCCAGGCGGCAGCGGATGATCGCTGGATGACGGATGCCATCGGGCCTCCCGAAGCGGAAGCTGGCGGGATTCTCACCATCGATCTCGCGGCGATCGTCGCCAACTGGCGCGCGCTGTCCGAGCGCGCCGCGCCGGCGCAATGCGCCGCCGTGGTGAAGGCCGACGGCTACGGCTGCGGCGCCGAGCAGGTTGCCGGCGCGCTGGCGAAGGCCGGCTGCACGACGTTCTTCGTCGCCAACCTGCCCGAAGCTCGTCGCGCGCGCGCAGCCGCGCCGGACGCGACGATCTATGTGCTCAACGGCGTGCTACCCGGCACCGCGGCGGCTTTTGCGCACGCAAACCTGCGGCCGGTGATCGGCGACTGGCTGGGCTGGGACGAGTGGAACGCGTTTCGCGCAGATAGCGGCTGGCGCGGCGGTGCCGCGTTTCACGTCGATACCGGAATGAGCCGGCTCGGATTTTCCGCCGAGGAGGTCCGGCAGCTCGCACCGGCACGCAACAACGATCACGGCATTGCCCTGGTGATGAGCCACTTCGCCTGCTCGGAAGAAGACCATCCACTGAACGCAATCCAGATGCAGCGCTTCCACGAGATCCGCGGCCTGTTTCCCGGCATCCCGGGATCGCTCGCGAACTCGTCGGGAATCTTCCTCGGCCGGGAGGCGCATCACGATCTGGTGCGCCCCGGCGTCGCGCTCTACGGCGCCAATCCGACACCGGGCAGGCCGAACCCGATGCGCACGGTCGTGACGCTGCACGGGCGCATCGTGCAGACGCGCGACGTCGCGCCAGGCGCAACCGTCGGCTACAGCGCGACCTGGACCGCCAAGCGCGCGACCCGCCTCGCCATCGTGTCGGCCGGCTACGCGGACGGCTTCCCGCGCGCCGCCAGCGCGAGCGATGCGCGGCCCGGCGCCGAGGCGATCGTCGCAGGGATGCGCTGCCCCCTCGCCGGCCGCATGTCGATGGACCTGATGGCGTTCGACGTGACCGACATGCCCGCCGGCAAGGTGGCGCGCGGCGATCTCGTCACCTTGCTGGGCGACGGTATCGGCGTCGATGATCTTGCAGCCCGTGCCGGGACGATCGGCTACGAGGTGCTGACCAGTCTGGGGCGGCGTTACCGGCGGATTTACCGCGGCTGACCGTCTCTTTCACCGGTATGTTCTTGTATTGTTCTTATCAATCCGCTATGGTCACGGCGTTTTCCGCCGCATAGCGCGTTCATGGCCAAGACCGTTCTCTCCTTCATCTGCCAGAACTGCGGCGCTACCTACGGCCGCTGGCAGGGCAAGTGCGAGTCCTGCAGCGAATGGAACTCGATCGCCGAGGAGGGTGCCGCGGCCGACCGGGCGATTCCCGGCCGCTCGGCGCGCAAGGGCCGCGTGTTCGCGCTCGAACCGCTGACCGGCGAGACCCACGATGCCCCGCGTCTCCCGTCGGGCGTGCCCGAGTTCGACCGCGTCACCGGCGGCGGTTTCGTGCGCGGCTCGGTGCTGCTGATGGCGGGCGATCCCGGCATCGGCAAATCGACCCTGCTGATCCAGGCCGCCGCTGCGCTCGCGCAGACCGGGCACCGTGCGATCTACATCTCGGGCGAAGAGGCGGTCGCGCAGGTGCGGCTGCGTGCCGAACGCCTGGGTCTGGCGAAAGCACCGGTCGAGCTCGCGGCCGAGACCTCGGTCGAGGACATCATCGCGACGCTCAGTCAGGGCAAGACGCCGCGCCTGATCATCATCGACTCGATCCAGACCATGTGGACCGACGCGGTCGAGTCCGCGCCCGGCACGGTCACGCAGGTGCGCGGTTCGGCGCAGGCGCTCATTCGCTTTGCCAAGCGCTCCGGCGCGGCGGTCATTCTGGTCGGCCATGTCACCAAGGACGGCCAGATCGCGGGACCGCGCGTGGTCGAGCACATGGTCGATGCGGTGCTGTCGTTCGAGGGCGAAGGCTCGCATCAATTCCGCATCCTGCGCGCGGTAAAGAACCGCTTCGGCCCGACCGACGAGATCGGCGTGTTCGAGATGACCGGTGCGGGTTTGCGCGAAGTGCCGAACCCGTCCGAGCTGTTTCTCTCCGAGCGTGATCTCGGCAGCCCCGGCACGGTCGTGTTCGCCGGGATCGAGGGCACGCGTCCGCTGCTGGTCGAGATCCAGGCGCTGGTCGCGCCGACGTCGCTCGGCACGCCACGCCGCTCGGTGGTCGGCTGGGATTCGAGCCGGCTCTCGATGGTGCTCGCGGTGCTGGAGGCGCATTGCGGCGTGAAGCTCGGCGGCCACGACGTCTATCTCAACGTCGCGGGCGGCCTGCGCATCAGCGAACCCGCGGCCGATCTCGCGGCCGCCGCGGCGCTGGTTTCGTCATTGGCGGGCGCGTCGCTCCCGGCCGATGCGGTCTATTTCGGCGAGGTGTCGCTGTCGGGCGCGATCCGTCCGGTGGCGCAGGCCGCCGCCCGGCTGAAGGAAGCCGCCAAGCTCGGTTTCGCGCGCGCCGTCGCGCCCGATTCGGCGCGCGGCGAAGCTGGTTCCGATTCCGGCATGGCGCTGAACGCGATCGGGTCGCTTACCGATCTGGTCGCCGGCATCGCGGCAAGCGGCAACCGCGCGCGGCCGCGTTTGGCTGACAAGACGGATGACGCGGCACCCGCCGCCCGCTATACACGGGGCCGCTGACGTACCCTCCCGATTCCGGCGCCTTGGGACGTTGGGGAACCCCGGCTTGCAGAGCCTTCAAGACTGACTTCTCAAGGGTAGTTGATGCCGATCGCGCTTCTTGACCGGGTTCTGCTCGCGGTGATGCTCATTTCGGCGCTGCTCGCGATGCTCCGCGGGTTCATCAGGGCGCTGCCAGTTGTCGACGCGGTCGCGATTGCGGCGCGGCTAGCCCATCCCGAGCGCGACCGGAGTGGCCTATGCCCAACTTCGTAACGTTGTTGGACATAATCCTGTTGGCGATCATGCTCATTTCGGGCCTGCTCGCGATGATCCGCGGTTTCATGCGCGAAGTGCTGTCGATCGCCTCGTGGGCCGCCGCCGCACTGGTCACGCTCTACTTCTACAAGCGCGCGATGCCCATCGCCGAACAGTATTTCACCAATCAATACGTCGCGATGGGCCTGGTGGTCGGCGTGCTGTTCTTCGGAACTCTGATCATCGTCGCGATCATTACCATCAAGATTTCGGACGCGATCCTCGACAGCCGGATCGGGGCGCTCGACCGCACGCTCGGCTTCCTGTTCGGGTTGGCGCGCGGCTTCGTCATCGTGGTGGTCGCCTATGCGTTTTTCGACTGGCTTGTACTGCCGAAAGCGCAGCCTAAATGGATGACCGACGCCAAATCGCTGCAGATGCTGCAGACGACCCGGGACTGGATGATCTCCGTGTCCCCGGACCTCGAAGCGCTGTGGCAGAAATACAAGAAGAAAACGCCGGAGGGCGACCAGGATGCTCCGCCGAGCCGGACGGAGAACGGTACGCTGAAGTTCGCCGTTTACCTTCCGCGCGACCCGCATTAAGCCACCCCTGCCGGGGCTGAAAGGCTGGACGATGGATCGACCCGAAGACGGCCTCTCCTTCTCCCAAGGAATCGACCAAGGCGTCGACCTGGAGGAGGACCGGCTGCACGAGGAGTGCGGCGTATTCGGCATCTTCGGGCATCCGGACGCCGCCGCCATCACGGCACTCGGGCTGCACGCGCTGCAGCACCGCGGTCAGGAAGCCGCCGGCATCTGCTCATTCGACGGCAAGCGCTTCCATTCGGAACGGCGCATGGGGCTCGTCGGCGACAACTTCTCCCGCCGCGAGGTGATCGACCGCCTGCCCGGCCCGGCCGCGATCGGCCACAACCGCTATTCCACCACCGGCGAGACCATCCTGCGCAATGTCCAGCCGCTGTTCTGCGAGCTCGACGGCGGCGGCTTCGCCATCGGCCACAACGGCAACCTGACCAACGGCCTCACGCTGCGCAAACAGCTGGTGCGCGACGGCGCGATCATGCAGTCGACCAGCGACACGGAAGTGATCCTGCATCTGGTCGCGAAGTCGCTGCGCAACCGCTTCATCGACCGCTTCATCGACGGGCTGCGCCAGCTCGAGGGCGCCTACTCGTTCGTGGCGCTGACCAACAAGAAGCTGATCGGCGCGCGCGACCCGCTCGGCATCCGCCCGCTCGTCATCGGCGAGCTCGACGGGCATCCGATTCTCGCCTCGGAAACCTGCGCGCTCGACATCATCGGTGCGCGCTACGTGCGCGACGTCGAGAACGGCGAAGTGGTCGTGTTCGACGAGAGCGGGGTGCAGTCGCACAAGCCGTTCCCGGCGGTGCAGGCGCGGCCGTGCATCTTCGAGTACGTCTATTTCTCGCGCCCGGATTCGATCGTCGGCGGCCGCGCGGTCTACGACGTGCGCAAGACCATGGGGGCGGTACTGGCGCAGGAATCCGCAGTGGCGGCGGATGTGGTCGTTCCGGTGCCGGACTCCGGGGTGCCGGCCGCGATCGGCTTCGCGCAGCAATCCGGCGTGCCCTATGAGCTCGGCATCATCCGCAACCATTACGTCGGGCGCACCTTCATCGAGCCGACGCAGCAGATCCGCCAGCTCGGCGTGCGCCTGAAGCACAGCGCGAACCGCGCCGTGGTGAACGGCAAGCGCATCGTGCTGGTCGACGACTCGATCGTGCGCGGCACCACCTCGACCAAGATCGTGCAGATGATGCGCGACGCCGGCGCGACCGAAGTGCATTTCCGCATCGCCTCGCCGCCGATCACGCACCCGGACTATTACGGCATCGACACGCCGGAGCGCGACAAGCTGCTCGCCGCGACCCACACCGTCGAGGAGATGCGGGCCATCATCGGCGCGGACTCGCTCGCGTTCCTCTCGGTCGAGGGCATTTATCGCGCGATGGGACTGAAGCGCGATCCGGAACGGCCGCAATTCACCGATCACTGCTTCACCGGCGAATATCCGACGCCGCTGACCGACCAGACCGCACGCGACCACGCGCCGCGCCAATTGTCGCTGCTCGCCGAGGCGAGCTGACGCTGCATGCCCCAACCCCTCGCCGATCGCATCGCGCTCATCACCGGCGCCTCGCGCGGCATCGGCCACGCGACCGCGCTGGCACTCGCCAGGGCCGGCGCGCATGTGGTGGCGATCGCCCGCACGGTCGGCGGGCTTGAGGAACTCGACGACGCGATCAAGGCCGCGGGCGGCTCGGCGACGCTGGTGCCGCTGGACCTCAAGGACTACGACGGCATCGACCGGCTCGGCGCCTCGCTGAACGAGCGCTACGGCAAACTCGACGTGCTGGTGGCGAATGCCGGCCTGCTCGGCGCGCTCTCGCCGATGACCCATGTCGAACCGAAGGTGTTCGACGACGTGATGGCGGTGAACGTCACGGCGAACTATCGCCTGATCCGCTCGCTCGATCCGCTGCTGCAGAAATCCGATGCAGGGCGCGCGGTGTTCCTCACCTCGGGCGCCGCCTGGGTGCCGATGGCCTATTGGGGCCCCTACTCGGTCTCGAAGGCCGCGGTCGAATTGATGGCGCGCATCTACGCGGCCGAGACCGCGACGACGAAGCTGCGTGTCAACATCTTCAATCCGGGGCCGATCCGCACACGCATGCGCGCGACCGCGATGCCGGGCGAAGACCCGATGACGCTCGACACGCCGGAGAACTGCGCCGAGAAGATCGTCGATCTCTGCCTGCCGAGCTACGGCGAGACCGGCACGCTGTATAATTATCGGGTGAAGAAATTCATGAGCTTCAATCCGCCCTCGTGACGCGCCACGCGACCACCGTCGCGCCAAGCAGCAAGAGCGCGGCGAGAAAGAACGGCGCGCCCGGCAGTTGAAATCCAGGTTCCGGCCGGATCGCATAGGCAAAGGTCAGCGAGAAAATCCCGGGACCGAGCATGCTCGCGATGCCCTGGATGCTCGCGTTCGCGCCCTGCAACTGCCCTTGCTCGTCGGCGCCGACATGGCGGCTCATCAGCGCGAGCGAGGCCGGGCTCGCAAGGCCCCACAGCGCCTGCAGCGGAATGCCCGCGAAGAACAGCACGGGGATCCAGGCGACCCCGTAGACGAAAAATCCCACGACGCCGAACAGCAGTCCGCCGATCAGCGACGTGCGCTCGCCGAACCGCTTGATCGCGGGACCGATCAGCGCGCCCTGAACCACCATCGCGGTGATGCCGACCGCCGCGAGCACGAAGCCGACCGCGCGCTCGTCCCAGCCGTAGCGATAGAAGAGATAGAGCACCGAGATGATCGGCAGGACCGCGTGCGCCAGCATGCTCAGGAAGTTGACGCTCGCCAGCCCGAACAGCTCGCGATGCGAGCGCAGCAGCTTGAGCGCGCCGAGCGGATTGGCGCGGCGCCATGAGAACGCCATGCGCGACTCCGGCGGCAGCGACTCCGGCAGGATCAGCCAGCCGTAAAGCGCGTTGGCAAGGCCGAGCCCGGCCGCGATCCAGAACGGCAAGCGCGGATCGATGCTCCCCGCGAGACCGCCGATCGCAGGTCCGAGCACGAAGCCCGCGCCGAACGCGACGCCGAGCAGACCGAAGCGTTTCGCGCGCTGATCCGGAGGCGTCACGTCCGCGACGTAAGCGAAGCCGATCGAGAAGCTCGCCGCCGTGATGCCGGAAATGACGCGGCCGACGAACAGCCACGCGAGCGAGGGCGCGAGCGCCATCAGGATATAGTCGAGGCCGAGCCCCAGACACGACATCAGGATCACCGGCCGGCGGCCGAAGCGGTCGGACAGCGCGCCGAGCAGCGGCGAGAACAGGAACTGCATCAGCGCCCAGGCGGTGCCGAACAGGCCGAGCATTTCGGCCGAGCCCGCCGTGTCACCACCCATGAAGCCGAGAATGAGGCTCGGCAGCACCGGAATGATGATGCCGAGCGCCAGCATGTCGAGCAGCACGGTGATGAAGATGAATATGAACGCCGCGCGGCTTGGTGCGGCCGGCTTGTCTTGGCGCATGATCTAATCCAAAAACTGGTTCCCAACCCGGATCAAGTCCGGGGCATTTCTGGATCATGCGCGGCTCATCGCTGTCTCGATTTCCGATGCGCGAACGGATTGTCCTTCTCGCGCAAGGTGACGCGGATCGGCGTGCCTGGCAGATCGAAATTGTCGCGCAGGCCGTGCACGAGGTAGCGCAGGTAGTCTTGCGGGACCGCATCGGCGCGCGAGCAGAACAGCACGAAGCTCGGCGGGCGCGCCTTCACCTGCGTGATGTAGTTCATCTTCAGGCGACGCCCGCTCACCGCCGGCGGCGGGTGCGAGCCGACCGCGTCGGTGAACCAGCGATTGAGCTGGTTGGTCGAGACGCGCCTGTTCCACACCGCGTAAGCGTCGACCACCGCCTGCATCAACCGGTCGAGCCCATCGCCGGTGCGGCCCGAGGCCGCGACGATCGGCACGCCTTTGACCTGCGGCAGCCAGTGATCGGCTTCCTGGCGCAGCTTTCCGGCCGCGCCGGATTTGCCCTCCATCAGGTCCCACTTGTTCATGCCGAGCACGAGCGCCCTGCCCTCGCGCTCGACCAGATCGGCGATGCGCAGGTCCTGTTCCTCGAACGGACGCTCGACATCCATCAGCACGATGACGACTTCGGCGAAGCGAATGGCATTCAACGTGTCGGCGACGGAGAGCTTCTCGAGCTTTTCCTCGATGCGCGCGCGCTTGCGCATGCCCGCGGTATCGTAAAGGCGAAACTTGCGACCGTGCCACTCAAGCTCCACCGTGATCGTATCGCGTGTGATGCCGGCTTCGGGACCGGTGAGCAGGCGCTCTTCGCCAAGCAGGCGGTTGATCAGCGTCGACTTGCCGGAGTTGGGGCGGCCGACCACCGCAACGCGGATCGGCCGGTTGGCGCGCTCTTCGTCGGTCTCGGGCTCGTCGTCTTCGGCCGGCACCGCGGTGTGCTCGGGCAGGGCCGCGCGGATCGCATCGTAAAGATCAGACAGGCCCTCGCCGTGCTCGGCCGAGATCGGCACCGGATCGCCAAGCCCGAGTTCATAGGCCTCTACCGCGCCGGTCCCGGCGCGCGACTCAGCTTTGTTGGCGACGACGACCACCGGCTTGCCGGTGCGGCGCACGATTTCGGCGAACTGCCGGTCGATCGGGGTCAGGCCGGCGCGCACATCCATCAGGAACAGGACCGCGTCGGCACCCGCGATCGCAGCTTCCGTCTGCTCCATCATGCGGCCGATCAGGCTGTCGGGTGCGCCTTCGTCGAAGCCAGCGGTATCGACCACCGTGAACGACAGATCGCCGAGCCGTCCGGCGCCTTCACGCCGGTCGCGCGTCACGCCCGGGCGGTCGTCGACCAGCGCGAGGCGCTTGCCGACGAGGCGGTTGAACAGCGTCGACTTGCCGACATTCGGCCGTCCGACGATTGCGAGGGTAAAGCTCATGATTCTCAATTTGGTCGCGATGCCGGACGGAAAACCGGTGCCCACTTTTCCTGGCATCGCTCCCGCAGCCGCGCTCTGCGGCTGTATCTCTATAGCTCAGTTCAGTCGGATTAGCGCCGCGGCGCAGGCTGCGCGTCGGTCGGCCAGGTCGGCTGCGCGCCCGGCATGGGCTGGGCGCCGCCCTGGCCCTGCACTGGCTGCGTGGTCGTGCGCGCGGCGGGCGCGGCCTGCATCAGCTGCTCGTCGTCCAGCTCCTGTTGGACCTGCTGACGCGGCTGGCGCGGCGCGGCCGCGGCCTTCTTCTGCGGCTGCTTCTGCTTTGCCTTCGGCTGCTTCGCCTCGATCACCGGCGGCGGCTCTTCGGCCGGCGGCTGATAGCCCTTTACCATTTCGGGCGGGACACCCTGCGGCACGCCCGGCACGCCGGACGGAAACACGGGGCGCCGCTCGCCCTTCAGCGGCGTCTTGCTGGCGCCCAGGAGGTCCCAGTCCTGGAACTTGTCGAGCGGATCGAACGAGTCGCAGCCCGCGAGTACAAGGCCGCAGGCGAGCGCAGCGAGAGTGAGAGTTCGGCGCATCGCGGCTTCCCTTAAGTCTTGGCTTTCTCGCCGGACAGCGTCATCAGCACGTCCATGCGCTGGCGCGTTCCGGCGGGCGTTTCGATATCGCTCGCGATCAGGTCGAACCAGCGTTTCGCCACGGCGGTGTCGCCGAGACGCCAGGCACCGATCGCGAGCAGCTCGCGGGCGCTGTGGCGGAACGGCCGGTCCGCCGCGGTCAGCGGCTCGAGCCGCGGCGAGAGTTCGGCAAGCGGCGCGCTATCGACCAGAATGAGACCGGCGCGAATGCCTGCGAGATCCTGCATCGCGCGGCCGAGACCCGAATCGGCCGCGAGCGCGTCGTAGGCCTTGACCGCCGCCGCGCCGTCGGACTTGGCGAGTTCGGCGGCCTCGCGGAAGCGCGCCAGCACGCGGTAGCCGGACGAACCGTCCTTGGCGAGCTTGGCAAAGGCTTCCTGCGCCTCGGCCTGCTTGCCGGATTCGGCGAGCGTGACCGCGGCCTCGAAGGCAGCGCCGGATTCGGCGGCCTTCTGGGTTTCCCACCAGTCGTAACCGCGCCAGCCGCCGACCGCGAGCACGACCAGCAGGGCGAACGCGACGATGAGATTGCCGTGGCGCTCCCAAAGCTGCTTGAGCTTCTCGCGCCTTACTTCCTCATCGACTTCGTGGAAAATGTCAGACACGTCAACGCTCTCCGGCCCGAACTGAAAGAAATTTCAGCGGGGCTCCGACCCCTTTTGGCGTCCGCGCGGGGTAAACTAGCGGTATGGCAAGCGCAAGGCAAAGCTTCCGGCTTTCCCGGGCATGATCCCGAAAAGCGGACCCCGGCTTTCGGAAAGATCATGCGCCAACAATGACCTAAAGCGAGATGACGAAGTCGTCTCGCTTCAGGGGCTGCCGGGGCCTCAGGCCTTCCGGGATTTGGCCAAATGGTAAACGTTGGCCTCGGCCGGGAATGCTCTGGCGCGTACCTCGGCCGCATAGGCGCCGACCGCCTGCTCGATCGCCGGGCCAAGTTCCGCGTAGCGTTTGACGAATTTCGGCACCCGCGGCGAGAGGCCGAGCATGTCTTCCAGCACCAGGATCTGACCGTCGCAGGACACGCTCGCCCCGATGCCGATGGTCGGGATCACGACCGACTTGGTGATGCGCGCGGCGAGCGGCTCCGCCATCGCCTCGAGCACGATCGCGAAGGCGCCGGCATCGGCCACCGCCCTGGCGTCGGATTCGATTGCGGCCCATTCCTCCTCGCGCCGCCCCTGCGCCTTGAACGAGCCGAGCGCGTTGATCGCCTGCGGGGTCAAGCCCACATGGCCCATCACCGGAATGCCGCGCTGGCTCAGAAACGCGATCGTCTCCGCCATGCGCACGCCGCCTTCGAGCTTGATCGCGCCGCAGCCGGTTTCCTTCATGATCCGCGCGGCGCTGGTAAACGCCTGCTCGCGCGAGGCCTCGTACGAGCCGAACGGCATGTCGACGACGACCAGCGCGCGCTTCGAGCCGCGCATCACCGCCTGCCCCTGCAGGATCATCATCTCGAGCGTGACCGGCACGGTCGACTCCAGGCCGTGCATCACCATGCCGAGCGAATCGCCGACCAGGATGAAATCGCAATGCCGGTCGACCAGGCGCGCGGTGTGCGCGTGATAGGAGGTGAGTGACACGATCGGATTGCCGCCCTTGCGCGCCCGGATATCCGGCGCGGTCGTCCGTTTGATCTCGTCCTGCACCGACATGGGGACCTCGCGCTGGGTGGGCGCTGGATAGATAGGGTTCCTGGCGGCGGCGGCAAGCGCGTCCTTCGTCGCAGCCCGGAACTTGACCGCCGGCAGGTGCGACGGACATATGCCTGCTGAGCGGACATATGCGTGCTGAAAAGGCATGTCCCGCGCCGGGAGGATCGATGAAACGCCTTGCTGTGATTGTTGTCGCCGCACTGTTCGCGCTTGCCGTCCCGGCCGCCGCGCAGGACTGGCCGTTGACGACCGTGCGCTTCATCGTGCCGTTCGGCCCCGGCTCCACACCGGACCTCATCGCGCGCATGATCGGCGAGAAGCTGCAGCAGACGCAGGGGCAGACCGTCATCGTCGAGAACAAGGCCGGCGCGAGCGGCATGACCGGCACCGACGCGGTCGCCAAGGCCGAGCCCGACGGCTACACCATCGGCATTTCTATCGGTGGCCCTCTCGCGATCAATACGCTGCTGTTTTCCAAGATGCCGTACGATCCGTTCAAGGATCTCGCGCTGATCACGATGCTCACCCTGCAGCCGAGCGCGCTCGCGGTGCCGGCCAATCTCGGCGTGAATAATGTCGCCGAGCTTGTCGCGCTGATCAAGAAGGATCCGGGCAAATACAATTTCGGCTCGATCGGCAACGGCTCGCTGTCGCATCTCGCCATGGAGGCGATCGCGATCAGGAGCGGCGCGAAGCTGGTGCATCTGCCCTTCGGTTCGTCGCCGCAGGCCATGACCGCGCTGATCCGCAGCGACGTGCAGATGGTGGTGATGCCGGCGACCTCGGTCATTCCGCATGCGCAGGCCGGGACGGTGAAGTTGCTCGCCGTCACCTCGCCGAAGCGCTCAGCGCTCTTGCCCGACGTGCCGACCCTGAAAGAGAGCGGCATCGACGTCGACGCCGACGCGTGGAACGGACTGATCGCGCCGGCCGGCACGCCGCAGCCGGTGCTCGACAAGATCCGCCGCGCGGTCAGCGAGGCGATCCACTCCAAGGACGTGAAGGACAAGCTCGCGGTGCAACTGATGGAGCCAGTCGGCAACACGCCGGCCGAGTTCAAGGCGCAGATCGACGGCGATCTCGCGCGCTGGGCGCCGGTGATCAAGGAAGCCGGCATCAAGGTGAATTAGCGCGGACCCGCGCAAGCCCGCATATCCGTCCGCGACCCTGGCTTCGGCCGTTCAGCGCTGCGCAGCCGGCAGTCATGACCGGCGGTCTGGTCCTGCCATGCGCGGTACAAACGACGGTTGTTCTTGTGGCGGCTTTCTCTTCTCACCCAACGGCCACGGTGCTAGCGTCCCGGCATCCAACAGCTCGGGAGGCCCCCATGCGCGTCGCTGCTGCCGCGGGAAGTTTCCGCGCGAAAGCCATCGCCGGTACCCACACGATTTTGATGGCGCTTGATTGTGACGAGAACAAACGGAACGGCCTGCTCGGTTTCGCCTTCAAGCGCGAGACGGTCGGCCAACCCGGCACCGACAGATTCCTCGACGCACAGAAGGTATTCAAGTCCGTCGTGCCCGACCCCAAAGCGCTGAGAGATCCGGTCGATCACACCCAGCCAAAGCGCTTCTTCACCAACGAGCATCCGATCCAGAGTTTCCTGTGGAGCGACTACACGGCGTTTCCGGATACCCGATACAAGTTCACCGTCATCCCGATGTACGGCACGCCGGACAACCTGCAGCCGGATCCCGCGCTCACCTTCGAGGTGCACACCGAGAAGGAATTCGACCAGGGGCACGGCGTGTGGTTCAACCGCGGCGCCATCGCGAGCCAGGCCTTTGCGCGCAAGTTCAAGAACAAGGCGCCGGCCGACCAGAACGACGAAAACGACGAGGAGACCAAGTGGCTCTCGCGCGGTCTGCTCGCAGCCTGCCTGCGCTACATCAGGGAGACGCCTCCGGGCGACGGGCTGCGCGTCGCGGCCTACGAATTCACCTACCCGCCGGTGATCAACGCGCTGAAGGAACGGCTCGACGCCGGGGTCGACGTGCGCATCGTCTATCACGACACGCAGTCGGAGAAGAAGGAAGGCGCCGCGCTCGGGCCGAATGAGAAGGGAATTGCCGACGCGGGACTGCCGACGCAAAAGGGCGGCACGCGGGTGCTGTTTCCGCGCACCAAGACCAAGATTCCGCACAACAAGTTCATCGTGCGGATGAAGGACAACACCGCGCCGGTCGCGGTGTGGACCGGATCGACCAATTTCACGCCGTCCGGCTTTCTCGGACAGACCAATGTCGGGCACTGGGTCGAGGATGCCGACACCGCGAAGCAGTATCTCGACTACTGGACGCTGCTGACGAAGGACCCGGAACTGGACGACCTGCGGCAGAAGGTGTTCAAGCTCACGCCGAACCCCTTGGCGCTGATCAAGGAGAAATCGGTCGCGCGCGTGTTCTCGCCGCGCGCCAAGGCCGACCTGCTCGGCTGGTACAGCGACCGTGTCGAGGATGCGGTCGGTTCGGTGATGTTCACCGCGGCGTTCGGCGTCGCCAAGCAGCTCGCGCCGGCCTTCGTGAAGGATCGCGACACGTTGCGCTTCATCCTGATGGAGAAGCCGCCGACCACGGCGCTGAAGACGGAATTCGACAAGGATCGCCGCGACCTGCTCGCCTCCTACGGCAACGTGCTCGGCGAGATGTACACGTTCAAGAACGGCAAGCCGACCGCGCGCAGAAAGATCCAGGAGTTCGAGCTCGACAAGTGGTTCCTCAAGGAAGACCACTTCCGCAAGGCCGGCGAGGGCTTCGTGTTCTTCATCCACACCAAGTTCCTGCTGATCGATCCCTTGTCGATCGACCCGCTGGTGTGCTCGGGCTCGGCCAACTTCTCGTCCAATTCGCTGCTGCAGAACGACGAGAACATGCTGCTGGTGCGCGGGGACACGCGCGTCGCCGACATCTATCTCACCGAATTCGACCGCATCTTCCGCCACTTCTACTTCCGCAACGTGGCGAACGAGATCGAGGCGAAAGGCGGCCGCGCGGAGGGTGCGTTCCTCGACGAGACCAGCAAGTGGACCGACAGCTATTTCAATCCGAACGGATTCAAGACGCGGCGGCGGGAGCTGTTCTTCGTCGATCCGTCGAAGAGCTGGGTCACGGCGGCAGGCGCGCGCCCTGCGGCTGGAACCGCGGCGCCGAAGAAGAAGAAACCGGCAAAAAAGAAGACCGCGAAAAAGGCGAAGCCTGCCAAGAAAAAGACCCCGTCGAAAAAGACCGCGAAAAAGAAAACCGCCAAGAAGACCGCGCCGAAGAAAGCCAAGAAAACGACGAAGAAGACGGCCAAGAAAACGAGCAAGAAAACGAGCAAGAAAACGGCTAAGAAGACCGTGAAGAAAAAGAAGAAGTCGGCGAAGAAGCGCTAGACCACCGGCGAGCGTCCGCCGTCGATGTTGATCGCCGTGCCGGTGACATAGGATCCCGCGTCGGAGGCGAGGAAGCACGCCATGTTGGCGAACTCCTCGGCGCGTCCGATGCGGCCCATCGGCACGTCCTTCGTCATTGCGGCGATGTGATCCGCGAGCGGGATGCCCTTCTTCTTCGCGGCCTGGACGTGCTGGTCGGCCTCGATCAACCCGACCAGCAGCGCGTTGACCAGCACGTTGTGCGGCGCGCCCTCGCCCGACAGCACCTTCGTGAACGCCATGCCGGCGGCGCGTGACACCGAGGTCGGCGCGGAATTCGCGCGCGGCGCCTTGGCGCCGACGTTGAGGATGTTGATGATGCGGCCCCACTTGCGCTCCTTCATCTGCGGCCAGACCAGGCGGCAGAGGCGCAGCGCGGCGAACAGCTTCAGGTCAAGGTCGGTCTGCATCGCCTCGTCGGTGAGCTTCTCGAACGGGCCGGTCGCCGACGTGCCGGCATTGTTGACGATGATGTCGACCTTGCCGAGCGCCGCCATCGCGCCGTCGTAGGCTTTCTGAACGCCGGCCGCGGTCGCGACGTCCGCCGCGACGCCGGTTACCTTGCCCTTCGCGGATTGCCTGATCTGCTTCACGGCTTCGTCGAGCGATTCCTGCCCGCGCGCCACGATCGCGACATCGCCGCCGGACGCTGCAAAGCGCGTCGCGATGGCAAAGCCGATGCCCTTCGAGCCGCCGGTGACGATGGCCGAACGGCCGGTGAGAGAGATGTCCATGTGACGTTTGCTCCCGATTGCGGGTTATTGGTGAAGCATGATCTTTTCCGAAAACCGATGTCCATCCCGTCTCAAGTCCGGGACAGGCTTTTTCGGGATCATGCTTTAGCGGCGCGCGATTGTCTCATATTGCTCCGGCTTGAAGCCGACCAGCAGCTTGCCGCCGGACAGTTCGAGCACCGGGCGCTTGATGATCGAGGGCTGCGCCAGCATCAGCGCGGTCGCCTTCTTCTCGGTCAGGTCGTCCTTGTCCTTGTCGGGCAGCTTGCGGAATGTGGTGCCGGCCTTGTTGAGTAGCGTCTCCCACCCGGCCTTCTTGATCCAGCCTTCCAGCCTGGCGCGCTCGATGCCGGCGGTCTTGTAGTCGTGGAAGTCGTATTTGACGCCGTGATCGTCGAGCCAGGCGCGCGCCTTCTTCATCGTGTCGCAGTTCTTGATGCCGTAGATGGTGGGCACTTTGGTTTCCTCTCGCTCTCAGCCGCGCCGCGGCCACCGGCCGAGCGGACTATACCGGCTCTGACCGTCACGTCGCGATGCAGCCTGGCGCGAAATCGATTCCAGCCGCAGGCAGTTCAAGCGCCGAGCGCCGGCGCCCGACGCCTCGTTGATACAGCAGAGCGCGGTCGGCTGAAGCCAGCAGATCGGCGCGCGGCGAAAAATCGGCGATACGCTTGTTGAACGGGATCTCGCCGCAACCGGGAACGAGGCACTCGGGTTTGCCTTTTGGGCAATGATTGAATTCGCAGAGCCGCCCCAGATAGCGGTCGCTGCCAGGTTCAAACAGAAACAGGTCGAGCTGCTGGGGGACGACGCTGGTTCCAGCACCGGTCTGCTAAGCCCTGCGCAAGGCAAGGGCCGCCGCCTTGCGCAATTCGCCGAGGCGGTGCTGCGAATCGATCCAGAGCGCCAGGTCGAGGTCGCGACATTCGTGCCAGACCTCGATGCACTCGCGACGGAACTCGCTGAATCGCGGGACTTCCTTCCACAACGGCTTTGCGACCGAGCCGATCACCGCGACCGCCTGAACCTCCGGGAAATCCATCCAGGCATCCGTCACCGCATCGGCCGCCACGCGGAACTGGCGCTGGCGTTCCAGGAGATAACGGCCCTGCGCTTCGATCTCGGCGCGTCGCACCGCTCTACCCCAACAGCTTCACGAAGTTGCGCTTGCGCTCGAAGCGCGCCTTGAGCGCCGCGACATACGCCGCCTGCTCCGCGGCATCCCGCAAAGTAGCCATCCGGGCGATCAGCGCCGCCGCCCGCGCATATGCTGGATTGCCGCCAGCACCGGCAAGTTGCTCGACGCACAAAGCGTAGGTCTCGATCGCCTCGCGCGGACGGACCGATTCGCTTTTGCGGGCGAGTTCCTCCCGCACACGCATCGACACGCCGCCCTTGCGCACCCTCGCCCAAGCCGCGTCGAACATCTTCTCTCGCACCTGGATATCGACGAGAAGGTCGGCCGGATATCGCACTGTGCGCGCCTCGTCGCCAGCGGGGCTTTCCAGGATCTTCGCGGCGCGCCCATATTCCGTCTTGCCGCCGAGCTTGCGAAGCTGCGCGTAGAGCTCGAGACTCGGTGCCTTCTCGAAGGCTCGCCACAGATGCGCCGCGGCGTCCTCCTTGCGGCCGGCCTTCGACAAGAGCGCCACGACGAAGAGCACGAGGCGTTCGTCATGCTTCTCGTCTTCGAACACCCACAACCCCTCTTCCGCCCGGCGAAGGGCTTCCGCCTGGCGGCCCTGCGAGGCGCAGAATTCGGCCAGCTGCAGGTAGCTCCATGGAGAGGATAGAGACCTGGCGCGCAAGGCGATCCGGCCGTCGATGTCGCCGTCGCGCTCGGCGAAGAAGTCGAGGATGCTGGTCAGTCGATAGCGCCCGTCGGCGAAGTCATCGCGCGCTCGCGCTTTGCCCGTTGGCGCGGGCAGCTTCTCCCAGGCTTCGAGCGCCAGGCGGCGATATTCGGCGAGGCCTCGCTCGCCGAGCACGTCGGCATAGAGCCGTACAATGGCGGCCGACGTCCCGTACTCGTCCTTCATCTCGCGGGCGAAGAGATCACGAGCAA